>Ga0209375_1000164_pt1 | contig 61302 bp, 40 predicted proteins | sample GraSoiAngelo_131_FD_185888 | JGI IMG/M metagenome (GOLD analysis project Ga0209375, IMG submission 185888) | Grasslands soil microbial communities from the Angelo Coastal Reserve, California, USA - 14_0929_02_30cm (SPAdes) (version 2) | ecosystem: Environmental > Terrestrial > Soil > Grasslands ...
GGAGATAGCGAACCAATGCCAACAAAAGTCACCGTGGAAAAGACACTAAAACGGGCGGGAGCGACCCCACTTTTGACGGCCTTCAGCCGCCCAAAAGTTCGTGGGGTCACTCCCGCCCGTCACGCAGCCCGCGTGACCGAGTTTTGGCGGCGTGCAGGAGTCGGACAGTTCAAGTTGTAATGCGGGATGTAATGGAGCACGAATAGCGAAAGGAGGAGGAACACTTGGCACTTCTGAAAGCACCGTCGAAGCAACCCAAGACCACAACCCTTCAGGTCCGCCTGGAGGAAGAAGTCAGAAACATCCTAAACGAGTACGCTGAATTCATCGACGCGAACGCTTCTTACGTCGTAAGTGAGGCGCTCAAGCTGTTGTTCAAGAAGGATGAAGAGTTTAAGCGTTGGCTAGGCCAACGCTCCAGCAATCGGAAGCAAGAACCAATCCAAGGAGAAACTGATACAAGGACTGCGTAACAAACATGAATCGTCGTTCTACCCAATTCGGTTCGCGCGAGAACACAGCGTCGTCAAGACGGCATGCCTCGCGCCTTGCAGTTGACAGTCACTTGAAGTCCATGGGCGTCGAAGAACAGATCCCGCGTAGGGCGAGGTCCCCATACCCAGACGACACTTCAGGGATGAATATGTTGGACCTAATGCATGCCGCATCACAATCTGCGGCCACAGTGGATGAGAGAGGAGGCGACAGGAATCTTCTCACTGTTCATGAGGTGGCAGACTTGCTGCAGGTTCGTGTTTCCTGGGTATACGAGCGAACCAGAAGGCATGGGCCAGAACAACTTCCCCACTTTAAGATCGGCAAATACCTCCGATTCGAAGAGCGTGCATTGACGGATTTCATCCAGAGGCAGCGTCGTGCTTGATTCCGCGGGGCGCGTGCGTATGATGTCGGTAGGTATCGCAGAGCCAAGACGAACTTCGGGGGAAAGGAATACACCGATGATTCGTCACCGATACCAATCCGGCAGCTTAGTAATTCGAGGAAAGCGAAAGAAAGTCTGGGTCGCTCGTTGGAGGGAACCCGTGCTCGCGGCTGATGGGACTCTGAAAAGCATTCGACGTTCAGAGGTCATTGGCACGTTGGCGGACTTCCCCACTAAACGGCAAGCCCGCGCTTTGCTTGAATCCCGCCTCCACGATGTCAACCACACGTTACAAAAACCGCAATCGTCCATGCAGTTCCGCGAATTCGTCTACTCACAGTGGGAGCCCGCCATCCTGCCCACACTGAAGTTTGCTACGCAACGTAACTACCGACACCTTGTCCGACGCCACTTGTTCCCAGCCTTTGGGGATCAACCCCTGTGTGATATCAACCGGCAACACATACAAGGATTTGTCACGGACAAGATGACGCGGCAGAAGTTCTCCTGGAAAACATCCCTGCACCTCCGCAACTTGCTGAGCACGATCTTCAGCACGGCTGTGCATTGGGAATATGTCCCGTTGAACCCTGCCAAGGGCGTCAAGCTCCCTCCAAGGCCACTTCGCGGGCAGTTGCGGTTCTTGACCACCGACGAAGTGTCTCGCCTTCTAAGCGCCTTGGAGGAACCGGGACGCACTCTTGTTCTGATGGCGGTGCTAACAGGAATGCGCATCGGAGAATTGCTTGCTCTTCGCTGGAAGAATGTGGACTTCCAAGGGAAGACCATTCGCGTTCGCGAAGCGGTCTATGAAGGCCACAACTCCACTCCAAAGACACAAGGCGGCAACCGAGACATCCCCTTCGGGCCGACCCTGGAGCAAGCACTTCGCCATCATCTCGGGCGTCGTGGAACTTCAGAAGATGCACTCGTCTTCCCCAGTCGCAACGGAACTTATCTGCGACCCGGAAATCTGCAGAAGCGCTGGCTGCTCCCGGCTTGCGCGAAAGCGGAACTCCGACGTTTCAGTTGGCATGATTTCCGTCGAACGCATGCGACGTTGCTGAGCGACATGGGCGAACCATTGAAAACGGCGCAAGCTCAACTGGGCCACGCGAGCCTCACCACCACGGCGGAAATCTACGCGCAGGCAGTTCCTGCGTCTCAGAGAGCCGCGGTCGAGAGGCTTGAAAAGGTGGTGGGCTTCTTAGTGGACCCAAATGGACCCAAAATCGAGAGGGTGATTCATCCAGGGAGTTCGCTGATTCAGTGAAGGGCAAGCTATTTAGGTGGCGCGCCCGGAGAGACTCGAACTCCCGACCCTCTGGTTCGAAGCCAGATGCTCTATCCAGCTGAGCTACGGGCGCTGTAGGAGGATTATAGCAAGCGGCGCGGAATTTGGGTGGTGACTTGATGCTGCGCCCCAACAAAGGCAGCTTGCATCCGCGCTTAGGCAATTTCCCGAGGCGCGGGAGCGAGTTCGAATTGGATTTGCTGGGTGCCGAGATAGGGGTGAGTGGCAGTGAGTTTCACGGCGCCGGGTTGTTCCTTAGCGCGAATCCAGATGGCGCCGGTGCCGCCGATCAGCGCGAAAGGATTGTCGCCGATGATTTCGGCGGGGCCTTCCACTTGCAGCTTGATGGCATCGTTGGCGAACGGCCGGATGGCGCCGAATTCGTCGGTAACGCGCAAAACGACGCGGGTAGAGTCGGCTCCGTCGGCGATGAGCTTGGCGTCGTCGGGATGCAGCGAGAATTTCTGGTCAATGCCGCGGCCGGAAAGCGTTTTGGAAATGACCTGCTTGCCTTGCAAGTAGCCGTCGATGCGCAAGTCACCCCAGTCGCCGACGGCACGCCTCAAATCAACCACAAACGGTGAATAACGAAGGTGAGCGAATTCGGTTTTGTTCGGATCGGCCTCTGCGACGAGCTTATCCGCAATGTAAAATTTCAGGTGGTCGCAATTCGAACAAACGACGGCTTTGGTGAAGCCGATGGATTCATCGCCGCGAGCCCAGTGGAAAGCGGGCTCGAGGACCACTTCTTCCTCGGGATCACATTGCGATTTGTAGAAGCCGGCGGCGGGCTTGGGTTCGCGGAAAATGTCGGTGACGCCGTGATAGCAGATGCGGTCGCCGGAGCCGAAATCGGCGTGGGTGTTGTAGTCGAAGGCACACCAGCCGATGCCGCCGGCATACTGCGGATTGGAAGCAAGCTGGTTGTGAATGCGCGCGTGGCGCAGGGTGTGTTCGGTCAGGCGCTCGACTTGGTCGATCGTCTTGGTGGGATAGGTGTGGCCCACGAACTCCGTGTTGAGATAGCGCGGATGATTGGGCGGCTTCAGGGGGAAACCAAAATCGTTCATGGTGAAAACGTCTTCGAGAAATTCCGATTCCTGGAAGTAGCGGATACCGCCGGTTTGGCGCGTTGGGTCGAGACGGTGCGCGAGTGCGTTGGTGCGTGTGTAGAAATCGTGGTCGTCGCGCGATTCGTTGATGCGCACGCCCCATAGGACGATGCTGGGATGATTCCAATCGCGTCGAATCATGCGGCTGACGTTATCGATGGAGAGCAGCTTCCAGGATTCGTCGCCAATGTGCTGCCAGCCGGGAATCTCTTCGAGGACAAGCAGGCCCATTTCGTCGCAGGCATCGAGGAAATGACGGGATTGCGGATAATGCGAAGTGCGCACGATGTTGCAATGGAGTTTATGGCGCAGGATGCGGGCATCGCTGCGCTGGGCGCGGCCGGGCATGGCCTGGCCGACGAAGGGAAACGTCTGATGACGGTCGAGGCCGCGGAGCTTGATGACTTTGCCATTGAGCTCGAAGCCGTGGTCGGTGAATTGCGCTTCGCGAAAGCCGAGCGTGCGTTTGTCCTGATCGACCAACTGCGCTCCGCGAAGGAGGCGCACGTGAACGGAATAGAGATTGGGGTGCGAAACGTCCCACAGTTTGATCGCGCCGAGGTTGTCGAGGTGGATGGTGTGCGCCATTGGTTCGGCGGTGGCTTCGGAGGGCGGGATTCTCTGTGTGCTCTTGGCCAGGACATGCTCGCCATCGCGGAGTTCCACTTCGAGCATGAGCGTTTCGCGCGATGCTTCGAGATGCTGGAGGAAGCAATCTACGTCGAGAGTAGGATGCGCGGTGAGAACGTCTTTGGGCTTGGCGAAAATGTTTTCAATGAACGTGCCGGGGACGATTCGCAAGGAAACTTCGCGATAGATGCCGCCGAAAGTGAGGTAGTCGATTTGATGGCCGAACGGCGGGATGTCCGCGCGCTCGGTAGAGTCCACGTCCGCAGCGAGCACGTTTTCTCCGCTGAAATTGATGTGCGGCGTCAGATCGAAAGAGAAGGGCGTGTAACCGCCTTTGTATTCGCCGAGACGCGCGCCATTGATCCAAACTGTGGAGGCGGTCATGACGCCTTCGAAGTCGACGAAAACATGGTGACCGGCGGCCTCGGGAGGCAGCTTGAAGCGGCGACGATAAGTGGAGACGAACTCGTAGGTCTTGTCGTCAAAGCTGTGCCAGGGCAGGCGAACGTTGGTGTGGGGAACGATGACGCGTTCGAAGGTGGAGTCGTCAAAGTCGAGGTTGTGCGCGCCTTCGAGGTAACTTTTGTTGAAGCGCCAATTGCGGTTGATCGGAAGGACCATGCGGCCTTCGGCTTTGGGATCGCTAGGGAGCGGCGGATCGCCAGCGAGGGTGCTAGTCGCAAGCGTTGCGCCGGCAATCACCTTGCTCGTCGTCTTGAGAAAGTCGCGTCTGTCCATGGTTGTCCTTTCGATCGAGTAAAAGAGGTTTGGTGCTACTAACTTGCCCAGCTCAGGAGCTGATCCAAACCAGCGGCAGCATTGGATTCCGTGCCGCGCGGCAGGGAAGGTCCGATGGCGATGGCTTCGTTGTGACCTTCGAACCACACGAGGAACGAAGATTGTTCGGCTCCGGTGAGCCGCTGGAGGTTCAGCCAGTTGTAGTAGGCGCCCATGTCTGCATCGATCAAGGAGCCGAGAGGGTCGAGGTCAGCAACTTCACGGCTGGCGGAGAGCATCTCGTTCATGGGTTTTTGACGTTGGCGCGGGGCGAAGCGAACCAACAACGTGAGCGGCTGAGCGCGCCGGAGGGCTTCGCGAGCCGTCCATTGCGCGAAGGTCGTGCTGAAAATCTGCGTGCCGGAGCCTTCCGTCAGCATCTTGACCTGGAAGCGATCCAGCACGGCGTCGCCGGCTTTAGCAAGGCCGAGATCCGTGGGACGCAGTCGTGCCAGGTGGGTGCGGAGAGCTTCCGGTCCCATGCCGGGGCGCTGGATTTCCGCGCGAATCTTAGCAGACAAAGCGGCGCGCACCGGTTCGAGCGCGTGATAGGAGACACAAGTAAGCGCGGGATCGTGAAGCGCGGCTTGCCCTCCATCAATGTACCAATGGGCGTAGGGAAGGGGATGCGCTTTGGCGCGGGCGGCGACGACGTTGAGCAAGAGATCAAGGCCGTTCTCCGGCTTGACGCCGCTGAAATAGGCGCCTTGCGCGCGGAGTTTGCGAAAGAGAGGCTCGTCATGAGCGGCAACTCCCTGGCCGATGACGGTGACGCCCAGGCGCGGCGCGGGAGGCGGCTCTGGCGGTGCAACCGCGCGCAAACGATCGGCGTAGGCGAGCGCCGCGGTGCGAAAAGCATCGAGCTGGTGAGTGGTCCAAAGATGAGAGGAGAGTTGTTCCACAAACTGAGAGGGCGCGTTGACCCAATCGAAATTTTCAAGTTGCGAGGAAAGACGGATGTGCGCGAAGCCTTGCAGCCAGTCCTTAATCTGTTTGGAAGAGAGGGAGTTCAGATTGGCAAGTTCCTTCTCCAGTGCCCTGCGCTCGGCGGGAAACTTGAAATCATATTCAATGACTTCTCGCAACAGGCTTGGAAGGAAGCTCAGCGGCAAGCGTTGCAGCGCCGCAACGTAGCCGATAACCAGTTTCCTTGCTTCTGACGGATAGCCGTTGAACTGCTCCGGTTTGAGATCGGATGGAAGCATAAATTTACAAAAGTTCAGGTATCGGCTTGCCTTGGGCGAGCGCCGCGGAAAATCCCAGCATGGAGCCGAGCGTTGGGACGAGATCGGTCGATTCCGTCGGGCGGTCGAATACCACGCCCTCTTTCACACCGACGCCCAAGGCCATCATCCACGTGGTGCGGGACAGCGCATCGCCGGTGCGATGATGCTGGAACCCGTTGCCGCCGGAGTCGTCGTCCGAGTCGCGTCCGAAGTCCGGCAGAATGAACAGCGTTGTTTTGCCGGCGTACTCCGGCTCGCTTTGAATAGTTTTCCAAACGTCGGCGCAGAGCCGGTCGGTGCGCCGGATACCATCAATGTAAAGAGAGTAGGCACCGGCGTGGGCGATATCGATATCGTGCATGGTGATCCAGAGGAGGCTCGGCGCTTGCTGGCGCATGAGCTGACGAACGATGTAAACGGAGAGTTCGTCGGGGCTCGACAAGGTGAGCGCGTGAGCCTTGAAGTCGTCAACCGAGAGCTTCAGCATCATTCCCAATTGTTGCAATTCAAATTCGCCGCCGCCGAGCTCTGGGGTGTAGAAAGGTGTTTCATAGTTGTCGCGGAGGAGATGTTCGTAGTCCGGGCCGCCGCCGGATGTCGCGGCCGTCAGAAGATGCTTGGGCAAAATTACCTTTGCTCCAAATCCCGGGCCGTAGGAGCGGTGGCTGCTTTCACCAATGCGGTTGAAACCGTTGCTGGGAGCAACGACCCAGGCATCGGAGGCGAGCCGCTTCAAGTCCTTGCGGAAATATTCAAAGACGGTTGGATGTTCGGGGGGAAGGGAAGCAAAGTTGTTGATCGTTTCATAGACACCAGTCGCGAGGCTGGCGGTGGCGACGTAGTGGCCAAGGATTCCGCGATTGACCACCTGTGTGAAGAAGGCGGACTGCGGGATAAGCTCGCGCATCAGGTGGGGAATGTTTTCCTGGCCCTCGGGAGCGAAGGTCTCCTGGTCGCGCGCGCCTCCGCCGAACGTGATGACCACGACTTTTCGCTTGCTGGAGGGGATGCCCGTTCGAGCGAGCAGGCTGGAAGGCAGGAGGGAACTGCCCAGTGCGATTCCGGCGACGTTACGCAGAAATTCGCGGCGGGTCCAAGCGAGGTGGCGCGCGACTTCTTGAGGAGTGGATGCTTTCGTGTCGGCTTGGCGAGCTCTATGCATTGCGCTTCGCGATGAAGAGTAGGAACTCATTCAATTTGAACGCTTTCCGTAGAGGCTATGACGCGGCAGTACAGGTGTCAAGACATCCGCCAGCCGCCAAACTTTTTCTTCATGCCCGGGCAGCGAAGACCGACGTGAATCACGGTTTAGCAGTGGGGGAATCCTTCGCCGAATAAACAAATTGCCGAATTTCCGCGCGCTGCTTGTCGAGGTCGGCGAGGTACTGTTCGCGGAGCCGCTGATAGACGTGAAACTGCTGCTGGGCACGGTCCTTTTCTCCGGTGCGGACGTAAGCCTGGCCAAGACGATAGTAAGCGTCGGCAAGGTCGGAATTGAGTTCGAGCGCACGCGTATACTCCGGGATGGCTTGGGCGTATTTATTCTGGTCGGAGTAGAGGTTGCCGAGCTGCAGGTGCGCTTCCGCGAGCTTGGGGTCAAGCGCCAGCGATTTGCTCAGCAAGGATTCGATTTGGCGAAGATCCAAGGTGGGATCTTGGGCGCGCTTGCCCTTCCATAAACTCATTGCGTAGTAGTAGAGCGCACGCGCGTTGTTGGGCTGAAGCTCCGCGAAGCGGCGAAAGCGCTGGATGACCTCGTCTGCCTGACTGGGGGAGCTGTCATAAGCCTTGGATAGGAAAAAATAGCACCCGAGGTCGGCGGGATTCATGTCAGCCGCGCGCAAAAGGAATTTGACGGCGTCGTCATAATTGCCGCGCGCGTAGAGGGCCATGCCCAGGCCGATCATCAGGCGCTGCGAGCCAGGATAGCGCGCGGAAGCCTGCTGGAAAACCTCGACAGCAGGGCCAAGAGTGCGATGGAGAAGGAGTTCGCTGCCCCAGTCAAACAAGTTGCTTTCGCTTGGTTCCAGGTGCGCGGCGGCTTCGTATTCGTTAGCTGCTTCGACAAACTTTCCGTCTTTTTCTTCTACTTCAGCCAGCAAGTTGTGCAGTTCCGCCGTATTCTTCTGTTTCAACAGGTTCCCCAGCAGGCGTTGAGCGTCCGCAAGCCGCCGGGTTTGCAGGTATGCAAGCGAAAGGTCGTAGCCGTTATCGTAGGAAGAAGGATCGATCTGCTGAGCCTTCTCCAGGTATAGAGCGGCCTCCGCGACTCTTCCGGAACGCGCGAATGCTTCACCCAGATTGTGGTTGGTTTCGAAGTTCTGCGGATCGAGTTCGACGGCCTTCCGGAACTGCTCCGTGGCCGGCTCTGTTTTCCCGAGGTGCGCCAAATTCGTCGCCAGGTTCGTTCTGGCAGGCGCTGAGTCCGGCTTCAGGGTGACAGCCTTCTGAAGATGTTGCGTGGCTCTAGTGTCCTGCGATTGCGCGGAGTAGACCAATCCCAGCAGCTCCTGGACTTCGAAACTTTCTGGAACCTCGCGCACGAGTTTCTCAAGTTGTGCTGCCGCCTCCGGGTATTTGCCCGCTTCGTACAGGCCAACGGCCGCCTTAAAGTCGCGGTCTAAATCCTTCTGCTCTGCATATACCGCAGGCACCGGGGTTCCGTATGCGAAGAGAACCAAAAGTGCAGAAGCTATCGAAGAAACTCTTGGAGTCGCCATGCCTGCATGGTAGCACCTCGTTGGGTGCAATGCGCCCGCCCTGGAGAAAACTGGGGAGGCGCCTCTTGCAAGGCGCCTTCCACTCGGGCTGTGGGTCGTCAAAACTGTTAGAACAGCAGTTTCAAAGCGAACTGGATCTGCCGCGGGTCGTACGGCGCATCGCGCGTCGAGCCGATTCGGCCGAAGTTGTTGTTGGTCCAGTCGGTGGAGCCGCCGATGGACACGACGCCGTTACCGCCGAAGCCGGGCGCGTTAAAGTTAGGGTGGTTAAAGATGTTGAAGATTTCCGTGCGGAACTGAAGCTTGCGCTTCTCGTTGAACGGAAAGTCCTTAAAGATGGAGAAGTCAAGTCGGTGGAAGCCGGGGCCGGGGGCCTGCGTGATGCCTCCCAGGTTCGCAAAGGTGCAAGCACCGACAGCGCACGTGGCTGGATTCGTGAGGGGACTCGCAGCTCCCGTCGGATCCAAAGCAGGGTCATAGTTGAACCAACTGAGTTTTCCGAGGCTATCGTTGTGGAGACCGACCTTCAGGGGCTGCCCGGTGTGCAGCGCGCCGCAGCCAACGCTCTGCAGAGTGTTGTTTACGCAGTTGAAGGTGATGGGCTGACCGCCCTGCAGCGTGGCGATCCACTGTGTACTCCACCCCCCGACGATCTTGTCGGTGATGCCGCTGCCGTCGGACATAAACTTCTTGCCCTTGCCGAACGGCAGCTCGTAGCCGCCGCTGAAATGGAACACGTTGCGGATGTCGAAGTTCGCCAGCTTGTAGTCCTTCTGGATCCCGAACCCGGGAACGTACGGCGCGCGGTAGCCGACATAGTCACTACCGCCGTTCAACAAATCGCCGGCGTCGGACATGGTCCTAGACCACGTGTAACTAGCCAGGAAGTTCAAGCCGCCTTTGAATTGCTTCTCGATGCGCGTCTGCAAACCGTGGTAGTAGCTACTACCTTCTGTTTGTGCCTGACTGCTGTTACGTCCGAAGTCGGGGAAAGGCACGAGAGTGGTCGCGTTCACTGTATTGGGCTGAATGGAAGTGGGGCGGTTGTTGCCCGGAAAGGATTCCAAGTGGCGGGCCAGTGTCGTTACGTACGCCGCTTGGAACGACATTGATGAAGTCAGTTGGTATTGCGCGCTCAGGTTGCCACCCATCGAGTACGGGGTCAGATAGTTATACTGAATGCCACGCAGCGCCAAACCGCTGGCGTTAACAAGTTTGGGGTCGAGCGGCGTGCAACTGAAGCCGGTCTCAAACGTGGGGCCTCCTGTTGGCGTCGCCTTGGCGCATCCCGCAAAGTTGTTAATTGCGTGACCGGCATCGGGGTCGAAGAAGGAGAAGTTAAACTGAAAGGGGTAGTTTTCGCCGAGGTTCGGGGAGAATCCACGGTTTTCAAAGCCGTTAAAGAAAATACCGAAGCCACTGCGAACGACGAGTTTTGGCGTGGCTTGATACGCAAACCCAAAGCGAGGAGCGATATTGCTCTTCTGCCCGACGCCCAGGCTCTTGCTATACTTGCCGATAGACAGAGCAATGCCATCTTTGGCGAGCAGGCAAGTCAGGAAAGTCGCGTTGGCGGGATTGGTGCAATCCACCGAAGTGAGATAGGTGAGATCGGTTTTCCCGCTGGGAATCAGGTAGGCCGGTCCATTTGTCGGTGGGCCGCCTGGGATGAAATTAGCTTGGAAGCCGCGGTGCTCATAAACCGGTTGGAAGTAATCCCAGCGTAGCCCAAGGTTAAGGGTCAGTTTACTGGTGACTTTCCAGTCATCCTGCCCATAGAAACCGTAGTAGTTCTTGCCGTTGTCGGTTAAGGAGATGTTGGACACAAACACCGAGTTCGGTCCACCGACGTAGTCAATTCCGTTTTGTCCGGGCAGCAGCGAAGAAGCCTGAGGAATCAGAACTAACTGTGCGATTCCAGTGTTGTCGCCCCCTTTGCCCGGCACATCAGTGTAGTGTCCGTCGAAGTTAAATTGGCCGCGAGACCAGGGGGGCTGGAGAGTGGAGAACTTAACGTGCTGCCATTCGAACCCGCCCTTAAACGTGTGCTTGCCATAAATCTTGGTCAAGTCGTCAGTCAGCTGCAATGTGGAGGTCACCTCATCCGACGGCAAGAAGGCGTTACCACCCAATGTCTGCAGGCCGCCGATTCCAAAGGCGGGCAAGCCTCCGTTCTCGTGGGCCTGCGGAATGCCTAGAACGCCATACTTGCCGGGGAGGTTGCTCAGGTCGTTCGCCGCCGGAATGTTGCGCGTGGTATGCAGGTAATTGAGACCGGCGCGAGCCACGTTGATTAAATTCGGATTAAACGTGTGGGTGTAACCCAAGGCACTCTGTTGAGCGTTGGCGGTTTGATTTCCCTGCGCGAAGCCACCACCATCCGCCACCCCGCCGAAGATGCCGGGAATGAATTGCGGGTCGTCCGCGTAGCTGAAGCGAAAGAACACCTGGTTCTTCTCGTTCATGTTGATATCCATGCGGGTATCAAACGCATTCTTGTGCTCGAAGAGCTTTGGGGAGGTGGTGAAGTTGCCAAAAAGCGAACTGTTGGTCGGATTGGGATAAAGCGCCAGCAGGCTGAGAGCGTTGGCATCCAAGCGTCCCGCAGGGAGTAGGTTGAGGCCTGATTGGCAACCGGCGCTCGTATAGTCAGTAGTAGTTTTCGGGCAAGTGCTGAACGGATCGCGAGCGAACCCCGTCTTCTGGGCAAGCAATCCCGTGACGGGATCGATGCTACCGGCCGTGACGGAACGAGTAGTCGAGGGATCGAAAACTGTTCCCTTAGGGACGACACGACCTAGATTGTCGGTATTCGTGCCCCCTTGCGTTAAGAGTTCGGTGAGATTTGTGAAACCTGAACTGCGCTCGAGGGCAGTGGGCACTGACCCTGTAAGAACGGTGCCCTGAACGCGGCGGAAGCCTTCATAGTCGCCGAAGATGAAGACCTTGTTCTTGAGGATCGGGCCGCCCGCGGACACACCAAATTGATTCTGGCGAAGAGCGCCCTTCTTGATGCCACCAGCGTTTTCGAAGAAGTCGGCGGCGTCGAGTTTGTCGTTTCGGAAAAATTCCCAAGCAGAGCCGTGAAGCTCGTTGGTGCCGGATTTGATTGTAGCGTTCAACACGGCAGCGCCAGAGCGGCCATACTGCGCGCTGAATCCAGACGTCTCCACTTTGAATTCCTCAATGGCGTCCACAGGAGGGAGAACCACGAAGTTCGTACCGTTCAGGAAGTCCACCGTGTCAGAGTTGTTGTCGATGCCGTCCAAGAGGTAATTGTTCTCGGCGGGGCGCAAACCGTTGGCTGCAAAGGCGCCGTTTGCCGCGTTGCCGCGCGTATCGGCCTGCGGCGTGTTCACACCGGCGGACAGCTGTGCCAGGAACGTGAAGTTCCGGCCATTGAGCGGGAGATCATTTACGCTCCGAGAGTCGACGACTTGACCCACCGAAGCGTTTTGCGTTTGCAGCACAGGAACTGCCGCCACGACCTCCACGGTTTGCGTCACCGCGCCGGGCTTGAGATTGAAATTGATCACTACATCCGTACCGACGTTGACCACGACGTTCGTTTGAGTGATTGTTTGGAAGCCTTGGAAGGATGTCGTTAGCTTGTAGCTCCCAATTTTGACTGGCGTAAACTTGTAGCTTCCATCCGGGGCGGTCGTCGTGGAAAGAGCGGCGCTTGTGCCTTCGTTAGTCAGCGTCACCTTGGCGCCGCTGATTGCTGCCCCTGAGGCGTCTGTTACCGTCCCCAGGATCGTGCCGGTGTCCACTTGCGCATGGAGAGGCGGCGCACAAAGGAACAGAAGCAACAGCACGGTCGACATCGTCAAGGATGCTCGCAGGAACCCGGATGAAATGGCCTTCCGATTCATAACCGTTCCTCCTCAATCTGTTTGCACCAATGCGCAGCAATTCTTGCAAGCGCTTTCACCCCGAGCCAACTCCTCGACCGTGAAGGAAACAAAACGCGCTCCCGCGAGCCCTCGAACAGTCTCTGCGGACGGCGGCTTGACCAAATGGTCGATCGAACGCGAAGCGACGACGGACCCCGCTCCGCGGCACCAACGGATGTTTTTCTTGAGACCCTTGAGCGCCGGAATGGATGTACGACGCGATACCATTCGGGCCCCCAAACTGCTTAAACGCTTAACCTAGTGCGACACCTAATACACCGTTCATTGCGTCTTGTCAAGCAAATTTTTTCATCTATACTTCCCCGGTGGTTAACCTACTCTCGGATGCAGGAAACAGATCAGAACCAAGTGAGAGCGGTTCAATAAAATAATCAGATATGGGTCTAACGATTCGTGATGTCGCCAAGGCTGCCGGCGTCTCCACCGCCACCGTCTCCAACGTCCTGAACAAGACAGGCAAGGTGGGACGGCGTACGCATCTGCTGGTGCTGTCGACCGTCAAGCGTCTCGGCTATTTCCCGAACGTGCATGCGCGGCACCTTGCTTCGCACGACAGCCGAACACTCGGCATCATCGTGTCTGACATCGAGAATCCGTTTTTCCCTGAAGTCGTCAAGAGTTTTGAAGTGCGCGCGCGCCAGCTGGGCTACGACGCCATTCTCAGTGATACAAATTACGACCCTCGCAGAACCAGGGAAGCTGCCGAGAGAATGATGGAGCACAACGTCCGCGGTGTAGCGGTGATGACCTCGGAAATCAGCTTACGACTGATCCACGAACTTGCCCGTAGAAGAATTGCCGTCACTTTCCTCGACCTCGCGCCGGTACGCAGTTACATGAGCAACTTGAGAATCGATTATTTCTCTGGAGTCGAACAGATCGTCAAATATCTCCATTCCAACGGACATCGGCGAATCGCCTTCATCGCTGGGAGGCCGAGGCTCAAGTCCAACCTGGCCCGGTTGCAAGCATATGAAAAGTGTATGCAGGATTTGGGGCTCGAGCCGGGGCCGATACTGCGTGGTGATTTGCGCTTCGAGGGCGGATTAGCAGCGGGGCTGGCAATCGCAAAGTTATCTCCCAGGCCCACGGCAGCGGTGGCCGTCAACGATCTCACCGCGGTTGGAGTGATCAAAGGGTTGTTGAAAGCCGGATGCCGTGTCCCGCAAGATGTTTCTGTAACCGGCTTCGACAACACACGACTGGCCGAATATAGCAATCCCTCAATCACGACCGTAGACGTACACCGGGATATGCTGGGGAAAATGGCGGCCGACGCTCTTCATGAACTCTCCCGCTCCGCTGATCCTCAAGGCAAGGAATATCAGATCCCCGCTGAGCTGATCCTGGGAGATTCCTCGGGCCCCGCGCCTTCTGAATAACTGCCTAGTATTTGGAGCGGTCACACCCGGGTGCTAGCATGCAAAAGTTGAGTCATCGATACCTGGACAGCTAAGAATGGCGCGTGGCAAAGACGAAAAGGGCGGTTTCTCACGCCGGAGTTTCTTGAGAGGCATGCGGTGGGCGCCGCTTCTTTTTCTTCCCGCGCCTATTCGGGGGATTTGTTTTCCATCAGTACGCCACGAGCAACCCGGAAATCGCAGCGCCAGTTTCCCCCTCGCTGATTTTCGCCTCACGCCGCTCTATCCCGCGAAGTCGCCGCTGGAGGACGTATTGAGCCGCGTGGTTCCGGGCTCCGACGAGTACGTCACGGAAAAGTACGCGTTTGAAATCATGCGGCTCCTCGGTGAATGGAGCGAAGCTCTTAAGTCCTCACCGCCGGATCTCGCCGTTGTGGCGAAATTCCTGGACGCCTCGATTGAGGCTGGTTCGCTGATTCCGACTCAAGAAAAAACTTTGCGTTCAGGGAACGGCATCGATGTTTTTCGTAGATCGTTTTCGGCCAATGCGGTAGCGAGCCGCGAGCGATTTCTCCAGGAGATGAAGAACTACTTGGCTCCGATTTCGCGGCTGGAGACGGCTGAGTTCGAAATCGTCGGCATCCAGGAAACGAGTGGTTCATCGCCGGGGGTGCACATCGACATTCGGTATGACCTGGTTGGCACGCGGGCGGATATGGTGCGCGAAGAATGCATTGGGATTTGGAAGACCGAGTGGACGCGCGATGATTCCAACGCATGGCGAGTCATTCGATGGGCGGCGAGCGAAGAAAACCTGAGCCGGACGCGCGGGACTGTCTTCATTGACATTACTACACACGCTTTGGGGCAAACCGAATCGTACAGAAATCAGATGGTTCACGGTGTTGATTATTGGCGCACGGTTTTGGACGGAGCGTGCGGGATCGACGTTTATGGGAACAACGGCTTGGCCGTGGGAGATTTTGACGGCGATGGCTTGGAAGACTTCTACGTCTGCCAGCCTGCGGGTCTTCCGAACCGGCTCTATCGCAATCGCGGCGATGGCACGTTCGAGGATGTGACTGAGACGGCCGGAGTGGGTGTATTGGACAGCACGGCTTGCGCTTTGTTCGCGGATTTCGAGAACAAAGGGCTCCAAGACCTCCTCGTGGTCTGCGGCAGCGGGCCGCTGCTTTTCCTGAACCAAGGAAACGGAACGTACTCATTAAAACGGAAGGCCTTCCAGTTTGTTCAGCCTCCGCAGGGGACGTTCACCCATGCTGCCATTGCTGATTATGATGGGGACGGACGGCTGGACATTTATTTTTGCCTGTACAGCTATTACGCGGGGCTCGACCAATACCGCTATCCCGCACCTTATTTTGACGCGAGAAATGGTCCACCGAACTTTCTGCTCCACAACGAGGGAAATGCAACGTTTCAGGATCGAACAGAAGCTACAGGGTTGAACGTGGATAACGACCGGTACACCTTCGCGTGCGCCTGGGGCGACTACAACGATGATGGTCTTCCAGATCTGTATGTAGCTAACGACTTCGGGCGAAACAACCTCTACCGCAATAATGGTGGGGGAAAGTTCACCGCGGTCTCCGCAGAAGCAGGCGTCGAGGATGTCGGTGCGGGAATGAGCGCTATCTGGTTCGATTTTGACAACGACGGGAAACCGGACATCTATAGTGCTGCAATGTGGTCTGCCGCGGGCATAAGAGTTTCAGAACAAGAGCGCTTCCATGAAAAGGAGCCGGAGCGCGTCCGTACGCTTTATCGTCGGCACGCGCGCGGCAATTCGTTGTATCGCAATCAGGGAAACGGGAAGTTTCAGAACGTAAGCAACGAAACGGGCGTCGAGATGGGCCGCTGGGCCTGGTGCTCGGACGCGTGGGACTTCGATCAAGACGGTTATTTGGACCTATACATTGCGAATGGCTACGTTTCCAGTGCAGAGAATTCCGCACGTGATAAGAACGACCTTGCGAGTTTTTTCTGGCGGCAGTTGGTGACGAAATCGCCGCAGAGCCAAACACCGTCATTGCGCTACGAACAGGGATGGAACGCCATCAATGAGCTGATCCGGTCGGACAACTCCTGGAGTGGCTGCGAGAGGAATGTTTTTTACGCGAATAATCACGACGGAACATTCTCGGAAGTCTCTGGGACTGTGGGATTGGATTTTCTTGAGGACAGCCGGGCGTTTGCGCTTGCCGACTTGGACCGGGATGGACGATTGGAAGTCGTCCTGAAAAACCGGAATGCCCCGCAACTGCGAATCTTGCGTAACTCGATGCAGGGCATCGGACAGTCGATCGCCTTCCGCTTGCGCGGGCAGAAGAGTAATCGCGATGCGATCGGTGCTGCGGTTACAGTCGAAAATGAAGCGCATCGGCAGACCAAGTATTTGCAGGCAGGCTCGGGATTTTTGTCGCAGCACAGTAAGGAGCTTTTCTTTGGCGTTGGAACAGCCCAAGGAACTGTACGAGCCTCGATTCGCTGGCCCAGCGGGCTAACCCAGGCCTTCGAGCATTTGCCTGTTGACCATCGAATTGAAATTCAGGAAGGCTCCGATAAAGTTATGGCCAAACCCTTTGGGGCTTCGCCGCCTTCTTATACGCGAGCCGGCGAGCCGCAGAAGCGGGAACTTCTGCCTTCATTGGCGGAAACATGGCTCATTGAACCTCTGAGCGCGCCCGAGTTTTCCTTACCCGACGTCACCGGCAATACGCAGGAACTGCGGTCGTTCCGAGGCGGCACGGTACTTCTCCACTTTTGGGCAGCCGCTTTGCCGCCCTGCCGCGAACAGTTGCGACTTCTACAAAAGTACAAGTCAGTTCTAGCAGATGGCGGCCTTCGCATTCTTGGCATTAACGTCGATGATCTTGGCGATGCCCAGGCTGCGCGAACGTTCGCTGCAAAAGAAGCGCTTAGCTTCCCGAACGTATTCGCCACCCGGGAGGTAGCCGGCATCTACAACATTATTTATCGCTACCTATTCGACCGCCGCCGGGATTTGCCCATCCCGGCTTCTCTCTTGCTCGACAAGGACGGCATGATTGTCAAGGTTTATCAGGGGCCGGCGCATCCCGAACGGCTGACGGAGGATTTGAAATCGCTCCCGCGTACGCAAGCCGAGCGCATTCAGAGGGCGCTTCCTTTCAATGGAGTGCTCTATCAGGGTGCGTTTCAGCGTAACGATTTCACTTACGGGGTGGCGATGTTCCAGCACGGATATTTGGAGCAGGCGGCAGCGTCGTTCAAGCAAGTCATCGCCGCCAAGCCGGAAGATCCTGAAGCTTTCTACAATCTTGGCACCCTGTATCTGCGAAAAAACGATCTGCGTGAGGCCCGGCACTATCTCGAACAGACGACGAAGCTGCGTCCGAATTATCCAGAAGCGTGGAACAATCTAGGAATGGTAGCCGCGCAGGAAGGACTGAGTGACGAAGCTATCCGCAGGTTCAAACATTCCTTGAGCTTGAGGCCAAGCTATGCCATCGCGCTCACGAACCTCGGCAACGTTTATCGGTGGCAGGGTGACTTCGACGAAGCGGAAAAACTCTTGAGCCGCGCGCTGGAAATTAGCCCGGATGATCCGGAGGTCAACTACAGCTTCGGAATGCTCTACGCGCGTCAAAACCAGCTCGAAAAGGCCGCGCGATACTTGGAAAACGCAGTGAGCCTGCGGCCGGATTATCCCGACGCGCTAAACAATCTTGGGGTCCTGTTTGTCCGTGAACGGCGCAACTCGGACGCGGAAGAGCGATTCAAGACCTGTATTCGCGTAGCTCCGAACTTTGACCAGGCCTATCTCAACCTGGCCCATTTATACGTGATTTTGGAAGAAAAGCAGAAAGCCAAAGAGGTCTTACTGGCGCTGCTGCAACAGCAACCGCAGCACAAGGTGGCTCAGAAAGAACTGGAGATGCTACAGTGACCTTGCAACTGCGATCAGAGCGCTCGGGGAATCATATTGGAGGATGAAGTTCAATATTTCAATGCGCCATTCGTCCAGGTTCGAGCGCAGAAGGCCCAGGTTTAGCGGAATCCTTGTGTTAAGCGTGATTCTGCTCTCTTCGAGCGTATCCGAAGCGCAGCAAACCGCTCCTACCGGGGAAAATGCCGCGCAGGCTGTGAAAGGCCAGTCGCATTTTCCGGAAATAGAAGAACTCCTCCGCCAAGGTTTGACCGAACAAGCCAAAGAAAAGATCCAGGAAGAGCTTCAGCGAAATCCTTCCAGCGTTGAGGCGTACAATTTATTGGGGATTATCTGCAGCGATCAGAAGGATTACGCCAACGCACTGGAAGCCTTTCAGCATGCATTAAAGCTTGACCCCAACTCGACGAGAACTCGCATCAACCTTGGGAACGTGTATGTCGCCGAGGAAAAGCCCGACCTAGCCGAGAAGGAGTTCAGAACGGTCCTGCGCCTCGATCCTGCGAATCGCGATGGCAACTACAACTTGGGTCTGGTCCTGACGGCGAAGGGTCAGCCTGCGGAAGCCATTTCCCACTTTCAGCGCGTGCGCCCCGCGAACGTTCAGACTCGCTTTAACCTCATTCGCGCCCTTCTCCAGGCGCGCAGGACTGTCGAAGGCCTAAAAGCGGCAACCGAGCTATCCACCCACAATAAAGACAACGTCGAATTGCATTTCACACTAGGCGTGCTACTCGCTTCTGAAAAGCAATACCCGGCCGCCCAACTCGAGCTGGAAAAGGCCATTGCGTTGCAGCCGGAGACTTTTGAGATTCTGTTCAATCTTGGACAGACCTATCTTCGAGGCCGCGAATACACGAAAGCCGAGCAGGCGCTGAATCGAGCGCTGAAACTGAAACCGGATTCACCCGAGACACTGTATCTATTGGCGCAAGTTTATGCGGATCAGACGAGGGCAGTCGATGCTCTGGACCTGCTGATTCGCGCGCACAAGCTGGCTCCCCAGAATACGGACATCATTTTTCTCCTAGCGCGCGTCAGCATGTCGCAGAATTATTTTGAAGATGCGATCCCGCTTCTGGAATCAGGCTTGAAAATTGCGCCCCAACGAGTCGACCTGCATGCCGCATTGGGCGAGAGCTACTTCATGTCCGGCAAAGCCGAAAGAGCCATCGAAGAGTTCAAGACTTTGATTCAACTGGATCCGTCGCCGCGATCTTATACATTCATGGGACTCTCTTATCGTCACCTGGGGCGATTCGATGACTCCCGAAAGTACTTTCAGGAGGGACTCAAGAAGGATCCGCACAACGCTTCGTGCCTATTTAACATGGGCTACATCGAGGAGCGCCAGGGAAATCACGCGCGGGCCGAAGAGCTGTTTCAGCAGGCTCTCCGGTCGAATCCTGATTATTCTGAAGCGCTCTTGGAGTTGGCCAATCTGCGAATCGCCGACAAGAGATTGGAAGAGGCCGCCGACCTGCTTCGACGATATGTAAAAGTCAGCCGCAACGCCGCTGCCGGATATTACAAGCTCGCCATGGTGGAGAGGAGCCTCCATCAGCTTGCGGCGGCGCAAAGGGATCTGAATGTCTTTCAAACACTCTCGAAGGACGCTTCGCCCGGCCCTTACCCGTATCAACATCTTTTCGATTACCTCAATAATCGCTCCAGCCTTTCGCCCCGGGCTCGAACGGAGTTGGACTTGACCGAGCTGACGGAGCAGATTCAGAAACACCCGGACCAGCCGCAAGACCTCTATCTTCTAGCCGAGACTTATCTGAAGCTGGCCAAACTCGAAGATGCGCGAAAAACAATTGCGCGGCTTGACCAGATCAGCTCGGGCGACTACCGCACGCAAACCGGGGTGGGTGTTCTGCTTGCTCGATACCGTTTGTATGACGACGCCATCCAGCATTTCCAATCGGCCTTGCGTGCCAATCCGGATTCTGATGACGTGAAATTTGATTTGACCGACGCTTATTTCCGCAAAGGCTTCTATGCGCAAGCGCTTGAAGCCTCCAAGCAAGTTTCGGCGTCGGGCCAGCAGGATGATGCTTACTTGGCGCTGGTCGGCGACATCTACGCGCATCTCGGCGAAACGGCCCGCGCCAAAGAAATCTTCCAGGAAGCCATTCGCCGAAATCCTGACAACGACCAGTATTGCCTCTCGCTGGCTCTCGTGGAACTCCGCGAAAATAATGTCGGCGGCGCCGAAGAGACTTTGCGGAAAAGCCTGGCGCGAATCCCCAGTTCCGGAAAAATCCTCTGGGGCTTGGGAATTGTCTCGGTGTTGGAAGGGAAGACGCCCCAAGCCGAGGATAACCTCGAGCGTGCCGTAGACCTTTTGCCGGAATGGCCAGGAAGTTATTCCGCGCTGGGCGTTTTTTATTATCAAACCGGAGAGATCGCCAAAGCCCGCGAAGTGCTGAATCGCTTCAAGGGCAGCAACGCTGCGGGCGGCCTGGATGTGAATCGCATTGAAGAAGCTCTGGCCAAGGCTCCGGTGAGGTCGTCTTCGCTTCGCGAACCCCTGCCAATGGTTGCCCGGCAGCAATTACTTCAACTCGCGTTGTCCCTCGCTGACCGGACACTATGAGCAGACAGGGAACGGGAAAAAGCGCAACGATCAGCAAGGCATTCGCGCTTACAAGCAACTGGAGCGCAATCCTTGCGCTCAGCGCTGTGAGTGTTGCCGCCATCCAACTAAAGAGTTCCACTGGGCAAGCTCCTAAAATGCAGGACGCGCGAATCACCGTCCGCTACACGGACATTCGGCAGTCCGCGGGAATCACGTTTCGCCAGGATTCCACGCAAACGGACGAGAAGTATTACCTCGAAACCATGGGCACCGGCGTCGGCTGGATTGACTACGATCAGGACGGCCTGATGGATCTCTACTTCGTCCAATCGGCCGCCACTGATATTTACAAACCACCGCATCCTCTGCATTCGGCGCTCTACCACAACAATGGCGACGGAACATTTACGGACGTTACGGAAAAAGCCGGTGTGGGCGGGGAGGGGCATTACGGTCAGGGCGTTGCCGTCGCGGACTATGACAATGACGGCTACCCCGATCTGTACGTAACTGGCTATGGGCGCGCGATCCTCCATCACAATAACGGCGACGGAACGTTTACCGACGTCACTGCGAAGGCCGGCGTTGCGGACGAAGGCCAGTGGTCCACCAGTGCCGGTTGGTTTGACTACGACAAGGATGGTTGGCTCGACTTGGTCGTCACGAATTACATCGAGTGGACGCCGAAAACGAATCTGTGGTGTGGCGAGCGTCGTCCCGGATACCGCTCGTACTGCAATCCGGGCAACTACAAGGGGCAGAAGACCAAACTCTATCACAATAATCACGACGGCACGTTCACCGACGTCAGCGATTCTTCAGGTGTTGGCAAGCCTGAATCCAAAGGCATGGGTGTAGTGCTCGCAGACTTCAACAACGACGGCTGGCCGGACATCGCCATCGCGAATGACACTTGGCCGAATTTTTTGTTCATCAATAAACATGACGGAACGTTTCAGGATGTTTCCTTCATTTCCGGCCTGGCGGCAAGTGAGGACGGCCGCTACGAAGCAGGAATGGGGATCGACGCCGCCGATGTGGACGGAGACGGTTGGCAGGATGTTTACGTCACGCACCTTGATTTTGAATTGAATCGCCTCTACCACAACAACCGGGATGGAACGTTCGATGACTACACCTACCGCTCGGGCATCGGCAACAAGGCCATTCTCCTGAGCGGCGTGTCCATGAAATTTCTGGATTACGACAACGACGGCTGGCCCGACATCTTGCAACTGAATGGCGCCATGCTTGACAACGTGAATCTCTATCACAGCGAAGTTTCTTACAAAGAGCCATTGCTGATGTTCCGTAATTTGGGGAAAGGCCAGTTCGAAAAAGTTTCAGACTCTTTGGGCCCGGGCTTCGTTCGCCCTATCGCCGGCCGCGGCCTGGGCACCGCGGATTTCGACAATGACGGTGACATCGACATCGCCATTAACAATCGCGGCGACTTTCCAGAGCTCCTGCGTAACGATGGCGGAAACCTCAATCATTGGCTGGAAGTTCTGCTCATCGGCACAAAATCCAATCGCGATGGCATCGGTTCTTCCCTTAAGCTGACTTCCGAGGGCGTCACGCACGTCGAGCAGTCCAAGGGCGGCATGAGCTACATGTCGGCTAGTGATCCGCGCGTTCATTTTGGTTTGGGCAAGCGAACGAAGATCGAGTCTCTGGAGATCGCTTGGCCGAGCGGTCAGGTGGATAAACTGGCGAATGTGCCCGTCGACAAGATCATCGCCGTCAAGGAAGGCGTAGGAATTGTTCCGCGCAATTTTCCCAGGGTCCCGAACAAATGAATCTTCTGCGGCGGCATTTTCTCGGCTCATCTCTTGTAGTTCTCGGCAGCTCACTCCTCGACGCCCTTACAACTCCGCTCTGGAAGTGGCGCAGCTCGATTCGCCTCGACGCGGCAACTCTTCCCGATCCGTCCATTTCAAATTCACCGCCAACGTCTCCGGTTCAGTTCGTCGACGTAGCTCGCGAGGCCGGCCTGACCATTCCCAATGTCTGGGGCGGCGCCGATCACAAGAAATACATCATTGAAGCCAAGGGCAGCGGCCTCGCTTTTTTCGATTATGACCTTGACGGTTGGCTGGACATCTATCTCACCAACGGAACGCGCTTCAATACCGACTGGCCCGCCGGCAAAGCCCCCACTTCTCATCTGTACAAAAATAATCGTGATGGAACCTTCACAGACGTCACCGAAAAATCCGGCCTCGCCCGCACCGGCTGGCAGACCGGTGTCTGCGTCGGCGATTACGACAACGACGGCTCGGACGATCTCTTCTGCTGCTTCTGGGGACACAACATCCTGTTTCACAACAACGGCGACGGCACTTTTACGGACGTCACGCGCAAAGCGGGTGTCTACGACGAACAAATTCGTTGGGGCGCGGGCTGCACCTGGCTAGACTACGACCGCGACGGCCGCCTCGATCTCTTCGTTTGCAATTACATCAAGCTCGATCCCGAGAAAACTCCCTCCAAGAGTGAACCCACGCAGTGCCAGTGGAAGGGCGTTCCGGTAATGTGCGGCCCGCGCGGCTTAACCGGCGACACCAACGTTCTCTTCCACAACAACGGCGACGGCACCTTTACCGACGTCTCCGCGAAATCCGGAATTCTGAAGCCCGGACCGCGCTATTCCATCACCGCCGTCTCCTATGATTTCGATAACGACGGCTGGCCCGATATTTACGTCGCCGTGGATTCCGAGCCCAGCATCCTCTTCCACAACAATCACGACGGCACCTTTACCGATGTCGCGGTGATCGCCGGCTGCGCTTATAGCGAAAACGGCCACGAACAAGCCGGCATGGGCGTCGCGGTTGCCGATTACGACTGCGACGGATGGTTTGACATTTTCAAGACCAACTTCGCAGACGACACCTGCAATCTCTACCGCAACAACGGCGACGGAACCTTCAGCGACGTCACGTTTTCCTCGGGCATCGGCATCAACAACCAATACGTCGCCTGGGGTTGCGGCTTTCTTGATTACGACAATGATGGGTGGCCGGACCTCCTGCAGATCAATGGACACGTCTACCCGGAAATCGAAGGCCACGAGCTTGGCCAGACCTACAAGAATCCGCGACTGGTCTACAAGAATCTTGGTGATGGTCGCTTCAAGGACGTCTCGTCAGAAATGGGGCCCGGGATCAGCGAGCGCTTCTCCAGCCGCGGCGCAGCCTTCGGCGACTATGACAACGATGGCGACATCGACGCTCTGGTCCTGAATATGAACGACCCACCTTCGCTCCTTCGCAATGACGGCGGCAACCAGCAGAATTGGATCAAGATCAAGCTGATCGGCACAAAGTGCAATCGCACCGCCATTGGAGCTCGCGTCCGCGTTGTCACTGGCAAGCATGCCCAGATCGACGAAGTCCACAGTGGCTCCAGCGTCATGTCACAGAACGACCTGCGACTGCACTTCGGCTTGGGAAAATCTCAAATGGTCGATCTTATCGAAGTGAAGTGGCCCACTACTCAGAAGGTCGAACAGTTCAAGCAGGTGAAAGCCAATCAGATCCTGACAATCCGCGAAGGCGCCGGGATCGTCGCACCCGTCAACGCCAAGTCAAAATAGGAGATTTTAATTTTCAACGAGACGAAGAAGATGCCGGTTGCTCCTTTAAAATGACCAGAAATTGCCTAAGTTCCCGCCGCTGGCGTTCGATTTCAGCGGTCTCCGCTTTTTCCATTTTCTCGTACTCTTGAAACTCCTCCTCCGCCTTCGATTCTTCCTTGGTTCGCCGGTAGGCTACACCCAGCCGGTAATGAGCTTCACTAAGTCGCGGGCTCACCTCGATCGCCCTCTTGTAATCGCGAATCGCCTGCTGGAAATCGCCCCGCTCGGAATGCAAAATCCCCAGTTGTAGATAAGCCTCGCCAAGTTGGGGATCGATGCTCGCCGCTTTTTCGAACAGCGTTTCGGCTTGCTGCAAGCCTGCCGCATTCTCTGATCCTCGGTCGCGCTTCCACAGTGCCACACCATAATAATAGTTCGCTAAAGCATTCTCAGGCTGTTCTCTCACAAAGCGTGCCAGCTTTTGTTCCGCGCAGGGCGGCAGAGCGGGCGTCCCCTTCGCCATTTTTACCAGGAAAACATAGGGCGTAGGATCTGTCGGCTTCAAGTCCGAGGCTTCGCAGAGCCGCCGCGCCGCTTCCTCCGTATTGCCCGCGGTGAAGAGCGCCGCCCCCAGTCCCGCCAGCATTCGCGCAGACTCCGGATGCGCGTGCGACCCCTTCGTAAAGACTTCTACGGCTGGTTCGTCCGCTCGATGAAGCAGGAGCTCGGTCCCCCACTCGAAATAGTTCTGCTCGCTCGGGTCCATGTGAGCCGCCCGCTCATGTTCGCGCACCGCTTCCAGCGGGTCACCCAATCGTTCGTTAAGTTCGCCGAGCAGCCGATGCCCGTCGGCAGTATCCGCCTTCGCCAGCATCCTTCGCGCATTCTCACGAGCTCCAAGCAATTGTCCCTTGGATTCGACGGAGTTCAGGGACGTCGTTCCAGCTTTGCTATCCACTGCGGAACTTTCAACCAGCCCGCTGTTTTTGAGCGCCAACGTTTCCTTTGCCAAAGCTTCGCTCGTTCGTACATTCACGTCCGATCCATGCATCCCTGCATTATTCCAATCCGTAACTCCGGCGATCGTGAAGTTCGGCCTGTCGTCAAATTCCATCGCCGCTGCCGCAGCCTTGGAAGAACTGGATGTGCCAGGAGCTCCGGCATGATCCGCAGCCAAGGATTCAAGGACCAGATCAACGCGTTTCTTGTCTCCCGCATTTAGAACTAGCGGATTCGAGACGCACTCACGCCAACCCGATTTTTCCGCCCTAACTGTGTAGACGCCCGGCCTCACTTCTGAAAAAACAAAACTCCCATTCATGTTGGATTTCGTTTCGAAAGAGATGGACTGCTCCTTTTCCTCCAGCCGCACGACTACTCCCGCGAGCGACTCTCCAGCCGAACTCCGCACCGTGCCTTGTACGGTGTTCATTTGCGCCTGCGATGGAGAAGTACTTTGCGCGCAGGCCACCTCAGCAAAAATACCCAGCAGGGCGCCAACTGCAGCGATCCGGGCCGCAAGAAATTGTTTTTTCATTGGCCTCGTTGCAGCGAGGGCTTTGCGCGAAAAATTCGCCATGCGGGCCGTCTCAATTCTGCCGACCAACCTGTTGACCAAGGTTATGCCTCAGCGGCGCCTTGGTAGGCATTCTATCCGCCGCCATGCCCCCCCGCAACGCCCGGTACGGACCGGGCGCATCGCTGACAGGCGGGAGCCATCCTGTGGATCGCGCCTCAGAACTTTACATTTTCTCGGACGTCAGGCATAAGAGAAGCGGAAAGTTGCACAGATTCGCCTTTGGAAGAAACTGGCCCCGTGATCCTGACATCTCTATGAAGGCCCTGCTGCTCTCAAAATACCGTCATCTGGAGATTACCGATCTTCCCAACCCCGTTCCCGGGCCGGGTGAGATTTTAGTCAAGGTTGCGGCTTGCGGTATTTGCGGCAGCGACGTGCATGGCTACGACGGCTCCTCCGGCCGGCGCATTCCGCCAATCGTTATGGGCCATGAAGCTGCCGGCCGCGTCGCGAAAGTCGGACCGCAAGTAACCGGATGGGCCGAAGGCGATCGAGTCACTTTTGATTCGACGATCTCTTGCGGAACGTGTCGCTATTGCGCTCGCGGAGAAATCAATCTCTGCGACCAACGCCGCGTGCTCGGAGTTTCCTGCTCCGATTACAGTTGTGCAGGGGCTTTCGCGGAATACGTGATTGTTCCGCAGCGAATTGTGTATCACTTGCCGGACAGTCTTTCTTTTTCCGAAGCGGCCATGCTGGAGGCCGTAGCCGTCGCGGTTCACGCGGTGGGGCTCTCAAGAATTTCTTCCGGCAATCAAGCTCTCGTTCTGGGTGCTGGAATGATTGGGCTGCTCACCCTGCAAGCCCTGCGCGCCGCTGGCTGTTCAACCGCATACGTTGCCGACGTGGATGCCTCGCGCTTGAAACTTGCTAAAGAAGTCGGCGCCACCGAAACTCTGCATGCCACTGGCGATGATTTAGTTTCCCAAGTTCTCCGCCTCACGAACAACGCCGGCGTCGACGTTGCCGTTGAAGCCGTCGGCATTGACGCAACTGTCCGCGCCGCCGTAAATTCTGTTCGCAAGGGTGGAACAGTCACTCTGGTCGGCAATATCACTCCTGAAGTAACCTTGCCGCTGCAAAAAGCCGTGACGCGCCAGGTTCGCCTCCAAGGCTCATGCGCCTCTGCCGGAGAATACCCTCGGGCCATCGAGCTGCTGACCAGCGGCGCCATCAAAGTAAAACCGCTTATCACCGCCATCGCCCCTCTCGATGACGGGCCACAGTGGTTTGAGCGGCTGTACTCGCGCGAGCCAAACCTGATGAAAGTCGTCCTCACTCCCGGAACTGTTTTGTGATTTCATTTCCATGAAGAACGAGCTCTTCGATCTTACCGGCCGCGTAGCTATTGTGACCGGCACCAGCCGCGGCCTCGGCCAGAATCTGGCCCGTGCCCTGGCCAAAGCTGGCGCCGACCTCGTCCTCACCAGCCGCAATCGCGACCACTTGCTCACGTTTGAATCAGAAATAAAATCCCTCGGGCGCCGCGCTGTTTCGCTGCAGCTCGACGTCCGCCATCTTTCGAGCATTCAGCAGATGGTCGCCGACGCCGAATCCGCTTTCGCTCATATTGATATTCTGGTGAACAACGCCGGATGCAATGTCCGAAAGCCCGCCCTTGAAGTCACGTGGGAGGATTGGAATCTGATTCTCGATACCAATCTGCGCGGCAGTTTTTTTGTCGCCCAAGCCGTGGCCCGCCTCATGATTCCGCGGCGTTATGGACGGATCATCAACATTGGCTCGGTTACCAGCGTTGCCGGATACGCCGGACTGGGCCCCTACGGTGCAAGCCGCGGCGGAATCCGTCAGTTGACCATGAGCCTCGCGGACGACTGGGGCAAACACGGCATCACCGTGAATTGCCTGGCCCCAGGATGGTTTCGCACCGAACAAAATAAAATTCTTTACGAGAATAAAGAGTGGGTCGAGTATCTCTGCGATCGCATTCCGCTCAAACGCCCCGGCCAGCCGAATGATCTAGACGCTGCTATGGTTTTCCTTGCGGCGGAGTCCAGCCGCTACGTGACGGGGCAAACTTTGCTGGTGGACGGCGGAATCTCCACCGGCGCAACCCGCGCCCTGGCCGCGTCCCCAGAGAAGCCTCCAGACTCCCGCTAGATCAAACTTTTCCAGAGCACGTCGCGCTCTTGGAAATTTATTTTATGCCGGTTCAGGGATCGCTTCGATCCGCCCCAGCAAAAATACGTAACCACCGATCCCCAGAACCAGAAAAGCTGTTGCGCCGATAAACGCGCCGGCGAAGGAATGTGTCGCTTGTACGATGTAGCCCGTAAAAATCGGCGCAGCAATCCCGGCAAGTTGATTGCAGAAATTGAGAATTCCTCCGAGCGTGCCAACGCTTTCTCGCGGCGCAATCAGCGACGGGATCGACCATCCCACCGGTGAAGCCGCGGACAATCCTCCGATCGACATGCTGATCCAAAAAAGTGCGGTGACAGGACTGTGCGCGTGCGCGGTGCCGAGAATCCCCAGACCGAAAGCTGTTCCGCCGACAAGCACCACTTGTCGAACTCGTGTTGCGCTCCATCCCCGCTGGACCAATGTGTCCACGAGCCACCCACCCACCACAAGGTCGGTAAACGTTGCGAACAACCAGGGCACGCTGGTATAGAGCGCCGAATGCAGCAAGTCCACGTGCAGGCTGGACGAGAGATAAGAGGGCAGCCAGGTCAAGAGCAGATAGAAAGTGTAGTTGTACGACGCGAAACCCAGGGCCAAGCCCCACACTTTACGCTGTCGCAGCAAGTAGACGAGAGGAGCTCCTTTGGCGGCTCTCGCGCGATCTTCCGGCTGCGCTCCGCCCCTGGCGATGAACTCGCGCTCCGCGGCTGTCAGTAATTTATCCTCGCTCGGATTTCGATAGATGGCATAGAACAGCGCGAAATACAGAAGACTAATGATGCCGGTCGCCGCAAAATTCCATCGCCAGCCGAATCGCCACAACAAGAGGCCCAGCACGGGTATTCCAACCGCCGAAGAAAATTTCGCCGCAGAATCAAACATGGCCGTGGCCAGGCTGCGTTCGTTTTTGGGGAACCAGTAGCCGGTCGCTTTCGCATTCGCCGGAAATGTCGGAGCTTCGCCGATCCCCAGGAGGAAACGCGCCCCAAACAAACTGCCAACGCCCGTGGAAATGGCTGCGGCGAAAGAAGCTACGCTCCAAATCACCGTGCTGACGATTCCAACGCGGCGCACGCCAAAGCGATCCAGCAGCAGCCCGGAAGGCAGCTGGAGCATTGCGTACGTCCAGTTGTATGCGCTTGAGAGGTACCCGAACATCACCGCGGAAATTCCAAACGAAGCTTCGAGCGCATCCCGCGAAACGGAAAGATTCACGCGATCAAAATAATTGACCAGAATTCCGGCGCCTAACAGAAGCGCAATCGTCCACCGCCGGCGAGGTATTTTTTCGCTGCGAAGCTCTGTTTGTGGCATGGAATGCGGCCGTTTGCGGGGGCCATCATAGCGTATCCCGCCCGCACGCCCACCGAAAACTCCACAATCATGTTTGACAATACTGAACTTGCAAGCGCCTCTGATTTAGTCTGGCTAAAGCACTGCTTTAAAATTTCCAGATTGACTAACGGCTCTTGCGCTCCTAATGTCCCTTCCAATACCACGATTCAAAAGGCTGAGTGTGACGATCGGCCAAAGTAATCGTCGGGTGAGTTCTTCGTTCAATTCAGCTTTGGGGTTTTGTGCGCGGCTATTTCGTCGAGGACTGCCGCATTCGATGGTCATTCGTCGGGCCGGCCCGGACTCTCGTTCCGGCACGCCTCGAAAGGGTAGGCAGAAAATGAAGAAGCATGTCTTGTTTGTTCTTCTTGTTCTCCTGTTCGTTGCGGTTTCTTCGCAAGCGCAGGGTCTAGGCAGCATCGCTGGCAGGATCACCGACCCCGGAGGCGCTTCCGTCGCCAATGCCAAAGTGACTGCTCTCCAGGTGGGGACTGGCTTCTCCCGCACGGCTCTCGCGGATGCGGAGGGCCTCTTTGTCATCCCCTCTCTTCAGCCGGCAACTTACGACCTGTCGGTCGAAGCAAACGGATTTAGCACCTCCAGGGAATCCAGAATCGTCCTGCTTGCGGATCAAACCCTCACGGTGAACGTCGGCTTGAAGCTGGGCATGACGACCGAAGTCGTTGTGGTTTCTGGAAACGCGCTGCAGGTGGACACCGCCACTTCAACGTTGAAACAGGTCATCGAACAACAGCGCCTAGTTGAGATGCCTCTGGAGGGCCGCAACGCGGCGAAGCTCACTTTGCTGGTGCCGGGCGCTGTGTACTCTGCCAATGGAGGCGCCGACCAAGGCACGACAAAGACGTTTCCCGGGGCCGTCACGATTTCGGCCAACGGCGCGCGCCAGGATATGGTCAGCTACCAGCTCGACGGCGGAAACTACGTAGACGAATACACTAACGTCAATCAGCCGTTTCCGTTTCCCGACGCGCTTCAGGAGTTCAGCGTCCAGACCAGTAACTACAGTTCGGAATACGGGCAGAACGCCGGAGCGGTAGTGAATGTCATCACCAAATCCGGCACCAACAATTTTCACGGCGATGTGTTTGAGTTTCTGCGCAATTCCGTTTTCAACGCCAGGAACTTCTTTGCGCCTTTCAACCTCAAAGACAACGGGCGGGATCAGCTCAAACGCAATCAGTTCGGAGGAACCGTCGGCGGTCCCATTATTCACGACAAGACGTTTTTCTTTGCGGGATTCCAAGGTACTCGCCTGCGGAACCTGGGGAGTCCCACAAGCTCGACCGTGCCCTCGCAAGCCGACATCACAGCGTTCACGGCGGGCGGAGGCACCATTGATCCGACAGTGGCAAATCTGCTGCCGCTTCTTCCCCTCCAGCCTACTTCGCGTTCCGTCACCTTTGTCCGGCCGGATAGGCAGAATTTCAACGAGGTACTCGGCCGGGTGGACCATGCTTTTAGTCAGAAAGACCGGCTCTCGGTTCGGTACGACTACAACTATTTCAGCAAAGCTGCGGTTTTTGTCCCCACGAATATTCTGACATATGCGGACGGTTCGAAGATCGCCAACCAGAATTACTTGATTCACGAGTCCCACGTGCTCAGGCCCTCTCTTCTTAATGATTTTCGATTCAGCTACGCCCGTGAAAAAGCCAGCCGCGGTCCGGATAGCACAGTGCCCAGCGTTCAGAGTCTCGGCTCTATGATTCCATTTCAGCCCACCGCGCATGCGATTCAGCAAATTCGCGTGAACGGTGGATTCAGCTTTGGTGATAACCCCCAAGCAGCATTTGTCCGAAACAATTTCACCTGGAGCGATGATGTCAGTTGGGTGAAAGGGAAACACGACTTCCGTTTTGGCGGCATTCTTGAACGCAGCCGCATCGATCTAAACAACCTGTTCTTCCAGCCCGCGGAATTTAGCTTCTGTAACCCAGCTCCAGGCGCAGGCCAGACCGCAAGTCAAGTAGTCTTTAATAATTTTCTTGCGGGCAAGCTTTGCGACTACAGCGGCAACTTTGCGTTCCGTCAGGGCGCGGGAGAATTCAAGAACAACCGCGACATCTTCGGTGGCGTATATGCCCAGGATAATTTCAGAGTGACTCACCGCCTGACATTGAATCTCGGGCTCCGCTACGAACCGGCTCTTCCTTGGCGAGAAATCAAAGGGCGTGTCCAACAGTTCCGGCTGGACGGATTGAGCGCCAATGTCCGTTCGACGCAATTCCCTAATGCGCCCCCGGGCGTGTATTTCCCTGGTGATCCCGGCGTTCCCCCTTATGGAATCAACGCCAGTCTCAAGAATTTTGCGCCGCGTATTGGGTTTGCTTATGACGTTTTCGGTGATGGTAAGACCAGCATCCGTGGCGGAGCCGGCATTTTCTACAACAGCCGCATTACTGGCATCATCAACAACCGCTTTGTGGATCAGACCCCCTTCAGTCCTCAGCTCATTTTCAGCACTGGCGTCGTCAACCCCGGAACGCTCACCGATCCGCTTTGCACCCTTTCCTCGACCCAGACGGCTCAGAATTGCACCCCGCAGGCCAATCTTTTTCCATCTCCGTTTCCGCCGCCTAAGAACTCTGCATTTGCCCTTGGCGGCCTATATTTGAGTTGGGACCCAGCAAACAACTACCAGGTCCCCACCGTTTACAACTGGAACCTGGCTATCGAGCGCCAATTGCCCTCCACCATCCTCGTGCGCGCAGCCTATGTCGGCTCCCGCAGCACGCACCTCACGGAAACGCTGAACTTAGATCCAGCGCCTTTTTCTCCTACGGGAACGAAAGGCACCCTCAGATTGAACGCCATTGCAGCTTCCTTGGGCATTACTCCGAGTAATTTGTTTTCCCAGGTTCAGCAGGATTCGCAGGACATCAACGCCAACTACCATTCCCTCCAGTTGTCAGCAGAGAGGCGTATGACTCACGGCGTGACCATTCTCGGTAGTTACACCTGGTCAAAGAGCATCGACGATCTCCCCCCGGTAGCTGGCGTCACAGGTTTCGATGCTGGCTTCTCCGCTCGCCCGTGGGATGACCCTTTGCGGCATCAATTCGATCGCGGGCCTTCGGAATTTGATCACACCCATCGCTTCGTCTCTTCTTTCGTTTGGGAGCTTCCTGCTTTCTCCGGATCCAAAGGGTTCTTGCACCACGCCTTCGGGGGGTGGCAGTACAGCGGGCTCGTTGCCGCGCAGACCGGCCGCCCGTTCACGGTTCTGCAGGGAGCGGAACTTTCCGGTACCGGACTCGGCCAAGATCGCGGCACGTTGGTGGCAGGAGTCAGTCCTTACGGCACAACCCAATGCGGCACCACGACAAATTGTGTGAGCTGGCTTAACAAGGCCGCTTTTGCAACGAACGCGGCTTCAGTCGGCACGTACGGTGCTACAGGTAAGAATGCCTTTCGAATGCCCGGCAAGTACAACTGGGACATGGGACTCTCCAAGAGTTTCACTTTCACAGAACGCTGGAGACTTCAATTCCGAGCTGAATTTTTCAACGTTTTTAACCGCGTGAACTTTTTTGACGAGGAAGTGCCCTCAGGCGCCGGCTCTCAGCCAAGCATCACGAATTTCCAGAAGCTCAGTGCCGGCGCTTTCGGAACGTTTCGGGCAGGCCAGGCTGGCGACCCGCGCATCGGCCAATTGGCGCTAAAACTCTTCTTCTGACCCCCTCCACGAGAGAGGAAACGTCGGGGCGCCTTTCGAGGGCGCCCCGATTTTTGTGGTAAGAAATAACGGCGTGTCGAGTCCCGGTGAGGCGCGCATGACAAAAAAACTCGCTCTGCTTTCCTTGCTTGCAATTCCGTTTCTGCTCTCGCGCTCCGATGAACCCACTCCGGAGGGCGTCGGGCATTGGTCTGCGTCTGCCCTAGGTCATGTCACGCAATCTCTGAGCGCCGATGCGGCCTCCGATCCGCACCACCTTGCCGTGAAACAACTCACCGATTATCCCAACGAAAGTTTCCTGCTGGTTCACAGGGAAGCGGACGGCCAACCCGAATGGCACGAGACTCAAGCCGACGTCTTCTTCGTGCAATCCGGCTCGGCGACGTTGGTCGTTGGCGGAACGCTGCTGAATGGCGAAACTGTCGCGCCGCATGAAAAACGCAACGGCACGATTCAAGGCGGCTTTCGGCGCAAGCTCGTCGCCGGAGACGTCGTTCGCATCCCGGCGCGGATGCCGCACCAGCTACTGCTCGATGGCGCGCACCAGTTCAATTACCTGGTCGTCAAAGTGAAGGGCTATTAGTCTCCACCCTTGCGGCTAACTCGCGCCGGGGCCGACCGCTACTACAAAATAAGTTGCCGGAGTATCACCCACATTCTTGATCCCGTGTTCATCGTTCGAATGCACGAACCCCGCGGAGCCTGGCCCAAAGCGCGAGCTCGTGCCGTTAATGGTAAGTTCCACGGTTCCTTCTCGGACGAGCCACATCTCCGAATGCACGTGATGATGTGGTGGATGAGGCATGCCGCCCGGCGGCAGCGTCGTTTCATGCACCTCCAGCGATTCTCCAGTGGCGAGCTTGCCCTTCAATACATTGCGAATCTGCGCGCCGTTCGGCGTTCGAACCGGCAGCTTTTCGAAGGGATACACCGCCGAGGGCATTGCGTTTTCTTTCGCAGCGGTACCCGCTTCCTGAAGGATGGAAGGGATCAGCACTACAGGAAGCATCGAAAATAGTTGACGCCGGGTCGCGCTCATGGTTTTCTCCTTTTGCCGCTGGTGAAAGCATCGTTTAGCGAATTCGAATGCATTGAATGGAGATGTTCCTCGACTTCGAGACCAAGAATCTTTAGCATGCCCTAGTTTGTCAAGAGCCGCATTTTCACGTTCAATATTTGAAACGCAGACGGGGACCCAGGTGACAGCGCAAATTCGCACGCCAGCTATGCAAGAGGCGAGTAACTCGGCAAATTTTATTGCCGCAGACCTTGCTCCGCCGGCCGAATGGAATCGTGGATCGTTCCAGGTCACAGCGGCCGCATTCACCGTTCTGTTTTGCATTGTCGGCATGGCCCTCTGGGGCCTTCCGTTTTATTACGACTTCATGGTGCAGCAGTTTGGCTGGACCCGCGGGCAGGTCACTTCTGGAAACGCTCTGAGCAAATTGGTGGTGGGACCGTTGTTCGGATTCTTCGCCGGATGGATGGTGGACCGCTTTGGGCCGCGCCGGCTCATGCTGGCGGGAATTTTGATGGCGGGTGCGGCGCTGATTGGACTGGGAAGCATCTCGACGCTGGGCATGTTTTATTTTTTCTACATGCTGAATGCGCTGGGTTACGTTTGCGGAGGTCCGCTGCCCAGCCAGGTGCTATTGTCGCGTTGGTTCGAACGGTCCCGTGGAAAGGCGATGGGATTTGCTTATTTGGGAATTGGGCTGGGCGGAGCGGCGGTGCCGTGGATTTCGCACACTCTGGTGCAACACTTTGGCTGGCAAGCGGCGCTTCGAGCGCTCGGATTTTTGATTTTGGTGATTGCTCTTCCCGCGGCGTTGCTCGCGAAAGAGCCGCCGCAGGCGAAAAAGCCGTATCACGCGAAAACGAGCGTCTCGCCCGTTGCGCTCGCTGAATTCACTGAAGCGCGAAACGCGTTCACCACAGTTCCTTTTTTTCTGCTGACGCTCGGCAGCATGTTTTCGATTGCCGCAGTCAGTGGCGCGCAACAGAACTTGAAACTGTTTCTAAGTCTCGATCTTCACTTCGCGCAAGGCCAGGCCGCGCGCATTTTGTCGCTGGTCCTCGCCTTCAGCATTGCCGGGCGCCTGCTCATGGGCTGGCTGGCCGACCGCTTTCCAAAAAAATACGTCATGGTGCTGATTTACATTCTTGTTGCGGCGGCGATTCCGCTGTTATTTGCGGGGCGGGCGCCGGCGGCCATCTACATTTTCGCCGCGGTGTTTGGGATTGGCCTTGGCGGCGACTATATGATCGTTCCGCTGATGACCGCGGAGATTTTCGGTGTGCAACTCCTTGGCCGCCTGCTCGGAGTTATTTTGACTGCGGGAAGCGTGGCGGAAGCAGTGTCGCCGTGGCTCGTTGGTCGCTTGCGCGACACGACAGGAAGTTATTCCGCAGGCTTTCTCGTGCTGGTCGCCCTGGGTTTGCTGGGCGCGGCGTCTGCGGCGATGCTGCCCAGAGGAAAGCAATCCGCATGAGCGCGAAGCCGATCCTGCGTCTTGGAGCTCTGAAGGACGTAGCGCGATTTCAGGAGCACGTGCAATCGCTGCGATTGAATATTCCTTGCGACAGCGAAATTGTGTGCGGCGCTGAATCATCGTTGAGAAAACCGCTGGTTCGCGGAGAAATCAAAATCGGCAATCGCATCGCCGTTCAGCCCATGGAGGGCTGGGACGGAACCGCGGATGGGAATCCCAGCGAGCACACCATCCGCCGCTGGAAAAGATTCGGCCAGAGCGGCGGAAAATTAATTTGGGGAGGGGAAGCCGTTGCGGTTTCTCACGAGGGGCGCGCGAATCCGAATCAACTCGTGACGGCAGAGCACACGCGGAAAGGAATCGCGAAGTTGCGAGAAGTTCTGATCGAAGAGCACCGCAGGACAACGGAATCGGATGAAGGACTGCTCATCGGATTGCAATTAACACACTCCGGAAGATTTTGCCGGCCGAACGCGCAAAACAAGCCGGAGCCGTGCATCCTTTATCATCACCCGATCCTGGACCGCAGATTGGGATTGCCTCGTGAGTATCCGATTCTGACCGATGGAGAGATTGGAGCCATCATTGAAAATTTTCATCGCGCCGCGAAAATGGCTCACGAATTAAGTTTCGATTTTGTAGACGTCAAGCATTGCCACGGTTACCTGGGGCACGAGTTTCTGAGCGCGCATACGCGGGAAGGGAAGTACGGCGGAAGTTTTGAGAATCGCACGCGATTCCTGCGAGAAGTGGTGCAAGGAATCCGGTCGATGGCGCCAGGAATGCACATTGGCGTGCGGTTTTCTGCATTTGATTCGGTGCCGTTTCGCCCTGATCCCGCTTTGTCAGGCAATGGAAAACTGGGGCCGGGAATTCCGGAATCCCGGGAAAATTTGATTCCGTACCGGTGGGGATTCGGAGTGAAGCAGCGCGACCCCACCCAGATGGATCTGACGGAAACGATGCAATTCTTGTCGTTGCTGGAAGAATTGGACATTCGCCTGGTGAATATCACGGCGGGGAGTCCTTATTACAATCCGCACATTCAGCGGCCGGCGCTTTATCCGCCATCGGACGGATATCAGCCACCGGAAGATCCACTGTTTGGCGTGGCGCAGCAGATGAGCGTTACGCGAGAATTGAAACAACGATTTCCGAATTTGATTTTTGTAGGAACGGCATACAGCTATTTACAGGATTTTCTGCCGCATGTGGCGCAAGCGGCGGTGCACGAAGGATGGACGGATTTCGCAGGGTTAGGGCGGATGGTATTGGCGTATCCCGAGATTCTGTGGGATGCCACGGAAGGAAATGAGATTCAGCATAAGCGAATTTGCAGAACGTTCAGCGATTGCACGACCGCGCCCCGCAAAGGTTTGCCTTCAGGCTGCTATCCGCTCGACAGCTACTACAAGAGTTCCGAACTTGCGGAGCAGTTAAGAGTTGCGAAGGCGGGGCGATGAAGATGGAATCCATCGCCGAGGGGCGACAGCTTCGGCGCAAAGTGCAGGGAATCGCGGCGGCGCTTTTGCCGTTTGAAGCGGATGGGCGAATCGCAGTCGAAGCTTTTCAGAAACATTTGCAGGCCACACAGCGCGCCGGATTGATGAACGCGGTGAACATGGACACTGGATACGTCAACTATTTGGGCGAAGCCGAAAAACTGGAAGTACTGCGCTGGACTCGGGAGGCGCTCGGCAAAGATGCGCCTTTTGTGGGCGGCGCGTATATCGAAGGGCAGGACGGCGAGGTCGTCGCGCTTTATCGAAAACAGATGGACGCTATTGTTGCGCATGGCGGAATTCCGATTTTGTTCCAGACGAGCCGGCTCCACGGGAAATCTTCCGCGGAAAAGGCGGGGACTTATGCGGCAGTGTGCAGGGGATATTCGCACGTGCTGGCGTTTGAGCTGGGACCCATGTTCGCAACGAACGGAGAGATTTTTGATGAAGAAACTTTCCGGCGGTTGATGGATATTCCGGAAATCAAGGGGATGAAACATTCTTCGCTCGACCGGCTGATTGAACTCGAGCGGCTGAAGCTTCGCGGCGCGCACCGGCCGGATTTCCGCGTTTACACGGGGAACGATCTGGGCATCGACATGATCGAATATGGATCCGACTATTTACTGGGACTGGCGACGTTCGCTCCAGAGAAATTTGCGGAGCGCGACCGGTTGTGGGAGACAGGCGATCCAGTATATTACGCGCTATCCGATGCGCTGCAATATTTGGGGAACGTGGCGTTTCGCGAACCGATTCCGGCGTACAAACATTCCGCTGCCGTGTTTCTGCATCTCGTTGGGAGCATTCCTTCTGACCTGACGCATCCGAAGAATCCGAGGCGGCCGGCGTGGGAGGCGGAGATGCTTCGGGATTGTGTGCGGCGGCTGGGTCATTGAGAAGCGCGTGAGGCGTGAACTTCTGGAAGAGGTTGACAGTCGACAGTTGAAAGTTGAAGAAAAAGAATTAACGCGCAGTTCGCCGAGAAGAGTTGAGCAGGCGGCATGCCCATGTTCCACCGAGTCGCTCCCGCTCGCGATGCTCCATGGGATAGATGTGTCGGGAACGAAGATCCTTCGACTCGGTGTGCTTGCTCAGGACATCCCTTGCAGGAGGAAGAAAACAAAATAGAGGATAGTGCTTGACCGGTCGTTTCATATCAGAATCAACACTCAACACTTACGGGCACCCCTGTAGGTGTCGATTCTAAATGGGTTATCGGGGGGTGGGGGGGCGCCTGCGGATGCAATAATAATGTCGACCCCCAGAATGTGACATAGGTTTACCTGCTAATCAGCATACCATAAAACAAAGAAAAGTCAAAGGAAAAGTGGGGTAACCCATTTTGGGAGCCACATCTCCTTCACAAATGAATACAGCGGAAAGTCGATGCCGGGTAGACTTGCACGATTCGTAGAACAAAACCCTGCCCCCTGAAAACCGTAGGGTGTGCCACCCGGCTGCGTCGACTCAGATCATTTCAGGATCGTGTCGCAGTACGTTGAATTCGAGCCGAAGGGACCTCCACACTGCGTCGTCTGCTGGTATTGGTTGGCTTGGCCGAAGTCTTTGATGGTATCCGGGAAATCGACGCCGAAGTGGAAGCCCGTCTTGCCCAACGAATACCACGGATAAATGCAGTCGGAACCGCCATAAACGGAGCAGGTTGCCAGGACTTCAGTTTTTCCGCCCAAGTCGCTGACGGCCGCCCATTGTTTTGCTTGTGACCCATCGCCGAAAGTGACGGACAGGATTTGAATCGGAGAAGTGCCGGCCCACGCTGGGGCATCATAAGACTCGCAGCCCGTCTGCCCGGGCACGCAAAAGGCTCCTTTAGCGGTAAAGACGGACTCGTGCCCGATCTCCCATACAAACGAGTTCGGCGTGTCGAACACGGCGCCCCATCCCAAAGCGTTGCCGATGGTTTGCGTGTCGAATGCAGGCATGAGTGGCCCGCTGTTGGTCGAATTCAGCACGATCGTGCCCGAGCCGTTGGTGGTTAGGTCAGTGACGGTCACATGAAAGCCGTCCTGGGCTGGCGTGGTAAACCAGTGCACTGTAATGATGTCACCGGCGTGCATGATAAGTGGGTTGTTCGGGCCGGTCCCATCCGTAAGCATGGCGTTGAACGCCGCGTTCTCGTGAAACACTCCGGTCTGGCCGGTAGAGGTCAGCCTCCAGACCGGTGAGCATACGGAATACGTGTTGGGGGCGAACTTCACCTCGAATCCACCGTCTTGGCCGCAACTGGTAACGATGGCGTCCGGGTAGAATTGCAGCTCCACAAACGCCTGCCCAAACAAACTCTTCGCGTCAGTGACGGTGCCGCCGAACCCAAAAAGTAGGGCCTGTAGCCGAGACGGGGAATGCGCCGTCGCTCGGAAGAACCACCTTCCAGGTTAGTTCTCGCGCGGAGCCCGGGGCGCTGGAGACGGGATCAAGTTCCGGTTCATCATGCCCCGTACAACCTGCATCGTACCTCACTTCAAAAACGCCTTCGATGTACTTGGGGCGATATGCATAGCATCCGGAATCGCCCGCCTGCGCGGGCGCCGACGTGGAAAGTACAAGCGCAACGAGTAGTGCGATCAGCAAAAAGCAAGACAAACCTGTCCGTTTCATTTTCGTCCTCCTCGGATAACTAACCACTCTTCCGAGCGCGGGGAGCCCGAAGTTGCATCATAATTTCAGCTAACCGTAAGCCCGCCCAGATTTGCTGTCAACGGATTTTCGGCTTCTATCCACGACCCGCCAAATGCATACGGAAAGTCGATCATCCGTGGTGGACTTGTGGGATTCGTAGAACAAAAACGCGCACCCTGAAAACCGTAGGGAGCGGCACCCGGCGTGGACGTATTTGAAGTGTTGTAGAGCACCGAAGTTACTATGTCCAGATAGCTCAAAAAGTTAAAAATCGAGGACATTATACATGTTGGGTTCAGCTGCCAACCGGTTGACTCAGGCGGATAATGTGAAAATGTGAATCTCAGCCCAAGACCGCTGGAGCGGGTTTTTGAGTGCAACCTAAGCAAACGCCGAGGATGAGGTTGTGGGGTCCAGAGCTGGGGGCTTGGCGCCCTTGATGAGGAGCCACAACATGAACGCGATCTCCCCGAAGAAGGCGGGCTGAGAGTAGGTATCCACGTTGTTCTGATATTGGGGCAGCAGTACGCCCGTGAGGCTCAGGATTACCCACGCGACGCCGGCGAGGGCGAGCCACACGCCGAGTAAGCGCGGCAGGAATCGCGACCTGTACACCAACAGCGCGAGGGGAAAGAGCCACAGACCCCAAAAGATTTCGGCGACAACAATTCCGTGATGATGCAGATTGAGACACAGCATCGCGAGAGCTTCCCGCTGAGGCTTTTCGAAGATGGATAGGAAATCAGCTCCGCGTACGAGGGCGAGGGCGGCGATGGAGTTCAGCTCATTCAGAAATACGATCGGGATCGAGACCACAATCAATGTCACCATAAGCGAGGCATGCCGGCGGTTGACTCCCTTGAGCAGGTCGTACAGAGCCACGGCCACGAAGATAAAACCGGCCATGCCGATGAGTTGGGCCGCGATGCCGAGGCGAAAGAGCGTCTCCGAGGCGGCGATGTTGCTGGCCGTCGCCGCTGCGTTTCCGTGGACGAGCAGCTTCCTGGGGACATAGCCCATGGCGAAGAAGCCCACGATTGACGTGAGGAGATACAGCAAGCCTGCGAATCGGCCTGGGTTCTTGGTGGGACTCATGTGGTCCCTCCTTTGTCGTAAAGGGCCTTGTCGTAAGGGGCCTAGGGAAAGGATCTACTGGAGATAACGGCGAGCGGTGTTGAAATGTTTCCCGCGGTTGTTGGACGCCCGGGCTGAAGAGAAGAGGGTTTCCCACATTGTTCGAAATGTGAGCAGTGTGAAGGCGAAGAGAGATTTCTCTCTGCGCAGGCCGACGCATTCGCAAGAGCGAAAGCGGAAGAGAAAGTCGGCCTGCTCCGTTCGAAATGACGGTGGGCACGATCCCGACAAGCTCGGGACGAGTTGTATCGTGCCCCTACAGGAAAAAATACAGGAGGACAGCCAAAAGCTGTCCCACTTTACTCGTGGCGGAGGGCGGCCATGGGATCAATGCGGCTGGCTCTGCGTGCGGGAATCCAGCAAGCCAGCGTCGCGACACTCAACAGAAGCGCCGGTACACCGATGAAAACCGGAAGGTTGACGGGGCCCTTGGTAATCGCGCGAACAGAAATCAAAAGAGCAAGTACCCAACCAATGGCCATGCCCCAGGCGATTGCGCCCAAGTTCTCGCGAATAATTTGCAGGACCACTCGCCTGCTGGTGGCCCCGAACGCGAGCCGCAGGCCAATCTCTCTCGTTCGCCTAGTGACGGCGTAGGAAACCACGGCATAGATTCCGATCGCGGCGAGGCCGAGCAGGAGTGGCCCGAGCACGGCGAACATCCGCGCAGGAATCCGGCGAAGATAGAGATTTCGTTCGATGTGCTGGGAAAATGTTCGCACGTCGTAAAGAGGGAGCATGGGATCGAGATCGCGGAGAACGGCACGCGCCTCGGCGGCCAGAGCGGTTTCATTGCCGCTGCGCGTCCTCAGATGAATTTCGCCCTGGTCCTCTGAAATATCCCGGTACGAGAAATAGACTGCTGGCTGCACGGGCTCGCCAAATGCGTCGTAGACCGAATTGCGCGCCACGCCGATGATCAAGAAGCTTCCCGCACGCGTCTGTATGCGGCGGCCGATCGCATTCGCGCCATCCAAGTAACGGCGGACAAACTCCTCATTGACGATAGCCTGTGCGGGTGCCGCCTTATCCCTCATGTCGGCGAAGTCGTTTCCCTCGAGGAGCGGGATGGCCATCACCTTGAAGTATCCCGGCGTCACCGTATTGGAAATCGCTCGATCCTGCCCCGGTTCCGTGCGTACGCGGCCCTGCACAGTGAAAGGCCGCGCCTCAATTCCATGCAAGTCCAGCGGAACATTTGTTGCGATGGCGGCGGCCTCGACGTCCGGCAAAGACCGCAGCCGTTCCAGCAGGCGCGCAGCAAATTCGCGCTCGGACGCCTCGTCGGGATTCCGTCCGCTTAAGTCGTAGGCGGCCAGCAAAACGCCCTCCGGGCGGAATCTCGGATCTGTTTGACGAGCCGAGCGAAAACTTTCGAGAAAGAGCGCCGCGGCGATCAAGACGACCATCGCAAGTCCGACTTCCACGCCCATGAGAACTTTGCGCGCACGGCTGCGCGGCGATGTGTTGGAACTGGAGCGAAGCCCCTCCTGCGGATCCAGCCGCGCCAGATGGACCGCCGGCGGCGCGCTGAAGATCAAACCGCACCCAACACCGAGCAACATGGCGAAGGCGAGGGTGAATGCATCCACTCTGGTGGGAAACAGGATCGGAAATGCGCCAATCATTGGCGCAAGGCGCAATGCCGTTGTGCCCCAAACGGCGAGGGCTGCTCCGAGGCCTGCTCCCAGGAAAGCGAGCAGCATATTTTCCGAAAGTACCAGGCTGACGATGCGCCAGCGTCCCGCGCCGAGCGCTACGCGCACGGCCATCTCGCGCTGCCGGGTGCTTCCACGAGCCAGCATGAGGTTTGCGGTGTTGCCGCAGACCGCCAACAGCAGGAGCAGCATAACGCCTTGCAAGATGGCGAGCCCACTGATCAGCCACCGCTGCGGACCGCGCGGCGCTTTCCAGAATGGATGAATCTCGGCGCTAATTCCGGCGCTGGCCTCAGGATAGTCGCGCGCAAGCTGGGCCATCGCCGTACTGAACTCGGCCTGGGCTTCCTCGCGTGTCGCGCCAGGGCTTAACATTCCGATCAACGAAAAACCGCGGCTGCTGCGATCTTCGAGGTAGAGTGCGCGACCGAGCAACGCAGGCCCCATCGTGGCTGGCACCCACAGTTCGAACTTTAACGGGATCATGGTTCCCTGGAATTCCCTGGGTGCCACGCCGATGACTATAAGATCGCTGTCGTTGACGCGCGATTTTTGTCCCACAGCTTCCGGCGCGCCGCGAAACCGCGTTTGCCAGTAATCATAGGAAATCACAACGACCGGCTCGGTTCCGGGCCGCTCCGCCTCCTCGGGCCGAATGAATCGTCCGATTGCTGGTTTCAAGTCCAAGGCGGAAAAATAATTGCCAGAGATGAGTTGCCCGTGCGTCCGCTCCGTCTGGCCCCTCTCTCCCACGTTGAACGGGACCATCTGAGATGCCACGATGTCGTGGAGCGCGGGGATTTGCGTCTGCAAGTCGCGATATTCCAGCCAGGAAGCGCCTGGATATCCGCCCATCTCCCTGCGAGGCTCGACCAGTAGAAAGTTCGCGGCTCCGCTCACGGCGGGCATCGGCTCGAACAGGATCAGCTGAATCCATGAAAAGATGGTTGTATTCACGCCGATTCCGATGGCCAGCGAAACGATGATCACAGCCGCTAGGCCTGGCATGCGCGAAATCGTTCGTGTTGCGGTTCGCAAATCCGCCAGGAGATTCTCGATGAGAAGCAGTCCTCGCTCGGCGCGATAGTCTTGCTTCAGGGCTTCCACGCCGCCAAACTTGAGCATGGCTTGGCGGCGGGCCTCACCTGGCGATAAACCGGCGCGGAGATTTTCGGCGGTTTGCAGAGCGATGTGTTCCTCAATTTCTTCCCTCAAGCGCTCTTCTTGCGCTCGCCTGGTCACGACGTTCACCACGCGGTTGAAAAACCGTCTGAGAGATTTCATGACAAATCCTCCGCTTTGGCATCGAAGAAGCGACCGATGATTGCCGCGGTTTGTTCCCAATCTTGAGTTTCGGTCCGCAACTGTTTGCGTCCTTGGCGAGTCAGACGATAGAAGCGCGCCCTGCGATTATTCTCCGAGGCGCCCCACTCGGATGCGATCGCCCCTTCTTGCTCCAGCTTCAACAGCACGGGATACAGAGTGCCTTGATTCACGGCCAGCAGATCGCCGCTGATCTGCTCGATGCGCCGCGCGATTCCATAGCCGTGCAGCGGCCCGAGCACATCGAGAGTCTTGAGGACCATCAACGCCAGCGTGCCTTGCAGGACGTCGGTTTTTTGTTTCATAGGAGTATTAACGGTGCACCGTCATTTTGGTTTCCAATAGGAAGATGGCACACTTCCTTTGGGAAAGCAACAGGTAAGCCGTGGAGCATCCCGTTGTTGGGACATTCCTATGGGTTCATGTCGCGCAGAATAGGCGAGCACTGGTACGCAGGGATGTTCTGCTAGAATCGCGGCGAAATGGCAGCGAGCGAGGAGTTGCGACTTGGAGTGGAGGGCGCGGGCAAGGTGTCGGCGCTGCTGTTGCGGCCGGCGAAGGCGCGATGGCTGCTGGTGCTGGCTCATGGAGCTGGTGCGGGGATGAGTCACCCGTTTATGGCGAAGCTGGCGGACGAATTGGCGAGCGTAGGGGTAGCGACAATGCGGTACCAGTTTCCGTACATGGAGGAACGGAGGCGGGTTCCTGACGCGCCGGCAGTACTGACGGCGACAGTGAGGTCGGCAGTGCGAGCGGCGGCCGACGCGGCTCCGGAGTTGCCGTTGTTGGCCGGAGGGAAGTCCATGGGAGGGCGAATGACTTCGCAGGCTGCGGCGGAGCGTTTGCTTGATGGCGTGCGAGGATTGGTGTTCTTCAGCTTTCCATTGCATCCCCCGAACAAGCCTGGGACGAAACGAGCGGACCACCTTGCGAAAGTCACGGTGCCGATGCTGTTCCTGCAAGGAACGCGGGATACGCTTGCCGATCTGAAGCTGCTGCGTCCGGTGTGCACGAAGTTAGGGGCGCGGGCGACGTTGCACATTATTGAAACAGCGGATCATTCCTTTCATGTGCTGAAGAGTTCGAAGAGGAGCGACGCGGAGGTGTTGCGGGAATTGGGCGAGACGACGGCGTTGTGGGCAGAGTCAACTAGCAACAAATAGGCGAGATAGCGCGGAGGATTAGGGAGAACACCCGTTGGGGAATTGCGGGTTCCGCCCGCTTGTCCCCTACTCTGAACAATAGTAGTCAACATATTGTAATGCGATTGTAATGCGACCTGGGGGGAGTGCTCCGTCGCCGAGGCTGAATTTCTGCGATTGGAAGGGGCGAGGAGACACAGGTCAGTTACAGAATCTGCAGCTAAATACGAATCACGCCACGCACGCGCATGCATAAGGTGCCCAACAGACAGGAGCGCGGCCAAGAGAGAATATGGTGTCCGGGGCTCACAAGGTCTCTGGTACCAGGAGGACTATGTCGAATGGCCGGTCCGAAAAACGGATCCTGAAGACCGTGAGCTTGGAAATTTGTTTGCCCGCTGCGCCAAAGCTTAGCGAGAAGTTGTTGACTGAAAACGTGAGCGCCCATGGGGCGCGCGTACTCATGGAGCAGAAGCTGCAGCCGGGGCTACTAGTACTGGTTAGCTCGGCAGGGGAGGGAGTGTGGTCACAGGCGCGCATTGTGTACTGCCAACGAGTGTCCAAGGGAAAGGAAAGGTTTGCCGTCGGGCTGGAACTGGCCGGCAGGGTGGAGTCGTGGGCCAAACCCTACTAACCGCGAAAGGCTACCGTTTTTAATTTCAAACCCGCCAATGAAGGACTAGCTGAGGATCATGCTCCCATCTTTTTTCCCAGCCCGGCCGAGGTATCTTCATCATTCATGTAGCTCTGATCGCATTCAGGGCATTTCCACAGGCGGAAATTTCTTCTTTCGGGCGTAACCTCAGTTAGATACATACGTTGCCCATCATTGGAACAGTTGACGCGAGGCGTGATTTCCGCTCCGATAATGTTTGTATCTTTTGTGTCGAGGAAGTATCCCCGCGGGCCATCGTATCGGATAAGGCAGCCAGGCTCCTGGCAGGCGTACGGCAGAGCTTCTTCAAGGTCATTGGAGAGTCCCAAAAGCATCTCCGTGTGATGCTGGTAGCAAAGCACGTGAAGATCTCTTCTCGTACTGGTACCCAACCTTTCTGTTTGCCAGCCATTGCGAGGTGAGTTTCAAGATGGCGATCACAGCCGTCGTAGAGCAATTTGCAGCCCACTGGAATCGTGGCTCCTCACAGTAGACCTATCATACGGAGGGCAATGTGCTTAGCGGCCTAGGTCATTGACATTTTTTGCTTGCCAAGAGTTTGGTACTTCTCAAAGTTTAGGACTTTGTGGACAATTCTTGGAAAGTGATTTTCCCCCTCACCACGCAAGGGTATGGAAACAGCGAAAAGATATACCGCAGCCGCTGACTTGCGTTCTTCAGACGGTGGCGACGCGGTCGGGAGTTTTTGCGGCGCGGTAGATAGCCTCAACGAGAGCGATGCTGCGGCGGCCTTCGAGGCCGTCGCAGGCGGGAACGCGATTCTGCTGGATGGCTTGCAGAAAATCTTCAAGGACGGCCTGGTGGCCGCGGAAGTCAGTGACGGCTGCAGAAGAGGCGCTTTGGTTTTCGTCGAGGGCAGCAGGTTCTGCGGCAGCGCGAGTGCGGAGATTGGCGGCGACGATGCGGTCATGTTCGAGGATGACGGTGCCTTCGGTGCCGGAGATTTCGATGCGGCGAGGATAGCCGGGGTAGGCGGCCGTGGTGGCGTGGAGAATTCCGAGCGCGCCGCTGGAAAATTCGAGGATAGCGGCGGCGGTATCTTCGGCTTCGATTTTGTGAAGCAGCGTGCCGATGCGAGCCTGCACGCGAACAACATCACCGAGCAGCCAGAGGAGCAAGTCGACGGTGTGGATGCCTTGATTGATCAAGGCGCCGCCGCCATCCAGGGCAAATGTGCCGCGCCAGCGCGAATTGGAGTAGTACTCCGGCGGGCGGTACCACTTCACGCGGGCATCGACGATGATGGGCCTGCCGAGGAGGCCTTGATCGAGCCAGCTCTTGAGCTGGCGAATGTGGGGCTTCATACGGTCTTGAAAAATGACGCCGAGCTGGACATTGGATTTTTTCGCGGCTTCGATGAGCGAGTCGGTGCGCGCAGTGCTGATTTCGATGGGCTTTTCCGAGAGAACGTGGAGGCCCTGACGTGTGGCGGCGATGCCTTGCGTAGCGTGAAGTCCGGAGGGGGAACCGATGATGACGAGATCCATGGGACGATGCCTTAAGAAGGCGTCGAAGTCTTGATAGGGAGTGCCACCGTGTTCATGGCAGAGACGGGCGATTTTTTCGTTGTTCGTTCCGTGGATGGCGGAAATTTCGACGCCGGGGATGGCGCGAGCAGCTCGGGCGTGAGTCTCCGTGATGTTTCCGCCGCCGATGAGGCCGATGTGAATGGTCATGGAATATCAGTAATCAGTTATCAGCGATCAGTAAGAGAAGAAGGATAGTCGGAATTTTGGCTTTTTCCAAATGAACGTATCGCAAAGAGTACACGTCGAGTTCCGTTCCGTGACAAGCCGGGATCTGAAGGCGAGAGCTTCTCGTTGGACTTAAGTCAGTGATAGGCCGCCACGAAATCCTTGTAGGCTGCTTCGGTGGCTTCGGGCGCGGCGATTGCGGAAGAGATCAAGATGCGATAGCGGAACGTGACGCTGGCATTGGGGGCAAGGGAGAGATTCAGCTCTTCCTTGCCATTGCTGAAAACTTTCTGGCCGAGAGGGTTGGCGGCGAAGAGGCCATAGCCGCGGGCATGCCAGTAGGTGGGAAAGCCTGGATTGCCAGGGTGGTCGAGAATGGTGATGGTGACAGGCTCGGCGCCGACGAGACCGCTGAGATTGCACCACCGCCCGCGCGTGCCCCAGGCGGCATCGCCCTTTTTGCCTTCACTCGTGAGGTAGGTTCCATTGACGCCGGTGTTGTCCAGCTTGGCGACGGTCGTGGCGCGACCGCTGGCATCGGTGTAAACCTCCGGTTTTTCAGAGGGGATTTCGAGAGCGCGAACAACACGAAGGCCCAGCATGCCGTCCTTTTCATCGGGGAAAGAAACTCTTTCGTCAAGCGCGCGGAGTGTGGTGATGCGGTCGACGCTGCGAAAAGCGGGGCCGCCGCGGAAGACGAAGTGTGTATGTTCCTTGAGCAGAACTTTTTTGTCGAAAGTGACCCAATCACATTCGACGTCGAGTTCGCCCTGATCGGAACCGCTTTTTGCGGAGACGACAGAACGATGGAGAATGGTGCCCATCTTGGGGGCGTTTTCCGGCTTGATGGCGTCGGAATTGTTCCAGAAATCGATGCCATTTACATTTTCGTAGTTAAACCAAAGGCCGGCGTGATGGGGATGATCGACGCGTTCGCCGGGGCGCTGGTCGAGAGGGAAGCCGCGAGTGACGATGGTTCCTTTGGCGGTACGGAGCGGATAGAGGACTGGTTTCTTGAGCGTGGTGGGCCAGATGTAGGAAGTGAAAGGCTGGCCGTCAATGGAAATGTCGACCCGGCGAGCCTCCTCGTTGACGGCCACGGAAACGCGGTCGGGAGGATGAGGGCCCGCGGAGGCGAGAGAGACGAGAAACGCCGACACGGCTACGAAGATGAGGGATGCACCGGCAACGAGAATGCGCATGGTTAGCTGCGGCCTCCGTCTCCAATAATGGTCAAATTTCTTCCGGCACCACGTAAGGCGCGCGGTAACTGCCACGCAGGAAACGGTTGGCTTCCTCATCGTCAACGACCTGCTCTTTGGCTGGATCGAATCGCACGGTGCGTCCGAGACGGTATGAGGTATTGGCTAGATGTACTAGCGTGGTCGAGATATGGGCTTCTTCAATCGGCGAATGAATGTCCTGGGCACGGCGACTGCGAATGCACTCGACGAAGTTCGCGTAATGGTCACCGGCAGCTTTGCCTTGCGGCCCAGGCTGGTCCTGATCCGTCAGCCATGTCTTGTAAGAGTCGTATCCGTCGATAGCGAGATAGCCGTTCGAACCGTAGAACAGATTGCCGATGGTGTTGGATTTGGCGTCCTTTGGTCCCAAGGACTGTGGCTGGTCGGCTGGCTTCTTGGCTGGAGCTGCCGTCAGTCCCGCAGCCGGCACCCCACTGGCCCCATAAGCGCCTGTGCCAATCTGCGCTTCATGATTGGTGATCCAATGGCGAACTTCCAGTTCCATCATCTTGCGCTTGCCGCCGGGAGTCTCAAAACAGAATGTCGCGTTAAGCGTATTGGGTGTCTCCTGGTCATCATCAAACATAAAATGCCCACCCATGGCGGCGACAGAAACGGGGAATCCGACGCCCAAGCCCCAGCGAGCAATGTCGATTTCGTGGATGGCCTGGTTGCCGACTTCGCCGTTACCGGTGTCCCAGATCCAATGCCAGTTGTAGTGAAAACGATTGCGGGTGAAAGGCTTCATCGGAGCTGGGCCGGTCCAGAGGTCGTAGTGAACGCCGGCAGGAATCGGCTCTTCCGTGGCGCGTCCTATGGAAGGGCGCCACTTGTAACAAAGCGCGCGGGCCAAGTAGACATCGCCGATGGTCCCCTCCTGCACATGCTTGATTGCCTCCATCATGCCAGGATTTGATCGCGACTGGCTGCCGTGCTGGCAAATCCGGTTGTACTTCTTGACGGCACGCACGAGCTGCCGGCCTTCAAACCAGTTATGCGAGCACGGCTTTTCCACATAGACGTCTTTTCCGGCTTGGCATCCCCAAATGGCCATCAGCGAGTGCCAATGATTGGGCGTGGCAATGGAGATGGCGTCAATTTCTTTGTCCTCGAGGAGCTTGCGAACATCAACATAGGATTTTGGCTTTGGCAAACCCATCTTCTGGACGTCATTGAGGCGCTGGTTCAATATGTTTTCATCGACATCGCACAGAGCGGCGAGCTCCGTTCCGGGAACACGCGAAAAGCCGCGGATGTGATCGTGACCACGGCCACGCACTCCGCAAATTGCGACTCGGACGCGATCGTTGGCGCCGACAATTCCCGCATATGCCGATGCAGGGACGCTCAGAGCCGTACCCGCGACGCTTGCGCCAGTGATTTTCAGGAAATCCCGCCGAGAAGCTTTTGGTGAATACATATAACCTCCAGGAATGCCGATGAATTGCAACGAGCGGTCAGATTCATACCGGTCCCCGATCAGAACTCATCTTGTGGCGTCGCGTGGCCGCTATGGTTCGTATCCCTCGAAACGAGCCAATAGTAAGCCAAGAAAGGAGTTTCCAGCGTTGAAAATTATTAAAGGAATCGTTTATTGCGGTTGATTTGAGCCGAGGGGGCAAGCGAGCCTCAGGATCTCAGGAAAGCATCCGAGTGCGAAATTACACGTTGTGGGGCGCGCGAACGGTTCGTTAAGCCGCACTGAATTTTAACATCAGTTTTTTCGGTTTGACACTTTGAGGGAGCGGCTTCTATATTCTGTAACGCTCTTGCGTTTATTCATATTCCGCCACCTGCTGAGCAGCTAAGAGCGTCAACCGGCCGGATGCCAGCGCAGATTCGGGTACCTTCGGGTTGACTCTAGGAAAGGACGCGCAAGGACCCGGAAGAATCCGCGCAGACCTGCCTATGGGAGCTACGTCAGTCAATCAATCGGATTTAAAGAACAACAGAGTCTTGGCTGCTGACTTGCTAACGACGGACCAGATCGATAGCGCGGTAGAGCAGACGCTGGCCTCGACGCTGTTTGTTGATATTCATACGCACCTGTTTTCGCCGACGTTTGGAAAGCTGGGACTTTGGGGAATCGATGAACTCCTGACATATCACTACCTGGAGGCGGAGTTTTTCCGATCGTCGAAGACTACGCCGGAACAATATTGGAAGCTCTCGAAGCGGGAGCGGGCGGACGCGATCTGGCGGGCACTGTTCGTGGAAAACAGCCCGATCTCGGAATCGACACGCGGCATTATAGCCGTGCTGCAGGCACTTGATTTGCCCACAGGAGCATCGGCCCTCGAAGACGCGCGGGAGTTTTTCAGCGGCCAATCGATCGAACAACACATTGGCAAAGTCTTCGAGATTGCGGGTGTGAGCGACGTGGTGATGACCAACGATCCGTTGGACCCCGAAGAGCAGAGAGTATGGCTGAACGGCGACCAAGATCACGCGCAGTTTCATGCCGTGCTGCGGCTGGACCGGATCTTGTGGGGGTGGCCAAAGCACTGGCAGCAATTGGCGAGCCAGGGTTACGCCGTCGACGAGAAGGCATCGGGAAAGTCGATCGCGGAGGTTCGCCGGTTTCTCGCTGCTTGGCACAAGCGCATGCGGCCGTTGTATATGGCGGTTTCGCTAACGGATGCGTTCTTTTATCCGGACGACAGCATCACGAGCAAAATACTGGGTGAAGCAGTGCTTCCGTCTTGCCGCGAGTTCGGACTGCCCATGTCGCTGATGATCGGGGTGCGACGACAGGTTAATCCGGCGCTGCGGCTCGCCGGCGACGCTGTCGGCAGGGCCGACCTTCGCGCACTGGAAAATCTGTGCCGCAGCTTTCCGGAGAACAGGTTTTTGGTGAGCGTACTCAGCCGCGAGAATCAGCACGAACTGTGCGTGTACGCGCGGAAATTCAATAACATGATGCCGTTCGGATGCTGGTGGTTCATGAATAATCCTTCGATTGTGGAGGAAATTACGCGGGAGAGGATTGAACTGCTGGGCACCAGTTTCATTCCGCAGCATTCCGACGCGCGCGTGCTCGAACAGGTCATCTACAAATGGCGAAACACGCGCCGCACCCTTGCGCCCATTCTTGCAAATGCCTACAAGCTGATTTACGACGACGGCCGCGGAATTAGCCTGCGAGATATACAGCGAGACGTGAACCGACTGTTCCGGTCAAACTTCGAGAACTGGACAAGCCTCCGCCCAAGATAAGCGTACGGGCCTTACCACGCTTCCCTCGACATCAGTCCCCGACAAGCGCAGTCCGGAGAAAACTAGCGATCGATTCCGTCAGCTTGCGCGGACAATCCGTCCGGGCGGTTGCGAGCGCCAGGCTTCGCGTCAAGCGATTTCCACCGACGCGAAACTTTTGAAAGAAGTGTGATCGCCCCCTCAAAGCGTGCTCGGGGAGAACGGAGTGGCCGAAACCCGATTCCACGAGGCGTTTGATCGCTTCGGTGTCGTCCGCTTCCATCACGACATGCGGTGTAACGCCAATATCCCGGAAAAAACGGTCGATGATTAGGCGTATGTTGCTGCGCTTGGGGTAGAGCAGGAAGGGAGCGTTGTTAAGATCGGCCGCGCGCAAAGTGCCGACGTGCCCGCTGCCCACTTTGTTGGCCGACGGGCGGACGATGAGAAGCTCTTCCTCAAAAAGGGGGATGATATTGAGGTTTTCCTCGGCAACGGGGAGAGAGATGAGCGCCAAATCGAAGCGGCGGTCGAGAAGTCCGGCGACCATTTCTTCGGTGACTCCGACCGTTACGCTGATTTCCGCATTGGGGAAACGCTTGCGCAGTTGACGAAGCGGGCCGCCCAATTGATAGATAAGCGTAGTTACACCGGTGGCGAAATGGAAAGGGCGCACGTCCTTGGACAAATCATTTTCAAATTCCTGCCGGATGTGGCCCATGCGCTTGATCACTTCTTTGGCATGCTCGGCGAGGCGCAATGCGGCAGGTGTGGGGACTAACCGTTTTCCGCGACGCACGAAGAGTTCGGTATGGAGCTCTTCGGCGAGGTTATGAAGCTGGAGGCTGACGGCACCGGGGGAGAGGTGAATTTTTTCCGCGGCGCGGGTCATGCTGGGAGAGTCCATGACGGCGAGAAACAATTCAAGCTGGTGGATGTCCATTCACCTTCTCCCAAGAGATGCGGCCGTGCAAACGCTGGCGGCCAGGTGCGCCTACTGCATTTTTAGAACCTAAATTGTCGCGGCTCCAAAGGGCGAGTGCGCAGACACGGAGGCCACTCTATCAAAAAACGAATCGAGTTGTTCGGTGTGCGGCCTTCGCGGCGAGGGCAGAGGCTGTAGTAGAGTAGGCAGGCCTGTTTTATGGGTCGAGCCAGCCAGGGGATGTGAATTGGATTGCCTTCGCGGTTGGCCTGGCCGCGAGACTCTAAGGATTCCAATCGACGATGAAGATCACCGACGCCAAAGTGATTATCTGCAGCCCGGGACGCAACTTCGTAACACTGAAGATTACGACAGAAGATGGAATTTACGGTCTTGGAGATGCGACGGTAAACGGCCGCGAGCTAGCCGTCGCGAGCTATCTTTCCGACCACGTCATTCCAATTTTGATCGGGCGTGACGCGCGGCGAATCGAGGACATCTGGCAATACCTTTATAAGGGCGCGTACTGGCGGCGCGGCCCGGTCACCATGTGTTCGGTCGCGGCGGTGGATACCGCCCTCTGGGACATCAAGGGCAAGGCGTTAAATGTGCCGGTCTACCAGTTGCTGGGAGGGGCTTCTCGCGACGGTGTTCTGGTTTACGGCCATGCCAGTGGCCAGGACATAGAGGACACCGTTCAGGCGGTCGCCGAGTACCGCAAGCTTGGATACAAAGCGATTCGCGCGCAGAGCGGCATACCTGGATTGCAGAGCACCTATGGCGTCGGGCGCGGCAAAATGTACTACGAGCCCGCGGAAAAAGATGCGCCGGTCGAAAGCGCATGGAGTTCAGAGCTATACCTCAACTTTGTGCCGCGACTATTCGAACGGCTGCGGAAAGAATTTGGCGAGGATCTTCCTTTACTGCACGACGTGCATCACCGGCTGACACCGATCGAAGCGGCACGCCTGGGAAAGAGCCTGGAACCCTTTCACCTGTTCTGGCTCGAAGACCCCGTTCCGGCGGAGTTGCAGGAAAGTTTGCGCCTCATCCGCCGGCACACGACAACGCCTTTGGCGATTGGCGAGGTCTTCAATTCAATTTACGATTGCCAGCAGCTCATTCAGGAGCAGCTCATTGATTACATTCGGACCGCGGTTGTGCATGCTGGCGGAATTTCGCATCTGCGGAAGATCGCCAGCATGGCGGAACTCTATCACGTTCGGACCGGGTGCCACGGCGCTACGGATATGAGTCCCGTGTGTATGGCTGCGGCGTTGCATTTTGATTTGAGTGTCCATAATTTTGGGATACAGGAATATATGCACCACACCAAAGAGACGGACCGCGTCTTCCCGCATTCCTACAGTTTTTCCGACGGCTTGATGCATCCAGGCGATGCGCCGGGCCTCGGCATCGATTTTGATGAAGCTTTGGCGTCCAAGTATCCCTACCGTCGAGCATACTTGCCGATCAACCGCAAACTCGATGGGACGATGCACAGTTGGTAGGAGTGCTCAATGGACCCGTCGCGCCCCACTTCCGAATCCAGCGTTTCCGTTTCGCAGATTGCAGCCGCGGGCACCGCGGGAGGCGAATCAGCATTGTCAAAGATTCCTTCCCGTCGTGGGTATTTTCGCTGGGTGATCTGTACGCTCTTGCTGCTCGGCACGACCAAGAACTACATGGATCGCAATGTCCTGGGAGTACTTCGGGTAACCCTGCAGCATGATTTGGGCTGGAATGAAATCGATTACGGGAATCTCGTGATTGTTTTCCAGGCCGCCTATGCGCTGGGCATGCTGGCCGTTGGCTGGCTCGTTGACCGCCTGGGCACCCGGTTGGGCTACGCTCTGGCAATGATTTTCTGGAGCTTGGCTTCGATGGGGACAGCCTTGGCGAGTTCACTCACGGGCTTTGCCGTCTCCCGATTCGCTCTCGGCTTTGGCGAGGCGGCGGTTTTTCCCGCCAGCATCAAAGCGGTAGCGGAATGGTTCCCGAAAAAAGAACGCGCGCTGGCGACTGGAATTTTTAACTCCGGGACCAACGTCGGTGCCATGCTTGCGCCAGTTGTGGTGGCGTGGATCAGTGTGCGGTGGGGCTGGCGCGGCGCGTTCATCGGGATCGGCTCTCTCGGTTTTGTCTGGCTGGCGTTTTGGCTGATGATTTATCGCAAACCGGAAGAGCACACGAGAGTTTCCAAAGAGGAATTGGATTACATCCGCAGCGATCCGCAAGATGATCTGGCAAAAACCAAGTGGGTCAGGCTAGTTCCACTTCGTCAGACATGGGCATTCGCCGTTGGAAAATTCCTCATCGATCCGATCTGGTGGTTTTATCTTTTCTGGATGCCCGGTTTCTTCCAGACTAAACATGGCCTTTCACTTACGCGGGTAGGACTACCGCTGATCGCAATCTATGTCATCGCAGACGCCGGAAGCGTTGCCGGCGGCTGGATATCCTCATTCCTGATCAAGAGCGGACGAAGCATCAACGCCGGTCGCAAGATTGCCATGCTTATTTGCGCAATCGGCGTCATGCCAGTGGTATATGCCTATCGAGTGGAGAGCACGTGGTCAGCTGTTTTGCTGATTGGACTTGCGGCCGCGTGCCATCAGGGATTCTCCGCCAATCTTTACACGGTAACATCCGACATGTTTCCTGCTCAGGCCGTCGGTTCGGTGACGGGAATTGGAGGAATGGCCGGAGCGGTCGGCGGGTTGCTTATCGCATGGGTGGTCGGCCACGTGCTTCAATGGACCGGCAGTTACATGATTCCGTTCTTCATTGCCGGGGCCACGTACTTAGTGGCGCTTGCCATAATCCATGTTCTGGCGCCGAGGTTGGAGCCAGCGAGAATTGCTTGAGAAGTTCCTTTGCGAAGGAGGCAGGCCGGATTATTGATTGACGCCGCTGGCTAGCATGCCGCCGTCAACCACAAGAAGGTGGCCGGTTACGAAGCTGGCGGCATCGGAAGCGAGAAACACGGTAGCGCCGGCCAATTCGTCGAGCTGGCCGAAGCGCTTCATAGGCGTGCGAAGCAAAAACTCCTTCCCACGTTCCGTTCCGTCAAGCAGGGTAGCATTCAAGTCTGTGCGAAATACACCTGGAGCGAGTGCGTTAACACAAACGCCTGAAGTCGCCCACTCGATGGCCAGCGCTTTCGTCAGTGAAGCAACGCCCGCTTTGCTTGCGCCGTACGCGGCAACTTGGTACAGCCCCACAAGCGAGGAAATGGAGGCCACATTGATGATGCGGCCGTAGCGCTTCTCGATCATATGCCGGCCGAACACCCGGCAAGCGCGTAATGTCCCCTTCAAATTTGTTTCCAGGATGGCGTCCCACTCGGATTCCGGAAAATCGAGCGTGGACATTTTTTTTGTGCGGCCGGCGCAATTTACAAGGATCTGTACGCTGCCGAATTCAGCGCACACGGCCTGCAAGAGCCGATCGATGCTGGCGTTGTCGGTGACGTCGCAAGTTTGCGTAAGGGATCGCCGGCCAAGGGCAACTACTTGCGCAGCCGCGTTGCGAACCTGCTCTGCGCGACGGCCCGTGGGCACAACGTTGGCTCCCGCCTGGGCAAGTCCGCGAGTGAGCGCCAGTCCGATGCCGCTGGTTCCGCCAATCACAACCGCGGTTTTGTTTGTGAGATCGAGAAGAGGATGACCCATGGAGTGCTCCTCAGATTTTTACGCCGCTGAGAAATTTGAGCAAAAGCGCCAGGCAACATTATCGATCAAAATCGCGAGTTCATAAATAAACGTCGAGTCCGGCAATCTGTAGCGCGATAAATTCAATTCTCTCCGGTTCTAGAAAAGAGCCGCGAATGATGGATTCGATTGTAATGCGAGACCTATGTTTCTGGCATTGAGTATCGCTAAAGGATTCGTTTAGGCGAAACTTAGCGTGGAGTTGGATACGGCACCAGGGCTTTCTGGTACTCGTGTAGGACACCGCCCGATGCTCACGGTGTGAATGGTCTGACGCTAAAATCGTTTTCCTACCGACAGCTTTGAATTCGGCCATCCCCTAACCTTCGGCCTGCAAGTGGGACCCAGAGAACAGATTTAGGGACATACCCAAACCAGGTGGGCCCTCTTCAGCCCAGTTCCTCAGGACCTAGCGGTTTTCGTTCTCTTCGCCAATCGCCCTATCCCCAGTTAAAGCGATCTCGCGTTCACGCAACGCCAAAAATTAGGACCCGGAGGTCCCGTGTTGAAACTTGACACTAGATTTTTGTTTCAGAAGAGAGAAGAGAGCAATTTGCCCGCCACGGTTCAAAGCGATCCGCTGATACCGACCATGACGAACTCCCTGAAGTATACGAGACACATTTTTGTCTTCTTGCTTCTTTTTCTGGGTTGCATCTCGCATGCTTCGGCGCAACAGACGATTTGGCCGAGCACGGCGACGCCGGCGAATATTGACGCGGGAGCGAATGGGCCCGTGGAACTAGGCGTGTCGTTTAAGTCGGACGTAAGCGGCTACATCACCGGCGTTCGCTTCTACAAAGGTGTAAATAACACGGGCACGCATCTGGGTCACCTGTGGAGCAGCACGGGGACGCTGTTGGCCACGGCCACGTTCACAGGGGAGAGCGCCTCTGGGTGGCAGCAAGTAAAGTTTTCGAGTCCCGTGGCGATCAATGCCAACACCGTGTATGTGGCTTCTTACTACACGACGGGGCATTGGAGTTACGACTTGAACTATTTTGCGACCAGCGGAGTCGATAATGCTCCGTTGCATGCGCTAGCCAACGGGAACGGCGCGGGCAACGGAGTGTATGTGTACGGGAACGGGACAGTTTTTCCCAACTCCAACTCGACAAACGGGGCGAACTACTGGGTGGACGTGGCGTTTACGCCGGCTGCTTCGGCGCAACAGACGATTTGGCCGAGCACGGCGACGCCGGCGAATATTGACGCGGGAGCGAATGGGCCCGTGGAACTAGGCGTGTCGTTTAAGTCGGACGTAAGCGGCTACATCACCGGCGTTCGCTTCTACAAAGGTGTAAATAACACGGGCACGCATCTGGGTCACCTGTGGAGCAGCACGGGGACGCTGTTGGCCACGGCCACGTTCACAGGGGAGAGCGCCTCTGGGTGGCAGCAAGTAAAGTTTTCGAGTCCCGTGGCGATCAATGCCAACACCGTGTATGTGGCTTCTTACTACACGACGGGGCATTGGAGTTACGACTTGAACTATTTTGCGACCAGCGGAGTCGATAATGCTCCGTTGCATGCGCTAGCCAACGGGAACGGCGCGGGCAACGGAGTGTATGTGTACGGGAACGGGACAGTTTTTCCCAACTCCAACTCGACAAACGGGGCGAACTACTGGGTGGACGTGGTGTTCAGTGCGGGAAGTTCAGGTCCGACGGCGCCAACGATCACAACGCAGCCTCAGAACCAGACGGTGGTGGCAGGCCAGTCGGCTACGTTCGCAGTATCGGCAGGGGGTACGGCGCCGCTGAGCTATCAGTGGCAGAAGAATGGGGTAAACATCGCCGGGGCAACTTCGGCCAACTACGCGACGCCGGCAACGGCGACCACCGATAACGGGTTGGCGTTCCGGGTGTTGGTAAGTAATGCAGGCGGAACTGCAACCAGCTCGGCAGCTACATTGACAGTAAGCGCGGTTGCGGCACCGAGCATTCAGGTAAGCTCCAGCTCCATCAACTTCGGAAATGATCCGGTCGGCACGAACACATCGCAAGCCTTGATCATCACCAATACGGGCACGGCCACTTTGAGCATCACCCAAGTGACAGCATCCGGTTCAACAGCATTCACTGTCGGCGGATATTCGCCGCCTTTGAGCGTGAGCGCAGGGCAGAAAACCACAGTCATGGCGAATTTTCTGCCGGCGTCGGTTGGCGCCACCTCCGGCAACATCTCCATCGTGAGCAACGCATCTGCCACTCCCACTTCGGTCGCTCTGAGCGGTTCTGGTGTCGCTGCCACCTACACTCTGAACGTCAGTCCAACTAGCCTGAGCTTTGGTAACGTCACGACGGGCACATCTTCCTCTTCGCAAAACGTTACGGTAACCAACACGGGGAATTCCAAAGTGGGAATTTCACAAATTGCAGTGAGTGGGACCGGATACTCAGTCACAGGTGGAAGCACACCAGTCACGCTTTCTCCGTCGCAGACTCTTACTCTTACCACTCAATTCCATCCAACTGTGGCGGGGAGTGCTAGCGGCAGCATCTCGATCGTAAGTAACGCGACGGGGTCGCCTGCAGCAGTCTCCTTATCAGGAACTGGAGTCGTCCCGGTTCAGCATTCTGTAGCTCTGACATGGGGCGCCAGCAGCTCTTCAGTGTCGGGATACAACATCTATCGCAGCACGGTGAACGGGAGCTCTTACACAAAGGTCAACTCATTGCTTGTTACGGGACTCAGCTTCAGCGATGCGAATGTGCAGAGTGGCGGTACGTATTACTACGTGACAACTGCTGTGGACGCGGCCGGGAACGAGAGTTCCTACTCGAACCAAGTGAGCGCGATCGTACCCTAACCCGCTTTGTTTGTCGACCTTTTATGTCGGCTGTGGTCTAAATTCGGGCGAACTGTGTTACTTATGAGGGCCGTTCCGCGCTGCGGGCCCGGTGCTCCCTCGCACCACGAAGTCCGGTTCAACAATGATTTCTTTGGGGTAGGGATGCTTTACCGGCGCGTTGATGCGTTCCAAGACAGTCTGGGCGGCCAGCACGCCCATCTCGCGGAGCGGCTGTTTGACGGTCGTCAGGCCGGGGTTCTGAAATGCGGCGCTTTGAATGTCGTCGAAACCGACGACGGAAACATCATCCGGTATGCGCCGGCCTGCCTCGCGCAAAGCCTGAATCGCGCCGATCGCCGAAATGTCATTGAACGCAAAAAGAGCCGTGAACGGCTCGCCTGAGGCGAGAAGTTTGCGCGCAACTTGGTATCCCAGTTCAGGTGAAGACGATTCGCCTTCCAGTTGCCCGACCAACCGGTCTTTGATTTCTACACCAAGTTCTGCGGCGGCCCCGCGCACCGAATCCCAGCGCACATCGGTATCAGAGCTGAATTCCTGTCCCTTGATGAAGGCCATTTGCCGGTGTCCAAGTTTCGCCAGATGTTCCAGCGCGAGCGTCGCACCTCTTGCGTGGTTCAGTACGATATTCGTTACTCCTGGTAATTCCCGGTGGCCGGATACCGCAACGAGCGGGACCTGCACTCCCTCGGAAAGAGCGGTGTCCACCGCGATCAGGCCTTCCACCGCTCGTTGCTGTAGCAAAAGGGGATATTCTTCAAGCAACTCGCTGCGATGGCGGTGGCTCACTACAAAATAGAAATAGCCTTCCTGGAGCAAATGGTCTTCAATTCCGGACATGACCAGCGCCGCGTACCCTTCGCTGATCTCCGGAACAAGCACGCCGATCGTATAGCTCCGCTGTTGCCTCAGGGACCTGGCCAGGTGATTCGGCCGGTAATTCAGCTCTCGGGCCGCCGCGCGGATCAACTCCTGCGTTCGCTGAGGAATCGATCGGGCAGCCGGAACCCGGTTGATCACCAGAGATACGGCCGTCTTCGAGAGTCCCAAATGCTCCGCGAGGGTCTTCAGACTGATACATTCTCTGGCGTTCTTCTGCGCCTTAGAGGCCAAGGTGGGTTTTGAACGAGCCATAGGGGTGTATTGCAGGATAGTTTCGCACAAGGACCGTACCGCGACAAGCCCCATGAGCGTCATCATCCAGGCACGCTCGCGGCTGTCCATTCTCTTGATATGTGGGCTAAATCGGTTTAGCATGCTACCGCCGAAGTCGGACATCTCGAGACGTCCCTGAATCCGCTCGAAATACGCGGCTCCGAGAAGAGATTTGATTCTTGCAACGGTTTTTGCTGCCTTGAATTACGAGCGGGCGCGTCCACTTCTTGTTGGGCGGACTTGGCCGTCTCGGATTAATGATCTTAAGGCGCCTTGTCTTGGGCCTTGCCAGACACATTGGAGCGTCTAAATCGTGATGACCTTGGTTGTTCGTTCCGCGTTTGTGGCTTGCATTTTGCTGAGCTGTCAATCGCTCCTGGCGCAAACCAAATCTCCCGCTGTGGCGTCCCGAAGCGCCGCCGTTCGTCCGAGTTTGAGCGATCCGGCCTCCGAGAAAAAACTTGATGCGCTCCTGCAAAAGATGACTCTTGAGGAGAAGGTCGGCCAACTCGTCCAATATTCGGCCGGACAGCCCACGGGCCCTGGAACCGGCCGCACGGATTATGACGACATGATCCGCAAAGGCGAAGTCGGGGCGCTTTTTAACATCACCACGGCCCGCCAGGTCAATGCCTACCAGCACATCGCCGTGGAGCAGTCCCGGCTGCACATTCCACTTCTCTTTGGCTTGGACGTAATTCACGGATTCCGAACGGAATTTCCTATTCCACTGGGGCTGGCTTCCAGTTGGGATCCGACTCTGATTGAACAAACAGCCCGAGTTGCTGCTCGTGAAACTTCCGCAAGCGGCATCCGCTGGACGTTTTCTCCAATGGTGGATATCACCAGAGATGCGCGCTGGGGAAGAATGACCGAAGGTTCCGGCGAAGATCCTTTTCTCGGCGCGGCGATCGCTCGCGCGTATGTCCGCGGCTATCAGGGCGCGCGCCTGGATGCCCCTGATAGCATCGCGGCCTGCCCAAAGCATTTTGTCGGCTACGGTGCTGCGGAAGGCGGCCGCGACTACAACTCCGTGGAAATTTCCGAACACACTCTGCGACAATTTTATTTGCCGCCCTTTCATGCCGCGATCGAGTCCGGCGCTGCCACGCTGATGAGTGCTTTCAATTCGCTGAATGCCGTGCCCTCAACTGCGAATCCATTCACCCTGAAACAGATTCTGAAAGGCGAGTGGGGATTCCAGGGAA
>Ga0209375_1000166_pt1 | contig 61234 bp, 39 predicted proteins | sample GraSoiAngelo_131_FD_185888 | JGI IMG/M metagenome (GOLD analysis project Ga0209375, IMG submission 185888) | Grasslands soil microbial communities from the Angelo Coastal Reserve, California, USA - 14_0929_02_30cm (SPAdes) (version 2) | ecosystem: Environmental > Terrestrial > Soil > Grasslands ...
GACGAATTTGAAACGGCCGCTCATCTCGATCCTGATGAGCCGAAAGTGCACTACCAGTTGAGCCAAGTTTACGCCCGGCTGGGCAACGCGGTACTCGCCCAGCGCGAACTTCATCTATACCAAGAGGCGCAACGGAAATCCGACGAGCGCATCAAGCTCAGCCAGCGACTTCCTTCTGGCGCAGAGCGTGGACAGCCGAGGCCATAAGATGAAACTGCTGTTCTTGGGTGTGCTCATATTCGCGCTTGTCTGTTACGCCGGTGTCGCTTCATTGCGCGGGTCGTCTCAAGTTTTGCCGGCCGTGCACTTCGTGGATATCACCGACACGGTTGAAATTCGTTTCAAACACACTTCGGCGCCAGATAAGAAATATATCGTCGAGTCGATGAGTGGTGGTGTCGCGCTGTTTGACTACGACAAAGATGGCTGCCTGGACATCTACTTCACGAACGCGCTCACTGTAGAAACCGCTTCCGACCCGAAAAGCTCGCGGAGCGCCCTGTACCACAACAATTGCGATGGGACCTTCACTGATGTGACCGACCATGCAGGCGTGGGCTATCCAGGATGGGCCATGGGCGTTCTAGCTGGCGATTTCGACGGCGACGGGTGGGAAGATCTGTACGTCACCTGCCTCGGCCACAACCACCTCTATCACAACAATGGTAATGGCACGTTTACCGACATTACGGTCAAGGCAGGTGTGGACGACCCCCGTTGGTCCACCGGCGCGGCCCTCGGTGATTTCGATAACGACGGCGCGCCAGACCTGTTCGTCGCCAACTACGTCGATTTCAAACTCAGTGACCTTCCGAAGTTCGGCAAAGGGAAGTTTTGCGAATATCGAGGCGTGCCCGTGCAGTGCGGCCCGCGCGGTCTACCCGGTGCCGGCGACTCTCTCTTCCGCAACAACGGCGACGGCACCTTCACGAACGTAACGCAAAAGGCGGGCGTGAGTGACCCCGACGGCCGCTATGGCCTAGGCGTGGTATGGACTGACGTAGATGGCGACGGTTGGCAGGACATCTACGTAGCCAATGATAGCGGCCCGAACTTTCTCTACCACAACAAGCACGACGGCACGTTTGAGGAAATCGGCTATCTGACAGGTACTGCAGTCGGGGAAGATGGTAACGAACAGGGCTCGATGGGCGTCGCCGTCGCCGACTATCTTCATACCGGGCGAGTGGCATTCTTTGTAAGCAATTTCGTGGATGAATACGACACGCTCTACCGCCACGACAAGCCACTGTTTTTCACTGACGTCTCCTTTGCTTCAGGCATTGCCAAGGTGCGGGGACCATGGGTGGGGTGGGGAACTGCGTTTTTCGACTACGACAACGACGGTTGGCCCGACCTGATGGTGGTAAATGGCCACGTCTATCCACAGGTGGACAACATCGATGTGGGGTCTAAGTACGCGCAGCGGATCTTGCTTTTCCACAACAACGGCGACGGGACTTTCACGGAAGTGGCAGCACAGACCGGCGAGGCTCTCATGGTGCCGCGGGTCAGCCGCGGCGCAGCTTTTGGTGATCTCTTCAATGACGGCCATATCGATGTCGTCATCAACAATCTTGACGGCAAGCCCACCGTGCTGCGCAATCACGGCGGCGACCACAACAATTGGATCACGATTAAATTGCTTGGCACGGGAAAGAATCCCGACGCGCTGGGGGCGCGGGTCAAGGTAGTCGCCGGCGATTTAGTGCAATGGGACGAGGTTCGAAGCGGCGGAAGCTATCTCTCCTCGAGCGACCTGCGCCTGCACTTCGGACTGGGGCGCCGCACCCGCGTGGATCTGATCGAGGTCCACTGGCCTGACGGCAAAGTCGAAGCGGTCAAAGATGTGACAGCCAACAACTTTCTAACCATTCAGTACGGCCAAGGCCTCGTGAAAACTGCTCCTCCGCGCACGAACAACGTTGACATTGGCAAATGAGGACCCTCAGTGACCGTGGCACTGGCGGCTAGATTCGCGACAAGAACTAGGAAATGGCTCAGAACGGTCCCCGTCTTCCTTCTTACTTTTTCCTTCGCATGCTTGGCCATGGGCCTTCGCAGAACCACGCTAGAGGGCACAACTTCCGGGGAATACTTGAATGCGCGGCCCGGTGTCGCCTACGTGGGCAACGAAGCCTGCCAAGAATGTCACGAACCACAGTACAAAGATTTCAAAAACACCGGCATGGGGAGATCCCTTTCCATTCCCAGTCCAGGCAATTGGCCGGAGTTTACCAAGCGCGTGACGCTGTCGAACAAGAGGCTGGGGCGCATGTTCACCGTCAGTGTAGTTGATGGAAAGATGTTTCACGCAGAATCAAGACAGGATGTGAACGGCAAACCAGAATACTCAGAGAAGCACGAAATCGCCTTCATTGTGGGTTCAGGAGACGTGGGGCGAAGCTACCTGATCATCAAGGGCGACGCGCTGTTTCTCTCGCCGATCTCCTACTATTCAGGAATTCGCGGGTGGGATCTGTCACCCGGTTATGAAGCCGGGCAATTTCGCGGGTTCACGCGCCCCGCGGGGAATCTATGCGTTTCCTGCCACTCTGGGCTCCCACAGCCCATCGCTGGCACGCGAAACCGGTATCAGAACCCTCCCTTCCGCTTTTTGGCCGTGGGTTGCGAAAGGTGCCACGGGCCGGGGGAAATCCATGTGCGCGAACGCCGAGAAAACGCTCCGCTCAGAAGCCCCACTGATTTTTCGATCGTCAATCCATCTCGGCTACCGCCGCAAATCCGCAATGACGTTTGCAATCAATGCCATTTTGGTGGAGATGCACAGGTCCTGCGGCCTGGCAAGACCTATTTGGACTTTCGTCCTGGGACGCCACTTGACAGTGTGGTTTCCGTCTTCAGCGCCCCCTTGTCGCCGAAGATGGACGGCCTCAAGGCGCTAAGTCATCAAGAGCAGCTTGAGATGAGCCGTTGCTGGACTAGGACCAACTCCCACTTGTATTGCATCACCTGTCATGACCCGCACGTTCAATTGCATGGCGCCGAGGCAGCCGCATATTTTCGCAGGAAATGCCTGACATGCCATACGGTGAAAAGCTGCCGCTTGCCTGCAGCGCGAAGGCAGACAACTCTACCGCCGGACAACTGTGTTCACTGCCACATGCCGAAAAAGTCCGTGGTCAACATAAGTCACTCTGCTTTGACGGACCATCGCATCCTCCGAATCCCCACGGAAAATCCTCCCCTGGCCGCCGCCGCGGGAGAATCCACAGGCAATTTGATGTACCGCACAAAACTTCCCCAAGAACCGGACGCAAAACCGGACCTGCGGACGCTTGCACTGGCCTACTATGAAGCGAGCCAGGTCTACCCAACATTTCGGCAGAAGGGCTTCGAGCTCTTAGAACAGGCGGCCCAGGAACTTCCAAACGATACAGACGTTCAGGCCGCTTACGGGCTAGTTCTCTTCCTGGCTCGCCCTGAGTCGCCAGCAGAGGCGTCTCAGGTGCTGCAAAAGGCGATTGACCGCGGGTCCAAATCCGTTGAAGTGCGAACGCGCCTGGCGAAACTTCGGTTTCGAGAGGGAAACGTCGCGGCGGCAATGCAACTTTACAACGAAGCCATCGAATCCGACCCCTACTACACACCTGCATACTTCGGATTGGCAGATCTTTACTCGGCCTCCCTTGATGGTCAGTCTGCTGCCGAAACTCTAAAGAAAATTCTGAACTACGACCCGGGAAATGAAGAGGCGCGCCGGGCCCTGGCGAACGCCAGCGGAGCGCGTGAACGGTGACGTGGAGCGGTAACGCTGCGGCGGATCGCGAATTGAACCGCACCTATCTTGACGGGATGAAGCGCATCAGCCAGTTGCGCTCTATGCTTGACCAACAATCTGAGTGCGGCTCGGACCAGCTATTATGCGACGGGCACGGCTCGGTGCGCCCGCAGACGAGAGAACACAAAGGGAACATTAAGCGACGAACACCATCGAAAACCCAGCACTCCAGACGCGAGAACAAGCTAGACGAATCAACTTAGCATTGGGAGCGGTGGCAGCGGGTTGGAGGTTCGGGTCCTCCCCGGTTCACCACTGTTTCTTTCTAACTTCTTGAATCAAAACTAATTGACTTTACTGGGCTCTTGCGAGCCGGAGGCCAATTTAGGCACATCTGGTTGGTCGTCGCGTCAGGGTTGCGCGTCCGCGCGAATCACGCGAATACCGAAAACACCGGGGATCTCGCTTCCATTCTTCGCTTCAAATCGAACTGTCACTCTTTGCTTGTCACGGAGGAGTTCTGCTGGTATCGCATATTCGACGTCAAAAAAACGCACATCCTTTTCCGGACTGCGCCTTTCCGCCGTTTGCTCACCAACTTTCGTTCCGTCTACCAGTACGTCAAAGGAACTCTCACGCCGTGCGTTGTTGGTGTGCGTAACAACCAAAGTCAGCGGATGTGAGCTCTCCACGGGCAGGTCAAAAGAAAACCATTTTGTCCCTCGCCGTCCATAACGTCCTTCCAGTTGAACAGGGGAACTTTCTTCTCCCTGTTGATTGAAATCTCGTTCCGTCTGCATCTGGCCGGGCTGCAAGAAGGCCACTGTAGCCGCTTCAAGCCTTTTCTGTTTTTCCTGCTCTGCAGCATAGGCCGCGGATTTCTTCTGCCACTCGGCGGCGGTATAGACATCCCAATAGATTGCATATCGCCGGCGCGGTACCTGGTAGAACGGGGCAAAAGTGATGTCCGCACTCAGCCCGACGCCCGATGTGCGAAAAGTGCCGGGCTTTCCGGCGACGGGCTTGAGCCAGTCCTCGACACGCCGCGCATTGGTCACGAAAACGGGTGCAGCTGGGCGGGCATCCCTTTCTCGCGAAGTTGGTTGCTCCGGCCCAACATCGCCTGCTAGCACAAGCGGGCCCCACATCACCGCAAGACGATTTGGGTTATCGGGCAAGGGCTCAGTCCGCAACTGCTTCGGCAGCACCACATCCACCTTGTCCCCATTCTTCCACGTGCGCGAAATTTGTGCGTAGGAATCAGGTTGTGGGAGATCTTTTATGGCCTGGCCGTTCACCTTAACGCGGAAGCCTCTCCCCGCCCAAAACGGCCGTCGCAGGGCCAATGTGAATTTCTTTGGAGAATTCAGAGAGAATTTCAGCATCGCCGATTCTCCGACTGGGAAGCCTGTGTTCATCTCCACCTTGACTCCCTCGGCCTCCCAGTTCGCGGTCGAAGGCACAAATAAGCCGACCCAAAGTTTTTCCTTAGATTCGTAGTAGATGCCATAGCCGTGCAGCGCATGACTCTCCATGCCAGTGCCCACGCAGCACGTGAAATCCTTAAGCTTGTCCTGATATTCGTGTTGCACTCCGCGGCCAACGGGCACCATGTAGCACACTCTGCCGTCATCGGGGTCTTGGGACGCCAGGATGTGATTGAAAAGCGCGCGCTCGTGGAAGTCTACGTAGCGAATCTCGGGATCGATCGAAAAGAGTTCGCGAGACATTTTGATCATGTTATAGACGTTGCAGGTTTCCGCGGTGCGGCCGTCGACCATGTCGTTCAGTTTGTCTGGGGGGCCGAAGTACTCGTTCTTTCCATGTCCTCCAGTCGCAAAGCTGTGATGCCATGCTACTTGATCCCAGAAAAACGTGGCAGCTTTGTGGTCCGTTTCATCTCCCGTGTAAACATATCTCATCAATGAGCCCAGAAGCTTGGGCACCTGGGTGTTGCCGTGCTTGCCGCCCAGAATATCCTGCCGCGCCGCCAGTGGATCGAGGATAGCCCGGTGTTCGAATTTGCTTGAAAGCTGCAGCCAGCGTGGATCACCCGTATCAGCGTAGAGGTCGGCAGTTACTTCGTTCATCCCGCCGAATTCCGTGGCCAGCATCCTCTGGATGTGCTCGTCGTCGAGTTTGGACAAAATCCCCTCGGCCCATTCGGCGAATTTGATCTCGACTTCCAGTGCCTGGGTGTTCCCTGTGTAACGGTACGCGTCCCGAAGGCCGGCAAAGATTTTGTGCTCGACGTACCAGGGTGACCACAACCCATTTAGGTCAAAACCGCCCGATTTAATGGTTCCATTCGCTAAATCTTGGAACCGAATCTTCCCGTCAACTCCCTGGTCGTCCATCAATGCGCCTAGGTAGCCGTCTTTCTGCGCGTTCTGAATCTCCGCTAGCTCTTTGACGATATAGTCGGCGCGTTCCTTAAACCGGGCATCAGCGGTCGCCGCCCACATGAGACTGACGGCAGAGAGATAGTGTCCGGCAATGTGGCCTGTCAGCTGCCTTCCCCCTCCGTCCCAACCACCGTAGCCGTTAGCTTTTGACTGCAACCCGGCGCGCTGCCGGAGATACGACAGCATTCGATCAGGTTCCAATGCAAGCAGGTATTTGGCATCCAAATCTTGAGCATTCTTAAGAGGCCCAGCGAGCAAGCGGACACTGCTCAGTGGCAAAGGCCGAGCTTTAACCAGTTTCTGCTCAGAGGTTTTTGCAGGGTTTGACTGTTGTCCGTTGGCGGGAGCTGCCAATAGCATGGCTGCTAGAAGAAAAACCGAAAAACGCTTGCTCATAACGTCTCCAGGATTCATGCTGCGGATTCGTAACACATTCTGTTGCAACATTTTCTTTCGATGCCCCGACCCACTTTCCAAATCTACGGACTGGGGATCAAGTCCACCCAAGTCGTCGCCTGACCAATCGGCACCACGTAGGCTCCCCGTTCTTGTCTCAGTTGCGTAACGGGTTTGTAGGTTGGGGAGCTACCAACCTTGGCGGGCTGTTCCACCCGCAAGCGTGCCCCTCGCAAATATTCCGTCGCTGGCGACAACCCAACGCGTATTGCGCCGGTGCGCGGGTGAACTTCAATCTCATCGAATTTTCCGGCGTCCAGCGTCAACCAGACGCCTGCCGATGCAACGTACACGCGCATCCTGAAGGAGTCGAGCGGCTTAACCTTTACGGTGTCGCCCTCAACGCGAGTATTTCCGCCGAACGCCAGCCAACCAAATTCTGGATGATGAACAACGTAGGTGGCCGTGTTCCACGCGTGCCCGAATAGGTTCGGCCCGTCGTCTCCGGAAAGCGCATCCGGTCTCAAAAGGTCAGGGAACGCGTGAAACGCTGGCGCCAGAAACCCATCCTGGTCAATGTCCGAAATTGTCCCCATCGTGCCCCCGTATCCCACTCGCAACAAATAGAAATCATCCGGGTGCTCGCGAAATTCCGCCAGCACCGGAATCGCGTTCAGGCTCGAGCCGTAGTGGTGCAACTGGCGTTCAATCTGCCGAAGCTTGCCCGCAAAAACAAAGTCCCAATAGCGCCGCGCACTGCCGTTGTATCCCCAGTGCGGAATTGTCGGATCGTAGGCAAGGATGGCATTCAGCGTCACGTCCGCTTTTTCCTGGAAGCCAAAATACTTCATCCACGCATAGACTTCTTCCTGCCCCGTGGAATCCCACGGCATCTCGCTTCCGAACGGATACGCTTCCTCCTTCCAGCGATTAGCTCGTGTGCGCATCTTCGCTTCCAGGTCGTCTGCTTGCGAATTCATTCCTTCGCGCCGGAGGTCTGCCATTACTTCAAGGAAAATATCTCCTTCCATCTGACCAAATACCGCGTAGTTTGGTGCGAGCTTGACCATCGCGACGGATGTTTCATACGCGTTCGTTAGGTACCACTCCCACGGATGATTCGTGACCAACCCTTCGTAATTGCGCGCCAGCCGGTACAGAACCCAATCAGCAGCGACGACGTGGAGATAGTTGAAAGAGCGGTCGACAAGTTCCGCGTGAGCTTTGTTCCAGCTTGTCCAGGTGGTCCAATCAAAATCCTTTCGGTAAAAGCCCGCGGGCATTTGATCAGGCTGGTAATAAAAAAGGCTCTTGCGAACGCCAAATTTCTTCGGGCCATCCTTGTATTGCAAGCCGCCCCACAATACGCCATCCACAAACTGCTGAAACTTCCTGAGCTCTTCCTTATTCGGCAGCCCCAGCTGTTTCATGATCGCTGCCACCCATGAGCCGCCGCCTCCTTCGTCGCCAAGTCCGGCAATCCAAGCCCGGCTGTCCTGCATCACAATTTCGTTGGTTTCGCGGTCAAAGCTCATGATCGAGGGGCTGCGATGGAATGGATCATTTGGATCGGTGAACCACTGCTTCGTCGTTAGGAAGTGGCCCATGTCAGTCAGGGCTTGCCATTCGGGCTTGGTCACAAAGTAATGAATTGTTTGTACCAGTCCGTCCTGGTAGCTGACAGTCAGGCGCGCGCGTCCCCAAAGCTTTCCTTGCACTGTATAGTCTTTCCATCCGCCTGACGTATTCACTCCCTTCTTGACGGTAATCGCACCGCCCGGTTCCACGGTCATGGACTTCACCGCTTTGGGATACTTCAAAAACAGGCGAGCTTCGATGTTCATTGGCAGCACATAACCAGGTGCCCCAACAGCCACAGGTCGCATATTCTCGGTAAGAGTATTCTCGATGTCTCGAATCGCGTCTCCCGTTACGAACTCCACCCCGTAGACCTTCGATTCGGCCGGCGCCAGTGTTGCCAGCGTGGGGGGATTCCACGGTTTCACATTCTTCCATTCATTGTCCGCATACGCCGCGCTGTGCACCATCCACTCGTAGAACCCTTCGAAAGTTATGCCTCGCGGCGTCAAGTCATGGAAAATAGCAGGGCCTGCGGAACGACGCGCACCGAGGATGGGGTTGTAGGCTTCGAACGGCGTGTTGCCGGCGGGAAGCACCAGCAGTACCGGCCCGTGCCCACTCAAGCGAGTCACCTGCAGATATCCCGCGTCCCGGCCGATGTAAGGATCGTAGAATGAACAAACCGCGTGGGCCTGTTCCAGCGAGCGCTCATTCAAGACGTTGTTAAATATCATGGGGATGCCCAGGGCGCCAATCTGTACGCTCTGGGTTGTCCTATTCTTCAGCGTGAAGCGCAAAACGAGCTTGCCTTCCTCGAGTTCCCAGGTTCGGGTGATCTGCAACGGAATTTCTGCCGGAAGTGTCGGTGCCAGGTCCGCGGCAGCCAGGATCTGTTCCGTGGTTGGCAGTGACCTCAAGGGAGTGCGCGCTAGCGCCGTCGAATAGCTTTTCCACTCGCCCGAGTCTCCCGTCCGTAGGCGCAAGTCGATGTCCCCCAGATGGTAGTAGCCGTCTCTGGACCGAGCCACCAGCAAATCTCCTGGGGTAAAGTCGAAATCACCCGCCCCTTTCGGCTTGAGCGCGGCGACTGTCTGGGATGATCGTACCAGCCGGAGTGAAAACGCGGGGGTATCCAGATCGATGTACCCCTCCCCAAGCATTGGCCCGGGTGTGGGAGGGTCATGCTTCTGTCGTCCTGGGGCTCCTACGAGCCAAGTCGTGACTGCAGTGACACAGAGAAACGCAAGCCGCACTTGGCTGGTGCGCGTCCATCGAACGGTGCCATGGTCCGTGTTCACGTCAGTATCCTTCGGCTTCGTTTCTTGAACCTTTTAACGACTAGCGAGAAATCCTGGCTGTAAGCGCTTCCGACTGCGAAGAGTGGCCCTATAGGCACGTTGAGCTATCTTTTCAGAGTGTATAATATATCCAGAGCGCTGCATTGCAAGCGCTTACTTTAGGTGTTCTATGGAGGGCTCCCGTGCGCTTGGTCCCGACGATGCTCGTCGCTGCCTGGCTTTCTACCGTACCCACCACCCGGGCACAATCCCTTCGCAAATCTCAATTTCCATTGGTTTCGAGCGAAGCGGCGCCGCAGCGGATTCGATTCCAAGGCGAAGAGGCGATGAACTTATGAGTCTCATGCGTTCGATGTTGCTCGCAGCATCTCAAAATGAGTGGTTACGTGATCGCGCGGCACACTATCCGTTTGTCAGGCGCACGGTATCCAGGTTCATGCCCGGCGAAACGCTCGAGGATGCGCTGGGCTCTGCGCAGGTCTTGCGTGGGAAGAAGATTGGAACGGTCTTCACGCATCTGGGCGAAAATATCCAAGATCGCTCTGAGGCTCAACAAGTTACGCAACACTATCTCGAAGTTTTGGACCGCATCCGGGAAAGAGGTTTGCAGGCGGAAATTTCCGTGAAGCTGACACAACTCGGTTTGGACCTTTCGCCGGACCTCTGCTTCCAACACTTAAAGCTCATCGTTGAGCGCGCGCGAAAGGAATCCATCGTCTGGGTGGACATGGAAGCCAGCAATTATGTGGACCCGACCCTGGATCTGTATCGCCGCGCCCTCGTCGAGCATTCGAACGTTGGTGTATGCCTGCAAGCATATCTCCATCGGACAGCAGAGGACCTGGCACGACTTCTTCCGATGCGGCCCTCGATCCGATTGGTGAAAGGGGCATACAACGAGCCGCCGGAGATTGCGTTTCCGCGCAAACAGGACGTCGACGAAAACTATTTCGAGCTTGGTAAGCGGATGCTGCAGGCCAAGAAAGCAAATTCCTGCGTGCGCGCCGCTTTCGGCACGCATGACGTGGTGCTAATACGTCGGCTGGACAGGTTTGCTGCTGCCGAAGGGTTTGCGAAAAGAGACTTTGAAATCCAGATGCTCTACGGCATCCAACGTGCCGAACAGGAGCGTCTGGCCAGAGAGGGTTGCACCTCCATTGTGCTAGTCGCTTACGGCAGCTACTGGTATCCGTGGTTCGTGCGCAGGCTGGCAGAACGCCCGGCGAACTTATGGTTCATGATCCGAAACGTGTTCGCGGCGTAGGATCGAAGTGGAGCGCATTTCGGATTTCCATTGCAGCGGCGCCACCGAACAATGTTACGCGTCTTATAGGCAGTCGATTTCAAACACCCTCTTAATTTTGGTTCAACTCAGCTGAACTCGCCAACAACCTCGAATCGACTCTCGTTCTGTGTTTGGATAAGCACCGTGTCATTGCGCGGACCACGAAGGTTCGCAACCCGTCCGTTGATTCTGACTTTCAGTAATTTGTTTTGTAGGGGCAACCGCAGTTTCAAGTGCACCTCGTTGGGCGAACCCAGGCGGGATAGCTGCACGCTAGCAACGACTCTTTTCTCTGCAGGCAGGGCCACCAGTTTGAAACTAATTCTGCCCCAGCGCGTCGGTGCCCGGTCGATTCGAATTTCCTTCCCGCTGGCCAGCCAATCACGCGGCACTCCTTTTGCCAGGTACAGCTTCTCTTCATCGCAGTCTTCGAGAACCAGCATCCAGCGAATCAACAGCGGAATGGTTTGCTGCGCGGGGATGCAAAACAGCGCGGTGTCTCCACTAATGCCGGCCACTTCACCTGCAGTCCAACTCCCTCGAGTGTGATCGTGGTAACGGTGCGAGTAGAGGAACAGCAGGTACTCTTCAACGCGGTCCAGCCGCAGCAGCATCTGGGCATAGCCGTATGAAATGAAACCTAGAATGTCGCGGCCCTCCGGATGCGGCCGCTCTACGTTGGCAACGACTCCAAGCGTTGTGGCGCCGTATGCGCGCATGCAGTCGATCACCACGTTGGCAAGGCTGGTGGGCAGCATATCGGCCTGCAGCAGCTCGGCATAGGCGCGGTGCGCCCACTGTTGCGGGCTCGGCCTTTCCTTCTGCATCGATTCCCAAAATGTCAGCGTAGTTCCCGGGAAAGGCCCTATGTAAGGTGGATGCATGTCCTTCCGTACGTTCTTTTCCATGCTTGCCACCAGTGCATCCTGAAGTACCTTGCTTCGCTCCATCCAATCGACGGCCATTTTCTCCATCGCTGGCGAGCCCTTCGATCGGCTAACTTTGCTCCACGCTCGGGCGATATCTCTGAGCCCTCTTGCCGAATATGCGTTGTTCGCGAAGTACGGCAGCCACCAAGTCATGGGTTTCGGGGCCAGGCAAGAATCCGATTCGCTCCAGCCGTGGATCAATCCGTAGCCGGGATCGTCCTGCGGCAAGCGCAGGCTTTCCTCATGAAGGTCCACAAGCAAAGCCGCCGTCGCTGCGATTTTGTCACGATGTCGCAGCAACAAGGCATCGTCTCCCGTATAGTTGAAATATCGTGCCAGCAGCGAAAGGGTAAGGCCGAATTGTGCGATCTCCGGCCCACGCATGTTGTTCACGCCTGTGGCGTCCACGAAATCGCTGAAGAAGTTGTCAATCACTGTGCGCGCCATCTCGAAGCGCCCCCATTCGAGATTCGCGTAAACACTCATCGTGAAGATATCCTGGAATCCGTCATACTCGGAGCCGTAGTAATCGCGGTCGACGGCCCCATATTTCGGATAAACACCGCCAGGCCGTACCATGAGCTCTTTCGCAAACGCATGTTTAGACATGTCGATCCAGTCATATTCGGGTACGGAAGCCGCTGAGAAATCGCTTAACAACTTCTCCCAGTAACCCGTAAACGCTACGAGCGCGCGGTAGAACTGTTCGGGGCTTGGGTCCTCACGGCGCGGAGGGAAACCTGGGTAGGTGTGGCCGTAAACGACTCTTGTGATTTTGCCATTCTCAACACGCGCTGTGCGATGCCATGTCTGGACGATGAATTTGTCGCGCGCCTGCACGTCGCCGAACACCACGATTTCGTCGTAAGCGGTTTCGGAGACGGTCACCACCTTTCGCACTGCAGGCATCCAGCCGCCGATGAGTCCATCGAATCGTTTTCGGGCCGCTTGGTTTGTCAGTTCGGGGAAGTACTGCACGGGATGATAAGTTCTCGTGCTGCCCGCGGGGAACACCGGCATCGTGTCAAAACATTCTCTCGTCCCCACAATCGTGTCCCAGGGCAGCCTCCAACCCGAGCGCTCTGGTGACGACGATCCGAGAGGTGGAGCAGCCGACCGCACCATCCTAGGATCGGGGTCACCCCCGCTCGCAAGAAGGCGCTCTGCCAAAAGATCCGCACCCGTTATACCGATGTCCTTCAAGTTCAATCCAAGATAGGCTGGTTCGGTCTCCGGGAAGGAAGCCTCTGCGCTCTTCCGCAGTATGCGCACGCCATCCTTGGAAGAAACAAACGTGATCACTCCCTCGCGAGTCCGGAGGTCTTCGTATACTTTCCACATCGTCGCATCAATTTTGAATTCAGAAATCAAGGTGTGACCATCGATATCCGGGGCGGCTACCGAAGTCGAGCGCGGGTCGAAAGCTGCGGGGAGATCGGCAGTCTCGCTCGGTATCTCAGCTGCTTTGACATCGTCTGGCAGACAATGAGTGGCCGCGGTAACAACGACAAGGTCCTTCAAGAATTCTCGGCGGTCCATCGATCGGCCCTCCCGGCTTTATCCCCGGTGAATCACTTACCATTGGCAGCTGGCGCTACCTTTGTCGAATGCTCCCAAGGACGTAACTTGTGGTCACTGCGAGGAACGAACTAGGGCACTCTCGGCCGTTCAAGGGTGCTGCTCGCGATGGCGCTTGATGAATTCCTTCAAGTATTCGCCGGCGTCGGTAATGTGTTTCCACAGAGCGGCAGAGGCTAATTCGGGATCTTTTGTCTTGCAGACATCGAGAAGTTCGCGGTGCGCTTGGCCGGCACGGTGTAAATCACGCGTGAATACCAGGTGGAGACGAGTGTATCGGTCACAGTTAATGTTCAGCTTCTTCAAAAACGAAAGCATCACCGGGCGATTGGCCGGTGCATAGAGTGCAGAATGGAAACTCCAGTTCCACCGGCCCCAGGACTTTACCTCCGAATCATTCTCAAGAGATTGTTCGTACTGGCGAAGGATGTCTTCAGCGCGCTTGAACTCATCTTCTTTCATGTTAGGGATCGCGCAGCGCAGCATGTAGCACTCCAGGACCGCGCGCGTTTCGAACAACTCCATGATCTCGCTTGGAGAAAGAGCCGAAACAACCGCGCCTCGATTCGCCACAATGGTAATGAGTCCTTCAGCCGCCAGATGGCTGAGAGCCTCGCGCACAGGAATACGACTGATCTGAAATTCAGTGGCAATGGCGTCCTGCCGAAGTTGTTCTCCTTCACGCAATTCGCCACTGAGGATTTTTTCTGTGAGTCTCTCGACAACAGCAGCAGAAAGGGATTGCCGAGGGATTGGTGCCGATTGTTTTGGGGTGAGCGTCTCCATGTTTGGGTCAAAATCCACAAACATCATGATACAGGGGATAGCGCTCGTACTGTACGTCCCACTAAGTAAAAGAAACGACCGAATCAAAGTAGACGGCGCGCAGCACAGTAAAACGGCGATCAGTATAAGCGAAAACGGTTGACGAGCCGTCTTGCATACAATATACATAATCCGGCCGGTGCACAAACCTTATTTTGACTCGCGCTAACCGCCACCGTTCCTGACTCTTGCAGGTGGCTGTTGCAGGGAGGGGCCCAAAAATGCGTTTTCTCCTTCTTTGCCTGAAGATCGGAATTCTGGCTTTGGGAATATGGACCGCGGGACTGAGCGCCTATGCCCAGGGCCCAAACGCCGCACCCAAAGACCAAGAAACTTTTCGGTTTAGGTTTCTTGGGCCGCGCGTTGGGAATCGAATCGCCTCCGTGGCAGGAGTGCCAGGGGACGCAAGCACCTATTATGCGGGAGCTGCATCCGGCGGAGTCTGGAAGTCGGCTGACGGAGGTAACAACTGGGAACCAATCTTCGATAAACAGCCAGCCGCAGCGATTGGAGCGATTGCGGTTGCTCCTTCCGATCCATCCATGGTCTGGGCCGGGACGGGGGAAGCCTGGGCGATTCGCGACAGCGATGTCATGGGGAACGGCGTCTATTTATCCACAGATTCCGGAAAATCATGGAATCATGTTGGTCTCGATGAGACGGGGAGAATCGGGAGGATTCTCATTCATCCGACGAATCCAGACATTGCATTTGTTTGCGCCCTGGGGCGTGCCACGGGACCGCAACAAGAGCGAGGCGTCTACCGGACCGCAGACCGGGGACAACACTGGGAGCGAGTGCTCTTTGCCGATGAAAACACGGGATGCTCCGGCCTCGCGATGGATCCGCACAATCCACGGATTCTGCTAGCGGGCATGTGGCAACTCGAAATGCACACCTGGGGAGAATTCAGCGGAGGACCTGGCAGTGCGATCTACATGTCCAAGGACGGCGGTACGAAATGGACCAAACTCGAGGGGCGCGGATTGTCGAAGCCTCCAGTGGGGAAGATAGACGTCGCGATTGCCCCTACGAATTCGAACCGCTTCTTTGCGTTGATCCAGACGAAGGACCAAGGCTCGCTGTGGAGATCAGACGACGGTGGGGAGCATTGGCATACCGTAAATTACCAGCGGCAGCTAATAGGACGTGCCGGTTACTACATTCGAATCGCCGTCTCTACCGGAAACGATAACGAAATCTACGTGGCCAACAGCAGTTTTCTCGAATCCTTGGATGGCGGTGAAACATTCAAGGAAGTGCCGTGGGGTGGCGACAATCACGACATCTGGATTGACCCGCTGAATCCTGATCGTTTCGTGATCACCGACGACGCAGGGTTGAGTATTACCACGGTTCACGGGCGGGGATTTCATCACGTGACGCTGCCGATCGGACAGATGTATCACGTCGCCGTGGACAATCAGGTGCCGTACTACGTCTACAGCAACATGCAAGATGGACCGAACATGCGCGGTCCCAGCTTACCGTTGGGCGGCGGCCCTATCGAAATCGGTTGGGAACGTCGAATGGGCGGCTGCGAATCAGGCTTTACCCTTCCTGACCCCCAAGACCCGAACATTGTTTGGTCCAGTTGTTATGCGAACGAAGTCACTCGCTGGGACGCCAGGATCAAGCGGGCGCGATCCGTCAGTCCTTGGATTCATACCTTAGATTCGCCTCCGAACGAATTGAAGTACCGTTGCCACTGGACCCCTCCGCTGGCCATCGATCCATTCGATCACAACTCCGTTTATTACGGTTGCCAGGTCATCTTCAAGACGAGCAATGGAGGGCAGAGTTGGTCGGTCATAAGTCCAGATCTATCTACGCAAGATCCCTCTCATATCGTGTCGTCGGGCGGAATCGTGGGTGACAATTTAGGCCAATTCTACGGTGAAGTCGTATTCGCAATTGCTCCTTCCCAGTTGCAGCAGGGTCTCATTTGGGCCGGGACTAATGATGGGCAGATCTGGTACACGAAGGATGCTGGTGCTAATTGGACGAACGTCACGAAGAACATTGGGGGCATGCCGCCATGGGGCACGGTTACCAGCATCGAGCCATCGCATTTCGATCCGGGAACTGCCTACGTCAGCGTCGATTTCCACCTGGTTGACAACCGCGATCCTTACATTTACAAAACCACCGATTTTGGGAAGACCTGGAAACCGATTGTAGGAGGCTTGCCCAAGCATCCGTTGTCGTACGTTCGAAGCGTTGCGGAAGACCCTAACGTGAAGGGTTTGTTGTTTGTAGGCACTGGAAATGAAATTTATTATTCGCTCGACGACGGAACTCACTGGACCATTCTAGGTGGCGAGTTACCGCACGCGCCGGTGACGTGGGCCGTCGTACAGAAGCAATTCCACGACCTAGTCATCTCCACCTACGGCCGGGGGCTCTACATTCTGGATGACATCACACCTCTCGAGCAGATGGCGCAGAAAGTATCGGATACACCGGTCCGTCTGTTTGAGCCGCGCGACACCTTTGCTCTCTCTCCCGGTGGACGCGCCCTAATAACGTATTCGTTGAAGTCGGCGCCAAAGGCACCTCCAGTTATTGAGATCCTCGATGCCCAAGGTGCCGTGGTCCGAAAACTCAGTGGGCCACGCCATGTAGGAATGAATCGAGCCGAATGGGACCTCCGCTATGAACCACCCAAGCTTGTTGCGTTGCGCACTGTGCCGGCTGAGAACCCGCACATCTGGGAAGAGCCGCGGTTTAGGGGAACAGATGCCAGACCAGTCCTTCATTGGGGCATCAAGGAAGCGGAAGTCGGGCCGGTTGCACTTCCAGGAAAATATACGATTCGCTTAACGATCGACAACCAAACTTACACCCAGCCTCTAACCATCCTGAAAGACCCGAAAGTTTCTGCAAGCGATACCGAACTGGAAGCCTCTTTTAAGATGCAAATGCGGATCCGCGATGACATTAGCAGGACCGCCCAGTCCGTGAACCGGATCGAATGGATGCGCAAGCAGATCGGGGTAGTCCAGGGGATGCTGCGAAGCGAAGGAGAGCAGCATCCCGGCCCCAAAACGGACGAAGGAAGCACGATCGAACCACCCGATGACCAAGATAAAGCAAATCCGAACGCAGAATTACTCAGCTCCCTCAAAACGATGGACCAGAAAATGCAGGATGTCGAATACAAATTCATTTCGCGCGCCGAAGCTTTAAGCGACGATAAGTATTATTCCTCGGCAGACAAAATTTATCTCAATCTGATTTGGTTGAACGCTGAAGTGGGTGCGGGCGGCGGGGACGTCGCCGGAGGCGTCGGATACGGTCCGACAGACACGGCCATGACCCTGCTTCAGATGCTTGAAAAGGACCTCACCGCTGCCGAGAGTGACGTGCAAACTTTACTCGACAAGGATGTTCCAGAGTTTAATCGAGCTCTACTCCAACGCCGCATAACTCCAATAACGGCTGCGAACTCTGCTACTCAGTCGCCCCAATAGCAACCCCCATAACAGAGGAAGGCCATAGGGCAATGCAAATTTATCTTTCCAAAACCCGCAAATCGTGAAAGGTGGGAACAAGAGATGACATCCTGGTGCAGGACTTTGGCCGTCGTCGCAGTGCTCGTTTGCCTTTCAGTGCCAATCTGTCCGGCGCAGGGAACGCGCGAGGACTACCAGCGTGCTCAGCAATTCTTGCCTGGGAACCTGCGGCATCGTGTTTATATTGCTGAAGTCATTCCCCACTGGATCGCCGAGAAGAGTCGCTTTTGGTATCGCAAAGCTGGCACTAAGGGGACGGACTTTATCCTGGTCGACCGAGAGCGTAATACGTCAGGCCCCGCATTTGATCACGCTCGGTTAGCCGTTTCTCTTTCGAAAGCTACGAAACGCGATTATCAGCCAACTGAGCTTCCGTTCGACACCTTTGATTATGCAAAGGATGCGAAGTCCGTCTCATTTCAAGTCGAAGGAACTCCGTGGACGTGCCAGCTCGAAAACTATGAGTGCAAAAGGGGCCCGGAACCGTTAGCTGGGCAATATGAAGAAGCGTCGCCAAACAAGGAATGGGTCGCCTATGTGAAGGAACACGACTTGTATCTCCGTTACGCGGCCACCGGAGAGATCGTACGCCTGACCCGGGATGGCGAGGAATCTTGGGATTACGCAACGCCAATTCCGTCGCTGCGGCCGATGGTTGCGCAAGGGACCCAGGATGTGAAGCAGCGGCCTGCAGTTTTCTGGTCGCCGGATTCCTCCAAGCTGGTTACCTACCGGATGGACACGCGAAATGCAGGGCGGTTTACAAACTTGCAGTTCGTTCCACCGGGGCAGCTTCGGCCCAAGGCATTCTCTGTCGTCTATCCCTTGCCCGGAGAGGTCTTGCCCAAAGCCGATCCAGTCATTTTTGATGTTCAGAAAGGCAGGCGCATCGATGTGAAAACCCCATCCCTGGAGGTCCAGTTTCAGGGCGGGCCGGGTTTCGAGTGGTTTCCCGACAATAAGACCATCTACTACGAGGCCGAGGAGCGTGGGGAAAAGGCCATTGAGCTGCGAACCGTAGATTCTGAAACAGGGGAACAAAAGGTTGTCGTTCGAGAAAAGTCCGATCACTACGTCGATCCAGGCGAGACCTTCTTCCGATTTCTTCACGTCTCGGAAGAAATCCTTTGGTCCTCAGAGCGGGACGGCTGGAATCATTTATACCTTTACGACCAGAAGACAGGTGCTCTGAAAAACCAGGTGACCCGGGGCCCGTGGGTTGTCCGCAGTATCGTCGCCGTCGACGAGAAATCACGGCGCGTTTATTTTCTGGCGAACGGACGCGAGAAGGGTGAAGATCCCTATCAAACACACCTATACAGTATCGGCCTCGACGGGAACAACGTGACGGCGCTGACTCCGTCGAATGCCAATCACACAGTGAGCCTATCGCCTGACCATTTTTGTTTCGTCGATAATTCCTCACGGCCTGATCTTCCCGGGGAAGTAATTCTGCGAAGCGTGAAAGACGGCTCGCAAATTCGTGTCCTTGAGCAAACCGACGCGAGCGAACTGCTCAAAGAGAACTGGAAGTTTCCTGAGGCATTTCAAGGCAAAGCCAAGGATGGCGCGACGGATCTTTATGGACTCATCTGGCGCCCATCAAACTTCGATGCCACAAAGAAGTACCCCATCATCGAAATGGTTTATACCGGCCCCCAGGCGTTCTTCGTTCCAAAGACATTTGGGGCAGCGCTGCGTGGCTTGCAGTCAGTCGCGGAGCTCGGCTTCATTGTAGTGATGGTCGACGGACGAGGCACGACCGGACGCTCTCGTGCTTTCCATGAGTTCTCGTATCGAAATCTGGGCGGCGCGTTTGAAGACCATGTAGCCATGATCCAGCAAATGGCTGCCCGATATTCGTACATGGACGCGACACGGGTTGGAATTTTTGGTACCTCCGCCGGTGCCTACGGCGCCGCCCATGCCATGCTGGCATTTCCTGATTTCTACAAAGTCGGTATTGCGATCTCCGGAGATCACGATGCAAGACTAGACAAGGCCTGGTGGAATGAACTCTACCAAGGATTTCCCGTAGGTCCCGACTACGCCGAGCAGTCCAACGTCACGATGGCGGACCGCCTCCAGGGACATCTGCTGATCGAGCATGGTGACGTCGACGATAACGTGCACGTCGTCGAGACCATGCGGTTTGCCGATGCTCTCATGAAGGCTAACAAGGACTTCGACATGCTCATCGTTCCAAACATGTATCACGGAGAAGGCGGCAATTTGTACCTAGTGAGGCGGCGATGGGATTATTTCGTTCGAAACCTTCTCGGCGTGACCCCACCCGGCAACTTTGAAATCCACGAGGACCGGGAAGCATCTCCGGCAGGTTCCCGATGAAGCAAGTGATCCTGAGATTTGGGATGCTCAGCGCGATTGCGGTCTTGATCAGTGACAGTGCGTCTTCCCAGGGGCTTCCAAAAGCGCCAAAAGCGGAAGTCAGCAATGTGACACCCAAACCGGGCTTCTTCACCGAACCTTCGATCGCTGTGAATCCCGGGAATCCTCAGCAAGTTGTTGCTGCTTTTCAGGACAACGCTCATATCGCTTATTCCACCGATGCTGGACGCCATTGGCAACTCGCAAATGGAATCGAGCCGCCAAACTATCGCGTTTCTGGGGATGTCTCGGTCACCTATGATAATGAAGGACGGGCCTACATCTGTTACATCGCCTTCGACAAGCTGGGCACTTTTAATTATTGGGGTCATAACTCGTCGCGCAACGGCATTTACGTTCGCCGTTCGCTGGACGGGGGCGCCACCTGGGAGTCACAGGATGTCGCCGCGACGGAGCAGCCCAATGAATCCGCGGTTCCGTGGGAAGACAAGCCCTACATCGTCGCTGATACAGGACCCGGACCTCATGCCGGAAACCTTTACATCGGGTGGACGCGATGGACGTTGATTGACTCGCAACTTCTATTTGTTCGCTCCACGGATCACGGAAGGACTTGGTCCAAGCCTGTGGAGATCGACAACATTCGCGGACTTCCGCGCGACGATAACGGAGCCATTGAGGGATTTGCCGGTGCCGTCGGGCCAGATAGCACTCTGTACGCGGTGTGGACGGACGGCAGTCACGTCGTTTTCACCACTTCTCACGATGGCGGTGTGACCTTTTCTCATGCGCGAAATATTATTGACACGGCCCCCACGATGTTTACGCTGCAAGCCGTGTCGCGGGCCAATGGATTTGCACAAATTGCCATCGACCCGCGTGGCGGCGCAAAGAGCGCCCGGCTGTACGTGACGTGGAGCGATTACCGCAATGGCGATGTGGACGTATTCTGCTCGAGGTCCGCGGATTACGGCGAAACGTGGAGTCCAGCCGTTCGCGTCAACAATGACCCCGCGCACGACGGCGCGGATCAGTTTTTTCAATGGATGACTGTTGATCCGAGAGATGGTGCGGTGTACGTCGTCTTCTACGACCGTCGCGGCGACCCGAAGAACAGGCAACAGACGGTCACTCTGGCCAGATCCAGTGACGGTGGGCGTACCTATCAGAACTTTGCCTGGATGGACCAACCGTTTGACGCGCAAGGAGTCTTCATGGGCGATTACAACGGAATTGCCGCTTTGAACGGACGCGTGTACGGAGTGTGGACGCAAAAGCCGGAGAACAAATCGTCGCGAGACACGGTGATTCAGATTGGCGTCGCGGATTTCAACGCCGAAAAACTCTCTTCCGCCCCTTCTCAACCCGCACCGTCGGCAACGACCGGCCGCAAGTAACTTGTGGAGAATGCGCTGATAACACTCGAGAATTGGGACGAGGCTCCAAGGGGGCCGGTTTGATTGGCAGACTTCAGAAGGAATGGCGAAATTATCTTTCTCGCAGACGCTTCCTCAGCATGGTGGGGCGAGGAACAACGTACAGCTTGATGGCGAGGGCCGTCCCGGGTCCGCTCCAAGCTGCGCTGCCTTCCGAACCCAGGGCTTTGCCCGACTTCGAGGAGATTCCACCTTCGGCAAGCGGCATCCGCTGGGTGCATACCGCGGGGCTCTCGCCCTCGAAGTACTTGCCGGAAACAGACGGCGCGGGTTGTGCCTTCCTCGACTACGACAACGACGGCTGGATGGACATCTACCTCGTGAACAGCGGCAAGTGTGACTTCTATACGCCGCAGCAGCGTCTGCGAAACGCCCTGTACCGCAACGACCGGGATGGAACGTTTACGGATGTAACGGAAAAAGCCGGTGTGACCGGAAACGCCTACGGCATGGGCGTGGCAGTGGGTGACTACGACAACGACGGATTTCCCGACCTCTATGTGACTCAGTATGCGCAGGGCATCCTCTACCACAACAATAGGGATGGCACGTTTACGGACGTGACTGCCAAAGCCGGAGTGTCTGCGCCCGGTTGGAGCACCAGTGCGGTCTGGTTTGACTATGACAACGACGGGCGGCTGGATTTGTTCGTGCTCCAGTTCGCACAACTCGACAAGACCATCTGGTGCGGCAACAAGCTATCCGGCGAGAGGTGGTACTGCCACCCGGGCTTTTACAAGCCCATGCCTTGTTGGCTCTTTCACAATAACGGGGACGGGACTTTCACCGACGTGAGCAAGGCTTCCGGTATCGCCCGATCGCTGGGGAAAGGATGGGGAGTGGTTGCCGCGGACATCAACAATGACGGATGGATGGACCTCTTCGTCGGCAACGATACGGTTCCTAATTTTCTGTTCGTCAATCGAAGGAATGGTCGGTTCGATGAAATCGGAGCGCTTTCCGGCGTCGGCTACAATCCCCTCGGTCGCGCACGCTCGGGGATGGGAGTGGACGCCTGCGATTACGATCAGGACGGATGGATGGACCTGTTCGTTGCGAATATCGACCACGAGATGTTTTCGCTCTATCACAACAACCGGGACGAAACCTTCACCGATGTCGCACCGGCTTTTGGAATCGCCTCTGGGACGTTATTGTTGAGCGGTATGGGCCAGAAATTCCTCGACTACGACAATGACGGGAACTCCGACCTGCTTCTCTCTAACGGCCACCCCGAACTGAACGTCGATAAGATGATTCCCGGCGTGACCTATGCCGAGCCCATGATGCTGTACCGCAACACGGGCCGAGGGTTTGAAGATGTGAGCAAACAGAGTGGCCCCGTCTTCTCGAAGCGGATTGCCGGCCGCGGTCTGGCGATCGGCGACTTCAACAACGACGGATCGGTGGATGCGCTAGTCTCGGTGAGCAATGACGCTCCCATCTTATTGCGGAATAACGCAGGGCGGCGCAACCACTGGCTCGGGATTCACCTGGTTGGACGAAAATGCAACCGGGATGCGGTGGGCGCCAAAATAACATATCGCGCCGGCGACCTTGAGCGCCACCAATTCAAGGTTGGTGGCGGTAGCTATCTCTCCTACCACGATCCACGAATCGTGCTGGGACTTGGGCCGCGAACCAAAATCGATTGGGTCGAAGTGAAATGGCCACAGCCCAGCGGCACTTCAGAACGGTTGAAGGATTTGCCCATCGACCGGTACATAACGGTTGTAGAAGGGGAAGGGAAGTGGAACTAGGCGGCACGTAAGCAAGAAGTTCGCGCACAGGAGTGAGTTGCTCAATCAGCATTGACGAGATGCGATGGTTCGTTAAATCCCTCAGCCTTTAGCGCGGCTGCGGCGCGCCTTGGGTGGGTGCCGAATGCAGTTTCAACTTTTCCTCGGCATCCAGTTGAAGAGTCCTTTGCTTATCCGCTTCCTGTTTGTTTCCAATCCGTGAATAGGCGATAGCAAGTTGATAATATCCCGCTGGGTCCGCGGGGGTTAGCCGGACATATTTTTTGAGAGCGTCGATCGCGTCCGTAAACCTTCCCACGGCGTTGAGCGCCACACCGAGCCCAAGATAGGGCTGCGCCAGACTCACGTCAAGTTCCGTGGCCCGGGAAAAATGCGGGATGGCCTCATCATTCTTCATCGCCCTCGAAGCAAGATCTCCAAGCATGTACTCTGCTGCGGGTGAGTTTGCATTGACTTGCAGCTCGGCCTCGAATTCTCTCTTGGCTTCCTCGGTAGCGGCCGGCATTTTGGCGAGAATGATTTGGCCGAGTTGGTAATGAACACCGGGCTGCTTTGGGTACTGCTCCAGAATCCTGCGGTATTTCGCTGTCGCACTTTCGAAATCCCCCCGCGCCTGATAGGCCTCTGCCATGAGCACCTGTGCTTCGGCAGAGGAGGGAGCCTTCACAGTGAGTTTCCGGGCGGCACGATTGGCCAGTTCGGAGTAATAGCGTGAAGTAATGTAGAGCACCTTGGAATCGTCGGGAAACTCGCGGTTCAGCAAGAGGAGTGATTCGACGACGACATCAGCCTGGTCGACACTCATTCCACATTGCGCGCTGGCCATCGCGGCCCTATAGCGAAGCTGCTTATCGACGGGAGCGGGGATGGATTTTCTCAAAATTGCGAGCGCCTCGGGGCATTTGCCCTTCGCAGCAAGATCTACACCCTGCTCGATGCGGGCTGACGAGGAGCTCCCCTCCGACATCTTCCGCTCTGCCTGGGCGCCCAGCAATTCCCCAGCGGTCCCGCAAACGAGAGCGGCAACCATCATTACCAGGGCAGGGCTGACCTGAGAAGGCCCATGTGCTCGACCTCGTAGCATGATTCGCCATTATATTCCGATTGAACAAGCGAGGAAGTGCAGTGTGGGGGCTGGAAAATGCAAGCGCTTGCAAATAATGCTTGACAAGCCTTCGAGACAAGGAGTAAAAGGCCTCAACGGAGTAGTTCTGTATAATTTATACATAACTCCGTATCAGGAGGGTGTGATGGCGGTTAAACGGGGTGTTCGCGAATTTGTGTGCCGGATTCCGGGGTTGTTTCTTTTGGTTGTCCTCTTCATCGCCCCCAGTGCCTGGGGGCAGATAGCGTCTCAAGGGACCATTGCAGTCAAAGTTCTCGACCAGAGCGGAGCGGTTGTTCCGGGCGCCAATCTGAAACTGGAAGATCTGGCGTCGAACAATGTCCGGACCGCAGTTACGGATTCTGGCGGGGTGTACTCGTTTGTGAGCTTGTCCATTGGGACCTACAAACTGATGGTGAGCAAGGGCGGCTTTCAAGACCAAGTTTTTGAATCGGTGTCCGTGCAAGCCACACGCACCACGGACATCAATGTTTCGCTCACCGTGGGAACGCAGGCCGCGGAGGTCAAGGTTGTCGAGCAAGCGCCCGTGGTCGAGAGAACTTCGAACGCGATCACCGGCGAGATTGATTTGGGGCAGATCGAGGAACTGCCCGTTATAGGCCGCGACATTTCGCAATTGTCCCGCATCGTTCCCGGCGCCGTTAGCAACGGAGGCCAAACGACCTGGAATGGGATGCCGCTGGCCGCGACGGGAAATAACATCGACGGTGTAATCGCGACAACCAGCCGCATGAAGTTCGGCGGCGCTTCTCAGCCTCTTGTCGAGGCGCGCATCGAAGACATGCAGGAGATGACCGTCGAGACCGACCAGCTCAACACGAACGCGGGGTTTGGGCAGTCGAATTTCCAGGTCAATTTCGTGACTCGCCGCGGAAGCAACACGTTCCACGGGCGCCTTTTTGAAGACCACCGGAATTCCGCATTGAACGCGAATAGCTGGGTGAATGACGCCGGCGGTACGCCGAAGCCTAAGTTCCACTTAAATGACTTTGGCGGCAGCATCGGCGGAGCGGCGATCAAGAACAAGTTGTTTTTCTTCGGGACTTTTGCGATGTCCAAGCAGCCCGGCTCTTATAGCACGAGCGCGTCGACTGCTTACAATTCCACAGGCGGCACAAATTTTCCGACCCAGGCGGCGCAGGCGGGTAACTTCACCTGGTCCGACGCGAACGGAACGCACACAATCAATCTGTTTACGGATGTTGCGGGGCCCGCAGGTCTGCCTTCCTCGCCAAATGCGGTGACCACGGGCCTATTCAGCGCCATCAACGGCTCGCTAAGCGGGGGGACGGTCACACCAACAGCCTTGCCCTACATAGACAACATCGTCTTCCCGGTGCAGTCTCCGATCACGTACTGGCTCCCGACCGTGCGCGTCGATTACAACATCAAGGACAACCTGCGGATGTATGTATCGTGGAATATGACGAAGTGGAACCAGCCCGGCGCTGGGCCACCGCCTTTCCCAGGAGCCGCCTTCAAGACCTATGGAGCGTCAAATAAATTTGAGTACTTTACCGCAGCGCTCGGCTTTGACTGGACCATCAAGCCGACCATCGTTAACCAGTTCCGGGGCGGGTACCTATTCAATCTTGCGAAGTACAGTTACGACGCGAGCAATGGATATCTCAAACTGCCGGAGATCGACTGGCCAAGTTCGGTGGGTACCTCCGGCCAGGTCTTCAACAACCTTCCGATCCAGACCTACTATCCGCTTGTGAATGCGGCGGACAATGTTTCATGGCAGCTCCACAAGCATTTGGTGAACTTCGGGTTTTCTTACTATCGCGAGCAAGACCATTACAACAACGCGCCGGCGGGCTTCCCCTTTGACGCCATCGGCCTGGTCACCGATGATCCGGCGACGACGGCGATTGAAAACTACTTTGCGAGCCATTTTCCCAACGCCTCGGCGACGGATCGGTCCAACGCGGAAGACCTGTACTCGGTGCTAAGAGGCAGGATCAGCGGCGTTAGTCCGGGTGGCGCAGGCTTCCCGTATGATATCAAGACGGGAAAGTACAGCACGAATGTGAGTGGTTATAACCTCAACGAACTCCAATCGGCTTGGGGCATGTTCGTTGAGGATGCTTGGCGCGTAAAGTCGGATCTCACCGTGAACCTGGGGCTTCGCTGGGATTTCACGGGTGACGACCATGACCTAACGGGCGCCTACCACAGCGCCGACCCAGTCGGGATCTGGGGGCCTTCGGGAGTTAACAACATCTTTAAGCCTGGAACTCTAACCAGCGATCCGGCGGGTCTAAACCCAAGCTACGTAGGGAGAATCCATGTGTACAAGCCATGGAATGTCAGCCCGCAGCCTTCGATAGGCCTTGCTTGGAATCCGACTTATTCAGACGGACTCATGGGGAAGATGTTCAAGGGTGGCAAGACTGTGGTTCGCGCCGGCTTCGCGCTGCGACGGTTCACCGAACCCTACCAGTTCTTCTGGAACTCGGCGTCGAACTCCGGCTATGCGTTTTATCAAGCTTTCAATTTGAGTCCGGTCACTCCCGGCGCGCCGCTCCCGGCGACAGGAGGATACTATGCCGGAAGTTATGAGTTGGGCATGGGACAGCCGGCGCCGTACACCCTAAGCCCTGCGACTTATCAAAATGTTATTCCCGAGTCCAATGAAACCTTTTTCGGCTACTGGACAGGAGTGAACGGCATCGATCCCAACATTCGCCAGCCCTACGTGGAGTCCTGGAACCTGGGCATTCAGCGTGAAATCGGCCAGAGCAACGTCATCGAAATCCGATACCAGGGAAACCGCAGCGTTCACCAGTGGGTGAAGCTAAATCCGAACGAAGTAAATATCTTCGAAAACGGATTTCTGTCTGAATTCAAGTTGGCACAGCAGAACCTGACAGCCTGCATGGCGAACGCCAGTTGTGCGGCGAATCCTAGCTTCCAAAATCAGGGATTGCCTGGACAGTCTCCATTACCGATTCTTACAGCCGCCTTCACAAACCCGGGCGGATTGGATCCGGCAGGGTTCTCCAACGGAACGTTTGCCAATTATCTGAATAACGGGCGGGCGGGGGACTTCGCAAGCGACTTGGCAGGGTCATCGACCTATCTCTGCAACTTGATTGGAAGCGCGAATTTCTCACCTTGCGCCCTCAATGGAGCAGCGAATCCTGGGCACGGCTATCCGATTAACTTCTTCCAAGCGAACCCGTACAATGCGGGCAAGGCGACCGGTTACCTAACCGATCCGGGCTTTGGCGACTACCACGCCCTCCAAGTGGATTGGCGGCAGAGACATTGGCACGGCATGCAATTCGACGCCAACTACACCTGGAGCCATACGTTGGGAGTCCAGCCGGGGAACACGTGGACCGGAGCATTCCGGCTCTTTACCATGCGTAACCTGCGCCAAAGTTACGGCCCCACGCTGTTTGATATCCGGCACGTCTTCCATGCCAACGGCACCTACGACTTGCCCTTCGGCAAGGGTAAGGCCATGGCCAACCGCGGCGGAGTCGTGGACAGGGTAGTGGGAGGCTGGAGTATTGGAACCATTTTGACTTACCAGACCGGCCTACCTTCGCAATTGATCGGCGGATTCCGCACCACCAATGGTCCCGCCTCGACTCCCTTTGGTGACGGACCAGGCGGGTTCGATCTGGGCGATGGCGGCGTCGTCTTGACAGGCGTCACGGTTTCGCAACTGCAGAATGCGGTCGGAGTAACCGCCGCTCCAGGGAAAACCTATGCGTATGGACTTGATCCGGCGAAGTACAAGCCTCTCCTTTCATCCAACACAGTTGCCGGGACATCGTCTGGTAATCCGTTTATCCATAGTCCGCATGAGTTTTTCCAGGACATGGCCATTACCAAGACCGTCCGCATCCGGGAGAATCTGCGCTTCAGTTTACAGACGGAATTCGAGAACGTGTGGAACCACCCGGTATGGGGCGCCGTCAACGGCAATATCCGAAGCTCGAACTTCGGAAGGGTCAACGTGATTAGAACTTTTCAGAATGGATTGTTGGCACAAGGGGAACGCCAGATCGGGTTCCGGGCCAACATTGAATTTTAACCCGGACAGGCCAGCTTCCAGCTGACCTTGCGGAGGCATTCATTGGGCGAGATTATCCCCCACACCCCGGGGATTGCCATGGATGCCTCCGTAGTCTTTCGTTCCTTGATTCGCGCTCTCCGCGCAAGGTGTCGCTCTAGCTCTCCCAAAAGAGCCGGGGGTACACACCGGGGTACACACCCCCGGGCATTTCACATATGAAAACAAAGGGCCCATGGAATATGCATTTCATAAACGACAGATTCAAAAGGACTTATCTTGGTGGCATCAACACGGTAAGCGCCCGGGCGGCAGTCCCCAAAAAAAAGCGGTAAGGATCAGTTCGGGCAGCTTCTGGGGAAATGCAGTTCTCTGATTTCGGATCGCGATATAATTTATTCCTTTCGCAGCTTTATGGTGATGCGTCTTCATGTCTAAGGGACTTTGTCTTGGCTCTGCCGGTCTGTTGGGAGCAATTCTCACGGCCGCACCCCTCTTCGCCCAGGTTCCCCTGAAATTGTCGCCAGCAGCGGCGGTTTCTACTTCGGCCGAGCATGCCATTGATCTAGCTGCAAACGGAGGCTGCCAGGAAGCCCTGCCGGTGCTGAAGAAGTCGCTGTCGCAAGCATTGGACAAACAAGTGGAATACCGCGTGGCGATGGCGACGGCGCGTTGCGCCATGGGGCTCGATCAGGGGCAAACGGCCGTCAACGCACTGTGGATCCTCAAGCGCGACTTTCCGAAAGACCCTGAAGTCCTCTACATGATGACGCACTATTTCTCGCAGCTTGCCACGCGCGCGGCTCAGGAAATGGCGGACCTCGCTCCTACTTCCTACCAGGCCCGCGAACTTGAGGCGGAATCCCTCGAGTCGCACGAGAACTGGGACGCCGCCGGAAATGAATATCGAAAGATTCTGGAGCAGAACCCGAACTTGCCGGGGATTCATTTCCGATTGGGGCGCGTGGCACTGTCGAAGACCGAGTCTGCGGCGAACACCGAAGAGGCAAGAAAAGAATTTGAAGCGGAGCTGAAAATTGATCCGCGCAACGCAGCAGCGACCTTCTGGCTGGGAGAGATTGCGCGGCGCAGTGGAGACTGGGGTCAAGCAATTCCGCGCTTCACGGACGCGGCAAAATTGGATTCGGGATTTGCCGAGGCGTATCTCGCCCTGGGCATGTCCCTGAATTCGGCCGAACGCTTTTCGGAAGCGGTTGCTCCTCTGGAACGCTACGTGAAGATGCTGCCAGGGGATGCCGCCGGCCACTACCAGCTTTCCATAGCGTATGCACGGACGGGGCGCAAAGACGACGCCGTGCGCGAGATGGCCATTCAACAGCAAATCTCCGAGAAGAATCCAGGCGGGGTCCGGCCATAGCAGAGGCGTGCGGCGCTTCACTGCATACGCAAACCAGGCGGGCAAAATGCGATGGAGTCACATGATTTCTCGGCGGCGCATGCTTCAGATTCTTGGGTGGTCTGGGATGAGCGCTGCGCTCGGGCGCACAAAAACCGTAGCGGCCGCCGCAATAGCTAAGGATTCCGTTGCCGCGTTTGAAGAAGTTCCGCCCTCCACCAGCGGTATCTCCTGGGTTCACGTAAGCGGACAGTCTCCGGAAATGTATCTGCCGGAAACTGTAGGCGCCGGATGCGCGTTCCTGGACTACGACAATGATGGCTGGATGGATATCTACCTGGTGAACAGCGGACCGTGCGATTTCTATAAACCGGCTGCTTCGCTCCGCAACGCACTCTATCGCAACAACCGCGACGGCACATTCACGGACGTGACGAAGAAAGCCGGCGTGCCGGCGGATGCCTACGGTATGGGTGTTGCCGTCGGTGACTACGACGGCGATGGCTGGCCAGATCTCTACGTGACGCAGTATCCGCACAGCATCCTCTATCATAATAATGGGGACGGCACGTTCACCGATGTTACCGCGAAGGCCGGGGTCGCGGCACAGGGCTGGGGCACAAGCGCCGTGTGGTTCGATTACGACAACGATGGGCGGCTGGACCTATTCGTCTGCCGGTTCGCAGACTTTGACAAATCCAAGAACATTTTCTGCGGTTACGGACCAACCAACACGCGGTGGTACTGCAAGCCGACTCCCTACAAGCCGATGCCTTGTTGGCTGTTCCACAACAACGGCGACGGCACATTCACCGACGTCAGCAAGGAATCCGGGATCGCCGGGCCTGCCGCGAAAGCTTGGGGGGTGGTGGCGGCGGACATCAATAACGATGGATGGATGGACCTTTTCGTGGGCAACGACACGGTTGCGAATTTTCTGTTCGCCAACCGTGGCAAGGGCCGGTTCGAGGAGATTGGTTCGCTGGGAGGGGTGGGATACAACTCATTTGGCTTGGCGCGATCGGGGATGGGAGTCGATGCAGCGGACTATGACCAGGATGGCTGGCTCGATTTATTCGTCGCCAATGTGGATCACGAGTCCTTCGCGCTCTTTCACAACAGCAAAGATGAAACGTTTGCTGATGTATCGATTCGCACCGGCATCGATGCCTTGACGAGCCGCCTCAGCGGCTGGGGACTGAAGTTTTTCGACTATGACAACGACGGCAACCTGGACTTGCTGCTTTGCAACGGGCATCCCGACACGATGGTTGAGAAGCGAATGGAGGATGTGACTTACCGGGAGCCAATGCTTTTGATTCGGAACAGTGGGTCGGGCCTTAAGAATGTGAGCGCCGAGAGTGGATCCGTTTTTTCAAAGAATTTGGCGGCGCGCGGCATGGCCCTCGGTGACTTCGATAACGATGGCTCGGTTGACGTGTTGGTCACGCAGAATGACGGAGCGCCTCTACTGCTGCGGAACAACGCTGGCCGGCGGAATCACTGGCTCGGTTTGCGGTTGATCGGCCGCAAAGCAAATATAGACGCCATAGGAACAAAGGTGGTTTATCAGTCCGGCGACCTTCTGCACCATCACTGGAAAGTGGGCGGGGGAAGCTACCTCTCTGCCCATGATCCCCGTATCGTTCTGGGGCTAGGCCAACGGACCAAGATTGACTGGATGGAAGTGAAGTGGCCGAATCCAAGCGGAAAGACGGAGCGATTCGCGAATCTTCCGATCGATCGTTACATTACAATTGTGGAGGGCGAAGGTAGCTGGAAATAAGAATTACAGATGCACGGAATAAGATTCATGCCGCAAGGAATCCGGTGGGCGACGATTGCAGGGATTTTTTTCATCGCAGGCGCTTGCGAATTAACGCGCGCGCAGGCGCGGCCCGATTCGCCGCCAGTAACCATGAAGCCATCCGCAACGGACCAGAATGCGCAGGCCGAATCCGAGCTGCGGGCGGGGATTGCGCTAACCCTGGGCGGCCATTTTGCGGAGGCGATTGCGCATCTTCTCGAAGCGCAAGGGCGCGTTTCGAATGAATACGCGGCTGAATTCAACTTGGCGCTTTGCTACGCCGGCACCGGGCAATTTCAAAAGGCGATTTCGGTTTTGACCGCGTTGCGTCGACGGGGAAGTGATAATGCGAGCGTTGAGAATTTGCTCGCACAGGCGTACGCCGGCAACGGTCAGGCGGGCCAGGCATTCGAAGCGCTGCAGAAAGCGACGGCGTTCACACCTAGAGATGAAAAGCTCTATTTGTTTGTCGCAGATGCATTCCTGGGACGGGAGGAGCCCGCGCAGAGTCTTCGGGTGATCGAACTCGGTCTCCAACATCTTCCCGAGTCTGCGCGGCTGCATTACGAACGAGGCTATCTGCTTTCGACGCTCGATGACTTTGACGGTGGGAGGACGGACTTCGAGCGGGCGGCGCAACTCGCGCCGCATTCCGAGATCGGATATCTTGCGAAAGCGCAAGAGAATCTGTTTGGAGGAAACCTTCGAGAAGCGATTCGTGTGGCGCGAACGTCTAGCGCAGAAGGCAAACAAGACTACCAATTGCTGGCAATTTTAGGGGAAGCACTGATCCGCGCCGGAGCAAGCCCCGGTCAAGCCGAATTTACGGAGGCGCGCAACGCGCTGGAAAAATCCGTCGCTATGCGGCCCAATTACGCCAGTTCGCAAATTGGGCTCGGCCGTGTGGACTTCTTGGATGGACGGCTGGAAGCGGCGATCGAACATTTGGAAACCGGGCGACGGCTCAATCCGCAGAACCCCGCGGTGTATTCGCTGCTCGCAGCGACATATCGGAAGAGAGGGCGGTCCGGCCAAGCGGAAGCGATGCTGACAATCCTTGCCAAGCTGAATGAGGAGCAAGCTCAAAGAATCCGGACAGCTCCCGGCGACAGCAAAGCGATTCCAGGGGCGTTGGGTGCGAAGCGTGGCGAGCAGAAACCGTAAGCAGGCGAAAAAACTATTGCGGGAGCGGAAACTGGTTCAAGTGGATCTGCCAGGAACGCGCGGAAAAGGGCGGGGAACCAATCCTTTGCCTTCCTCGATGGCCAGGAACTGATTGGATTTCATGCTCGTGAGTTTGGTCAACTCGCCGCTGGGCCACTTAATTTCGACTTCTTCGACAGTGGGGCGATGGCCGAGCCCGAAATGCAGCCGCGGATCCTGCGCGGATTGATAGCTCATGCCGCCTTTTTTTTCATCGTAAAGAACCAGATCGCCAGCACTGACTCTCACACGAGCGCCAATAGCGTCGCGGTTCGAACGCGTGCCGATGAGAAGAAGCTGGAGCCAGTCATTGGCGTTGCCGCCGTCGTTGCGAAGAAGTTGCGGAGTCTGCCCATTGTTGCTTACGAGGATGTCGAGATCTCCGTCGTTATCAAAATCTCCAATGGCCGCCCCGCGACTGACGCGCGGCAATAGAAAATCAGGTCCAAGCTGGTCGCTGACATTCTCAAAAATACCATGACCGGCATTGCGGAACATGAGTTTGGGTTCCGCGTACGTCGTCTCGGCGTGGTAGCGCTGAATGTTGTCCAAAACGTGGCCGTTGGCCATGAACAGATCGCGCGCGCCATCGTTGTCGTAATCCATAAAGCGCGTGCCGAACCCGCTCAGGTGAAACGTGGCATACGAAATTTTTGACCGGAACGTGGCATCCTCGAAATACCCCTCGCCAACGTTTTGGTAGAGGCGCGCGAGTTGTTGATCGAGATGGGTAACTATTAGGTCTGACCGGCCGCTCCCGGTTGTGTCGGCGGCATCCGTTCCCATCCCCGCTTCAAACTGCCCATCGATGCCGACTGCTACGCCCGCCGAGTACCCTATCTCTCGAAACGTGCCGTCGCGATTGTTGTGGAATAAGAAATTTGGCATGTGGTCGTTGGCGATAAAAATGTCCTGCCACCCATCGTTGTCATAGTCAAAGGTGACCACACCCAACCCGTTGCCAGGCTTGATTCCTACTCCGGAGCGCTTGCTCACGTCGGAAAACGTGCCGTCGCCGTTATTGTGATAGAGCGTTGGCGGCTCGCCGCGATACACGTCTGGGTGGCAATAACTTCTGAGGCCGGGCCCCTTGTCTCCGCACCAGAAGTTGCGCTCCGGCGACCAATCCACATAGTTAGCGATCACCAAGTCCAGCAAGCCATCGTTGTCGTAATCAAACCACGCTGCACTGGAGCCCCATTTCCGGATATTTCCGACACCGGCGCGGTCAGTCACATCCGTGAAGGTTCCATTGCCGTTGTTATGAAACAGGATCGACCGTCCGTAACCTAGAACTAGCAGATCAGGGAACCCATCGTTGTCGTAGTCGCCCACGGCAACTCCCATTCCAAACAGACCTTCCGCTCCGACGCCAGCCTTTATCGTGACGTCTGTAAACGTGCCATCTCCGTTGTTACGATAAAGGGCGCTCCGCGCCGCGTGCTTCGACGTGTTCGGTCGCGCAGATGCTCCATTGACAAGATAAAGGTCGAGCAATCCATTCTGATCGTAATCGATCCATCCGCACCCCGAACCCATGGTTTCAATTAAGTATTTTTCAGGGGATGCTGCGTTGTCATGTAGGAAAGAGATACCCGCGGAACCCGCAACGTCGACATATCTAACGCCGTTTGCCGCCGCACCGATTCGCAAACTTCGACGCGAACCGACAAGAAGTGCGCCTGCTGTCTTCAAGAAACCTCTTCTCGAGATCACCGGAAACTTCCTGAGTCGTTAGGTGCAAAACTCGGCTTCACGCTTACGCTCCTTTGACTCGAGAGCCAAGCGCCTGTCTAGAGCGATACCTCGATAGACTTTCCGTCGAAGACAACAGCGCGTGTGATTTGGCCGAGCTTAACTTCGATATTCCTCGGCGAAGGCGGCAGCATTCGCGAACCCCTGGCCAAAGAAAGACTCAGGACGCGCCGAGCATCGTGCCACACCATTTGAATTCCCATCCATTCGCCCTTGTGGTAGTTGAAAGAAATACCGTCGTCTTCGAATAGCGAGAAGGAACCATCTGCACCCCGATAAATCGTGAGGGAGAGCGGCTCACCGACTTTCTCCGCCACATATTGTTTCACCGGCCCAAGAGGCAAAATGGTTCCAGCGCGGACGTAGAGCGGAATGGTCTCGAGGTTGACCTCGCGGTCGAACTCTGTTCCTCCCTGCACGCGTTCACTGCTCCAAAAATCGTACCAAACTCCACGGGGAAGATAGACTTTGCGCGAAGTCGCCCCCTGCTCGACAACGGGAGCCACCAGTACGTCGCGACCCCACAAGTACTCGTCCTGACAGGCGACGGCTTTAGGATCGTCAGGGTAATGGAGCCATAACGCGCGCAGGATGGGCATCCCGGTTGTCGTACATTCGCGAACGGCGCTGTACAGATAGGGCATCATGCGATAGCGGAGCTCCAGGTACTTGCGACAGATCGGTTCTACTTCGGGATTATGCAATTGGCTCACATCCGGGATGGCCGCGCCGCCGTAGTTATTGATCTCGATGGGCCCCGGATCGCCGGTATTCCATCCCCAGGGGAGACGCAGCTTCCATGTCCTGCCGTGTGAACGAAATAACGGACAGAAGGAAGCAAATTGGAACCAGCGCAAATAAAACTCGGCGGTAAACTCCTTCGTGGGCACGAATCCGCCAATATCCGTTCCCCAATACGGAATTCCTGAGAGCGCAGTATTAATGGCGATGGGAATATGAACCTTCAACGTTTCCCAAGTGGAATAGACATCGCCCGACCATAAGAAGGAGGCATAACGCTGCATCCCCGCGTAGCCATTACGGTGCAACGCATACGGCCGCTCGTTAGGCCGGTCGAGCTGAGGGCCCTCCCAGTACATGCGGTTGCGCGCGAGACGCGACGCGATGTCGAGAGGGTCACCTTCATCCGGCCACCAGCCATCGACGCCCATCGCGAAGTCTTTCCGGTGCGCCTCCCAGTGGCAGCGCGCTTTTTCTGGGTCGACATCGCCCGGCTCGCAGGCGTCGTGTACCGTGCCCGTCAGTTTGTTCGTCTTGATTACGACGTGGAGCGCGGTGCGGAAATGTTCTTTGTGCAACTCCTCGATGATTTCCTTGGGATCGGGAAACACGCGGGAGTTCCACTCGAAAGAACCGTTTTCCGTATTCCATCCGGAGGGGCAGAATCCAGTTCCGAGATAAATGAGTGTGTCGCAGGGCAATTTCTTTTCGCGGAACGTTTTTGCTTCGGCGATGATTTCTTCGCGGCTAGCGAGTGTGCGGTGGGACTGCTGATAGCCAAAGCTCCACAGCGGTGGCATCTCAGCGTAACCGGTGAGGCGCGCGTATTCGGCCATGATCATTGCGGGCTCACTAGCGGCGACGAAAAAGATGTCGAGGGGAAGTGCAGCGTCAGGGCTTACCGGCAGGAACTTGCTTTCAGTGCCTGTGAAGTCAAATGTGCCAAAGGGCTGATGAAAGTACATGGCCCATCCGGACGTCCCAATGAGCCAAGGGATGGGGACACGCCCGCCGTGCGTCGGCAGCTTGTAGCCGCCCTGGCCACTAACCATGCGAGCCGTGGAACCGCGACGGTCGAATTGCGGACCGCCCTCGCCGAGTCCTAACAACGACGCATTGCCGGTGGTGAAAGAGAGAACACCCGTTTCCTTGTCTAACTTCATCTGGTGGATTGGTGCGCCCCTCTCGGATGCGATCGTGAAGGCAATTGGGTCGGCGGAAACCTTCACCCTCAAATTACCTGCCTTGATAGTTCGCGGAGATGACAAGCCGCGCAACGTGGCAAGGGGAGGGCCCCATGACGATTGCACCAGCGAGCCATCTCCCATGACGTTCATCGGTTGGCCATTTTCTGAAGCGCGCTTGACCGGAACGACCGTCAGCCGCACAGTGTGCCTGCTGACCGGGGCAATCTGAATTTCGACATCCTCACCGGCGACCCGAAGAGCGGAGTCCGCAACTTCTTCTTTTCCAGGCAACAACAACGCCGCGCAGGCAGCGGCAGCGCCTTTCAAGACTTGCCGACGGCCAGGTAGTTTCTTCATAGCGTCTCCCACACAGCAGAGGCCACGGAACATTCGCGCAGGATAGCGATCGTTGCCCCTTTCAAATCCACTATGGGGCTCACATGTAACCGCTTACAGAGCGTGCGCTAGAACTGCCCGGATCCCCCAGGGTCCATTGACCCTGGAATTCTAGCCGCACGTGGTCGGCAAGACCAAGACCTAATTGGCGCCATCCGGTAAGAGAAAGAGGAATCTATGGCGAAGAGAAACGAGGTGTCTCGCAAGCATTCTGTTCCGAGTCGGTGCCCGAGAGGTGGATTCTTGGCCAAGCTGCTGTAGGCGCTTTTCGGACTTGCACAGAAGGAGCGGGAGGAGTATGTTTCAGGCCGGAAACCCGACCAGCGTCGTTTCAGGGGAGCCGTCGCCCACCTTGACAAAGGCGAGCTGGTCAGCGCTCGACAGCTTACTTTTAGCTCCAACAGGGACTCCACTGCTGCGTCGCTAGCGCACGGCGATTCTCAGGACGGCCTGAAGCTGTGAGGCTTGAGAGACGTGACCAGTCAAAGTTTGCCCCTTACCGCTTCGGTCGAATTGTCTCCCTCCACCACCTACGCCGAATTCTCGAAGCTAACGGACGAAGAACTGATCTCACTGATGAAAGCTGAGCGCGGAGAGGCCCTGGGCTCACTCTTCGATCGCTACTTCCGCCTGGTGTTATGCGTCGCTTTGAGAATCCTCAGAGATGCCGGAGAAGCCGAAGACCTGATGCAGGACGTATTCCTTGAGATCTACAGAAGGGCGTGCCTATTTGATGCCAGCAAAGGCAGCGCCAAGACTTGGATTCTTCAGTATGCGTACCACCGGAGCATGAACCGCCGCCAATACCTTATCGCGAGAAGGTTTTACAAGTCGGAGGAGATCTCAGCCGTGGAACTAGGCAGATGGGAGCCGTCCTATTCCCCGAACGGCTGGGATGGACTGACTTCCGAAGAGCGCAGACGCATGCTCAAAAAAGGGATGGAAAGTCTGGGGGACAAGCAAAAAAGGGTGCTGGAGTTGGCATACTCAGAGGGGCTGCTAATTAAGGAGATTGCCGAGCGCATGGGTGAGCCGGTCGAGCAAGTTCGAAGTTACTACTACCGAGGATTAAAGAAGCTGCGGGACGTCTTGCATGAAACCGGCCACAAGCAGGAGGCCGCCACCAGAGCGGCTGGAGCAGCAGACTGATGGAGCACGAGCGATACACGGAGCTGGTCGTGTTAGCCGCCGGAGGGCAGCTTTCGGGGGAGGAGTACGACGTTCTGAAAGCGCACGTCGAGGTGTGCGCTTCTTGCCGGCGTGAATTTGCGGAATACCAAGACATGATCTTCAAGCAATTTCCCTTGGCTGGCTCGGAATGGACAGAGGGAGCAGTTGGGCCACAAGTCACAGAAGCAGCGCGCGATTACAAGAACAGGTTTATGGCCAGGGCCAAAGCGGAAGGAATCCCACTTTCCGTCGAGGAGAAGGCTAGTAACAGGACCTTTTGGACCATACTTGGCGCAAAGTTGGCTTGGTCGCCGGCGTACGCGTATGGGACAGTCCTGGTCCTGAGTTTGTTCAGCGCCTTCGTCGCCTACCGTTTGCACGAAGCTCGAACGATGGAATTGACGCAGTCCAGAGAAAAGCAGGACTTGCAGGATCAGATTGCGGGTTTGCGCGTTCAGAACTCCGATCTGGACAAGCAAGTTTCAGAGTTGTCGAAGACAAATGGGCAAGCCGCTGAAGCAAGAGCCCAGTTGTCAGCGGCTAAGTCACAGTACGCGGGATTGGAAGCGCGGTACGCGGCGCTCGAAGCCGAAGTCAAGAGTGCCGCCTTGCGAGCGGAGGCTCTGCAGGCGGAAATTCAAGGGTCGGCGAGCAGGGAGCAGAGCCTATCGGCCAAATTGGAAGATACCAAGGTGTCGCTCGCCAGTGTGAGTAACGAACTCCAGAACCTGCGCAAATCGCGCTCCGTTGAAATTGCGAGCACTAGCGATCAAGTGTCGCGAATGAAGGAGTTGGAGGCGCAGCTCGGAGATGCCAATGATTCCCTGGATCGGGCTAAAAAGCTATTGGCGGCGGACCATGATATTCGGGATTTGATGGGGGCGAGGACTCTTCATATAACGGATGTCTACGATGTGGATTCGCACGGCAAGACGAAAAGCCCGTTCGGCCGCGTATTCTATACAGAGGGGAAATCGCTGATCTTTTATGCATTCGACTTGGGCAAGACCAAGCATGCCTCCTTCTCCGAGCGGTCTTACCAACTGTGGGGTTATCAGGAGGCGTCCAGCTTGTCGACGCAAAGCCTTGGGATGCTCTACCAAGACGACCAAAAGCAAAGTCGATGGGTGCTGAAGTTCAACGACCCTTCCGTCCTTTCCGCCATTGATGCAGTGTTTGTTACCGCCGAACCGCCCGGTGGGAGCGAGAAACCTACAGGGGCGAAACTCCTGTACGCCTATCTCAACACAAAGCCCAATCATCCTTAACTTCTTGGTCCGGCTTGGTTTGCGGGCAAATTCCTTTCCGACAATGAGCGAATGTGAGCGTTTGTTTGCGCGGATATTCCGACACTTCCAGGTTGAAATTTCCTACAAGAGAATCCGAAATTGGCGGGCAGATTCTCTCTGGCCTTGCCTTCAATATGCTTAAGGTGAGCGGAACCCGATAGCGATACTTCCAGCGCAATACTCGAGAGATTGTCCCCCAGACCCTGACCACGACCCTTTGGATACATCCAGCCCTTGTTCGCCCACTGAGCGGGAGAAGGTTCGCGCTACGCGATGAAAAAAAAGAAAAAGAGACCTGAGCTGTCACAAACTGCCGATGACGCAGGCAATGATAAATAGCAGGTTACGGGGTTATTTTCAGGGGAGGACAGTATCAATGAATAAACGGTGGGGTGTGTGGATACTTGTGTGTCTGACGGCGCTTCTTTGCGCCTCAGTCGGTCCAGCTTTCGCAAACGAACTGGCTTCTATTTCGGGACGAATTACGGATTCCCAGGGACTTGTTCTACCCGCTGTGAAGGTCCAGGCCATCAATATCAACACAAACGTCGCTTATTCCGCTGAATCCAACGGGGATGGGCTGTATCGAATTTCCAGTGTTCCTCCGGGGATCTATCGCGTGGTGGTGGAAAAGACGGGATTCGCCGAGATCGTAAAGCCCAATGTCGAGTTGCACGTGCAGGATGATATTGCCCTGAACTTTGCGATGCAGGTCGGCTCCATCAGCCAGACGGTCACCGTGGAAGGCGGTGCGCCGATGGTGAATACCACGAATGCTACGGTCGGCACGGTCGTGGATCAGACGTATATAAAGAACATGCCGCTGAATGGCCGCAGCTTCCAGGATTTGATTTTGCTGACGCCAGGGATTGTGACGCAGAGCGCGCAGTCGGGGGCAAATTTTAATGCGGGCAGGGGCATGACCGGCGAATTCAGCGTGAATGGCCAGCGGACAGAATCCAACAGTTACACCGTGGACGGCGTGAGCGCGAATCTGGGAGCGGCTGCCGGCAATAACATGACCATAGGGGCGGGATCCAGCGGTTCGATCGCATCTGCTACCGCGCTAGGGACCACGCAGGCGCTGGTCTCCGTTGATGATCTTCAGGAGTTCCGCGTGCAAAGTTCCACTTACTCCGCGGAATATGGGCGGAATCCCGGCGGGCAGTTTTCGTTTGGGACAAAATCGGGCGCGAACCAGTGGCACGGCACGGCCTCCGATTATTTGCGGAACGACTACTTCGGTGCTAACGACTGGTTCAACGACTACCTGAACGTCAAACAGCCGGCGCTTCGGCAAAACGATTTTGGCGGCACACTGGGCGGACCCGTCACGATTCCGGGATTGTATAACGGCAAGGACAAGACATTCTTCTTCGTTTCCTATGAAGGACTCCGCCTAATTGCGCCGCAGCCGGCAGCGACCTTCGGAGTGCCGAATCTCTGCTTGCGAGGGCAGGCTGCGACGACTTGCACCGACAGTCCGGCCCCGGCAGAACTGCAACCCGTATTGAACGCTTTTCCCGTCCCCAATGGGCAAGATTTTGGTGATGGCTGGGCGGAATTCAAAGGGAGCTGGTCCAATCCGGCTTCACTTGATTCCACGAGCGTCCGGTTTGACCACGTTGTAAGCGATAAGCTGAGGCTGTTCTTCCGATTCAGCGATACAGGATCTAGCGCTTCGGCGCGGGGAACAGCGCCAGGAGGCTTTGGCATTCCTCCTTCCCAGAACATCACTTCGGCTTATACCATGCGGACCTACACGGCCGGCGCCAGCAGCCTTTTTACGAACCGCCTTAGTAACGAACTCCGACTGAATTACAGTTCCAACGAAACGACGGGCAGAAACTTCTTTGATGCGTTTGCCGGCAACACGCCCGCCAACATGGCGCAGCTAACGGGGCTGGGTTCTGGATCTGACGTATTCATTTTCCTTTGTTATGACGCCTTTTGCATGCAGCCGGATCAATCAATAAGCGCCGGTGCTGTGAAGCAGTGGAATCTCGTGGATACGGTTAGCTATTCCGTGGGGCGGCATCAACTTAAATTCGGAGCAGACTATCGCAGGCTTGCGTCGCATGCAATTCAGGCCTCTCCTGCTGTGGACTATTTTTACTTCGACGAAAATTCGATTCAGACTAACAGTCCTCCCTTTTCGATAGCAACGGTCTTTGGTCCTGCCTACCCGCTGTACAAAAACTTTTCGGCCTTCGCCCAGGATGAATGGAAAGTGTCGCGGCGTTTAAACGTGTCCCTGGGGCTGCGCTGGGAGGTGAACCCGCCGCCTGGTGCCACGCAGGGATTGATGCCTTATACCGTGCAGGGGTCAGGTCCTGATACATGGGTGGTGGCGCCACAAGGCACGCCGCTGTGGAAGACGGGATACTACAACTTTGCCCCGAGGCTGGGCGCGGCGTACACTCTCCGCGACACTGCGGGCTGGGAAACAGTCCTGCGCGGCGGTGGAGGAGTTTTCTTCGATACCGGTCAACAATTAGCTTCTTCCGGCTTCGGCGGTCCGGGATTCTCAGCGCAGAGTTTTGGCGGCGGTGCGCCGTTTCCGCAGGTGCCACAACTACCTACGATTGAGGACCCCACGACGCCGGCGGGGCAACCATATGGGAGTACTCCGTTTGGTTTCCCAACGCACCTGCAGTTGCCGTACACACTGCAGTGGAATGGCAGCATCGAGCAGGCACTGGGGAAGTCGCAGGCCGTCACAGTTAGTTACGTCGGTTCACGTGCGGGGAGATTATTGAAGTATTCAGGAATACTCACCCCCACTAATCCGAACTCCTCCGAATTTTTCTTCATCGGCAATGGGCTGACCTCGTATTACAACTCGGCGCAAGTCCAGTTTCGTCGGAGATTGAGCCGAGGAATGACGGCACTGGCCTCCTACACCTGGTCGCACTGCATCGATTACGGCTCGCAGAATTATTATGATTTCGGCTACCAGCGCGGGAATTGCGACTTTGACGTGCGGCACAATTTCTCGGGGGCGTTCTCCTATGACTTGCCGAATGCGGGGCACAACCGTTTCGTGAATGCGTTGCTGCACCACTGGGGCCTCGATGACCGCTTCACCGCCAGAAGCGGCTTCCCGGTCACCCTCGCCGGAAATAGCTATCTTGATCCGGCTACGGGAAGGACATTCCCCGCGGGTTTGGATCTGGTTCCGAACCAGCCGATTTATGTGTATGGCGCGAATTGCATGCAGATTTTTCAAAACGGGTGCCCGGGAGGGCGCGCGGTGAATCCCAATGCGTTTGCCAGTGTTCCCCTCGATCCCAACACGTTCATGCCGAGTCGCGCCGGAACCGCGCCACGCAATTTTGTAAGAGGGTTCGGGGCCTGGCAGATGGACCTGGCGGTTCGCCGGGAGTTTCCCATCCATGAGCGTCTGGCGCTGCAATTCCGCGCGGAGGCTTTCAATGTCTTCAACCATCCGAATTTCGGGACTGTGAACCCAGTCTTGTGCGCGCCTGACCAAGCGCCCAATCCGAACAACGGATGCACGTTTGGACAGCCGACAGGCACGCTCGCAAATTCTTTGGGCATCCTGAATCCGCTGTATCAAATGGGCGGGGCACGATCGATGCAATTCGCACTCAAGCTGATTTTTTGAGGTTGCTTGCGGTCAACGATGGAGTGAAAGGCAGAGGCCCCGGCACGGAAGGGAGAGTTCCATGCTGGGGCTCCCTGCAAAAGGCTGAAGTAGCCAGGCTCGTTTTCAGCTAGTCGTTTATGCAACGCAGAACGTCGAGAAGAAAGGACGACGGGCCCAGTAGGTGAGGAAAATCAAAACCATCAGCTATCTCATCGCAGCTCTCGGTTTGTGGGGCGCTGTCCATTCCCAGGGCGCATGGGCGCAACAACGAAAGAGACCCTTCACCGTCGCGGATGACATTGGCCTGACGTTTTTTAACCTTCAGGGCGGGAGCGATCCTGACATTCATTTCTCACCGGACGGTAAATATGTTGCTGTGTGGACGGAGCGGGGGATTGTCCAAGAGAATTGCGTCGAAGATTCCCTTCGTTTTTACCGCACGCAGGACATTCAGACATTCTTGAAGAATGGCGGCGCCGAGCCTCCCAAACCCGAGTGGGTTGCTACGCTTAGGGGTAGGCAATGGCCGGTCATCGACAATATCAGTCCCATGGGTTGGCGTTGGCTCGCGGACTCGAGCGGCGTTGCCTTTGTAAGCTCTGATGCCGCCAAGCCCAGCCAACAACTCATGCTGGCCGACCTTCGAAAAAAAGCAATTAAGCCTCTAACCTCCCCTTCGGATTGGGTTCATTCTTTCGATGTGCGAGACGAGCAGCACTATGTTTATGTCATTGCCGACCATTCCGGGTGGGACAAAAGGGAACAGGCGCAATCTCAGGCTGCCGCATACGTAGGTACGGGAGCTGAGTTTTTGAAACTGTTTTTCCCGGACGAACCTCTCTTCCGGGCCTGGGATGCTTCCACGCGAAAGCTATGGGCCGTGGTCGATGGTAAGCGATTCGAAGTAAAACATAACGGTGCCCCCCCTGATTTTCGGGACGAGTTCATGACCCTGTCTCCCGATGGCCAGTCACTGGCTGTAATAGCCCCAGTCGAGGAAGTTCCACCTTCTTGGGAGTCACTCTATCCGGAACGCCCATTCCCCCCTGCTAGCACTGGACCCTGGGAGCATCCCATCCACGCAGGTCATAAAACGGCGAGCCAATACGTGTCAATCCACCTGAAATCAGGCTCCATCCAACCATTGACGGACGCCCCGCATATGGATTCCATTGGCATTCCGTTCGGTGCCGGACCAGCATGGTCGAGCGATGGCCAGCAACTGCTTTTGCCTGATACGTTCGTGAAATCAAAACAAAACGCGCCGAGCCGTCCCTGCATAGCCATCTCCGAGCCGCGGTCAAACACCGCCAGCTGCGCGGTACTGCCGAAATACGGCTACGCGAAAAACACCGACCCGATTGATGACTACCATCGCCCCATTGAGGATATTCTGGACGTTCGCTTCGCCCCTGGCGATGACCGCCGCATCCTGGTTACGTATGACACTCGCGATGGGTCTGGAAGAACCACGGAGTACCGACTCAAGCCGGACGGTACCTGGCAAGCCGCAGGGGAGACGATAGGGCAACAGGAAGCCGGACCCGGCGGACTTGAACTCAAAGTAACGCAGAGTGTCAAGGATCCCCAGGTTCTCGTCGCGGCCAATAAAGAAACGTCGCGGCTGCTTTGGGACCCGAATCCGCAACTCAGAGACTTCGATCTGGCGCAGGCCAGCGTTTACAGTTGGAAAGATGCGAACGGACGCCAATGGGAAGGCGGGCTTTATAAGCCCGCTGGCTACCAAGCAGGTCGGCGCTATCCGCTTGTCATTCAAACGCATGGTTTCAACAAAGACATATTTTCCGCTTCCGGCGGATTCACCACCGCAATGGCGGCGCAAGAGCTGGCTGCAAGTGGAATTGTCGTATTGCAACAGGCGTCTGGGAAGTCCGAGTGCGAGTCGGGAATTCCAAATGAAGCCCCTTGCTCGGACGAAATCATAGAGTCAGCCGCAAAGCAACTTGTCTCCGACGGGCTGGCGGATCCGGAGAAGATCGGCATCATCGGCTTTAGCCGCACCTGCTATTACGTGATGGATATTCTCACGAAGAATTCGCTCCGGCTCAAGGCTGCGTCCATCACCGACGGCGTGATGATGGATTATTTCTTGTATACACTGGCGCCAAGCGACGCGCCCGAGAAGGTGATCGGCGCCAAACCCTTCGGGGATGGCTTGCAGGAATGGCTGAAGCATTCCCCAAGTTTCAATCTCGATAAAGTGAACACGCCCCTTTTGGTGAATGCGCTCCACGGCCGCGCAGGCGCGCTCGCGATGTGGTCGCCCTACTCGGAGCTTCACTACCTGAATAAGCCCGTGGAGCTGATGGTATTCAACGACCATGAGCACATTCTGACGAATCCCTCGGCTCGGATGGCCTCGCAAGGCGGAACTGTAGATTGGTTCCGCTTCTGGCTACAAGACTATGAGGATCCCGGCCCAGCCAAGGCGGAGCAATACAAGCGCTGGCGCGGCTTGCGGCAGCTGCAGGTGGAAAACGAAAAGAAGGCAGGAGCGTCTCAAGCAGCCTCGCGTTAGTTTTTACTGGCGCCTCTGAGTTTCTATCTGCAGCGGACTGTCAGACTTTCTCCGACGAGGTTTTACGCGTTTAGCTGATTTACAGGGGTCGCCCTGTGCATTAGCATAGAATCCGCGAGCATGAACGTAGGGTCTTGGCCGTCACCTACTCCCAGTCGGTGTAGGCTGACACGTGCTCGTTGAACACGTGACCTGACGGGATGGCTCCTTCGGCGACAGGAGAGAAGGGGTCCTTCCGGGAAGGGCCAGTGACGCCTTGAATCGCATGCAAGGCGGAAGTCAGTGCAATGAGTTCTGGCGTTTCGTACTTCATAGTTTTCATCTCCTTCCATCGGGGATATGATGAGAGCTGTGAACCGGGAGTGCCGGCGGACTTGTTGGTTACTCCCAGTCGGCGTATGCCGCTCCGGTGTGCTCGTTGAACCCTTGAGCGGTTGGGATGGTCAGAAAAAACTGCCAGGGCGCCCGTGAGGCGGGCGCCCCGGCAGACCTGCTAGTTACTCCCAGTCGGCGTATGCCGCTCCGGTGTGCTCGTTGAACACTTGGCCGGTCGGCATCGGTCCATCCGCTACCACGAAGAGGCGGTTCTTGGCGTTAAGACTCGAGTTGCCTTGAATCGCATCGACCGCAGCCGTCAGGGCCGTCAGTTCTGGCGTTTCGTATTTCATCGTTTTCACCTCCTTTCCATCATGGAATAGTGTGAAAAACTGCCGGACGCCCGTGAGGCGGGCGCCCTGGCAGACCTGCTAGTTACTCCCAGTCGGCGTAACCGACTCCGGTGTGCTCGTTGAACACGTGGCCGGTCGGGATCAGTCCATCGGCTACGATGGCGATGCGGTTCTTTGCTTGTAGGCTCGAGTTGCCCTGAATCGCATCGACGGCAGCCGTAAGGACCGTCAGTTCTGGCGTTTCGTATTTCATTGATTTACACCTCCTTCCGTTTTGGTGTTCTTGCATTCAGCTATCAGCTAGCTGAAACCCTTTGATTGGCCACCAACTTTGGGCGTTCCCCGGCGGCGAGAGGCGGCACGGGGAAGGAGTTCTGGCGGCGCTCGAACGCGCTCGAATAACCTGAGCCCCTGCTTTGTGCAGGGCGGTTCAAGACCCCAAGAGCTGCTAGATGCCGCAGCCAGAACTCAAGCGTCAGAGTATGTTCAAGTTCCTGGGCGGGAATTGGCGCATTGCGCCGGGCGTTCTCCAAGGCTTCCAGAAACCGATCACGGTCAACAATTCCCGCGGAACTTGCGAGGAGTATCGTCCCTATTTCCTCTGGGCTGGGCCACGTGTTCGAGTTCTTGGTTATCGACCCAGAGGGAGTCTGCGGCGGGACGAATGCCTTCCGCCTGCGGTTCAAGACTTCGTCCGGAACAATTCCGGCCAAAGCGCGCTTCAACAAGTAACGTCGCTTACCCACACCGACAACCTGTTCCCGTGGGATAGCGTAAGCGAATTCTCGAAAGTCCCGGTCTGTAAAGGGATAGCGAACCTCGGCGAGCAACTCGGGACCGGGAGAACTGCGAACTCCGAAGAATCTTCGGTTATGGCGCAACCTGTCCATGTGTTCCTGAAAGCTTGGCAGGGGGCCAAATAACTTGATTCTTGACGGGTAACCACGAAAAACAGAACGGTATTGGCGGACAAAAGCCGGGCTTAGCCACGGCGTCTTGAGCGCTGCTTCACACACATCCACCAAGGGGACGTATAAGAACTCTCGCATGGCCTCCCAAAGCAGGGGGAGGCGGGGCGATTTCATTCTTGAGGCCCAGGCATTTAGCCGACGAATGAGCGTGAGGAATCTCGCTCGTGCCAGGTGATCTTGGATTTCAATCGTGGGTGTCGGCAGGCCGGCACCCGTGGTTTCATCGCCGCCAATTCCGGACAGAATGATACGGTGGCCTTGCAGGTCCACGCAGTCCTTGTACTGCTTGAAAAATTCGATCGGCGGCACATTGTTTGGCATCGGAGTGGCGGCCAAACGGTCATTACCGAATAGAGACGAAAAGGGTACTCGCGGCCGCTCACCCTCTTTGGCCTTCAGCTCACGGAAATTGATGTGACAGCCAACTCTGCCGCGTTTTTCTTCGACTTTGCTGATCCAGTGAAGGTCGTTTGAGTCGGGTTCGATGTGATCATACGTGTCGTTGTACCAAGAGATGGTGTCGACACGAGGGCAGTCACCCCGACCAGCGGCGAGGAGTGCGTCGGCCATGCTAACGATGGCGGATGAATCCATCCCCCCGCTAAGTTCTGCGAGGACGGGCCGGTCAGAGCGAAGCTTGCGTTGGACAGCCTGGGCGAAGACAGCGCGGAAATGCTCCTCGTATTCGGTGTCGGTACGGTATCGGATCTTCTTGCCCGGGTCGAAATCCCAATATTTGGCAACGGTGTTACGTTTGCCCTGCCGCAGTTGCACAAACGAGGACGGGGGAACATCGTGGACACCAACGTACGGGGTCAAATGCGGGGCGGGAAACACGGGTGGCACAAACCAGCCAGCGATGTATTCTCGGCAGATTTCGAATGTTTTTCCCGCATGCTGAACGAGGGGATCGAGGATGGTACACCAGGCGACATAGTCGTTCTCGAACGTATAATAGAGATGGCGAGTGCCGATCGGATCTCTGGCGAGCAAAACGGATCGATCGGCAGGATTCCAAATCGAGAGAGCCCAATCTCCGATAAGCTTGGTGAGGCACTTCCCGCCCCACTTTTCGTATGCTGCCGCGACAATAGCTACATCGGTTGAGTCCGCAGGCAAGGAGCCGCTGAGTTCACCGATGAGTTCTTTGCGATTGTCTAGTACCCCGTCCCAGGTAAGTGCGGCGCCAGAGGGCACGACATGCGGCTGCACCTCGCGGCGCGATTCCTTGGTGGTGTGGAAGGCGTGATAGAGGATCGTTACACCTGCTTTGGAATACTTCCCGTTACCATCGGGCCCGTAGGGAGCGAGTATCGCACTGACTTTCTCGACGTATTCAGGCTCGGACGATTGGCCGTCGAAATTCCATCTTCCAAACTGCACGCTCATGATGTGATTTCCACCTTCCGTTCGATCTCAACTCCGTGATCACTCCGGCTGTGTTAACTCTGCACCGACTCCTGCAGAGTTGCTTGTGGTTTCACGCTAGCATCGATCCGTATGCATCCCAGAGCGACAACGTCCGCAAGCCAGCCTTCAATGCTCATGGTGCGTCTCAAATGGAGCATGGGAACTTCTTCGCCGCGTCGAGCCTTCTGCAACGTCTCGAGGTAACGATCAGGGTCGACGAGTCCCAGCGAAACACTGCACATGTGCATGGTCGTGGCAGTCAATTCGGACCAGTCGTCTTTCGGAACGCCAGCCATTAGGCGCCGGGAAATAAAAGCCTTCGCCTTTCTATTGAGGATTTCGTCCGGTACAATTCCCACAAGGGCACGGCGCATCAAGGAACGGCGCTGTGTCGGCCGGACGAGTTGCTCCCTCGGAATCGCATACATGAATTCCAGAAGGTCGCGATCAAGGTACGGATACCGTTTCTCGAACGTCGGTTCAAAGGGGAGCGCTATCCGGGCCAGTTGCTTCTGCAAGTGCTGGAGCGTGCCAACACTCGCCTGGAAGCTAGGCAGTGGACCGAACACGTTGGTTCTCGATGGATACCCCGTCAGGGCAGCTCGATAGCGCTTCACGAACTTGGGCTGTAACCATGGGAGAGGTCGCTGGTAGACTGACATGCGGAGCAGCGATGGAGGAAGGAAATCGCTGGCCGCCTGCCAGAAGAAGAAGAACCAGGGTTTCCTCATTTCTAGCGCCCAGACCTTCAATTGGTGAGCCAAACGCCGGAAGCGTGCCCTTACGAGAAGATCCTGTAGCTCTGCTACGGGGTTTGGCACGCCACCCATAACCTCGTCTCCTCCGATCCCGGAAAGTACTACTCGATTTCCGCGAGCGGCTAAGCATTCCTTGAATTTCGGAGAGGTACGGCCATCGTAGCCAGGGGTCGGCACGAATTCCTTGTTAGGAGTTTGCGGCGATGATCCCCGTTCCGCCTTCTCGTCCTTTTGTAGTTGTTCCAAGCTAACGTTGATGTGCCAGCCAACGCGGCCCCGCTTTTCTTCGACCTTTGCGAAATAAGGACGCTCATTCCAGCTCGGTTCGGAATCATCGTAATAAGAGACGGTGTCAAGGTTCGGGCATTCACTTTGGCCGCGGGCGCTCACCATGTCGGCTACGCAAACGATTGACGAAGAGTCCCTGCCACCGCTAAGTTCAGCGAGAACCGGCCGGTCGGAGCGCAGTTTGCGCTGCACGGCTTTGGCAAAGACGGTGCGGAAGTGTTCCTCGTATTCTGCGTCGAGGCGATACCGGATTCTCTTATGCGGATCAAAATCCCAGTACTTGCTGACCGCGTGCTTACCAGGGCGCAAAAGAACGTGGGAGGATGGTGGAACGGAATAGATGCCGACGCAGGGAGTCAAATGGACAGCTGGATACATAACCGATGAGAGCCACCCGGCAACGTATTCTTTATCAAGATCGAAGTTCTTTCCCGCAAACCGGACGATTGGATCTAGGATGGTGCTCCAGGTAATTTGCTCGCTGCCGATCCAATAATAGAGATGACGAGTGCCGATCGGATCTTTGGCCAAGAGCAGTGACCGTTCCTTGGGATTCCAGAGGGAGAGTGCCCAGTCGCCGAGAAGCTTTCCGAAACAATTTTCGTCCCATCGTTCATACGCTGCTGCCACGAGAGCCACGTCGGTGTGATCGGCCATCAAAGAGTTTCGCAGTTCGCTGATTAACTCTTTGCGATTGTCCAGACGCCCATCCCAGGTGATTACCGCGCCGGACGGTGAGATGTGAGGCAGAATCTCGAGATGCGATTCCTTTGTCGTGTGAAAGGCACGGTAGAGGATAGATACGCCGTCTTTGGAATAGTGCTCTTCACTATCGGGCCCATAGGGGGCCAACGTAGCGCTGACTCTCTTCACGTATTCCGGTGCTACAGGCTGGCCATCGAAATTCCATTTTCCAAACTGAACGCTCATAGTTGCTCCGATATCATTTAGTCCGAGTCCATCCATCTCTGCCCGTCTTTAGCACTTGTCGAGAACTGCGTACAATTCCGGTGTATACGGCTTATCGTTCACGACGCGGCCATCTACTTCGACCCATGCGTGGGCCTTGAACGGCATCTGTTGCGCGCCGATAACCATCCGGGCGGGAACACCGTAGCGCTTCAAGAGGCACGCCAAGGCCGACGAACGCTGAAGGCAGAGGGCTTCTTTCCAGTACCAAATGCAGGCCATATCCACGGCAGCACAAATTCGGTCGACGGCATCCTGCGATGGAGCTTTCTTGCCCAAAGGGGACATACGTACTTTGTTGTAGAGCGCGGCAAAATCCTTTCGCGCCAAGTAGATGTCGAATTGAATGAGTTTTAGGTACGCCTGCAGTACTAAGAACGACATTTACGAAGGACTCCTCTCATTGGTGTTTGATTCACTCTGGGCTCTTCCGCGTGCCGTTAAATGAATGCAGAGACGGTCGTGATGTGATTGCCGAAGTCTCATCTTTAATTTAGGACCTTGCTTTCGTCGCAATTTTCGTTACTTCTCTGGAGGGCTGGAGAAGCGGGTTGGGCAAAAACTCAGAACCACGCTGAGGCGAAATAATGATTAACGATCTCAGGTCCTCTGGTCAACAGAAGAGAGTTCTCATGCGCGGCCAAAAGTGGCGAGACGCGGCCATTTTTTATGAATGAAAGAGAAATAGGTGTCCATGTTAAGATACTAGTACTAGAGGAAAAGGAGTCTAAATGATCGGGCCTGTTCCTGTTGCCAATTCTGATGTCGTAAATTGCTTCGGACCAACGGCGAAAGGGATTAAGGGCCCAGAATTTCTTTCCATGCTGCGATCAAGTGCTTCTTCTCTTGTTCTTTAGAAAAGTTTTCAGCTGTTCTTCGACCCAATCTCGACCATGTACACAAGGATTCGTCAACGGCTGGAAAAGAGTTCGTTATAGACTCAATGCGCTTCGCCACCTCTACCAAATTATCCGGTTCGAATATCGATTCTGGCGGCAGATACTCCTTGAGTGCACCGGTTCCATAGCCGAAGACTAAGCATCCGCACGCCATAGCCTCCAAATTGATTCGCCCAAGCCCTTCCCATGTATTGAGTGATATTAGAATCAGCGTTTCTTGCAGCAGTGCCGCCGTTTGCTCCAAGGTGTATCCTTTCAAGAATACCCATTCATATTCAGATATTTTGTTAAGCCCTTGCTGAGCACGTGAGCAAAGCATGTGGTATAGAACCCATAGAGGCGGCAGCGCTTTCATAACGCAGGCAATTCTTTTTTTCTTTTCCGTTAAAGGACGATACAGGAACAGCCCGCAATCTATTTGGGTAACTGTCCGAAATATCTTGGCATCGGGGAACGCAAATCGCAGGTGCTGGAGGTTGTGCTCCGACACGGCAAGCACAGCGACAACGTTATTCCCACCATAAACCTTGTAAGAGTCAGGGTCGTTTCCAAAGCACCCAAAGCCAAGATACAGGGCCTTGTTGAAAATGACCTTTTTGCCTGGGAACATTCTCATTTGCGAACCCAGGGGCTCAGGCAACACCACGAAATCGCGTTCCCGGTCGTAAATATTCCAGAAGGACGAAAGATCAATGACTCGAGTTTTGTTTTCGAACCAGCGATGCCTGTATCCGGGCTTGGTATGCAGAGCGTACGCCTCGTAACCACACTCATTCAACACATCGACGTGGTGGTAGGTGTCTATCTCGCCCCCAGAATGTTCCGTCGTGTCGTACGCATAGTAGAAGATTCGGCTCTTCATCTGGATTCCGACCCCAAAGAGGTTTAACTAGACGGCTAGGTTTTTGGGTACGGCAAGATCAAAGGCTTCGGGCTGAAGTTCCTGAATGGACTGCCACTCGTGGTTATCGACCTGGGTAAATTCACGAAGGAGCTCTGTCTCGGAGGCAATCGCCAGTGCGAGCCCATCGGGCTTATTGTGTACGAACCAGTAGCGTCCAATGCCAGGATAATACGGTGGTCCGATCGTTCCGTCGGAATTCAAACGCAATTGCGTCTCGCGGTGTCCACCTCTCAAGCACAAAGTCTGGTTCTTCAGGCGATTCATAGCATCCTCGTTGACTTGTATATTCCATCTAAAAGGCGGCTTATATCGCCCTTCAAAAAAATCGATATTCATAAACTTGGTGAAATAATTGTCAGGGTTCACCCTATGCGCCAGGAACACGGGCACTTCATAGCAGAGCTCACCGGCCCCAAAACCCACCCAGTTGTACCGTCGATCGAGCAGTTCAAGTTTTAGACCAAGCCGGTGACGCGTTATATTCAACGGAGTTTGATCGTACGGATCGTACGGTGGCACTCCTGGATTTGCCAGGACGAACCGTTCCGTCTCTCGAAGCCAATCGTGATGGCAATTGCGATTGAGAATCATCAGTCCGGCATTGAAGTATTCGTGGACTGGAATCTCCCAGTCTCGACATGCTTTGATCACCATTGAATGCAGTCGTTCCGCGACCGCGACAAGCGCATCCGGTTTGGCAAAGCGTTGCGGGTTCCAAGGGTTCAGGCACACCATGTCGGAATCAAAAAACATGACCTCGTCGTCTGCGACGAAGTCGAAAATTCTTAGCTTTAAGTGATGGGGGTACTTGAGACCTGAAGAGGCAAAGTGACTGCCATCCAGAATCAGTGTTTTCAGGCCGGTATTCTTGCGAATGGCCTCGGAAGCATGAAGAGCGAGGTTCTTGTAATCATCGCCGATTCCGAGAGTCACCGCGATCATTAGCGCACCGTTGGATTAAACCTAGAGATGGCCACCAGCTGATGCATTAGCCATTGCGAACTCCAGCCTTTGGACCGAATTCCAAGACCCCACCTGTGTTTTCTTGAATTCCTGAAGGATCTGCCCCTCGGAACAAATTGTCAGCAAAGAAGAACCCGCTCGGTTGCGAATAAACCAGTATTGCCCGGCACCAGGAAAATACGGCGGGCGTATTGTTGCATCGTTGTTGAATCGGATTCGCCTCTCGGTGTCTCCGACCTTCATGCGGAAGATCCGATCCTTGAGCGTATTCATCTCATCCTCGTTGATTTCGATGTGCCACTGGAAGGGTGGCTTGTAGCGCCCTTCGAAGAAATCGATGTTCGCGAACTTGTTCTCGGGGTGTAAGCCGTGGGCCAGGAAGACGGGGACTTCATAGCTGAGCCGACTGCTCCCGTAACCGATCCAGTTATACCTTCGATCTAATAACTCCAGTTTAAGACCCAGGCGATGACGAGTTATATTCAATGCTGCCTGGTCGTAGGGGTCATATTCTGCAAACTTTTTGTCCGTAAGAACAAAACGTTCTGTCTCCCGAAGCCATTCCCAATGGCATTTGCGGTTCAATATCAACAGACCTGCATTGAAATACTCTTCAACGGGGATTTCCCAGTCCTGTGCTGTGCGGACATGCAGCGGGCGGGCGCTCTCGGCCACCGCTACAACCGCATTTTCCCTGGCGCAATATGCAGGCTTCCAAGAGTTCAAGCAAACCATATCCGCGTCGAAATACAGCAGCGATTCATCGTCGACGAAATCAAACATGCGCAGCTTGAGATGGTGGGGAGCGGGAAGGCCCGAAGACGCGAAATGCTGGTCGCCAAGAATCGTCGTTTTCACACCGGTCTTCTCTTCTACGGCCTGAGCGGCATACTTCGCAAGACGGCTGTAATACTCGCCAACACCAATCGTGATCCCTACCATGCTTGTTTACCCCTGGCGACGGTTTGTGAAAAGCGCTCTGAATCAACAATTTGAATGATGTGCTGTCGGATGGTCGCGCTCACTGCGTTCTGATCAAACTTTTTTATGTCGCGGGCAGCGTTCCTAGTCATTTGTCGAATCTGAGGACTGCCTCGCATGTGATACACGAACAGCAACTTCTGCTCTAAATCTGCTGGGGAAGGGTAAGCCCACTGCATGGTCGGATCGAAGTAGGAGAAGCAATCTTCCGGCTGGATGTGACCGATCGTAAAGTCCAGCAGCAGTGAGTTTCCCGCGTTCATGAATTCACAGTTCCCGGAATACCCGGTCGCGATCGTTGGCTTTTGCAAAATCATCGCGTCAGAAAGGGTCAACCCCCAACCCTCGGAATGATGTGGGCTGACATAAGCGTCCGAGAGCTCATAAAGAGCGTTTATCTGTTCTTCGTTTAGATGCTCCCGAAGGATGATGACGCCGTCCTGCGATAAACCATCCGCAATATCTTGAGATCCCACTTTGAGAATGAGTCTGGCCTTTGGCATCGCAGCTCGCTGACTGCGAAATGCCTCCACCAGGGCGCTGGTATTTTTTCGCAAGTCCCAGAGCTTCGTAATCATCAGAAAATAGATATTTCCCGGATCGTAGGAAATAACTCGCCTAATGCATTGGCGTTCGGCGTCCGAGCAGTTCGTGGAGCGTTCGACGACATGAGGTATGAACCTTACTTGGGGATGATGCCGGCCGAAGATTTCCGAGCAATACCTCGAACAAGTCCAGATTTCTTGAGCGCGCGAGATCCCCTTTTGATATGTGGCTGGCAGTTCACTCGCTTCCCAAACGCAGTATCCAATCACGTATTTCTTCTTCAGCGCTGGATAGGTCTTGAAGAGAGCGTCGAAACAGTGTGGCTCGAAGTGCAGGATGACGATGTCTGCGCGGTCGATCTCCTTGACGACCTCGCAATGGCTCCGAATAAGGTCGCGGTATGCGCGCGATACTCGTGCATGGCTCGGATACTTCGACGCTCCGTAACACACTTTCACACTCTTCAGGGAAGACCCTGTTCGGGGAGCACCGCAGCTCAAACTTTCCTGGCCAATCAGTTCCAAAATATTTCCTTTTTGATGCGTAGTTACATCGCGTTTCTTGGACTCTTGCCGGGCCGGGGGCGGATAGCTCTGCGGTAAAGCAATTCGATCTGGTTACTTCTGAGGGCTGGCCTGGGGGGCGTCCGGTGCTGGATGATGATTCCCCTAACCGCAACATAGAAATACTTCCGCGAGGTGTCAATCACTTTTGGCCTGAAGTGCAACTAATGATTTTTTTTTGGGTTTGCCGAAGGCCGATGCTGTGCGATTAGATTAGGTAGTTCATCGAAGCAGGGCCGAAACCTGAGTGCGGTTTACCAGCAACGGCTCACGTGGGAAGAAACGAAGGAGGAGCGACATTGCAAGTATCCGGAGTAGCTCGTGTTTCCACCACTTCCGACGGCACGGCGGTCATGGAGATTGCTGGACGGCCCGCGTTTCAGTTGAATCGCGTTGCCGTGAGCATTTGGACCAAGCTCGTGGATGGCCGTTCCCCCCAAGATATTAGTTCGGAGATTGCCAAAGAGTTCGGCGCCCCTGAAGAACTTACGACCAAGGACGTCGCTCGTTTTATCGACAAGTTAAAGATTTATTGCCTTTTGTATGACAATGACTGACGAAAACCAAACCCTCGAATGATTTTTGTTTGCATGCGAAAGGGTCTTGGACGGAAAAGCCAAATACCTCACACCGCGTTAAAATGATGGAAATATCCAGCATCGCGCAAACGGTGCCTGCCACGGGCGGTAAGGTTGTGTTAGCGGTGGGTGGACGCCCTCTCTTTCAGTTAAATTCAGTGTCGTCTGCGATCTGGACCAAATTATCCGAGGGCTTGCCGACGCACCAGATTATCAGGGAACTTGCGACTCAATTTAATGTTTCACTAGAACGCGTCACGAATGATGTCAATAGTTTTGTCGAGACGCTGAAACAACACGATCTCGTGAAGGATGGTGTCAGAACGCCGGAGTTTCATGTCGATCTGGTGTGGAACAAAGGCATTGCCGCCCGATGTGATTGGAGGATTCCAGACGAGTTTCCGGCCGGCCTGGGGTACGCAAGCGCTTTGGAACCGGCCGGACACTCGGTACCCCCTCATCTACTCGAAGATTTAATTTCCAACCCTGAGATCTACCGAGAGATAAAAGATGGGGACGTGGTGTGGTTGAAATTCTCATGGGTGAAGTCCTTCCTCAAACAGGTGCTTCCACTGGTTCGATCGAAATTTATACTCGTCACCGCAGATTCTGATTTAGGCGCACCTTTGCCAATCATGGCCGAGGCTTTGCAAATTTTGGAGTATCCCAACGTGCTTCACTGGTATGCGCAGAATTGCGATGGTCCGGGTTTCCTGGGCCGAATGTCCCCAATACCGATCGGTATTGATTTTCACACTATCGCGGAACGGTCTCACTGGGGAGAGGATAGATCCTCACCCGAGGAACAGCAACAGAGGCTCAAATCGATTCGGCGGGAGTTCCGGCCCGTGCGCGAGCGGCTTCGCAGAGCGTACGTTGATTTCGCATGGCAGCCGGCCAACACCTACCTTCCCCCGAAAAGGCAACGAGTGCTCGCGCAAATCCTGGCAAATGAGTGTTTCGTATTTCAAAGCAAACCTCTCCCGAGAATGCAATTGTGGCGAAAATGGGGAGAATACGCGTTCGTTCTGTCACCGCATGGCCGAGGACTGGACTGTCATCGTACGTGGGAAGCGCTTGCCTGCGGCAATATTGTGCTCGTGCCGTCCTCCCCCTTGGATATCATGTACCAAGGTTTGCCTGTGATTCCGGTTAAGGACTGGAATGAGATTACCCCGCGGAAACTTCACGCTTGGCTTGCAGACTATTCTGGGTGCGAAATCGACGCGGAGAGATTGCAGAGTAAGTATTGGGTGGACAAAATGAGAACCATGGCGAAAGAGAAACTCCGACCCTAACCGTTGCGATTGGTGAGGGCTGAGTCCTCGAAAAAAAATCAACTCACCTCGCCGAGTCTGAGAATTGCGTTCGCAGCAAAGAATCCGGCTTGTGAACCTGCCCGCTCCCGGATTGCATCTGATACCGTTTCGGCCGCTTACCAAAGGCGTTTTGAAAGCAACGGGAGAACGCAGATGTAAAACTGTAACCAAGAGTTCTCGCCGTTTCGTCAACATTGAGACGCTTTGCGTCCCGGAGAAGCTTTTCCGCCGTCCTCATCCTGATTTGCCGTGCGTAGGCACGCATTGTAACTCGGTACAACTTCCTGAATTGTTTGCTTACCAGGGATAGGTCTACTTGAAGCGTTCGGCACTCCTTTGCCGGGCTACACGAGAGGCTGCCACCGGAGTTTTCAATCAACTGATGGATTCTTTTCGCGACTTGTTTGGATGCACAGTCCGTTCTTCCTCGGATCAGCTCCATCGCATGACCAAGGTAAAGTAGTTCCGGACGAGAGTAGGACGCTTTGGGCGTTTCGATTTCGTTCCCATGTAGGCTCATACGGCGAAATACTCCCAGTGAACAGTGTATTTCTGCGGGTTCCTGTTGATGGGAAGCCGCAGACTGAGTTGGCTCGCCGGGAAAGCCAGCAAATGGGCCGAATGTTGTAATTATGTTGAATGGCGATGTACGTTCGGGTCAACAGGCAACAGTTCTCACATCCGGCCAAGAGGTGGGCTGGGGGCGCACACGTCTGACGGGCCAGCAAAATCAATCATTACTTGCAAAGTGGGCAAAAACGAATTGACGTTCATTACAAAAGTTGTCTAACGTCAGAGGACGTAGTTGTGGACTGCGTTTCTGCGTTTTTTAGAGGGAACTTTGGACTCCAGGAATCCACCAGATGAAGGCCCTGCATTTCGATCAAGTTAGCCCGAATCCCGAGACTCTCCAGAAGAAAAATAATCAGACCATTAAGGGAGCCGACATATTTGGCTGGAATCTGCTTTTCGCTCTGCTCGAATACGGAAGCTATGATGCGTACTTTGCGCAGGGACTAACAGAAGAAAAGAAACAGCTGCTGCTGGAGGGTGGCCTGACGGCGGGCCACATCCAGCGGCTGATTGCAGTTCCTTTTGGGAAACCGTTACCCGTCAAGGATTCTGACCAACTGGTCTTCCTGACTGCAGGTCGATACCTGAATGCATTGGCAGCGATGCGTCAAAAAGTGAAACGGTACGACGCACCGGTATGCGGGTTCATACATTCCATTAACTCTCCGCGGATTGCGCTTGCAATGCTCCAGCAATGCTTCGCCGGGCTCTCAGAAGCCGACCTATTGTTTTGCTCTAGTCTTGCTGGTATGAAAACGATCGACATCTATATTGGAGAGATCAACCGCCTGCTGCCGCCAGATCTGCATTACCCGGCGCGACGGTCCCTTGTTCCTCTGGGTGTGAATATTCCCCTGGTTGGGCAAGATGCCGCCGGTAACCTGCGACGGACATTGAATATGGAAGGCGATGTTAGTATCGGGATCTATTTTGGCCGCTTGTCACAGGCGAGCAAATGTGATCTGGGGCCGCTTCTAGTCGCTTTGTCCCAGTTGCTAAGGAGAGGGAAGAATCTCTATCTGATCATTGCGGGGGACGACACGCAGACACGAGAATCTCCACGCCTGCAGACACTAGCCAACGAATTGGGTTGCCAGAAGAACGTAAGGATCTGGCCAAATCCTTCCTCTGATGAGAAGCATCTCCTCTATTCGGGGGCGGACTTCTTTCTATCTCCTAGCGATAACATGCAAGAAACGTTTGGATTAGCCGTAGCGGAGGCCATGGCCTATGGTCTGCCTGCTATCGTCTCGGACTGGAATGGTTATCGAGACTTAGTGAAACACGGCGAGAACGGTTTCTTAGTCCCGTCGGTATTGCCGCCCACGGTAGAAGACCTGCGTCTTTGTGATTGCGTGACGTCAATGTTTGAGGAAGATTCACTCGCGCAGTCCACAACTATTGACATCCCCGCTTTGACCCAAAGCATGGAAAGACTGGCGGTTGATTTAGAGCGTCGCGCACAAATGGGAAAAGCCGCCAAGCAGTTCGTGGAGAGCCACCTTACTTGGCGAGTCGTCGTCAACCGGTACGAAGAATTATGGAATGAATCATGCGCAATGGCCGGGACTAAGGATTTGCGCTCCGCGAAGTCCAGCCAGTTACTTCATCTTTCTCTAGAGAAGTGCTTTGGCCACTACGCGAACGCAAAGCGGAGCCAAGAACAGAAGTGCTTTATAACGGAAGAAGGCCGAGGATGGCTGAAGAGGCCGGGGCGTTTTTACCTGCTGGACCGATTGTGTGCCCCTCCTTGCCCCCAAAACTTCGCTAATATGTTGCGCGAAATCTCGGATCGTCCAGGTATTTCGGTCGCGAAAATAGTCAAATGCTTCTCAAATGGTTCCGAACCCGAAATCATTGCTGGCGCACATTGGACCATAGCACGCCTGTTTAAATACGGGCTGGTGACCGACAAAGAACTTAGCCCACAGGAATGACCGGCGCCTCTTGGATATGCCTTTGCTCCGCTCCATCACCTAGCAGATCGTCTGGTGCCGCTCGTTCGCTCCGGACTCTTCTAAATTTAGTCGGGCACAAGCCAAACTGTTTCAAGAAGCATCTCGTAAAGTTGCGCACGTGCACGTACCCCGCGTCCATTGCAATTGCCTTCACAGGTGAATCCGTGGTCCGCAACGCTTGTGCTGCGGCGTCAAGCCGCCTTTTCTTTGCATAGTCCTTAATCCCAACGCCCGTGCAAGCCTTGAAGAGACGGCGGGCTTGCCGGCCGGAAATACATAATTCAAGCTGCTTACATACTTCGTCAAGGTTCCAACGAACTCTCGCGGGGTCGCTATCGATAAGATTCTTAAGTTTCTGCACGCGCCAGTCCCCACTGACGAGCTCAATCTGGGAATTAATGTCTTTCGAGAAAAACAGATCGAAAAAGGAATGTAGATTTCCCCAGCTCTGAACAATCGGTGACTCGTAATTCATCGCCCTTGCCTCCGACGTTGTTATGGTTGGGATGAACTAGGTTTAGTCTGGTCGTCGAACTCTTTCTTCCGAAGCAAACACTGCCAATGTTGATTACAAAGGCCGGCCAGGATGTCCGGTGGCCTGAAGAACTCCGAGTAGCTAATTTCCCGGCGCATTCTCTTTCCTGGGTCAGGATGACAAACGCTTCCTGACGATGGACTGAGCTGGCTAGCCGGGGACAACTCTGAAGACACGCGCAGAATGCCCGACACAAAAACTCCAAGTCAATCCAAAACAGTTAGCCATTTAGGCCATTTGTTAACCGGAAACGAAACTACCAGTACCCGGGCGCGAAACAAACAATCCCGAAACGACGCGTTTCTCGGAAAGGACCATGGCGTAGTCCGGCCAGTTCTTTTTTGCAGGCCGCCTTCGGTCAGTTATCGTAGACAATTTTGAAGCAGACGCGTGTCCACATAGGATGAATCCAATTCCGCAATTGCCGAACAACCCAGCAAGCGGAGAGTACGTTCAACATCGCCTTTCAGAATTTCGAGGGCGCGGGCAACTCCTGCCTCTCCGGCGGCCGCGAGGCCATAGGCATACGCACGTCCGCAGAGAACCGCACGCGCACCCAAACAAATGGCCTTAACGATGTCGCTGCCCCTGCGAATTCCCCCGTCCATCAACACTTCCGTTTGGCCGCCCACTGCGGCGACAACTTCCGGCAGGGCACGTAACGATGCAGGAACTCCATCCAATTGGCGTCCGCCGTGATTCGAAACCACTATGGCGGCTGCACCTTTATCTGCTGCGCGCTTGGCGTCATCCCCGGTCAGGATACCTTTCACAACGATCGGGCCGCGCCAGATCTCGCGAATCCATCCCAGGTCCTCCCAAGTCACCACGGCTCGTGATAACGCCGCGACGACATCCATGAGTTCCATTGGCCCGTGCCCAGGAATGACGATGTTCTCGAGCTTAGGGACGCCGCCATCCAAGAGGAAGGACGTGAGCCAGCGAGGATGGGCTAGGAAGTTCGGCAAGTAGGGAAGTTTTGCGAATAGGGAAGCACCCAGCAATTCCTTCATCCCGTTGCGCGCATCACGTTCGCGCATGC
>Ga0209375_1000168_pt1 | contig 60617 bp, 67 predicted proteins | sample GraSoiAngelo_131_FD_185888 | JGI IMG/M metagenome (GOLD analysis project Ga0209375, IMG submission 185888) | Grasslands soil microbial communities from the Angelo Coastal Reserve, California, USA - 14_0929_02_30cm (SPAdes) (version 2) | ecosystem: Environmental > Terrestrial > Soil > Grasslands ...
CTCCACGTTCCCCGTCGTTCCGCCGCCGTGCGCTCCGCCGTACCATCCCTTGCTTCAGATGCCGACTGACCTCGGAGTCGCCCTGGCCTTGCTGGCGGGAATCCTGGCAGGCGTCGTCGTCCTCGTGGCAGGCATCCGACGGAGGACCCACCGGTAGCTTGGTTGGCAATGCGAGAAATTGGGTGGGTCGGAAACTAAAACCGGGAGCGGAACCGATCCACGAGATCCCGATTTCCCACGTACGTCGGCACGGTCTGATCGATCCCCATCGCCGCGACATCGAGAATGCGCTCAGTCCCCGTGGTCCCGGCCCCGCCAGCGGCTTCCGTGATGAACGCAATCGGATTCGATTCGAAGTGGAGACGGTACTTCCCCGCGGGCTTGTCGACCTGCGCCGGATACGCGAAGAACCCGCCGTAATGGAGGATCTGATTGAAGTCGCCCACGAAGGACCCGCCGTACCGGAGGTTCATCAGTTCCCGCTCGAGGTCTCCGACGAACGCCTTGACCTGCGGCGCCCAGCGGTCCCGGTGGCCGCCGACGCCGTACAGCTTCCCCTTTGGCGGGAGGCGGAGGCCTTCTTCGATCAACAGGAATTCGCCGGAACGGCTACCGCCCTCTTGCACGAATTCATTCACGCCCGTCGGCGTCGCGTAGACGAACGTCGTCGCGGGGCCGTAGATCAGGTAACCAGCGGCGAACAGATCGGCGCCGCGAGCCGGGAGGGACTTCCGATCGAAGATCCCGAAAATCGTTCCGAAGATGTTGTTGCTCTTCACGTTCGAAGATCCGTCGAGAGGGTCGAGGACCACCGAGAACCGTCCCCGTCCGACGTCCTTCACCTCCCCCATCTCCTCGGAAGCGACCTGGGCCACGAGCCTCGATCCGCGGAGGGCGTCGACGAACAGGTCGTTCATCCAGACGTCGAGCTCGAGCTGCTGTTCACCATACACATTCCGCGTCGAGGCGGGATCCCGTCGGACCGGCAGCTCCCGCCGAATGCGAGTCGCAAGGCCGGCAAACGCAGACAACAGGCGGCCGAGATCGCGGTCGATCTTCCCCGCGTGCTCCCCGAGCGGGATCCCCGGGGGTCGTCGCGCCTCAGTACTTGACGTACCATCCCTCGAAATGGTCTTGGACTTTCTCTTTGCCTCCGTAGAAATCCCACCATGGACGCGCGTACCGGTGGGCCAGGTCCGCCAACACTTGGAAGTTCTTCACTCCCTGCGTGCGGACGTAGGCCATCTGGGCCTCGAGCGATTTTTCCCGGAACGCGTCCTTCCAGATCGCGCGTCCCGCGAGGAACCCGGAGGCGCCTCCCTGGCACGCGAGCTCGACGAGTCCGCGAAACACGTCGAAGTCTGCGCCCGCGCTCAGCACGACCCAGGGCACCTTCGTCGCCCGGCTAAGCCGCTGGCAGTTCTTTCGCAGCTCCTCCAGGTCCGGGGTCACCTTCGGGTCTCCGGGAAATTCTGCTTTTAGCACGTCGAACCCGAGCGGGGAGAGGATCTCGGCCGTACGGATGATCGTGTCCGCCTTCTTGCGCCCGAATTCTTCGTCGCTCATGTCGACCGGATACGACATCGGTTCGCAGACGAAGGCGAGGTCGAGGCGGCGGCATTCGTCCGAGATCGTCTTCACGACCTTCAGCTGGTGGTCCACGATCTCCCGCGGCGCGTCCGGATTGAAGAACAGCAGGAGCTTCGCGGCACTCGCCCCGAGCCGCTTCACCTTCTCCACGGTCCACCCGTCAAGGAGGGTCGTGAGCCGCCAATTGCCTTTCTTCTCGTACCCGGATTGCTCGAGGGCCACGAGCAGGCCAGTGCGGCCTGGCAGGGCAAAGCGGTTGATCGCCGGGGCCACGCCGAACTCCGGGTCCAGCAAGAACCCGCTCGCATGCGGCGCGAGGGCCTCCGTGACGCCGAGCTTGACGGCCTCCATCTCCGCATGGGTCGCCGCCTGCGGGTTCTCCGGATGGAGCATCTTCTGGAGGCTCCCCCGCTGGTCCATCGCGATCATCGTGAAGCGACCGGTGTCGTCCGAAATCTGCTGGAGGCCGCGGAGCTTGCCGACCGAAATACGAGTCATTCCAACCTCAGAGGTTGGCAAGGGAGCGAGCCATATTGACCTTTTGCAAGGCGAATCCGCACAAACGAAGTCGAGGAGCGGGGTTCACGCAGGAGGTCGGACTCGGCCGGTGCGAAAGGTTATATGTTATATCTAACATTAGGTAGGCCATGACACGAACGCGAGCCCGTGTTCGCCGATGGGGATCGTCCCTGGGCATCGTTGTACCGAGTCAGATCGCGAAGGAACTTCGACTCAAAGCGGGCGATGAAGTCGTCCTTGAGATCGACCAAGGGGGCATCGAGGAAGCCTTCGGCTCGTCGAAGGACTGGGTCGTCGATCCCCAGAAACTGAAGGACGAGCTCCGTCGAGGCTGGTAGCGCGTCGCGCTTCTTCCTCGACACATATGCCCTCATCGAGGTGGTCCGGGGGAATCCTCGGTACAAGAGATATCTCGCCGCCGAGCTACGGACGAGCGTGTTGAATCTGGTCGAGTTGTATCTGGCCAGCCTTCGAGACCGAGGAGAGGCCGAGGCAAGGCGCCACTTCGATCGGTTTCGAAGCATCGTGGTGGAGCCGGAAGACGAGTGGCTTTTCGAGGCAATGGCCCTGAAGGCGCGTCGGCCCAAGCTATCGTACGCGGACACGATCGGGTACACGATCGCCCGTCGCCTCGGGGCCCGGTTCCTGACCGGGGACGAGGCGTTCCGACGCCTTCCCGACGTCGAATTTTGCCGCTGACAGAGGCCATCGCGACCGTTGGCTCCCGTTCCGAAACGTCAGCCCGGTCGCGGCCAAGCCTATTTCCGACGCCGGTGCCTTCCTGCAAAGGCATGCGTCTCCCCTCGATCGTCCTGAATTTCAAGACCCATCCGGAAGTCCTGGGAAAGAAGGGCTGGGATCTCGCCAAGAGGTTCGCCGCGGTCGCGGACGACACCGGCGCGTCGATCGTGCTCTGCCCGCCGACCACGGACATCGCGTATGTGGCGAAACTCGTCCACGTTCCCGTGTTCGCGCAGCACGTCGACGCCGTCGAGCCGGGACCGACGACGGGATGGATGCCGCCAGAAACCCTCCTGGAGGCCGGCTCTGCCGGCACATTGATCAACCACAGCGAACGGAAAGTCGCGTGGGAGGAGATGGCGAAGAGCATCCCGCGCTGTCAGAAGCTCGGCCTCGAGGTGGTCGCCTGCGCCGACGACATCGCCGAGGCGGAGACCCTCGCGAAGCTCTCGCCGGAGTACATCGCGATCGAACCACCCGAATTGATCGGAGGGGACGTGAGCGTGACGACCGCGAAGCCCGAGGTCGTCTCTCGCGCCGTCGATCGAATTCGCGCTGTGAACCCGAATATCGTGGTCCTATGTGGCGCTGGCGTACATACCCGCAAGGACGTCGCAAAGGCGATCGAGCTCGGGACGTCCGGCGTGCTCCTCGCAACGGGCGTCGTGAAGGCGAAAGACCCGGAAGGCGCTTTGCGCGATCTGATCAAAGGCCTGGCGAGCGGCGCGCCACGTCGGTCGAAATCCCGGTGAAGGACGACACCTCCCGCCAAGCTCGACGGAAGCCAACCGCAGCAAGGAAGTATCCGGGCGCCGTGAAACCCGCCAGGAGATACGCCCATCCGGAGAACAGGCCTCCCGCCTGAATCACGATTGCTGTGACCGCGAGGCCGCTGAGGATTTGGGCCGCCCTTGTCACCGTCCGGGCGGGAAGGGGCCCGAGCAACCTCGATTCCATCCGGAAAAAGAAGGCGTGGCCGAGGACCACGGGCGCGAAGACGGACGGCACGAACGGGAAGTATGGTAGCAGCAGCCAACCCCTCGGAAGACAGATGATCGTGCAGTACAGCTCCGGAAATGCCAACGGCAGGGTCCCGATTCCGATGATCGCCGCAACGAACCAGAACATCCAGGTGGCGAATAGCCCATCCTGCAGCCGCCGACGGAAAGGTCCTGAGTCCAACGGGAAGGCTTTGACAGCGGCCAGTAAGAACATCCATCCGACGAGGTGAATCACAACCGCCGGGTTCCGTAGGGCGAAGGAGCTGGTCTCGCCGCCGAGGAGCCAGACGAGGGGCCCGGGGAGGAGCAGAGCACTTCCGAACCCGAGCGCGAAGGTGCCCCAAAAGACGAGAGCAATCTGGGGGCGCAGGTCGTCTATCGACCCATGCCTTTCCCAGATCATCGGTTTCCCTTGAGCCTCCGGTTCTTGAACTCCCGGTACGAACTGTTCGAACCCGGACCGTTCTCCGACCTCGGTCTGATTTCGCGATTCGGAGTCTGCGGTTCGCGGACGTCGCCGGGAGCTTCATATACGGCTCCGCCCCTCCGGGCCGGGGGAACCTTTCAATGCCTACACTCGCGGAGAACGCCGTCAAGAACTGCCTTCGAATCCGACCGGACGACAACGTGACGATCTTCTTCTATCCACATACGCTGTCCTTGGCGGAAGACCTGGCCACGGAGTGTTTCAAGGTCGGTGCCGATGTGCTCCTGAACCTGTACACGGACAAGTACTACTCCGCGTACATGAAGCACCTGTCTACGGAGAAGCTGCGCCAGCCGTCCGCGTTTTGCCGTGGCCTGTCGAACATTTCCACGGCGACCTTCTGGCTCGGGGCCGCTTACGACCCCGTGGTGTACCGGCGCGTGCCGCCGGAGAAGATGGCCGCGAACGACGAGGCGGAGACGGAGGCCCATCTCCCGATGCGGGACCGGAAGGTCCGCTCTCTCGGCTTCGCGATCGGTCAGGTGACCCGTCCCCGGGCCAAGGCCTACCGTTTCAACTTCGCGACCTGGGAGCGGATGGTCCGAGAGGCCTCCGCGGTCCCCGCGAAGACCCTCACCGCGACCGGCCACCGCCTGGCCGGGATCCTCGGGACCGCGGACGACGTCCATGTGACCGCACCGAGCGGGACTGACCTGACCTTCTCCGTGCGGGGGCGCCAACCCATGATCTACGACGGAATCGTCGATGACGAAGATATCGCGGCCGGCGTGTTCGAATCCTCGATCCCCTCCGGCAGCGTGACCCTTCTTCCTCAGGAAACGAGCGGGGAAGGCGTGGTCGTCTTCGATGTCCCGCAGGCCTGGGCGGGACGTTCCATCCGACGCATGCGATGGGAATTCCATGGCGGCCGCCTGACGAAGTTCGACGGGGACGCCGCCGCGCTCGCCCTGCGGAAGCAGTACGAAATGTCCACGGGAGACCGGGATCGCATCGCCTCGTTCACGATCGGGACGAACCCGAGGGCCACCCTCGGTTTCCTCCAGAACCCGATCGTGCGGGGCGCGGTCTCTGTCGGAGTCGGAGGGAACCAATTCGTCGGCGGCCCCAACAAGTCCGCGTTCGGATTCGAAAGCACCGTCCGTGCGGCGACCGTCGAGGCGGACGGCAAGCCGATCGTCCGCGACGGGAAACTCCTGGTGGCCTAGGACTCCCTCGGCCCGGCGATTCCGCCTCGAAGTAGCGTGCGTGTAGGCGGCCGCCTTATCGCTGCCGGAGTCGCTCGTCCCGCGTGTGGGTCCTGAGAGCCACGGCCGCCGTCCTCTTCGCGGCGTTCCTCTTGGCGGCTCCTCCCCTCCCGGCGGCGCGCGAGGCCGAACCCCTCCCCCCTTGTCCCCGGCCCGCGCCCGCCCTTTTTTCCGCTGAAGCCGACGGAAGCGTCCTCCTCGTCCGCGTCTACGCGAACGCTCCCCGCGACGACGAGTTCATCGAGATCGGCAACCGGGGCGCGGTGCCGCTCGACATGACCGCATGGTCCCTCACGGATCGCGAGGCGACGGCCGTCTTCCCTGCGGATTCCATCCTGCCCGCGAATGGTCGCCTCCTGGTGACACGGAACGCATCGAGCTACGCGGAAGACACGCTCGCCGTCGCCGACTTCGCGTTCGAATCGGGCGACGTCCGACGGATGGACGGCGGGATGCCGCGGCTCGCCGATGCAGGGGACGAGGTCCTCCTCCTCGATCCCGCTGGGACGGTAGTCGATGCCTACGCCTGGGGTGATTCTCGGTACCAAGATGAGGGTTGGACGGGACGAACGGCGGAGCGCATGGGACGCGGTGAAGTCGCCCTGCGCAACCGAGATGGGAACGGCGCATGGATAGACCGCGACGGAGCCGAGGATTGGGAGGACTTGAGGCATCATCGAGTCGGGCAATCCGCGTTCGATCTCGAGTCCTTCGACCTGCAGGGAACGGTGACCGCGGTCCTCTCGCCGGACGAGGGCGACGGGCCTCTCCTACGCTTCCTCGGGTCCGCGCAGAGGACGATCGAATTGGGCGTGTACACGTTCACCAGCGGACGAATCGCCGGGGTCTTGGAGGAAGCGGTCCGCCGCGGGATCCGAGTCCGCGTGCTCTTGGATGGAGGGCCGGTGGGCGGAATCGACCCGGACGAGCTCAATATCACGCGCGATCTCGCAGGCGCGGGGGTCGAGGTCCGATGGCTCAAAGGCGGGTCCGATGTGGTCAAGCGATATCGGTTCCTCCATGCGAAGTACGCCATCGTCGACGCGCGGGCCGCCTGGATCGGGTCGGAAAATTTCGGGGAGGCGGGATTTCCAACAGGGGCGAAAGGAAACCGCGGATGGTCCGTCCTTGTCGAAGACGAGGGCTTGGCGACAGCTCTCCGGAGCGTCTTCGAAATCGACTTCGACGAGCGCCGGCGCGATTCGATCCCCGAACGGATCGGGTCGGTGCCGGGAATGTCGGCTTCTCCGCCGTTGCCGCCGCGGACCATGCAGACGCGGTCGGACAACCGCCGAGCTCGCCTGGTCGTCGGACCGGACGCCAACCTTGATCCGGACGGCATCCTGGATCTATTGTTATCCGCGACCGAGCGGCTCTCGATCGAAACGTTCTACATCGAGGACCGCTGGCGAAACACGACCAATCCGTTCCTCGAAGGGGCGTTCGACGCCGCCCGTCGCGGCGTCACCGTGAGGATCCTCTTGGATGGGAGCTGGTCGTCCGTCGAAGCCGATACCGGGACGAACGACGACGTGGTCGCCCGGATCAATCGCCGCGCGAAGGAAGAGCATCTCCCGGTGGAGGCGCGGTTGCTCGAGCCACGCGGTTCGATTCAACGGCTGCACAACAAGGGCGTGGTCGTGGACGGCCGCGCGGTCCTCGTCTCGAGCATGAACTGGGCGCTCGGCTCGGCGACGGAGAATCGGGAGATCGGCGTCCTCCTCGAGGACCGCGGGATCGCGCAGCGATTCGAGGCGGCTTTCGACGCGGACTGGGAAGGTCGGGCCACGTCCGGGACGGATGCGTGGCGGCTCGAGGACCCGCTCGCCCTCCTGGGATTGTACGCGCTCGTCGCCGTCGCTTCCGCGGTCTCCCTGCGGAAATTGAGACCGGGAGACAAAGGCATAAAACCCCGCCCGCGGGTCCGAACGCGTGCCCTCTTCCGAGCTCCTCTCCGCCGGAGACGTGGAGAAGTTCGGCTACTGCCCCCTGAGCTGGTGGCTGAGCCGCGGGCTCGCGACGGAGGAGGGACCGGAGCTCGCGGAGGGCGAGAAGAAACACGAGGCCGCGGCGGCGGACCTGAAGGGGATTGAGGCGCACGAGGCCAAGGCCCGGGAGGCCGAGGCCGGGGTCCTCTACTTCGCGATCGCGGCCTCAATCGTCGCGACGGTCGGCCTGCGATTCCTCGGCACCTCGCCGGTGCAGACCTCGCAGACCCTCAGCGCGATCTCCCTGATCTGGCTCCTCGCGGCCGTGTACTTCCTCTTCCGCGCCGACCGCATCGCGACGCCGCAGGACAAGCTGATCTCCGAGCGGGTCATCCTCGGCACGGCGATGTCCGCTGCCGTGATCGCGACGGCGGCCGTGTCGCTGCAGGGGGTCCAGAACGACGCGCTCGCGCAAGGGTTCGAGGCCCTCGCGCTCCTCTGGCTCGTCGGGGCCTCCGTGTTCCTCTATCGGTCCATCGGCGACCTCCAGATGGCCGCGTCGACCCGCGCAGCGTATGACATGCGAGGAGACCTCGTGTACATCGACTCCGCGGCCGAGAAACCGAAACTGTTCGTGTCGAAGAAGCACGGCCTCTCCGGCCGGCCCGACGCGGTCGTGATGGACGGAGAGCACCACATTCCCGTCGAGCTCAAGACGGGCCGGGTTCCCCGCGGGCCTCTCTTCTCCCACATCCTCCAGGTCGTCGCCTATTGCGTGCTGCTCGAGGACGAGTACGGCCGCGCGCCGCCATATGGGATCATCCGGTACGGAGAGACGGCGTTCGAGATCGAGTACAACGAGGACCAGAAGAAGCTACTCTTGCAGAAGCTCGCGGAGATGCGGCTCGCAATCACGAAGGGCGAGGCCCATCGGAACCACAGCCGACCGGGGAAGTGCATCCACTGCTCCCGGCGTGCGGGATGCCCGGAGCGCCTCGCCTAAGGCGGCTTGTTCCGGTCGCCGGGCGCCAGGCCCAGGCGCGCCGCGATCTCACCGAGGCGCTCGCTCAGCTCCCGGACGTCCTGACGCATCCGGAGCATCTCCTGTTCGAACGGGGTGAAGCCCTTCGTGGACAGGATGCGATGGGACACGAACATGCCCACGAACACCGCGCCGATGATGGACAGGACGGAGACGACCATGAGCGCGAGGATGAACACGAGGAACGATCCGATCGGATCGAGCCGGCCGGTCACGACTCCGATCTCGATCGCGACGAGGACGCCGATGATCAGGAGCCAGAGGAGGACCCACCGGGAAAGTCTCATGGGATCGTACCTCGAGGGGGGATTACCTGCTTGAAGTCCTCCGGCCGTGTGATCCGGACCACCGTATCCTTCCTGTCCTTTTCGAAGGGGAAGGTGAAGACCATGACAGTGCGGCTTTGCGAATCGGTCTCGCGGTGCACGGTCACATTATACTCGAAGTAATTCCGCCGTTGGTCCACGCGGTCCACGTGATCCACGAGGTACACGTGGACGGAAAAAGATACGTTCCCGGCCACCCAAACATGGAACCCGAATGAGTCGTGCTCCTCATGCGGCGTCCGGTTCACGGATGGATCCGAGCCGTTGAGCGTCATCCGCACAATGTCGTATTGGTAGGCCTGGACCACGGCCCCGAGGTTCACGATGAAGGCCGACTCGTTGCGGGACATGCCGATGATCAAGAGCGGGACGGAGGCGAGCTCGGTCGAGGTCCGGCCGAGGAGGCTCGGGGTGATGAGGATCAGGACCATCAGCGCGAGAATCGAGAGGACCATCGCCCCTCGGATCCACACCTCCCGCTCCATGGCCGTCGCGAAGGGCGTCCCGTAATAAATCTTCGTCGTCCGCTAGGGAGCAATCACGCCGAGTCCGGGCCGAAATGAAAGATCGACGCGAGTCCGAAGAGACATGCGCTCGCGAGGGCCGCGAGAAAACTCGGTCCGACGCCTTCCAAGCGGCCAAAGGCCAGGACGCCGACCATGGGGACGGCGAGCGCCGCGGCGCTGAAAAGGCCGGACGAGAGCCACAGGAATTTTCGGAGTCGCACGAAGAACGTGAGTGCGAGCGGCTGGAGGAGATCCGCGGGGGTCGCGTGCTCCGCTTGGGTCGCCACGGATCGCGGCGAGGCCGCGCCGAAGGGAAGTAGGTGGCGAACCGGTTATCGCGGGTGAATATCACGCGTCCGTCGGACCGAACTTCAAGAAGGAGGAAAGCCCGAACATCGCCCCCGACACGATCGACGCGAGGAAGTTGGAGGCCGCGTTGGCGAAGGTCTCGGTCCATAGGTAGCCGAGAAACGCGAGGGCCAAGGCGGCCGCGCTGAACATCCCCGTCGAGAGCCAGACGAAGTGCCGAATGCGGAGGGGGAGTTCCGCGTCGTACCCGGTGTCTTGCCACCGATTCCAGAGCCTCGTGACCGTCGCCATCGAAAGGAGACGTGCCCCTCGCCTCCTTAGGCAGGGCGGTCAACCGAACCTGAAACGAGAATCGTTTCTGATTCGCTTGACAAAACACGGCGGTCGAGCGTCGTGGCTGATTGCGAAAAGAAAAGTGGGTGGCTCTACGGCCACCCAGTTGGGGGGGAGGTAATCGTGACGATTCGGGGGTTCCGCCGCACCTCTTCGGCGGATGCCCGTCCATCTCACTGGTTCATGTATTCGCGCTTGAACGCCTCGGCTTCCGCGAGGGTGCGTTCTGCGTCCTTCATTTTCTTGAGCTTGTCCGTGACGAGTTCCACGCGGGCGTACACGAAGTCACGGATCGCCGCGCGCACGGCCTCCGAGCGGCTCGGGAAGTCGTCGACCTCCACCAGGAAGTCGAGCGCCTTCAGGTAACGCGGGGGGAGGCGCAACGTCATTTTTTCCGAATCCGCATCTCGCATGTTCTCCGCCCTGCATCGTGGGTCAAAACGACATCGTTTGCCCGACGAGCGTCCGGCGGAATAGTTACACCGTATTTAACCGTTGCTGGAACTTTGTCAAACGAAGGAACCTCGTTTCGTGTGGAAGGCCTATCGTCAATCGTCGTGCAATTTTCATCGCCTCTTCGTTTTTGACCTCCCGAACGAATCGTTTATCGCATGCTCGGACGTTCGAGCGGCGCGATGACGGACCCTCCCGCGGACGTGTTCTTGCTTCCGGGCCCCGTCAAGATGGATCCGCGCGTCCTCCGGGCAATGACGAGACCCGCCATGAACCACCGAGGTCCGGAATTTAAGGAAATACTTGCAGACGTCCGCACGCTCACGCAATACCTGTTCGGCACGAAGGGTGAAGTCGCGGTCCTCTCTGGTTCCGGCACGGCGGGCCTGGAGGCGGCGGTGACCGGCCTCGTTCGAAAAGAGGACCGCGTGCTGAATCTGGTGAACGGCAAGTTCAGTCAGAGATTTCACGAACTGTGTGGGGTTTTCGCGCAGTCCACGGCCCTTCCGTTTGAGTGGGGCACGGCGGTGGATCCGAAGAAGGTCGCGAGCGCCATGGAGGCAGGAGCGTTTCGCGCGGTCACCGTCTGCTGGAACGAGACGTCGACCGGCCTCACGAATCCGATGGCCGAGATCGCGAAGGTCGTGAAGTCCCACGATGCATTCCTGATCGTCGACGGTATCACGGCCGTCGGCGGGCTCGAGAACCAGATGGACGCGTGGGGCATCGACGCGCTCGTGATGGGTTCGCAGAAATGCCTCGCGGCACCGGCGGGCCTCAGCGCCGTCGCCCTCTCCAAAAGGGCGTACGACTCGCTCCACTCCGACACCTCGTTCTACACGAATCTCAAAGCCCACGTCGATGCGCTCGCGAAACAGGACACGCCCTACACGCCAGCGGTTCCGTTGTTCCTGGCGTTCCGCGAAGCCCTGATCCTGTTAAAGGAGGAAGGGCTGTCGAATCGAATCGCGCGCACGAAACGACTCGCCGAGGCGGCGCGGGCCGCGGTGGAGGCCCTCGGACTCGAATTGTTCCCGGATCGCCGGTTCGCTTCGAACACGGTGTCCGCGATCCGATACCCCGAAGAAGTCGAGGATGCGAAGTTTCGGCAGATCCTCCGAGAGAGGCATCGGACGATCGTGGCGGGAGGCCAGGATCACCTGAAGGGTCGGATCTTCCGGATCGGCCACATGGGCATCTGCACGTTCGAAGATCTCGAAGTGGGATTTCGTGCAATCGAGGCGACCCTCGCCGCGGAGCAGTACTCGTTCTCGAAGGGCGTTGGAGTCGAAGCCATCCGGGCTCGGAGCCAGTCGCCTTAGTCCGTCTGTGGCGGCTTGGGACGCCGAAGTCGACGCGCCCCGAGGAAACCCAGACCGATCCCCACGGCGAACATTGCGCCGACACCGACCGCGATCCAAAGGGGGTCGAGGGCGAGCCGCGGAACGCCAATCGCGGGCACGGCGAGATCGAACGAATAGGTCGCTACCTGACCTTTCGAATCCGTGACGCGGACCTGCACGTGATACTTCGCGGGAGCCGCATACAGGTGTGTCGGCGCTACCTCGGTGCTCGTCCCTCCGTCCCCGAAGTCCCACAGATAGGTGTAAGGGGCTGTCCCCCCCGAGACCGTCGCGCGGAGCGTGACCATCGTCCCGGCCGAGGTCCGGACAAAGGCGGAAGGCGTAGAGACCGTGAGATTCACGGCGGCCGGGGTTACGTTCACCCACATGACGTTCGACACCTCGGATTGGCCTGCCGAGTCGTCGGCAATGAGCCACACGGAGAAGTTCCCTCCCGTGAGGTAGATGTGGACCGTGTTCGCGGCGTTGCTCCTGCTGCCGTCGCCGAACTCCCAATCGTAGGAGTAGGGAGATACACCGCCGGTCAAGGCGCTGGTGAAGGACACGGTGAGCGGCATCGTCCCTTCGTTTGGCGTCGCCGTAATCTCCACGACAAGAGGCGGCGGCGGGGGCGGTGGGATGGTAGTGACCACGACCGTCGCGGTCCGGTTCGCGGTTAACCCTCCGGTGTCCCCCGCCTCCATGGTCACATTGTAGCTCCCCGGCACGGCGAACTGGTCCTCCTCCGTGGCATTAGTGGACCACGGGGTGTCCCAAACACCGTCGCTTTCCCAGTCCCACCGTACTTGGAGGAGGTTCGGCGGATCTTGAGAGTCCCACGAGGTGGAGGTGAACGTGAAAACGGTGGACGTGTTTCCGTTGGCGGGTGTCCAGCTGAAGTTCGCGTATGGCGGCGAGTTCGTCGGCGGCGGAGGGGGCGGCGAAGTGAAGGTCACATTCACGCTCGCGATCGCGGACGGATTGCCCGCGTTGTCCCATGCCTGGGCATCGATGCGGTTGCTGCCCGACACCAGGGTTGCGACGGACGTCCAAGTCGCGAGCCCCGCGGCGGCGGACCATTCGCCTCCGGAAATCCGGACCTTCACCACGCGGAGGCCGCTCCCACCGGAGTCCGAAGCGATTCCGGTCACGGGAATCGACGAACTGTTCACCGTGGCGCCGTCCGGGGGCGACGTGATCCCGACCGTGGGAGGGGCCCTGTCATCCCGAGGGGCCTTCATGAGGGGATACCGGTCCACTCCGAGAACTTGGATCGGGTATGGAGTGTCGCCGATCCCGTCGGGCCCGTTACAGACATCCTGCCCCGGTCCGCTGCATTGGTCGGCGCCCCGATAGTTGGACCAGAAGTTGCCTCCTTGTGGATAGCCATCGTCCCACGCGTTGGGATTCGGCGACGAATCGTACACTTGCGAGGTGCCGTGGACGTAGTTGTCTGCAAACGCATTGCGGAATGTCCGGATGCCCTCCGAGTCATAGACTTGGATGCCCCCGGCGGTATTGTTCTCGAACAGGTTGCCGGTAATGTTGGCGTCGAACGAACTGTCCATACACAGTCCCGCGCCTTCGTTGGACTCGAAGTCATTGTTCGCGATCGTCATGATGTGATTCGATCGGATGCAGAACGGCCCCGCGTTCGCGGCGATCCGGTTGCCGATGATCGTCAGGTTCGTGACGGCTTGGAAACCGGCGGAAGACCAAACGGATCGCTCAATATTGCTATCCTGGACCGCCACGTCCGTCGAATCGGTGACGATGAGGGCGGCCGAGTTTCGCTCGAACCGGTCTCTCGTCATCGTCAGGCCGGAGAGGCTCGAAACCTGGATGGCGACCGTATTGTTGACCAATGCGCTATCTGAGACGGTCACGTTTTCGGAGGGACGGTCGACGAACAGAGCCGCTCCCTCGTTCCGGGAGAGATCGGAGAGCGAGACGGTCACATTGCGACTGCTCGCGACATGGATCCCGCTGCCTCTGGCCGGGACCAGGGGAAGGTACGATTGGTTCGTAAACCAGACCGAGTCGTGGGCGAACAGAATGTCGGAAGAATTGGTGACGAAGACCCCCTGATCGTTGTAGCTGAAGTTCGAATTTTGGACAGACGCTCCCTGCACGTGAGCGAGTTCGAGTCCAACATCCGCATGATCGGCGGAAACATTATCAATGGACACGTTCGTCGAATCGACGACGATCAGTTGCCCGACGTCCGAACCCTCGACGACGAGGCCGGATTCCTCCTTGAAATATCGAATCGGCTTGCCGTTCACGAGGTTGTCAGCGGCTACCGAATGAGACGACCGCGTCGGAACCGAAGAACCCAAGACGACGAGGCCGTCGTGATCGAACGTGTTGCCGCGGAGCGTGGCGTTCAGACTTTCTGTCAGCCACAAGCCCGCCCCATTCCCTGAAAAGTCGTTGGATTCGATCGTCAAGTTCGAGGATTGCGTGACAAGCATCCCTTGAAATTGATTCTTCGACAGCGCGTTGGCGACGAGGCTGAGGTTGGAGCTCCCGTCAACCCGAATTCCGTAACTGTTGTTCGACATGCGGTTCCCCACAATCGCGGCCCGACCTCCACCACTCACGGAGACGCCGGCCTGGCTGCTGGAGAGGTTGTTTTCGGACACGACCACCCCCGGAAGGGTGTCGTTCGCATACCAGACCTGGATAGCCACGTCGGCGTGGCTCAGGTTGTTTCGGGCCACGGTGAGGTTGCTCGTGAACTCCAAGGACAGATCCCAGGCGAACCCGGTGACCGTGGAGTTCTCGACCCGTCCGTTCGAGACCTCGATGAAACGGATGCCCGCGAAACCGAGACCCGGAGGCTGGTGGACGTACACATCCCGGATGACGAAACTCGCGTCGGTGTCGCGAATGAAGATCGCTTCCGTCGTATCGACGTTCGTAATCTCCCATCCCGATATGAGGTACGGATCGTCGGGTGTGCCGTGACCGCCGACGACACCGTTTACGGCCGTGAACTCCGCGTTGCTCCGGATGAGGATCGCACCATGGGGAGTGTGCGAGACCGCCATTCGAGGCGTCGGCAGACCCCCGGACGCAGCCACCGTCGCGAGTGCGAGCAGCCCGGTGATCGCCAGGATTAGAGCGGTCGCATGAAGCGGTCGTTGCGCTGCGTTCCCTCCCAAAACTCACCATGGGCGCGAACTTACTTAAGGTCGATGCAGAAGGAAGCCATTCGGCTAACGGTCATGCGCGCCAGATTGCCGCCACCTCGTCCGTCCGATACCGCTGGTCCACGACCGTCTCGCTGAGGTTCATCCGCACACCGCCCCGGTGCATCAACAATCCCGTCCAAGCAATCATCGCGCCATTGTCGATGCACAGATCTCCCGGCGGAACGAACATCCGCGCCCCGCGGTCCGCGGCCATGCGGTCGACCATTCCCTGTAGCCTCCGATTGCGTGCAACGCCGCCGCCCAAGAGGACCTCGTCGTTATCTAGATGGGCCATCGCCCGTTCCGTGACCTCCGTGAGCATGGCGAAGGCGACCTCCTGGATCGAGAAGGCGAGGTCCTCCATGGACTTGCCCTCCCTACGGAGGGCGAGGGCCGCAGTCAGCATGCCGCTGAACGCTACGTCCATGCCCTTCACGCTGTATGGCAGAGGCAGCAGCGTCCTCCCGTCGCGCGCAAGCTTCTCCAGGATCGGACCGCCCGGGAACGGAAGGCCGCACTCCCGGGCGAACTTGTCGAGCATGTTGCCGATCCCGATGTCGAGCGTCTCTCCGAACACCCGATACCGGCCCCGGGCGAAGGCGATGACCTGCGTGTTCCCGCCGCTCACGTACAGTAGGACGGGGTCCTTCGCGGTGGTGACGCCGCGGCCGATCTCCAGATGGGCGACGCAATGATTCACCCCGACGATCGGACAATCGAGGGCGACGGCGAGGGCCCGTGCCGCGGTCGCGACGGTCCGCAAACAAGGGCCGAGGCCGGGGCCCTGGGAGAACGCGACGAGATCGAGGTCTCCGAGGTCCATCCCTGCGACATCCGCGGCCTTTCGAATCAGCGGGACGACCGCGTCCGCGTGATGGTTCGCCGCCTCCCGCGGATGGATTCCCCCTTTCTCGGGCCTCACCATGTCGTAGACGTTCGCGAGGACGCGGCACGTCTCGTCGACGATCCCGACGCCGACCGTGTGCGCGGTCCCTTCAATCCCGAGGGCGAGCAACGGAATCGATAAGGAGCCGCTCGCAAAAGGGTTTGTTCGGTGAGGAGCCCTTTTAGCCGAGTCCGCATTTCGCGCTTCCGCATGGAGAACGGAGGACGCGGTGCCCTGCTGTACGCTTACCGCCCGATCCCTGCGAACCCGATGGCGGTCGCACTGCTCCTCCTGGTCCTCGTCGTGACATTCGGGATCGGACCGCTCGTCGCGGGACCCGAAGGCCTGTGGCCTCTCGGGGGCCTCTGCTTCGCCCCTCTGGCGGTCGTCCTCCTCGCGATGGCCCTGTTCAAACCGAACCCGACATATGTCTTCGAACACGGAATCGAAATCTCGCTGCCCCTGTGGCGTCGAATGGTGGGTAGGCCCCGATACATCCCCTGGTCCGACGTCCGCGACGTGTATCCAAGGAGCTACGAGGTCGCGGGCTCCTTCCTGTCGCCGTTCGCGTCGTCCGCGGGGACCCTCGTCCACACCGGAATCGGCATCGAGACCAAGGAGGGACGCCGGATCCTCATCCGCTTCACCCCCGGGTCGATCCGCGCGTTCCGCGCGGAATCCCGCGGCTATCAGGAGACGATGAGGGTCATCCGCGACCGGTTCGCGCGCCGACACGAGCGGATGATCACGACCGCGAAGAGTTACTCCGACACGGAGGTGTTGGCGATGCAAAGCCAGACGCGCCAGCCGCTCGTCCGGATCGAAGGCGTGTTCACCGCTTTCTTCCTGCCTCCGTCGATCGTGATTGTCCTGCTGATCATCCTGCAGGGTTTCCATGTTGGCTTGACCGCGGCCATCATCTTGATCGTCCTGTTCTTCGCGTTGGTCCCGCCCGCCATCTCCATGGTGCGCACGCTAGAACAGAGCGAACGACGCAACGGGATTCTGTCGGAACTCGCGAAATTCCAGGAGCAGCTGCGGGAACGCTCGGAGCAGGCCACGGACGGTGCGAAGCCGCAGCCATAGTGGCGAAGGGACCGGTGGTCCTCCATATCTCGCGAAATCACCCCGACGGGTCTTTTGAATCGGGGTTCGGCCCTCGTCTCGGATCAAGGAGCCGAATTCTCTGCGGGTCCCTCACGTCGTACACATGGCCCCGCCACCGGACCGACGTCGGTCGCCGGGTGCGGACAAGGCCCCACGCCATCACCCATGGGACCGCGAGGGCCGCGAACGCGACCCGCCAAGGAGGGACTTTCCATGCCGTGGCGACGGAGGGGGCCGCGGAAAACAAGGCGCGTCGTCGCACGAACGCCTTCACGACTGCGACGAGGAGTGGCGCGAGGAAGAGAATCGCGGGAACCAGGTAGGACGGACCCAAGGCCGACGTAAGGCTCAGCGACGCGAGGCCCAAGATCACGGACCCATCGAAGACGGCGAAGGATGCCGCGGCGTATCGGCGGACGATGGGCAGGTACAGAGTGGCCATCATCATTTGCCGAACGCACCACTCGAGACAAATCGCGCGGGTCGCTCCCTCAAACGTCGGGACGAGGGCCGCGGGGGCATACGCGATCTTGAGGCCGGCATCCCGCACGGCCTGCGAGAGGACCAAGTCGTCGCTCAGCACCTCCCGCCATCGGTCCTCAAGCCGCAAGACCGGCAGGTGGTCGCGGCGCACCGCACACGAGCCGCCCCAGGCAAAGGCGCGCCGCGGGTCGAACAACACGTTCGCGCTCACGGCGTTCCACTCCGTGCGGACGAGGGACCAGAACGTCGGTCGGGGCGGCACATACCAGCGGAAGCCGGTGGCCACGCCGACGGTCGAATCTGCAAGGGGTTGGACGAGCTGACGGAGCCAATCCTCCGCGGGCCGGATGTCCGAATCGGCGAAGACGACGACCTCATCCGTTGGTGTGAGATGCAGGAGGCCCGATCGGACCGCATTCACCTTCCCAGGGAGGTCGCCAGGGTCGGCCACCACCACGGACACAGGAACGCGCGATGTCTCCCTCGCAATCGCACGTACCTGATCCGCGGCCGAATCCACCGGATCGTCCGCAACGACCACGAGGCGGTACTTTGGGTACGTCTGCCGAAGGATCGCGCGGACGTTGTCGTCAAATCCTGGGTCCATGCCGCGGACAGGGAGAATCACGACCACGGGCGGGAGGAATGCACCGAAAGCCAATCGCATCGCGCGGCGCACATGGCCTCGCATGCGGAGCCCCTGCCCGAGGGACATGCCGTTCGGGATGAGCCCTAGGATGGCAAGTATGGTGAGAAACACCCAGAGGAATTCGGTGGCCAAGCAGTTGTGGAACCCGAGGTGAGGGTTAAGCTTGACCCGTCGGAGGTCTGTGGGCGAGCCGACTCACGCGCCGACGAGGACATCGTCCCCATCGAGGCGGACCTCGTACCTCTTGAGCCGGGCGGCAGGGTTGATCGTGTTCGCTCCCGTCCTCACATCGTACTCCCATCCGTGCATCGGACAGGTGACAATGGGGCCATCGAGTTCCCCCTCGCCCACGGGCCCACCGCGGTGCAAGCACACGTTGGAAACCGCAAAGAATCGTCCGTCCACGTTGAACAAGGCGACCGGATAGCCTTGGACGACCACGACCCGGCCACTCCCAGGCGGGATCTCTCCTGCCTTCGCGACGCGGACGAACACGGTCATCCCATTCGCTGAGCCTTCGCCCTCCTTTGAAGGTTGCGAAAGTTTATCGAGGATGGACCGCATGGAGAGGCGGGTCTCTCCATGACGCGCGAAGAACAGGCGAAGTTCCTGGCCCAGTGCAAGGAGTTCGTCCTCGGGATGAACCGGCTGGAACAGCGGGTCGGCAAGATCGACGAGGGCCTGACGAAGGCGGAGCAGCGTGCCGTGTTCAAGGAGGTTTTCGAATGGCTCGGCGCGACGACGGAGATTCCGCCGAACTCGTACACGAGAGAATGGGCCCGCGAACTTCTCGCCGCGATCGGCGCGACGGCGCAATACGACAAGTACGAGGGATCGCCGGACACGTACATCGCGTAACGTCGATCTCTCGTCTCCCCCGGGAGAATCCCAAACCGCTCCGGACGCCAGCGGAAGAGACAGCCGAATCGATCCGGAGAGCGGAACGGGCGAAACCTTATTCGCGCTCCCGCCTTGCGTGCACCCGAGGGATTGCACTCATGGAATTTCGAAACGAACGGACGTGGCAGAACGCCGCTGATCTCGGGAAGACGGAAGATTTTCACTTGAACTACGAAGCCGCGGTCGACAAGGTCCGCGCGGCATTTGGGGACAAGCATCCGATCATCATCGACGGCAAAGAAGTGTGGTCGAAAGCGACGTTCCCCGACACGAGCCCGGCGGAGACGAGCGTCGTCCTCGGCCACTTCCAGAAGGGCACCCGATCGCACGCGAAGCAAGCGATCAAGGCGGCGAGGGCGGCGTTCCCCGGTTGGTCGGCGACTCCCTACCTGGAACGGGTCCGCACGATCCAGCGCGCGGCGGATCGGATCTCCGAACGAAAGTACGCGTACGCGGCCCTCCTTTCCTTCGAGAACGGGAAGAATCGGTACGAGGCGATGGCGGACATCGACGAGGCCGCCGACCTGCTGCGATGGTACGCCACCGAGATGATTCGGAACCAGGGATATGAGCACACGATGGGCCAGTTCTTGCCGGGGGAGAGCGCCCGTGCGATGTTGAAACCGTACGGCGTGTGGGCCGTCGTGGCTCCCTTCAATTTTCCGTTCGCCATTGCCGCGGGCATGTCGACAGGTGCCCTGATCGCCGGGAACACGGTCGTGTTCAAGCCCGCGAGCGACACGCCGTACATCGGCCTCAAATTGTGCGAACTGCTTCATGAGGCGGGCCTGCCTCCGGGCGTCTTCAATTACGTCACCGGTCCGGGCGCCACTGTGGGCCAGGAACTCGTCGACAACGAAGGGGTGGACGGCTTCGTCTTCACGGGGTCGCGGACGGTCGGTCTCGCGGCCTTCAAGACGTTTACGCGAGAGCGTCCCAAGCCGATCATCACGGAAATGGGTGGCAAGAATCCGACGATCGTCACCGCGAGCGCGGACCTGGAGAAGGCCGCCATCGGCGTGACGCGCGCCGCGTTTGGGTATGGGGGCCAGAAGTGCTCCGCGTGTTCTCGAGTCCTCGTCGACCGCACCGTGAAGGACGCATTCCTCGAACGCCTCGTGTTGGAGACGCAGAAACTGAAGGTCGGGGACCCGACTCAACGCGATGTGTACCTCGGGCCCGTGATCAACGATGCTGCGGTCGCCACGTACGAGAAGGCGATCGCGGAGATACGACGGTCGAACGGGAAGATTGTGTTCGGTGGCAAGGCCGATCCCAAGGTGGGACACTTCGTCGATCCGACGATCGTGGGAGGCTTGCCGCGAAACCACCGGATCAACAAGGAGGAGCTGTTCGTCCCGATTCTTTCCGTGATCGAGGTCAATGGACTCGAGGACGCGATCCAGGTCGCGAACGACGTCGACTACGGGCTCACCGCTGGGATCTTTTCCCGAGAACCGGGCGAACTGCGGCGCTTCTTCTCCGAGGTCGAGGCCGGTGTCCTGTACGCGAACCGCGCCGCGGGCGCGACGACCGGAGCCGTCGTCGGCGTGCAGCCCTTCGGCGGATGGAAGATGTCCGGGACCTCCGGCAAGTCCGCGGGCGGCCACTACTACCTCCCGCAATTCATGCGGGAGCAGAGCCAGTCCGAATACGCGTCGTGAGTCCGACGCTTCGAATTTCGGTCGCTTCCGGCGACCTTGAGTCGATGGCGCAGGACCTGAACGGCCTGAGTTCCGAACGGCGGAAACGTTCCTCCCGTTGAAGGCAGTCGCCGCGGTCCACGCGACGCCAGCTTCGTCGAACTGTCCATCCATGAGTCGTCGGAGCCTTAGCTCTTGGAGATTGAACCCGGGAACTCGGTCGCTTGCCACCTCGTATCCTTGCCGGCGACCGTCCCGAACTCCCTCACGGCCTGAGTCGGCTGATCCGTTCTAGGAGTCGATGGAACCGCGAAACGCGACCGCCCCCAACGAGCCGCGAGGGGAGGGGCGTCATCGCGGGCCACGGTGCGACCGTCATCCTCCATCGCGCCAGGATGTAAGCGCACGGGACGATCGTGACGACTCCGAGGAAGAGGCCGAGGCTGAGCAGGCCCGTCGAGGTTGTCAGGAGGCCCGCCACGGGTTCCAGGATGACCAAGGCGAGCGTGTACGCGAACGCTCCCATCGAAAGTACGGTCGCGCGCTGACCCGGTTCGAGCCGGCGGTTCAGGTACGCGGTCGTGAGCGCGGGTTGCAGGCTCCAGACGACGTAGATCGGGACTTGGAAGAGGACCGCGCCCGAAAATACGCCGGCGCCGTATATGCCGAAAAATGCTGCGGAGGCCAAGGCCACCAGGAGGGCGATCGTCCCGAACTCGCCGAGGACGCGGGAGATCCCGCCCGCAAAGGCGGACCAGACCGCGGCGACGACGAGGAAGCCCGCGATCGATAGCGCGACCTGGGCGTCGGAGAGGCCGAGGAATCGGAGGTACAGCGGCCGGTAGAGCGCCATCATGTACAGGGTGACGCCGAGGAACACCTCGAGGCCGATCAAGAGGGCGACCCCCTCCCGGCGTCGGACGACCCGGAGGCCCTGACGCAGCTGCTCGGTGTACGTCGGTTCTGTGGTCCGGGCGACCGCCGGTTCGACGAACGTGAGGGCCACCAAGACCGCGACCAGATTCAAGGCGGCACCGGCGAACAGGGTGAGCCGCAGGTCGCGCAACGCCTGGACGACGAGACCTCCCGCGAAGGCGCCCGCGGCGTTCGCCAGGAGCTGGATCATCGTGTTCCGGCCGATGTACCGCGGGAACTCGGATTCGTGCTTCGTCGCCAGCAGGGTCTCATAGAGATATGAGGAGGTCCCGATCGAGAACGCGGCCCCGAGGGACCAGACCACGTTCGCGACGACGAATCCCGCGAAGGTGGTGGCCAGACCGTATCCAAGGATTCCGGCGGAGCGAAACACCTCGCTCAGGAGGATCGTCCGCTTGCGTCCGGTCCGGTCTGCGATCACGCCGGCGGGAAGCTGGAAGACGAGAAGACCGATCCAGAACGCGACGTCGACGAGGGTGAACTCGAAGTCCGAGCCCAGGTTCCCGCGGATCCAGAGGGTCCAGAACGGAATCCAAATCGCGAACGACGACGCCGCCTGGTACGTGTAAAACCGGCGGACCTTCGCGACGACCTCAGGCGGCAGCATGGCTTCGCGCCGACCGAAACCACACAGAATATTAGTTCGTACGGACGCACGAGTCCGCGATTCGTCGCCCCATGGAAGCGAATGGGAGGGGGCCGAGAAGGACGGCCACAATGCTTACCTAGCGGAGCCCGGTTTGCCGTCGGGGAGCGCCATGGAGAAGCTCGTCATCACGGTGGCCCCGACCGGCTCGGTCCCGCGGAAGAAGGACTCCCCGCACGTGCCGGTGACGCCGGACGAGATCGCGGAGACCGCCTACCTGTGCGAGCAGGCCGGCGCATCGATCATCCACGTCCATTGCCGGGACGAGGACGAACGGCCCACTTCCCGGTTCGAGATCTTCAAAGAGACCGTGGACAAGATCCGAAAGCGGACGAAGCTCATCGTGATGACCTCGACGAGCGGGATCGCCGGGAACACGGATGCCGATCGTGCCGCGCCCCTGAAGACGAAACCGGAGATGGGGAGCCTCACGACGGGCACGCTGAACTTCGCGGGCCGCACCCCCTCGGTCATCTACGTGAACTCGGTGGAAACGGTCCAGTTCCTCGCGAAGACGATGCTCGACCTGCACATCAAGCCGGAGATCGAGGCCTTCGACGTCGGCTTCATCCAACAAGGAAGGAAACTGGTCGACACGGGCATCGTGAAGGAACCCGCCCACTTCCAGCTCGTGATGGGCGTCGACGGCGGCGTCCCTGCAACGCCCGACAATCTCCTCCACATGCGGAACCAGCTGCCTCCGACCGCGACCTACGTCGTCGCGGGCATGTCGCGGATGCAGCTCCCCATGACGACGATGGCGGTCCTCCTGGGCGGACACGTGCGGGTCGGACTTGAGGACAACCTCTATCTGAAGAAGGGAGTCCTCGCACGGAACGAAGAACTGGTCGCCAGGGCCCACCATCTCGCGGACGACCTGCAGCGAGAGGTCGCGACCCCCGACGAGGCCCGCCGAATCATGGGCCTGCCCGCTCGGACATAATCACACCAAGGTCGGAAGGATTTCGTGGAACGCCCCGAAGGTGTGCGCGAGGGCGTAGAGCTCGTCGCCCGGTGTCGATATGCTCTTCGCCGACTCCGCACGCGCCTTCAAATCGAGACGCGCAATGCGGACAACCGTGCCGGTCGTGCAAGGGGCGGCGAAAGCGCTCCGGTTCTTCGATCGAATCGCCCCCTGGTACGACCGGATCAATGTCCGTATCTACCAGCGACAATGGTTGAAGCGGGTGCGAGCCGAGATCCACGGTCTGCGGATTCTCGATGTCGGCGTGGGGACGGGTTTCACGACGGGACACCTCACCGCCTCCGTGGGAATCGACCTGTCCCGCGAGATGCTGAAGCGCGCACGATACCAAGGCCACCTGATTCGAGCGGACGTGATGCACCCGCCGTTTCGGCCCGGTGTCTTCGACACGATCATCTTCGCGGGTTCCTTCTACTATCTTCCGAGCCCGGAGGCGGGGGCCACAATCACGGCTAATCTGCTCCGCCCCGGAGGACGTGTGATCATCCTCTCCCCCGCGACCCGGCTACTCGCCCTGTTCGTGCGCGTGTACGGTCCCGAGGAATATCGGCAATTCATGGAGGGCGCAGGCCTGCGGCCCGTTCGATACGAGCGGCTCAATTGGGCGGCGTGTTTGGTCATCGCAGAGAGGCCGACGTCCTGAAACGTTCCACCTGCGGGGAGCCCCAACGGTTAAAGGCGTCTCGGTCCCTCGGGGTATGGAGGAAGGAAGATGGCGGAACCCGTCGTTGGAAAATTCTTGATGAGCACCGTGCACGTATCGGACCATGACCAGGCGAGGAAGTTCTACTCGGAGACGTTGGGCTTCAAACTCGTCGACAAGAACGAAGGAATGAAGCTGTCCGTGTATGACGCGGGCGGAATCACGTTCGGGACGCACGTACCTTGGGAGGGCGACACGGGCCGTGGGATCGGAGGCGTGACCGGGTTGATCTTCCAGACGGACGACATCGACCGGACGTTCGAGACCCTGAAGGAGCGGGGCGTTCGAATCGGAGAGGAGCCGTCGAAGCGAGACGCGTTGAACGTCTTCATGGGCACGTTCTACGATCCGGACGACAACGAATTCGTCGTGTGGCAGCCGATCGCGTGAAGCACCGGCGAGGAGTCGACCTCGACATCGTGATCTAGCGCCAGCCTTCCCTTCCCGGATTCAGCGAGCTCGCCGTGATCCGTCTGGGTTGTGAATCGGACACGGTTTCCCAGCCTTGCAAAAACGGCACTTCTCCGGCTTCGTCACGGGAAGAGGTTTGATCATCCGACCGTACTTGCGGGGCGGCACGGCCTCTCCTTCAGATCGCTTCGACGATCGACATATCGGCCTGCTTCTCCTTCATCCCTTCCGCGACCTCCTCGAACGTATCGAGGTGCCGTGCGACATCGGCCTGCGTGTGAGCCACTGACGTCGTCCACTGCTCGTCCGCGCCCATGGCCATCGGGATCACACCACGATTCAGCATCGCCGTGTAGTAGCCCCACCACCGCCCCACGTCGACCTCCTCGAAGGACCGCCAATCCCGGACGATGCTGCGCGCGAAGTGGACGGTCCCGCTGATTCCACCGGCCTGGACCTTCATGGGGAGCCGGTGGTCGGCGATCACATCCGTGTAGCCCTTCGCGAGGTCGTTACCCATCCGTTGCGCGTGCCGCACGCCCGCGCGGGTCAGGATCTTCGTTAGCGTCACGAGCCCGGCGGAGATGCTGAGGGGATTCGCATTGAAGGTCCCGGCGTGCGAGATCTGACCCGGGATGACCTGGTCCAAAATCGACGCCTTGCCGCCGACGGCGGCCAAGGGGAAGCCGCCTCCGATCGCTTTGCCGAGTACCTTGACGTCCGGCGTCACATGGAACGCCTCCTCCGCTCCCCCGTACCACTTGCCGCAGGTCTTCACCTCGTCGAAGATTAGGATCGCCCCGACCTCGTCGGCCACGGCACGCACGCCTTCCAGGAAGCCGGGTTCCGGCTGGACGTAGCCCATATTCATCGGCACCGGCTCGAGGATGATCCCGGCTACGTCGTCGCGATGCAAGAGGGCGAGGGACTCCGTGGCATCGATGTCGTTGAAGGGAGCGACGATCGCGGTCTCGACGAGTTCCTTCAGCAGTCCCTTGGACGAAGGCACGACGTTCGGATGCTTCGGATCCCCGGACAGCTCCTTTCGCGGCTTGATCGAGACCATCAGGGAATCATGGGATCCATGGTAGCATCCCTCGAACTTGAGGATCCTCCGGCGGCCGGTCACCGCGCGGGCGAGACGGACCGCGAACAGCGTCGCGTCGAGACCCGTCATGGAGAACTTCAGGCGGTCCAAGTGGAACCGCCGGCACAGATGATCCGCGAGCCGGCCCGCGTCGACGGATTCATATCCGAAGATCGTGCCGTTCGACACGCGCTCGCGCATCGCCTTCGCGAGGACGGGGTGGCTGTGCCCCGCGACGAGCGCTCCGAAGGCCATATTGAAGTCGACATACTGGTTCCCGTCGACGTCCCATAGTCGCGAGCCCCGCGCCTTGCGGACGTACATCGGATACGGGTCGACGACGCGGTAGTTGCTGTTCACGCCGAACGGAATGTGCCGCTTCGCGGATTCCCACGCCCGCGCGGACTTCTTCGTCCGACGGCGATACGCCTGGAGTTCTTCCTCCCATGTTTGCATGATATCTTAATGTGCGGGCTCGAACGCTTGCATACTATAAACGGTTCGTGGTCCAGTGATTTTGCAACGACAGGAACGCCAGTTGCCCATGTCCAAGGGTAACTTGCGACGACACGTCAGTGTTCGGAGGACAGCGCAGATGCTGTTCAACGAATGGGCCGCATTCTCGAGTCCCATGGTCCTCGAATCCTAATCCAAAACGGTCAGGTCGTCGATGGAATGGGAGCGGCACCACGCCTTGCGAATGTCGGAATTCGGGGCGCGGTCATCGCCAGTTTGACGGGACTTGGGCTACGCCGTGCGAACAAATCGCCGAAGTCCGGCACGTGGGCAAGCGCCTTATGGAGGAATCGGATGAGTGTGGACATGACAGTCAAACGGACCCGCGAACGCATCTCTGAGCGGCGGATTCGGACGATCGTGCTCCGCGTCCTGGCCGAGACAAAACTCTGCTCGATCGCGACGGTCGCGAAGGGGAATCGGGCCCACATCAACACCGCGTTCTTCGCGTATTCGCCGAACCTCGAGCTGTACTTCCTGTCGGACCCCGGTTCACTCCACTGCCGGAACCTGCTGGCGAATCCCTCGATGGCCATGACGATCTTCGATTCCCATCAGAAGTGGGAGAACCCGGGGAGAGGAATCCAGCTCTTTGGCTCGGGCCAGCGGACCGGAGGTCGTCAAGCGGATCATGCCGAGTCGGTCTACGGCACGCGGTTCCCCGCCTTCGCTCGGTGGATGAAAGGAACGACGCCCACCGAACGCAGGCAGGGAGCCCTGTTGCGCTCTTACGCGCTATTCCGATTCCTGCCAAGCCGCGTCAAGATCCTCGATGAGGCGGACTTCGGCGGCGCGGTGTTCATCATCGCCTCGGTACGCAGAAACCCCAATCGGGATGGCCCATTTCGGATCGAACTCGTGTGGGAGGCGACTGAGCGGCTCGTCGCGAGCCGCGGCGATGGGCTCCGTTGAGGATTGCCCCAGGGAATGGAGTGGGCTCGACCGGATTCGAACCGGTGACCTTCGCCATGTCAAGGCGATGTCATAGCCACTAGACCACGAGCCCAGCGACCGCGCCTAACCTCCGACGCGGTTTAAGCCTTTCTTCCGGGCCCGTCCATCGGTGATCGGAAGGGTCGACATCAGGGGGCCCTGGCGCGGGCCATCGCCAGACGTGCGTTCGTCACTTCGTCAGCGAGGCCACAATGGCGTGGCAGAAGGCGGGGAGGTCGTCCGGGAAACGGGACGTGATCAAGTTCCCGTCCACGACGCAGTCCTTGTCCACCCAATCCGCTCCGGCATTGATGCAATCGTCCCGCACGCTCGCATAAGACGTCATCTGGCGGCCTTTCACGATGCCCGCACTAATCGGCACCCAGGCCGCGTGACAGATCGATGCGACGATCTTGCGGGCGTCGTTCATCGATCGGACGAACGCCAGGATCTCCTTGTGCTGACGCATCCGGTCCGGGCCCGCGACGCCTCCAGGGATCACGACGGCATCGAAATCTTTCGACTTTAGGTCGGCCGCCTTCATGTCGACCTCGCATGGATAGGAGTGTTTCGAACTGTAAATGCGCTTCTCGTGTCCTGCGAGGACAACCTCGGCCCCAGCCTCGATCAAACGGTAATACGGGACCCATAGTTCGAGGTCTTCGTGGCCGTCTTCCGCGAGCACAACAATCTTTCTCCCTTCGAGCGTCATGAAAGCGGCAAGGCTGTCCCCGGAGAAATGCCTTGCGTTGAGCGCGGCGTTGGTCCATCGGACCGGCTCAGTCCGACAACATGGCCACGTTCGGGATTCGGCGGAAGTGCTTGCCTCCGGTCACCAGCCCCGAATTTCGTGCTTGGGCGCCAGTAACAATGATCGCGTCGAGCATGTGGAGACCCTCGCGGACCTTCAAATTGGCCGCCTGCTCTGCCACCGTTACGTCGACATCGATGATCGAGGTCCGTAGCCTGATGAACCGGATGCGATCGGCGGGCTCGCGATCCGCGAAAACATTCCACCCAGGCCAAGGAATCAGAGGTCTTCATGGGTCTCGCGTTCGTCTCGCAAGCCCTTCTGTGTCAGCCAAGGATCCGCCCCGAACCGTGTCTTTTTCGAACGGAACAGGCTCCTCGCCAGGATCTCATTAATCGCGTCCGAGAGGCCTCGAGGCCCCACCTTCCTTAGGAGGTGGTCCTTCACATCCTCCCGCAAGAGGACCGTCGTCCGTGACGGCATGACGCGTACGTATACGCCTACGTATTTCTGACTTTGCGACCCACGAGGGAGAATGAGAATCGAATGCTGGGGGGAACGAGCCGACCGCAAGCGATATGCCCGGTGAAGTCCTCGCACACCCGGAATCCGAGGTCGCCATCCATGTCGTCGAAGGACAACTTCGAGTTCGCCCACGAACACCGCCGGGAGGTTGCCTGGATGTCGCAGAACACGAACACGCTCCCTGTGCATCCCGCCATCCTCGAGGCGATCCGGCGGAGCATCGAGGAGCGAGAGTTCAATCTCTATCCGCCAAAAGCCGGAGTGCCCGGCTTGGTCGAGGCGATCCTCGAGGATCTCGGTCTCGAAGGCTTCGACGTGCTCCTCACGAACGGCGGGATCGAAGGGGAATACATCGCGACCCGGTCGCTCCTCGGGCCCGGGAACGAGGTCCTCTCCACCGATCCGTCCTTCCTCCCGATTCATGACCAAGTCGCCATGTCAAGGGCCAAGCCCGTCGAGGTCGACATCTATCGGAAGCCGTACGTCCTGACGCCGGAATTGGCGAACGCCTCGATCACCCCGGCCACGAAGATGCTCCTCCTGATCGATCCGAACAATCCTCTCGGTTCCGGTTGCACCCGCGATCAGGTTCGCGGCCTCTCCGATATCGCGCGCGACCATGACCTCTGGCTCCTCAACGACGTCACCTACCGGGACTTCAATAAGGGCCATGTCCTCGCGTCCTCCTTCTATCCCGAACACACCTTGACATCGTACTCGTTCAGCAAGGGTCCCGGTCTCGCGGGAATGCGCATCGGAGCGTTGGTGGCGCCTCCCGGTGGGACCGTGATGAAGGCCCTCCGGCAATTTGACACGAACGTCCTCGGCGTGAACGTGCTCGCCCAGCGAGCCGCCCTCGCGGCGCTCCAGACGAAGAAGAAGTGGCTCCGGGAGGTCCGAGCTGCGTGCGAACGGAATCAGGCGACGATCCGTCGCGCTGTCGAGAAGGTGGATGGTGCTTCGTTGCCGGTCTATCCATCGAACGCGAACATGTTCGTGGTCGACCTGTCCGAGACCGGCGTCAGTCCCGACACGGTCGAGGAACGTCTGTTGTTCGATCACCTCGTGCATACTCGCGCTGGATCCTACTTGTCGAGGAGACACGGAGGCAAATTCCTCCGGGTATCCTTCACCGTCCCGGAATCCGACGCGAAACGGTTCGCGGAGGCATTCCCGGCGGTCATGGAGACGCTCAAGAAATGAGCCCAACAGGCTCATAGGACCGGACGCATGTCCCGGATCGGGACCATGGGATTCCTTCAAGACGTTGCAGGCCGGGTCGAAGAGGTCGCCGCAGCCGGCGGTAAGTTCGCAGACGCGTTCGTGCGGACCGCGGGCGCCACGGTCGCGGGGGCGCTCGTCTTCGTGGAGCGCGAAATCGAGTACGCCCAAAAGGCCGCGAAGCGACCGAAGAAGGGAAGGCCCGGAGACAGAGAAGGCACCCGCAAGCAAGAGTGACCGGACTCCTTCCGAGTCCTCGCTCGCCTCGCTCGAAAGCTACTTAGCGCTCGCCCGCGCTAGCGGGACTCTATCGGGAGTGAATCGGGTGGGGAAGTCCGAGTATCTCAACTTCGTGAACGGCGAATGGGTGTCGTCGCATACGGAAGACACGTACGCGGTGATCAACCCCGCGACCGGTGGCACGATCGCCGCCGTCCCGCAATCGGACCTGCAGGATACGCGGGCGGCCATCGACGCGGCCCGAGCGGCCTTCGACCAAGGCAAGTGGCCTCGCATGACTCCGGGGGACCGCGCCGCAGCCCTGTTCAAACTCGCGAACCTCATCGAGGCAGACATGGACCGCCTCGCTCCGCTCGAATCGCAGAACCAGGGGAAGACGATCAAACAGGCCCGGGACGGCGACCTGCCGTTCAGCGTGGACAACCTGCGGTTCATGGCGGGCGCCTCCCGCACGTTGACAGGGCAGGCGTCGATGGAATACGCGTACGGCGCGACGAGCGTGATCCGGCGGGAGCCGATCGGTGTGATCGGCCAGATCACCCCGTGGAACTACCCATTCATGATGGCGATCTGGAAGCTCGCGCCCGCGCTCGCCGCCGGAAACACGGCGGTCCTGAAGCCCGCGTCTCTGACGCCGCTCACGACGCTCGAGCTCGGGAAGCTGATCGAGGCGGCGGGGATCCCCGCCGGCACGGTGAACCTGATCACGGGGCCCGGGGCCGTCGTCGGGAACGAACTCGCATCGAGCGACAAGGTCGACATGGTCTCCCTGACCGGTGACACCGCGACGGGGAAGGAGATCATGAAAGCGGCGACCTCGAACGTGAAGAAGCTCCACCTGGAGCTGGGCGGCAAGGCCCCCTTCGTCGTCTTCGAGGACGCGAACATTCCCGCCGCGGCGGAAGGAGCCGTCGCGGCCTCCATGGTGAACGGCGGCCAGGATTGCACGCAGGCCGCGCGTTTCATCGTCCAGGACAAGGTCTACAAGAAGTTCCAAGACAAGTTCGTCGAGCGGCTCAAGACGGTCCGCATGGGCGACCCGCTCCAACGATCGACGGACCTCGGGCCGCTCGTCTCGTCGAAGCAGCGGGAGAAGGTCGAGGACTACGTCGAAATCGGCTCGGACGAAGGAGCGAAACTCGCGCTCGGCGGCCAGCGGCCGAAGGGCAAGGCCTTCGAGAAGGGATGGTACTACGAACCGACCGCGTTCGTCGACACGGATCCCTCCATGCGAATCGCCCGAGAGGAGGTCTTCGGACCCGTCGTGAACGTCCAGAAGTTCTCGGACGAGGCGGAGGCGATCGAGGCGGCGAACGACGTCGTCTACGGCCTCTATTCCTCCGTCTGGACGAAGGACGTGCAGCGTGCGCATCGCGTCGCGAACGCGCTTCGATTTGGCGCGGTCGAGATCAACGAGCATCTCCCGATCGTGAGCGAGATGCCGCACGGCGGATTCAAGCAGAGCGGGTTCGGCAAAGACCTTTCCGTCTACAGCCTGGAAGAGTACACGCAGATCAAGCATGTGTTCATCGACCTGACGGATGCCGTGCGCAAGCCGTGGCATTACATCACGTTCGGCGATCCGACGTGAGGTTCGGTCGGAACGTTCAGGCCGCGACCGCCCGCTCGGACCACTGCATCGGCAGCTCCCGGGCCGCCCATTCCTTGAACACCCGTTCCCGGTCCAACGCTTCGGGCGGATGGACGCCGGGACCCGGGGTCGCCTGATCCCCGATCATCGCCACCCCGATCGCGGCCCCGACGGCGGTCAGGTAGTTCACGGCGGTCGTAGAGCGGCGGCGGTTCGCGTCCGGCTGCGACATGAGGACGTCGCCCCGCCGGACGAGGTGATGACCGTCCCGCACGCCCTCGACCTCGACGGTCAGGGCGGTTGCCCCCTGCAAGGGCAGGACGAGCGCGGACGGCTCGGGGAACGCCGCCAGGAGCGCCCTCCGGAAGGAGACCATCTGGTTTCCGACGCGAATCATGCGAGAGTCCGAGAGGAGGCCGAGTCGGTCGAGGGAAATGAGGGCCCGGACCACGTCCGGATGGAGGGCGTGCTTGTAGTCCACGCGGCCCACAGGCTTCCCGAGGAACCGGGGAAGGGTCTCTACCTCTTCGTGGGAGACGAGGTAGGTCCGCTGGACGCCGACGGGAGCGGGAAAGGGAAAATCCTCGGGCTCGCTCAGCGGCTCCCGCGCCGCGAGGCCGTCGTCGAGCCACACGGACGGCCGGACCAGGACGTTCTCAAGGAACGCCTCCCGCGAGGAGAGCGGCAGGTACCCCGGACCCGGAGCCGTGACGAGCTCCCCGGCGCGAATTCGAATCGCGTCGATCGCCTCGAAGCGTTCCGCCGCGTCGCGGGCCATCACGTTCGAAATCCCCGGATCGAAGCCCATGGACACGAGCGCGGTCCGCCCTACAGCTTTGAAGTCGTCCGCCCTCGCCAGCTGCGCGAAGATCCCCGGTTGGGCGCCCGGCTCCGAAGGCCCGGCGGCCGCGATGTCCAGATAGTGCGCCCCAGCCTCCAGGGCTGCCCCCATGATCCGAAGGTTGTACCGCGGGAGCGTCGTGTTCACGACGATGTCCGAGCCCTTGATCGCCCGCCCCAGGGCGGCATGGTTCTCGACGTTCAGCTGGGTCGCCTCGATCGAGACGCGACCCGGAATGCCCGTGAGGACCCGGGCGCGCTCCCCGAACTGGTCCGTGAGGAGGAGCGACGTCACCCGGCGGTCGGCCCGGAGTTCCGACGCGAGGGTCCGGCCCAGTCCACCGACCCCGAGGATCGCGACCCGCATCGACCCGACCCAGGGCTCATCGTAGCGTTTAGTCTTTTCGTGGCGGTTCGCGGTCGTCGCTTCGTTTGGAAATGGTGAGGTGTAAGGATTCGCAGCGCGAATATCGTATTATTATGAGGATAGTAATCGATGGCCGCGACAGGGGCCTTGCCACGTCACGTCGGCCCGAGGCCCACGACAAGATTCAACAACGTGGACTTGACGCACCCGACGAGCCGAGGATCGTGACGAACTCGCCGTCGGGGATCGAGAGGTCCACCTCGCGCAGCGCTTCCATGGGCCCGCTCTTCCCGTTGAATGTCTTCCCGACTCCGATGAGTTGCATGGCGGCAACGCTCACCGCGCACTCGTCGATCGCGGCCGGGAGTGGGACCTCCTCCGGCTCCTAGGGCGCAGGATGGACGACCACCGAACTGGAGCGGCGGCAATCTGAGCGCCGAGGTGCAGTCCACCGCGCAACGGAGGTCGCCTCCACCATCCCGTTGGCGGTTCCACCTAGGAGGCGGCACATCGTCTCGCGGGAGTTCAGCGGGGCGCCGCAACACGGTGCACCTTGGTGATAACCGAATCATTGTCGCTTATATCCGGATGGCCGGTTCTACTGATGGGGTCGGCGTTGGCGGACGGCGTTCCGCGGATTCACCGCGGCCTCCCCCTCTCCGCGTCTTCGCGGCGCCTTTCGCGGAACGCGCCTCGGTCCGCGACGCCGGCCTGCTAATAGTTAATTTGTTCGGGAGGCCATTGAGTCCCCGGTAGGGGCAGCACTTGGTGATCTCGATCGGCGACACCATTGACGAAAACAACGCTCGATGGAGAGCCTAGACCATTCCCTCGGGTCGGCTCAACCCGGCGGTCTGCTTGCCCGGAGGGGCCTCCGTCCGACTGCGTGAAATCGGCCGCGCGGGTCCGTTCAGACGGCGAACGAAGAGGCGCAGGGCGATCTGCAATCCCGACCGAAGAGGGAGCATCTTCGCAGGCCCGATCCGCGCGTCGTAGTCGATCGGCAATTCCGTAATCCGCGCCTGCGAAAGGCAGGCCGAGCCGAAGAGGTCGGCCTCCAAATCGAAGCCGCTCGCCTCGAGTGGAATCCGACGAAGCGCGTCGGCCTTGAATCCCCACATCCCCGTGCAGACGTCCGTCACGGAGACGCCGAAGAGGAGGCGGGCCAGCGCGCTGAGGATGCGGTTCCCGATCGCGTTGAGAGGCGTCATGGCGCCTTCCGCCATCCGTCCGCGGAAGCGCGAGCCGAGGACGACGTCGTTCCCGGAGGCGAGGGCCTCGAGGAACCTCTGAATCGCTTCCGGAGGATAGGTCCCGTCCGCGTCGAGCATGAGGAAGAACTCCGGTTCGCGCGACCCGCCGTCCGCGCGGTCCCGGGTGCGGAGTAAGTGGTCGAACGCCTGGCGCATCCCGTTTCCTTTCCCCCGCCCGGCCTGGATGAACACGCTCGCCCCGTTCTTGCGGCCCACTTCCAGGGTGCGGTCTGTCGAGTTCCCGTCGACGAGCCAGATCGACACGGTGTATCCGGCCGCCTCGAGCTGGGCGCGGGGAATCCGGTCCAGGACCTTGCCGATCGCCCGTTCCTCGTTTAGGGCCGGCAGGAAGATGACGACATGGCCTCGGGGACTCGGTTGCGGGCTGTCCCTTTCGGCGCCCGACAAGTGTGCGACCTCGTCCTCCGATTGGCCACCCCCCATCGCCTCTGCGATCATGGTCGTCTGTTCTCCCTCCGGCCCGTCAATGCGATACGATGCCCAGATTCGCGGGCGTGCTCCTCGCCCGTCCGGCCTTGTCCTCCGGCCGCTCGTAACCTGGGAAAACCTCGTCGAGGAACTCCGCGTTCCGTTCCATTTGATAGGTGAGGAAGAACAGGGCGCCATACGACTCTCCGCGCGGACTCGCAGCAACCACATCGTCACGAGCGAGTTTCGTCAGGTGGTGCTGGACGGTCGTGTAATGGAGCTCCAGCGCGCTCGCGATTTGGTTCGCGTTCAAGGGCCCGCGGTCCTGAAGAAGTTTCAGGATCCGGCATCGGTTGTGGCCGCCTCGCGACCGCGCGAGCAGGTACACGAGCGTCCGTCGGAACGGCGTGTTGGATCGATCGCTCGTGCGCGACGTCGTCGATCGAACGTCCACGTGTGCCGGAATCGGCCACGCGCTCGACGTGGGTGCGATGAGGACACGTTCCGTTGACCCCGACATTAGACGCGGGCAAGCCGAGCGAGGGGGATATCCACCGCGTCTTGATGCGCGCAACTCCGCATGAGGAGTGTGCGCCGTGCGTCACACATAATGATTAAAGTTGCAAAAGACTATAACGTACCAGTGGTTGCCAACGCATTGCCTTTATTCTGAAGAGGGCCCTGGTGAACCGAATTGGCTAGTCGCACCGCGGTCACGAGGACCATCCGGTTGGATGGAGACACGGACCGGGCCCTTTCGACCTTGGCCGAGAAAGAGCGGGTCAGCGTCAATTTCCTCGTGAACCGGGCGCTTCGAAAATTCATCGAGTGGGACGTCTACGCGGAGAAGTTCGGATTCCTCTCCCTCCCCGCCTCCATGATCACGAAGATGATGAGCTATCTGACCGACGAAGAGGCGAGGGAGATGGGACGCTGGGCGGGCCAGAACCTGGTGAAGGACTTCCTCACCTTCTGGTTCAAAGAGGTGAGCGTCACGACCCTCGTGAAAGGGTATCCGGCCCTCGAGTCGAAGTACGGGAAGTCGTTCGAATACGAGGAGCATGTGGACGGCGGCCGGTGGACGATCATCCTGAAGCATGGCCGCGGGATCAAGTGGTCCTTCTACTACGAGGAACTCCTTCGGTCCGTGTTCGAGCAACTGCTCAAGAAGGAAGTCAAGACGGAACGGACGGAAGATCAGGTCGTTGCGCGATTCAGCGCCGTCTAGGCCGCTCCTGGGTGCGCATCGCTACTGGATGATTTTCTTCTTCGGGGACTCCTCTTCGGAGTTCTCGTATCCCGCATCGTGAAGCGCCGTGCGCTCGATCGCCTCCGCGAGCCAGCCCATCGTCATGCGCAGGCCGAGGCACACGCGGTCGATCTCGGCGTCCCCCGTGTCCGCTTTCTTCACTTTCGACAGAAGCATCGACTTTACCATGTGGGCGTTCTGGTCGCCGAAGGTCTTCTCGAAGGCCCTCCAGTAGGCCTGCTGGAACGCCGGATCGTCTCGGGCGCCTTTGACCTTGGCTAGATGGGGGACGGTACCACCTCCTGGGCCTTGGCGTCCGTCCACGTCGAAAATTGCATGCGGCCTCGCGGCTGCCCAGCGCCATCGCAGGCAACCGACCTACTTTCGACTTTCATTGGGCCAGCCTTTCGAATCGGCTTCTGCCAGATAGCATGGACTTGATAATGCGTGCGTTTAGTTATCACCACGAGTGCGGGACGTCCTCGGTGAACCGACCACCTTCCCGTGACGACCGAATTGTTCGTCCTTGGCAACCGGGAGACAACGAGGCCCCGAATCGCGCGTCGACCCAACTTTGGCCCACCTTGACAGACCGGCTCCTCACTCCGCGCCACCGACGTTCCTCCGTGGACGCTAGACGGGGTTCCCGCGGACATGCGGATGGACAATGCGGATTCCCCGAGGGCCGATGTCGATCGGGATGGGACCCATCTGGTGATTCGTGCCGCGCATCTTCGTGATCTCGATGTACCGGACCCGCGCCTCACCGGCCGGGACGATGCTGAACTTGATGACGCCATCCGCGACGAACTCCTCGACGCCGGTCCACGGGAAACCCCCCAGGGTCCCCGTCCCTTCCTCCGTGATCAACAGAGTCGTGCACCCGGAGGCTCCGCCGACGATCTTGCCGAGCAGCACGTGCGTGAAGGTCCGGAGGTCGCCGACCGTCTGGAACGCAGGAGACATCGCGGTGAAGGAGTCGATCACGAGCCGCTCGGTCTCGTTCTCGTCGATCTCCCGAGCGATCTGCTCCCATAGCGCCGGAAGGCCCTCCGAGGTCGGTGCGGGGAGCTCCAGGAAGGAGAACCGCTTCTGGGCCATCAACGGCTCGAAGTCGAGTCCGAGCCGTCGCATGTTGTGCAAATAGGACTTCTCGCTCTCGAGCATGGAGACATACATGCCCGCCTGCTTGCCCTTCTTCGCGCCATGGTGCAGAAAGTGGGATCCGAAGATCGTCTTCCCGGTCCCGGGCCGCCCGGTGAGCGTGACCAAGCTACCCGAGAGGAACCCGCCTTCGAGCATCCCGTCGAGCTCTTGGAGGCCCGTCGCTGCGCGCTCGTCCGTGGCCGGCTCCGGCGTCTTTGACACCGCAACTTCGGTCATGCAATCAACCTCTTCTTAGCGTTTTGCATGGAACGGGCCACCGTCTCGAAGAAATCCGCCTGCGGCGCCCGCCGCCGGATGTGGACCGGGATCGAGAGGGGTGGTTCTCCCGGCGTTCCACTCCGCTCCCGTGACAGCGTCACGTCCTGGAGCGGGATCAGCTTGAACTCCGGATACCCGTTCGCGAAGGAGAACTGGAGGCCATAGAATCCCGTGCGCGGCTTCACGCCATAGAAGACGAGCGTGCCCCAGCGCGTCGTGAGCACGAGGTGGATCTGGGAGATGTTCGCGACCTTCTCCGTGAGCTCCAGGTTCGGCCGGGCCAGGACGGACTGAATGTCCTTGTTCACGGCGACGCGGGCCGCCACCGTTGCGAGGAAGTCCATGACCCCTTGCCCGTAGAAGTTCTCGACGGTGTCCAGGGCCATCAGTTTCCAGACGATCTTTCCCTGATTCTTGAACTTCCCATAGACCTCGAGCCACATCTCAAAGTCCTTCGCCATGTCCAACGAGAACTTGATCGCGACGGGGTCTTCGACGCGGTCCGTCGTGAAGACGCGCATGTTCGCGTCGTACATGTCTTCCGCCAGGAACTGCGTCGCGAAGAGCCGCGACCGCTTCGGATCGAAATCGCTGTACGGGAACATCATCACCGCGTTGCCCGTCGCGAGGAAATTCAGGAGGGCGGTCAGGGGCACGTAGACCTGGGCCTCGAACGGGACGTCGCCCCGCATCTCCAGCAAGACCGTCGAACCGCGGGCGACGCCGCCGCCCAGGAGGGCATCGAGGTCTCGGCTCCCCGTGGACATGTGGGTCTCCGTGTTGTGGACCGGGCGGAACTCCGCCGTCTCCTCCGGGAGCTTGAAGTTGAACGGCTCCAGGTACTGGAACCGTCCTCCCGCGAGGGTGAACAGGTACTGGTCCTGGCGGATGGGGACGCCGCGGAGCTTTCGGATCTCCAACTCTCGCAGCCGCCGGTCGTCGATCACTTTCTGACGGAGGATCAGGATCGCGTCCGCGAGCTGGTCCAGGGTCGTGTTCGCCTCCGAGTGTTCGCTCACCAAGATGAGACGCGCCCCCGTTTCCTCGAGGACGGCCATCAGAGACTGCTCGACCTTCATCCGCGCTTCCGCGGGGATGTAGTCCGAAATTCCCTCCCAGGAGTCGAGGACGACGAGCGGATTCTCCATGCTCGACAACAGGTCGTGGAGCCCGGAGATCACCTTGTGCCCGACGACGAACTGGGTCGGATCGAACTCGAGGGTCGAGAAAAACTGCACGTTCGGTTCCGCGGCCAATTTCGGGAAGAGGGCATGCTGAAACGAAAGCTTCTCTGGGTACGTCCGTGTCGAAATATGGACAGAATCGCCTTCGGAGTGCAGGAGCGCCATGAGCTCCAAGGCGAGGTTGGTCTTGCCGGTGCCCGCGTCTCCCTTAACGAGGAGGATGTACCCTTTGCGACGGAGGACCGCTTCCAATTCCGGCGGTACCGATCGCAACTGAGTCGTCGACTCGTTATTCTCAATCATCTACCGCGTCGACCTCCCGCAGCGCCTGAATACATGAACGAGGACCACTTAAAAGCTTGTAGTAACCTTGTGGTCACCCCCCTCGTGCAAGCCGCGTTGTCCGCGGCCGGAACACGCACGATCGGATGAATGCACTGAAATCGACCTGATTCATTGGAACTTATAAACCGGGGATAGATTCTGAATAGGCACACAATGGACATACCGTGGCGGAGTACCGTTCTGTTCATCGTCGCGGTCGCCGGAATCCTCTTCGCCGTCGCGACCCGGAGCCTGGTCGTCCTCCAGGGCCTCACGATGATTGCCTTCGCCATCCTCGGGGTGCTCGCGGTCGTCCTAGTCCGACGCGGCGCCCGTTCGATTCCCTCGGATCCGAGGCTTGCGCGCGTGGCCGACCGCCTTCGGGAGCTGCGTCGTCTCGCCGCCTCGGCCCGGCAGGATTCCCTGGAGCACCTGGACGGGGGCCGGCAAACGATCAACGTGTATCCGTGGCCGGAAGAGGAGGACGTGGTGCGCGTGGAAGACCACGCCATGGCCCGCCGGCTCGCGCAGCGGCTCGCGCCTCCGGCCCCAGACACCGCGGTTGATGGCCGCCATTCGGCCCACCACGAAACCTTCGCGGAACTGCTTCGCGAAGGGGAGGACCTTCGCGCCCTCGGTCGGCTCCTGAAGCTCGACCTGAACGCGTACGGGAGTCAACTCGCGAAAGGCCTCGCGGCCGCCCGCGCGGGGCGGTTCGAGCAATGCGGTCTGTACCTGCAGGTGGCGAACGAACGGCTTCGATTCCAGGTGCACGCGGCCCTCGCCGAGGAATTGCTCAGCCTTCGAACGCCTTCCTATGAACAACGTTGAGCGGCCCCCTTTGTAGCGGTCGAAATGCCGACGTTTTCGACGAACATCCACACGGTGCGGAACGGCCTGAAACGCAATTCCATGTGGGCTGGATTTCGGACGGTTCTCGGGAAAGAGTGATTCCGCGCGGCCGCATTCGACGCGGACGGCCTTCGCCGCCAGGGGTGACTTGCCAAAGGGGCAGCTATTGACAGGACCTTCGGAATCGAAGGTGTGAGTGGGGCTGTTATGGGTGCGACTTAGGTCCTCGTGCCGAGAGCTCACGCAGTGAACGGCCGGCGCGTTCGGACACGTCCACCCAGCCTCCTCTTTTTCTCGACAAGGCTTCATTCAACGGCACCGATCTCGTCGTCCGACGAAGTGCCAAGTCAGGGCGAATGCGCCGATTCACGGTGTTTGAACGGTTCACGGAGGAATAGCGTCCCGCGGTCAGGGCGACGGTTCCGGCTGTGGAGTGAACGCGCCGCTGAGCCGCAGGTAGAGGAACACCGGCTCCCCCAACTTCGCCACGGTCTGCCCGTGGTCCGTGAGCGAATAAGCGACCCGCGGCGGCCGCGTGGGCTTCACGTCCCTCCGGATCAGGCCGGTTTCCTGCATCCGGGTGAGCTTGCTCGAGAGGACGCGCGAACTGATCCGGCCGAGCCCTCGACGGATCTCCTGGAACCCGGCGGACTGGCGCATGTACAGGAGGGTGAGGATGTCCAGGGACCACTTGCCGAAAACGGTGCGAGAGATCTCTGCGTTCGCGGCCGAGGGGTCGAACACGGCGGCGGAGCCGCCGTTCCAGCCGACGTCGCGGACGATCTCTCGGGAGAATCGGGAGCAGGTATCGACGAGATCGGAGAAGCGGCGCTCGAGTCTCTCTGCCTGCGAGTCGACGCGTGCCTCGGTCTGTTCGGGTCGTGCGAGCATCTACCGGACCAACATCCCTCACTGCGGGAATTGGATACTAAGCCGTATGTGATGACTTGTGTTCATCTTGATTATCGACGCCGCTCTTTGTTACCGAAAGGATACGGGGCCTACAAATCAGCGTTGGACAAACCCCCGGAGGAATGGCACGACCGCCCCCGGGCCGTCCTATGACGCGCGGAACGACCTGCCCGCAGCGTCCTTTTGCGGCCACCCTGGGACTCGTCCTGGGCCTCACTCTCGCAGCCCTCCTGCCGCTCGTCCTCGCGCAGCCGGCCAAGGCCGCCAACGTTTCAATCAACCTCTTCGCCAACGCTTTCGGCTGGAACATCACGTCCGGGGAGGAAACCAACCCCGGGCCAACTTTCGTTGTGTACCACAATGACCAGATTACCGTCACGCTCACGAGCGACGACGGGCTTCCGCATGGGTTATGGATTGACTACAGCGGCGATGGAATACAGAATAGCGAAGATTACCTCTCCCCGAAGACGTCGGTTACCCAGAACCCCATCACGTTCTCCTTCCTCGCGGACCACGTCGGCCAGTACACGTACGCCGATCAGGTCATCCCGCTGAACACCGGCCAGTGGTCGACCCACGATAACGGCGCCCCTTCGGCGACCATCCGTGCACCGGTGCTCGGGGCATCGTGGACCGGCGGCAAGGCCCATGACATCTCCTTCAACCTCACCGACCCCGACGGAGATCCGATGACGTACAACCTCACGTACAGCTACGGCGGGCGAGCGAGCCAATCGATCCGTAGTTCCACCCCGGCAAGCGGGAATCCAAATGTCGTCTCCTGGACCCCCACGGGATTCAGTGCGACGGACACGGTCCTGCACCTGGATGTGCTCGATTCACGGGGCGCACCGGCCCATGTGGACTCCGCCCCGTTTGAGGTGGACTCCACGCCTCCAACCATCGCGTCGTCCTCGCCCCTCTCCGACGCGGTGAGCGTGGACCGGAACACGCTGATCCAGGTGAATTGGTCCGAGGCGATGAACGAGTCTACGACCGGTGCCGCGAACGCGTTCGGAGTGCGCGGCTCCGGAGGACCCTGGCTCACGGGGACCGTCGCATGGTCGCCCGATGCGACGCAATTCACCTTCCGACCATCGGGTACCTTGGCCGATGGGACGGTCTACGAGGTCCACGTGAACAGCACGGCCACGGACCATTCCGATCCGGGCAATCCCTACGCCGGTTCCATGTGGAGGTTCTCGACGGGATCGACGGCGGACCGGACTCCGCCTTCCATCCTCGCGATGGCAGCCGATCCGTCGGTCCAGGTCGTGGACGGGTTCGTGAACCTGACCACGGACGTGCAGGACAACGTGGGTATCCTCACCGTGACCGCGTCCGTCCGCGGACCCGGGTTCGACCAGAATCTCACGATGGTGCACGCATCCGGGACGCGGTGGTACGTGAATCGCACTTACAGCGCGGTAGGCCACTACGCCTTCACGGTCTGGGCCACGGACCGCTCCGGGAACGTACGCTCGCAGACCGCGGGCTTCGACATGTCACCGCCGGGATCGGGGAGCGTCCCCGCCCCGTTGTACGTGAACGTGTCGATGACGGACGGGGTCGTCGACGTGACGTGGAGCCCGGTCTCGTCCCCGACGTTGGCCGGCTATTACGTCTATCGAGGGAACGGCACCGCGGGTCAGTACACGCGACTCACGATCACGCCGATCCCGAAGGCGGCACCGACCGTGTACCGCGACTCGAGCGTCCAGCCGGGGCATACCTATTTCTACACCGTGACATCTGTGAACACGACGGGCGCGGAATCCGGGTACGCGCAGGCGATCTCGGTGACGATCCCGCCGTACACGACCCCTCCCCTCTTCGACCCGGTTCCATGGGCCGTCGCCGGGGTGACGTTGGGCGTGATCTTGGGGGCACTCTATGGCATGGTATGGCGACGCCGACCCGCGTGACGAGCGTGCCTCGTTCGAGGCGACGGGAAGCAGCCGCCTGTGGCCTTTCGTCCTGACCGTCTTCTTCGGCATCCTCTTCGCGGGCATCGCAGACCTGGCTTGGCTGACGGCGACCGGAACGAACGCGCCCTGGTTCACCTCGGCGGTCTCTGCCCAAGTGTACACGGCGACGCTGTCGACAGCCACGATTGCGACCCTGATCCTGGCCTCCCTCGCGGCGAGCAAACTCACCCTCCTCGAGTCAAGGGCCCGGGCGACCTTGGCCCGAAAGATCGACGAAGGCGCGGGCGGTCCGCGGATCCCGGTCGAGGCCCCCCGCTCGGTCGTCCTCGCCCCGAGCGAAAACCCGCGGGCGGAGGGGCTCGATCAGATCCTCTCGGAACTCGAACGGTTCGCGGAGGGTCCCATGGTCGCGGTCCGGGACCGGCAGACCGGAAGTCCCATTCCGAGGCCCCTCCCCCAGTCAGACCAGCGGTTGGTGGTAGCCGGGCAGGCACGGGTGTTGCCGCGGGTGACCCGGGCCGCACTCCGGCGGGCGCGCGGACTCGTCTGGCAGACTGTCGCCGGACCCTTGGCCGTGCTCCTCATCTTCATCTCCGCCGCGGGTGCGATGTTGCCCGGCTCCGGCTCATTCGCCCAGACCCACTTCCAGCTCAATACGGGTCTCATCCTCTTCCTCGGGTACGGCTGGCCCTTCCTCGTCGCGTGGTCCATCGCGGCCATCGCGCTCCTGCACGTCCTGGTCCGTGCGGATTCGGTCGAGAATCTGGCTCCGGACCCGATGTCCCCCGGCGATGTGGCGAGCGACCGATCCACGCGGAGAGGGAACGCGCTGTACGACCGGCGATAATCCGGCCTGACCCCGGCATGCACGGGCGAGGCCGGGAACAAGCGTGAAGCGAAACACACCGGAGTGCTTCCCCCTGGCGGTTTCATCGTCCAGACTATTCCCGGGCCTTGAAGGGCCCCGCCGACAATTGTGTGCGAGAGCCTTCATCTGGGGCGCTCTCGACGTGGGATAGGAGAGGGGAACGAATGGGAGGAGAGACCGCGGAACTGGAACAGGATTGGCGGAGCTCGGAACGCTGGGCGGGCATCGTACGGCCGTACGGGGCCGCGGACGTCGATCGGCTGCGCGGTTCGATCCCGATCCGGCACACCCTCGCGGAGCTCGGGGCCGAACGGCTCTGGGAGCTCCTCCGGACGGAAGACTACGTCCAGGCCCTCGGGGCCCTCACCGGAAACCACGCGATCCAGCAGGTCCGCGCAGGACTCCGTGCGATTTACCTGAGCGGATGGCAGGTCGCGGCGGACGGCAACGACGCGGGTCAGATGTACCCCGATCTGAGCCTGTACCCGGCCGACAGTGTGCCGAACGTCGTGCGACGGATCAACAACGCACTGCGTCGGGAGGACGAGAAGCAGCACATGGCCGGCAAGGACGACATCCACTGGTTCGCGCCGATCGTGGCCGACGCGGAGGCCGGCTTCGGCGGATCGCTCCATGCGTTCGAGATCACGAAGGCGATGATCGAGGCCGGGGCGGCCGGAGTCCACTTCGAGGACCAGCTCGCCGCCGCGAAGAAGTGCGGACATCTCGGAGGCAAGGTGGTCGTTCCTACGGGGGAGTTCATCCAGAAACTCGTCGCGGCTCGTCTGGCTTCGGACGTCATGCGAGTGCCGACGGTCCTGGTCGCTCGGACGGACGCGAACAGTGCGCGCCTGGTGACGAGTGATGCAGACCCAAGGGACCATGCGTTCCTCACGGGAGAAAGGACCGCGGAAGGGTTCTTCCGCATGGAGGGCGGACTCTCGGCAGCGATCGCTCGCGGTCTCGCGTACGCCCCGTACGCCGACATGCTGTGGTGCGAAACATCGTCGCCCGATCTCGAGGAGGCCCGTGCCTTCGCCGACGCCATCCACGCCCGTTTTCCGGGGAAGATCCTCGCCTACAACTGCTCATCGTCCTTCAACTGGCGGAAAAAACTGGGTGCCTCCGCGATCGCGACCTTCCAGTCCGAACTCGCCCGAATGGGCTACCGCTTCCAATTCGTCACGCTCGCGGGTTTCCACACGCTGAACCTGTCCATGTTCGAGCTTGCGATGGATTACAAAGACCGCGGGATGTCCGCGTACGCGGAACTGCAAGACAAGGAGTTCGCTGCCCGCGAAAGAGGGTATAGCGCGATCGAGCACCAGGCGTTTGTCGGGACGGAATACTTCGACGAAGTGGGCCAGGTGATCTCGGGTAGAACCTCGTCCACCCTCTCCATGGAAGGCTCGACGGAACGGGAGCAGGTGGCCCTCGCACCGCAAACGAAGCGCGTTGCGTCCTCGTAAGCCCGCGGATCTCCTCGTCATCGCAACGGACGGATGGAGATCGTCTAGAGGTACTGCCCGAAACATCGCAACTGCGGAGAGATCGGCCCCCATCGGATGCGAAGAGGGTGGGTCAGCTCCCGACCGGCGGAACGAGGTCTCGCTGCCCTTTTGCTGGATCCACAGACTCGGGAGGAAATGGCTCCAAAAGGCTTTCCCGAGCATCACAACTACACCGGGCAGCCATGCCGCACATCGTGATCATCGGGGACCGTGATTCCGGAAAGACCACTTTCCTCGCGCTCCTATACGCGGCCCAGGTGAAATCCGGTGCCACCCGGGCGGATGATTTTCGATTTCACGTGGACCTCGCATCGATGGAAGAAATCTCCGAGGTTTTTCAACAATTGATGTCAGGGAGTTTCCCGGATTCCGCCGCGAAGGAAGGAATCAGTGACATCAATTTCCATGTGGGCTATCGGAGGTCCAGGCTCGGGATCCTGTCGCGACGGCGGTCGAAGGCGTGGAGTCCGGATACCTCCGCCTCGTTGCACTTCGTTCTCCTGAGGAATCTGGACGCCGAGATGTCTCGATTTCGCAGCGGGAGTTCCCTCGCGAACGTGAACCTGAGGGACGTGCTCGAGAGCGATGCGATGGTCATCTTGGTGGACAGCACAAGGCTCGCCGTCGTCGGCGAAGAGAATCCGCACGGAACGATGACCAACTACGACGGAGCCGTGGAATCGCTCTTGACGGCCTTGCAGAGGTCGCGAGCGCGTGGCGACCCGAAGCGCTTCCATCCGATCTTCCTCTTCTCCAAATTTGACTCCGTCAACAAGAAAGCGCTCCGAAGGGCGAAGATCGAAGACGTGCCACCGGGCGTGCGAGAGACGAACCGAAGAGCGGCCTACGCCCGCGCGCTCCTGGAGACGAATCTGCCAAAGACAATCGCGAAGATCACTGACCGCGAGGTTCAAGGAGTGCGATTCGCCCCACCCTCGTACTTCTTCAGTCGAGTGGCGACCGAAGCCGCGACGGAGAATCAGAGGGACCGGGTTCGGCTCCTTCGCGGCGATGACGGCGGCTGGGAACTCGACTATTCTGCAGACGAATACCTCGCCCTGCTCGAGCGCCTGCGGACGATCGCCACCGAGGCGGGAGACTGAGCCGTCCCTCCAGGCCCGGTGCTTCCCGCGGGTGATAACGTTGTGATTAGGATTAAGTACGGTTGGGGGGTGATGCACAGAACATGCCCTGCGCACTACTCGGCGACCGCGCCTCAGGGAAGACGACCTTCCTGGGATTGCTCTATTCTGCCCAGGTCAAGTACGGTACCGGCGTGCAGGATGACTTCCGATTCCACGCGCCGATCGGATCCCTGAACCTGATGTCAGCGGTGTACGAAGGAATGAAGGATGGTCGGTTCCCTAGCGCGACGCTGAAGGAGGAGATCACCGAGCTCGGTTTCATCTTCGGTTATCTTCGCAAGGTGGTCGGCAAACTGCCCTACTACATCCGGCAACAGAACTGGGCGCGCCCGTTCTCCACCCTCCGATTTTCCGCCTATGATGTGTCGGGCGAAGATATTGAAGAGTTCATCGAGACCGGGATCGCCTCGAGGCCGTTGATCCAACAGCTTCTGAAGAGCGTCGTCGTCGTAGTCTTGGTCGACTGCAGCAAGATGACGACCGACATCGACACGCCGGCATACAAGAAAATGCTGCGATACGACAGCACCGTCGCGAAGTTGCTCGTCGCCTTCCAGACGTACAAGAGGCAGGAGTATGACCGGCTAAAGGATTCGGGGGTCAAGGCCGACGCGCCGAGAATCTACCCCGCCTTTGTCCTCTCCAAGTTCGACACCCTCAAGGACGACGTTCTCGCTCGATTGGGCCTCCATCGCGGATTCCCCGAGAACAAGCGCGCACGAAAGGACTACGCAGAGGCCTTGCTCCGAGTCTTCGTCCCGCAAACCCTGTCCCAGATCCGTGGCGGCAAGATTGCCGGCGTCAGCATGGACAAGGCCGCGTACTTCCTGAGCTGGGTCCGAACGGAACAACACGAGGGCATGGAACCCGTCGGGCAATCGAAGATCGTCCGGACCGGGTTTGCACCGGAAGGCGGCGGCGAGCCCGATTTCTCGTACGACGAGTACGTCGAATTCATTGAGCACTTCCGAGACATCGCCCACAAGATTCCCGACGAGGTCCTCGAGGCGGAGAAGTTCCAGGCCCAAGCCCTGGCTCGGGCAGCGTAGCGGGCGACACCATGGGAACCGCGGAATCCCGGCACGGATCCACGGACAGAACGTTCGTGGAGTTCGACCACTGGCTCTACGGGGCGGTGTCCGGGACCGGGTACACGACGAAAGCCGTCTCGAAGGGTCTCGACGCGGGCTTGTATGACCAATACCTTCGCGGGCACTACACGCCGATCCGCGCGGCCACCGCGCAATCGTACGAGGACCCGATCGATCTGCACATGATCCACCCCGTCCACGGCGGGCGCGAAATCCTCCTGTCCCGGATTACCCGAGGGCCGGCCGATGAGGCGGGGAGGCCCACGTTCGCGAATCACACGATCGTCGGGCGCACGGAGCCGCTCCGGTCGGGGCTCATCACGCTCGACTCGGTCTTCCGCGCCATGGGCGAGTTCGATCGAAAGGCGCCCGACGTGATGGGAGAGATGCCGCCCCTCGAAATCCCCACGCGTTCGGAAGAGGAACGTAAGGCCCCCTTCGGCCTCGGGATCCATCGGCACGTCACGTTCCCCGCCCTCGAGACGCTCGCGACCCGCATCATGGCCGATGCGACGAGCCGCACCCTCCTCCTGTGCCGAAACACGACGCCCGAGGCGCGCAACGCCACCCTGCACCTCGTCTTCGAACTCCTGTGCTGGGGATGCGGACTTCCGATCCTCACGGCCATCAGCGAAACTCCACGGTCCTCCGCGATGAACTTCTTCAACTTGGTCGTCGCACCGCGGGGCGTCCGCGCCGATTCGAGCTGGGCCATCCTAGAAAGTGCCCTCGCCGAGCCCGTGTTGCCGCGCGTCATGGACCGGGACGACGTGTACCAAAGGCTGACCACGATCGTGCGTCAGGCGCCCGGTTTGCCCTTGGCCCGATAGGTCGCGACTCCGCCGGTTCCTTTCTCGCGGACGACGGTCCAACCGTGGCCGACGTCCCATTCGCCTTCTCGGCCCTCGAGATCCTGATCGAGGTGATCGAGTTCCGCTTCCAGGTACGCGCCGTCCGTCTCCACGTCGGGCACGAGGCTCCCTTTGGACAGGAGCTCGCACAGGAGCACGAGGCTGCTCGGCCTCCCTTTCCAATGGACGCCGAGGAAGGCTTTCCGCGCGGCGGCATCCGTCAAAATGAGTTCCCGCAGAGAGAGGTACGATTCGCGGTCGCGGGCATTCTCGCGCGGCGGCGGGTCCAGCCTCCCCTTGCGTTTCGCGAGATCTCGGAGAAGGAGGGCCCAGTCCTTTTTCGTGATCCCCTCCCGCTCCCACGGGGACGTCGGATCCGCGTCCACATTCGCCGCGTCGGCATTCGTCGATTTCCGGGAGGAGCGAGCGCTGGCCTGAACGAGATCGTACGTGGCCCCGTCCTCCTGGTTCCTGGCCGGCACGATGCGGATCGACAACGCGCTCATGCCGAGGTGGAAGCGAGGATCGATGACAGTGAGGAGGTTCGCCGTCTCCTGAGGGAAGAGCTCCGTCAGGGTGATGTTTACCTCGGTCGTGCCGTTGCGTCGGGCCAGGGCGCTCAGCCCCTCGAGCGGGAGCGAACCGTCACCGTCTCGGGGGCCGTTGGCCAAGTCGTCGAGATAGGCTTGCGCGACCTGTTGGGTGAAACGCGGGCGCTTAGAGCCCAGGGAAAACTGGACCGCCTTCGCCATCATCCTCGAGCCGCGAAAGAGGCCCGTGACCCCGGCACGGAGGAAGGCCATGGTCCCGGCCGCGTCCACACATTGACCGATGAGGCCCGCCAACCGGATGGAGAGCTTTCGACTCAGCCTTCCGCCCGGGACCCTCGATTCATGGAACATGCCGCCCCACCGGAGGGGCGCGGTCTCCGTCCATGTCCGGTCCGTCGGACTGCGACGAAACCAGTCGAGGGTCTTGTCGCGAAGGATTCCGCTGACGAGGATCGGGTCTTCGGTTTCGGCGCGGACCCGAGGCAAGAGTGCCTCCGCCGCTCGCACGACTTGATGCAAGAGGCGCTTGTCCCCCCGAGCCTGCTCCAGGACCGCGCGCAGGTTGATCGAGTTGACGACCTCGAGGTCGAACTTGTCCTCGGGGTTCATTTGGAGGAACGCTTCGAGGGCCGGCGGTTCCGAGCGCGAGGTCCCCAGGGCCTTCGCGGTCCGCTTGGCGCCGACCGCCGTCTTGCTGACTTCTTCGGACACGGGGGGAAGCAGGGCCATGGACACCGCTGGTGGCACGAAAGGCATCTCGACCAACCAGTCATCCTCTTCACCCGCCCCAGGTTCAATAAACCCGTCGCTGGCGATTATCGCCCGTGATAGGCAATGGGTCAAGGCCCCTTTCGTCCTAAGTACGAACACCAGAAAGCAAGGTCCGACACAGTCACGACAGCGCGGTTCGGACCATCCCGCAGAGGAGCGCAGGGAGGCCCCTCGGATTGAATTGAGGACGCGCGGGATGCTCCCGGCGGAGTGCCCGCTGACACGTTTCGACTACGGGGCGGTTGCCGTCAGCCCTTCTCGGCCTTTTCGAGCGCGGCGATCAGAGGAGCAAGTCCCGGATAGCCATCGTATCGAGCGCCGCCAATGAAGAACGTCGGGGTTCCGTTGACACCGCTCTTGACGCCACTCATGAAATCTTCCCGAACGCGTCCGAGATGGACATGTTGAGCCACCTCCTGCTCGAGGCGCTTCACGTCCAGCTTGAGTTTCTTCTCGTAGTCGGCGAAGAATCCGTGGTCTCCTAGGGATGCCTGGTTCTCGTAGAGAAGGTCGTGCATCTCCCAGAACCTCCCCTGGGCGGCGGCCGCCTCCGCCGTTTCCGCGGCCCACTCCGCTTGCGGGTGGGAGGTGGTGATGGGGAAGTTTCTGAAGACGAACCGTAGCTTCGTTCCGAGTTGCTTCTGGACCTCCTTCACGATCGGGTAGGCTGCCCCACAGTAGGGACACTGGTAGTCCCCATACTCGACGAGCACCATTCGAGCATCGGACGGCCCTGCGCTGTGGTCCCGTTCTCCGACGGGCAGAGTCAATCTCGGTGGTTGGTAATCCTGCTTCGCCATGGTCAGTCGCCTTAGCCGGGTGATTTGAGTTTCTCTAGTGCGGAAAGGATTCCGTCAGCCCCCGGATTGACACCGTCCGGTGAGAGGTAGCTCCATCGGATGATTCCCTTCGGATCGATCACGAAGAGCGCCCGCGCCGATTCGCCGTTGCGTTCGGTGAAGACGCCGTATGTCCGGGAGATGGCCCCTTTGGGGTCGAAGTCGGACAGGAGGGGAAAGTTCAGGTTGCGATCCTTCGAAAACGCCAGATGACTCCAGACTCCGTCGACGGAGACTCCGAGGAGCTCGGCTTCGAATTTCCTGAACTCGGGCATTAACTGCGCATACAATCCCAGTTGGTCGCTGCAGACGGGGCTCCAATCCGCGGGATAGAAACAAAGCACGACGGGCCTGCCGAGAAAATCCCGGAGAGAGACATGTTGATCCGGGGTCGTCTTGAGGGTGAAGTTTGGCGCCTTGGTGCCGGGCTTCAACGGCGAGACTTTTTGGTTTTTCGTCTGGAACTCTTTCATCTTAGCGTTTGACCTTCATCGCCGACCGCTAGGGGGTTGTCAATTGCGTACCCGGCTCGGCTCCTTAACATCTTCGGCGACGTAAAGGGTTTTGGTCGAACCCGGCCCCGTCAATCAGCCGTCTCCTGTACGGCCTCCTCGATCAGCTTCGCGAATCCAGTCGCGTAGTGGGTGATTCCTCCCGCGTGGCTCGCCGCGGGGAACTCGATGGTCGTCGCCCCCGCCCGTTGCTCCATGAACCGTTGCTCGGCCGGATCGATGATCAAGTCCTTCCCGGAGATGACGTACCACGACGGGAGGGTGTGCCACGCGACTGCCAGCGGAAAGTTTCTGCGGCTGGGCCTTGAAGCCGCACCTACGGCCGGCTCCCGGCACGCTCCATCGAGAACCGGTTTAGGCCGTAATGTTCAGGTAGACGACTTCGCCTGCGAAGAATCCGCTGGATTGGCCATTGCCGTATTGCCCGTAGAAGATCAGGTTTTGCGGAATCGAGTAGGGGTTCGAGTAAGGACCGCCGGCAGGGTGGTCGAACGGAATGGAGGCGGGATTCGAAGAGTAGTCCGTTGTCGTGTGGGCATCCATGTCGACGACCTTGGCCGATACACTCCCGGAAAAGATCCACGCTCCCCCAGATGAGAGCGGCTGGCCCCAGATCGTGAAGAACTCGCCCAGGTTTGGCGTAACGTCTCCCCATGGCAGCTCACAATGGATGATGCCGGAACCATCGTGGGTATGGAGCGCATGGAAACCGCCACCGGGACATTGGTACGCCGAACTGGTATCTTGCGGCAGGAATCCAATGTATCCCGATTCGCCTGGGGGTTCGCCAGGCAGATGTTCCTGGACGCCATTGTAATTGATTACGAGGAGAGTGTGGTAATGCATGACGATACCTTCGGCGCCACAGTAGGTGAGCACCTTGTCCCCAGACGGTTCACGAGGGAAGGAAACGTAGTACGCTCCAACGCCGATGACGACGATCACCAGGACGACGGCCACATGGATCTTCCGGATGCGAAAGGGGCGGGCCGCGTTTCGCGGGGCATTTCGCCCGAGTTCGGCCTTGAGTTCGTCTCGAAACCGCGGCATGTCCGGATGCCGCGGATGGATGTCGTTCAGATGACGCGGGAGGTTCTCCGGCTTCACGGCGACGTTGCAAATCGGACAGCGTTCCGTGTTCGCCACAGATCGGGCCCTCTCACGGAGATGAAAAGGAGGTCTGGCTACTATTTAGGACTGACGTGGACACGCGCCGAACGCACGCATACATCATGCTGGACGTGACGCGGGATCTGGGGGTCCGTATCCTGAGCCACCGGGCCGCACTCGTGCAACGGCGTGCTAAAAGTAACATGCTCCCGGCGGGATTCGAACCCGCGTCTGAGGCTCGAAAGGCCCCGATCCTTGACCGGACTAGACTACGGGAGCGAAACGGCTGGTTAGCGGCGTAGGCCATAAATGCTTTTGGAACTCGGTTCCCCAGGAGTCGGACAACGGAAACTAGATGGTTCTCTCTGCCCTCGACGACCGGGATGCAACGAACCCGGCCGAGCATCACGGAGCTTGCGTTCCTCGTCTGCGGGGTCCTCATCGTCCTCGTCGGATGGGTCGCGGACTTCCTCGGCCTCTTCGAAATCGCATCGCAGCCCACCGGGCACGGGTCCTCGACCACGTTCCCCCTTCGGCTTTTCATGACGATGTTCGGGGTCGCCTTCTCGACGATCGGTGTCGGATTCGAGAACTTTCCCCAGATCCTCCTGGGCGGCGATCGGGCGAAGCGATTCATCGTCGCGTTGCTGTTCCTGGCGGACGGCTCGTTGCATCTCTATGCGTTCAATGACCACCTTGGCGATCGGTTCTCGGCGGCCTTCTTCGCGTTCTTCTCGGCGGTTCAGCTCGCGGCCGCCTTTGTGATCCCGTACACGAAGTATCGACTTGAAGCCCTATGGCTTGCCATCACCGTGTTTCTGATCCTCGCCTACATCGCCACACGGACGATGGCGATATGGCCCATCGGGTTCGTGGAAGAGGTGGAACCTCTCGGGATCGTCTCGAAACTGGTCGAACTCGTCACGGTCCTCGTCCTCGTGTCGCTCCTTCAATCGGACCGGGCGTCTCGGCGGCAACCCGTGCCAGTCGCTTCGCCGTCGGACCGATGAGGCGCTATATCTCGGCGGCGACTTCCTTTGCGAGGAGTCGGTATTCCTGCTCCTTCATCGCCGCCGGATTCGCCGAGATCAGGAGGTACGAGTCGTTCAGCGTGATCTTCTCGTTCACCTTTTGCAGGAACCGCATGATCGACGCAAACCCGTTCTGCGAGATCATGTACTCGAGGCCTTCCAGGACGACTGCCGCATTCCCGCCATCCGACGCGAAGTCGGAGATGGCCGTGGCGATGTCGACGAGCGCGCTCGGCTCCGCGACCGCCATCCCTTTCGCCGTGCCTCCGGCGGATTTGGAAAGCCAGATGAATCCGGCGCCTTCGATCGGATACCGGGATCGCAAGTCATCCGGATGGATGCGGGTGATGCAGAGCCCACGTGCGTTCGTCTGGAGGAGATCGGAAAACAGCGAGAACACACGCTCCGCCTTCGGTTCGCGAACGAGGTACACGCCACGGCGGCCGATGTCGCTCCGAGCGGAGAGCTCGCCCCCACCGACGACCGGGATTCCCTCTTCCTCGATGAGGCGGCTTTCCATCGCCTCGACGTCGCGGAACAGGACCGCCAGCTTCGACTTCGCGAGCACCCCCAGTTCCGTGGACGAATACCCGCGGGTCGTGAGGGAGCCGATCTCCCGCCACGCGGACTTGAGACCTTCCTCAAAGCCTTTCAGAAAGGCCTTGCGCTTCTCGTCGTCGCCCATCCCTGTGCGGCATAAGGCCCGGACGTCCGTATAGAGATTTCGTGGGATTCTCCCATGAGGCCGAGGAGGCCATGAGGGGACGGCAACCCGCCCCAAACCGATTGGCCGGCGGATTATCCGCAGGACCTCTAACCGATGTATCCGAGGTCTTCGCGCTTGTCCGGAGTTTCGGGGGCCGCCTCAATGTCCTTCAACTTCGACGTGATCTGATCGATCTGTTTCGCCTTGTTCTCGAGCTCGTTGAAGGAGATCTCGAGACCCAGGTATTTCGTGAGGACGTCCAGGACGGCCTGCGCGCTCTTCGGATCGACGAAGTAACCGGACGTCTCCCCCATCAGGCACACCGCCTGCATGTCATACAGGCGGCCGAGTCCGAGCAATAAACCGCTCGCGCCGACAATGCCGGCACCGGGTTCCCCGCGGGAGAACACGACACCGTACTTCTCCATCTCCTTCACGAGATCCGCGCCCGTCGCGGCCCCGAGGACCCGCGGCTTCGTCACCATGCGGCCCATGCCGTACCCTCCGAGGGTGAAGATCCGGCGCACGCCGAGCTTTTTCAACTCCCGAAGGATGAAGTCGCTCAGCTCGTACTGGCCCTCCGGGGTGAGGCCCTGGTAGTCGCCGGTCAGGAGGACGAGGTCCCGCCCCGGTCCCCGCTTCACGAAATGCATCTCGTTGTTCACGAGCTTCACCTGCCCATCGTCCTGGACGAGGACCTGGGGCGGGAAGTACTTCGAGAAGATCTCCGCGAACTTGACCGCCTTCAGCTCGTCCTTCAGGTGTTCCGCGGCGAGCTTGCCGACGTTCCCGATGCCAGGGAGGCCTTCGATGAAGATCGGGTCGTCCAGCTTCGGATGGTCCGTATATCGGATGGTGATGTTGTCCATGGCGTCTCACCTCTCCAATTCATGGACCCGCTTAAGTTTGCGCCTGTACGCCCCATAGCGGTCCTCGGGAGAATACCGCGGCGGCATCGGGCTCCCCGTCGCACGACCGCAGTTCGGGCAGACGTCCTTCAGGGAGTAACGGCCGCACGCGGTGCACTTCTTGAGGATCGAGCGCATCGCCTCAGTCCTTCCGGTGGAATTTCGCTTCGCCGCCTTTCGCGGTCACGACTTTGATCACCCGGGCGGCCGCCTTCTGGATCTCCTCTTCCGCGGTCTTGTAGTCGGGCGCCTTTACGACGAGCCGGTATCGTGGCGCGCCGATATATTGCACCTTCACGGATAGGCCGTCCGACTCCATCGCGGCCTTCGCGAGTGCCTCCTTGATGTGGATCGCTCCGTCCGGGCAGAAGTCGGTCGCCTCGACGTAGCCGTCGATCGTGACGTGCGGCGGGATGATGTTCTCCCGCGCGACCTCGATGAACGTCTTCACCCAAGGGCCCTTGAAGCCTTCGCCCTCGAGGGCGTGCTCGTCCATCACGCTCTCCTCGAACGCGCGGTACAAGGTGCCGAACGAATCGAGGATGTCGTACCCGAAATCCTGCCAGCACTCGTCGACCGTCTTGCCGAGACGCTGGGCCACGATCCCCAAAAGGTTCTCCGCCTTCTGCTCGTTCTTCCATTCCTGGATCTTCTCGCGGCGCTGGTGCTCGTTGACCGCCTTCAGCGAGAGGTCGATGTGTCCCTTCTCCTTGTCGACCTTCAGGACCTTGCAGACGACCTTCTGGCCTTCGCGGACGTAGTCCCGGATGTACTTGATCCAGCCGGAGGAGACCTCCGCGATGTGGATGAAGCCCTCCTTGCTCTCGTACTCGTCCAGGGTCACGAACGCGCCGAAATTCTTCACGTTCGATACGGTGCACACGACGAGCTCGCCCTCGTCGGGCCAGTCGTAGCCGCGCGCGGTGGCCGTCTTCGCCTCCGCCATCTACTCGAGGACCCCCAGGATCTCGCCTCGGATCGCGGCCTTCCCGCCCGTCGGCTTCGCGACGGTGGCGCCGCAGACCGGACACAGGACCACGCTCGCGGCGCGGTCGAAGACGATCTGCTCGTTGCCGCAATCCTCGCACTTGACCCGGAGGAACTGGCTCGTGGGTTTCGGGATCACTTGTGCACCTCCACGAGCTCGAACTTCTTCGCCCGGATCCCGGGCCGCTGATGGGCCTTGTGACACTCGCGGCAGCGGAACCGCAGATGGATCCGTTTCGTCGGTTTCTCGCGGCCCTCCGGCTTCGGACGCGGGAAGCCGCCATATCCGGCGGTCACGCGCCGGAACCGCCTCTGCCCCGCCCGGAGCTCCGACCGCGGACGGTTCTTGACCCGCTCCACTTCGAGCTCCCTGTGCTGGTTGCAGAAAGGACAATAACCGCGGATACGCTGAGGCATCTTCATGGAGGCCGACCGGGCGCCGTAACAGAGAAGAACCTGTATTAAAGGGTTGCTGGGTTCGCCGGACTGGGGAACCGACCGACCTCGGACCGAAGCAAACGGATCGTCTTTGGCCCGGCGAAGGAATTCGAATTTGGGATTCGCGTCGCCCGAGACGTCTTCAATCGGCTTCAATCGGAAGAAATATATATTGTTAAATTAATAATTGGCGGGGAGATACAAACGAGCAGGGAGGTCCGCCTGAGTCGAAGAGACGAAACCCTGGTGGACCTGCTCATCGAGACCGGCCTTTCGCGGAACATCGCCAAGACCCTCGTCTTCCTGTCGAAGCGCGAAGAGACGACGTCGGTGGAGATCGAGAAGGCGACCGGACTCCGCCAGCCCGAGGTCAGCATCGCGATGCAGGAACTGCGTCGTCGCCGATGGGTCGACAAGCGCGACATCAAGAAGGAAGGCAAGGGCCGGCCCGTACATTCGTATCGCCTGAGTGTCCCGTGGTCCGAGATCCTCGCCACCATCGACCGTGAGGAACAGACGAAGATCGAGCGGATCGAGGCGAACCGCAAGCGGCTCAAGACGTTCGCGTAGCGCGCAACGTTCGGACGCCTTTGCCGGACGCCACGAAGACGACACTCGCCATTCGGACGAAGAGGCCGTGCCCCACGACGCCTGGAATCGCGGACAGCTCCCCCGCCAATTTCGCCGGCGCCCGGATCGGGCCGAACCGCGCGTCCAGGATGTGGTTGTCGTTGTCCGTGCGGAAGTCGCGACCGTCCTGGCGCCGCATCTCCACTTTTGCACCGAGGGCCCCGATCGCGGCCGCCGCGTGCCGCCATCCGAACGGATGGACCTCCACGGGCACCGGCGCCTTGGTCCCCAGACGCGGCACGAGCTTCGAGTCGTCCACGATCACGACGAACTTTCGCGAAGCGGCGGCGACGATCTTCTCGCGGAACAAGGCGCCTCCCAGGCCTTTGATCAGGTCGAGTTTCGGATCGACCTCGTCCGCGCCGTCGACGCACAGGTCCAGGCGGACGTGTTCCTCCAAGGAGGTGAGGGGGATCCCGAGCCGCTTCGCCGCTTCCGCGGTCGCGAACGACGTGGGGACGGCTTTCACCTCCATCCCGCTGCCGATGAGGCGCGAGAGTCCCTCAAGGAAGTGTCGCGCGGTCGAACCCGTCCCAAGGCCGAGCACCATCCCCGGCTTGACGTACTTCAAGGCGGCCTCCGCGGCGTTCCTCTTGAGGACGTCCACGTCGGCCATCTCATTTCCTCCGGCGCAGTTCTTCGACGAGCTTCGCTAGTTCCACGATCACGAGATCGTCGAGCTTCTTTCCCAGCGCTTTTGATGCCTTCGACGGATCTCCCGTAACGCCGGACCAATACTTCCTCGGATCTTCCACGACGGCGTACGGGGGAATCTCATTTTTTCCCGGAGGGCTCGTCCCCTTCACGAGATCGGGTCGTGCGGTCAGGATGCGAGAGGTCTCCCCCGCGCCCGCGTGGCCATCCCCCTCGGGCAGCAGGCCCTTCGACGCATAGATGATGTCGTAGTCCGACAGGACCGTGGCCCTAAGGCCGCTCCCGCGGTCGACGACTTCCTGGGCCGCGGCCCGGAGGGCCATCATGTGCTCGCGCCCGGCGTGGCCGCTGACGATCATGATGCGGCGCACGCCGTTCCTCGTGAAATCGGCGAGGACGTCACCGACGAACGCCTTGAGCGCGTCAACGGAGACGCTGACGGTTCCCGGATAGGGACGGCTCGTCGTGCAGACCCCGTAAGGAATCGCGGGTGCGAGATGTGCGCCGGTCCGCCGAGCCACTTCGCCGAGCACGTGCAACGGCTGAATCATGTCCGCTCCTAGCGGCAAGTGTCTGCCGTGCTCCTCGAGTGCTCCGACCGGAACGATCACGACGGGATCAGTGGGGACCATCGCGGCAAAATCCTCGGAGGTCATTTCGTCAAGATGCACGCCGCGGAAAACGGCGGCAAGTCCATAAAACTGCGGGCGGTAGCTACTGCTTTGGAGGCTGGAGGCCGGGCCCGTCGTTCTTTCCGAGCTCTTGACCGACTGGGGCTCCGGACGCCGGTTCCATCCGTGACGGGGTGCGCCTGCTCTTCCGGACGTATGCGATCGCCAGGGCCGCCGTGATTACACCGATCGCTGCGAACCCTAATGCAATGAAGAGAAGGAATGGCTCGGACGGTGTTGCCCCGCCCACGTGAACCAGAGCCGAATACACGTACCGGAGCGGAACCGTGCCATTCATGGAAGAGGCGGCAACCCAAAGGAAATAGTCCCGGTCTCCCGGAAGATACGTCGGTAGCGTGACGCGTGCGTCAAGCCCGGATCCATCGACAACGGTCGTGCCCGAGCTCCAGAAGATGCCGGTCGGGGCACGGGCTTCAGACCAATCAGGGCGAAGTTCGGGAAACTGGGTTGTGTTGTATGGATACAGGGCAAGCGAAACGGCCCATGGCGCCCCCTCGGACGGGAGGGTCGCGGTGAGGTGGGAGGACTGGCCTACGCGAAGGGGATCCAGGTGTACACTCCAGTGTAACTCAGGCGTCACGAGGTCATGTGCTTGACTCCACGCGCTCCCATTCTGCCAGACCACATCTACCGTCACGGGGTCAGAAGGCATCGTGAAATTCAGGGTTAGGAGTCCGGCAGAATCGGTGACCACGCGTCCATAGCCGATGAGCGCGGTCGTGGTGTGGATGGCATAATCGAGCGTCGCGATCGGAAGTGGTCGGCCGACGGCTAGCAAGGTATAGTTCATCACCGCCTTCTGCCCCGGCGCAAAGACGTCCACCACGTTCTTGCGAACCAAGCTGAGTGCGTTGAGCGGAATTTCCACCGAAGGAGACTGGAGGACCCCTGAGAAAGTCTGGTTGATTGTTCCCAGCGTGACATACCCCCAGAATCCGAAGTAGCCCGGGTTATCCACGTAGTCCAACGTCACCTCGAAGGGCGCCCGCCCTTGCCCGTCTGTCGCTTTCTGCAAAGACACGGTCTGGCACGGCCGTGGGTTCGGACAAACCGTGGCGACGAGGTGCACATTCGCACCCGCCGTCGCGGCTCCAGCCCGGTCCGCTACCCCGACCTCCAACCTGGCGGAGTGGTTGGTGAGGTCAACCTCGTGATACCAAACAATGAAAGGGTTGACTATCGAGACAAGAAGAGGGGCGCTGGTGCCGGACCCGATGCTGTTATTCGGCCACGTGAAAGTTGCGCTGGCCCAAATTTCGATTAATAGGGACTGGGTCAGTGCGCGTGGCATCACATAGGCTGCTCGGAATATCCCCGTGCTGACATTCACAGGCCGCAGATATTCTCTCGAACCAGAAAAGATCCCCAAGCCATCATACACGACCGCCGAGACGTTGACCTCGTTAGGGTCGCGCAATTGACTGTTGAAAAAGGTCCACACCGTTGCCACCACCTCCTCTCCCGGTGCAGCGGTGTACTTCGAGAGAGCGATTACTGTCTTGACGGTGTGTTGTGCTGGAACATTCAGAATCGTCGAGTCGGTGTCGGAGACAGATCCTCGGGTAGCTCCGGCGCGGAGGCCGATTCCCGGGATGAAGTCGCCTGTCATGTTCGCAAGGATCTCGAACGTGCCGCGATAGGTTCCTGTCGCGACCTGGGTGAGGGTAACGGACTCGCTCCAAGAAGGGTACGTGCCTGAGTCCGCCAGAAGCGAGACCGAATCCGCATTCGCGAGCATCGCGCCATCCAAGACGTAGACGGTTGCATTCACCCGGTCTCCGACCACGAAGGAGATTTTGTCGACGACCAGCACGACATCCAGGCTGCCTGAAAACGCCAGCCCACTGCTGGAGGTTGATAAGACAAGCACGAGCGTGAAGCACGTGACCAGGAAGAGAGTGTGTCTGGTCCGCTGCAAGCAACCCGCCATTCCTTTCTACGATGCCATCGATACTTAAGCTTGCGGACCCTTCCGTTCCCGTAGAAACCGCCATTACCGGACTCCGTCTGTCGGGTCCCGTGCGGGTTGCGGCCCTCTTCTCCGGAGGCAAGGACTCCACCTATGCGGCCTATGTCGCGTCCCAACGCGGGTGGGACGTCACACACCTCCTCTCGATCCTCCCCCAAGACCGCGACTCGATGCTCTTCCACACGCCGAATCTGCACATGACGCCGATTCAGGCGGAGGCGATGGGGCTCCCTCTCGTCCAGGAAACCGCGCAAGCCGGGGAACAGGGTGAGCTCGACGCGCTGCGCCGAATCCTCCGGAAGGCACCGGTGGACGGCGTCGTCGTCGGAGCGATTGCCTCGGATTACCAGCACCAGCGCGTGAACCGAATTGCAGACGAACTCGGCCTGCGGGTCTTCGCGCCGCTCTGGAGGCACGACCCGCGACAGCTTGTCCGCGACTACCTCGCCGCAGGATTCGAGATCGTCTTCTCGAGCGTTTCCGCGGAAGGACTCGATACGACCTGGCTCGGTCGGCATTGGGACGATCGAGTTGTGGGGGACTTGCTCCGCTTGCAGGAGACTCGCGGGGTCAATCCGTGCGGGGAAGGCGGAGAATTCGAGACGCTGGTGCTGGACGCACCGCTCTTTGAGCGCCGAATCGAAATCCTCCGAGCGGTGCCCGACTGGCACGGGTCGGCCGGCCTCTGGCGCGTCGAGGAAGCGCGCCTTGTATCGAAGGGCTAGGTTTCAACGTCGCCGCCGGGCGGGCGGAACCGTGCGAAGATCTTTGACAAACAACTCGCGGTCGTCCTTCTCGTGGATCTTGGCTCCGGCCAGTCGGGCGAGCTTCAGGCATGCGGCGCGCTCGCGCGACTTGCCTGCGATGGCGAACGCGCGCGCGAGGGCCTCATACGCATACGCGAAGGGAAAGTAGCCGACCTTGTGCGCCTCGCAGATCTCGAGGCATCGCTCCGCGTGATACAGGGATGGCTCCGGCCGCCCGAGCGCCGCGTAGACGCGGGATATCTGCCACTCTCCAATCGCGAGTTGCTCGGGCCCTCCGACGACTCCCCAATGGTATCGGGACGCATGGGCCATGTGGATCATCGTGTTGCTTTCCTCTTTCGTGCGCCGTTTCTTGAGGACTAAGTCCCACGTAGAGTTGAACAGACGTGCCGCCATCCTGCGATGCCATTCCGCCTCCGACTTCGATGTCATGCAATTTTCCTTTCTCATGGCGATGGACTGTAGGCCTGTGTTTGCCTTCCACCGACTCGCGGTGACTGAGTGGGGCTGGGCAGATTTGAACTGCCGTCGCAGGGTCCCAAACCCCGAAGGATAGACCAAGCTACCCCACAGCCCCGGCGCCGCGAGGTACCGGATCGCGCGATAAATACGTTGTCTCAAGCGCGC
>Ga0209375_1000171_pt1 | contig 60526 bp, 63 predicted proteins | sample GraSoiAngelo_131_FD_185888 | JGI IMG/M metagenome (GOLD analysis project Ga0209375, IMG submission 185888) | Grasslands soil microbial communities from the Angelo Coastal Reserve, California, USA - 14_0929_02_30cm (SPAdes) (version 2) | ecosystem: Environmental > Terrestrial > Soil > Grasslands ...
TTGTGATTCCGAGCGAGGAGGCTTCCAAGGAGGGACTGAAGGAGAATGATGAGATAGAGATCGTGATCAGGAAACCGATAGACATCCGCGAACTCTTTGGAAAATACAGGTTTCGAGACTTGCAATCACTGAAGGACGAGCTACGGTAAGGCTGGAGTTAGACGCCAGGAGCCACTCTATGAGAGTGGAACGAGCTTCTTTCCTAGCCGTCTTTCGATGTCCATCTTGGCCCGTTTCAACTGTCTGGCCCTCCTCAACAGCTCAACCAGATAGTCAAGGTCAACTACCGGCCTAAGCGACGGATAGTCCCATGGAGTCTTGTTGACCTCATCCGGATAGATCATGTACCCCTCCGGATAGTGGGTCATCAGAATACCCGTAGGATCCGTCTCCAACGACTTGGAAAACTCGCGGAGGGTATAGCCTGCCTTCTTCAACAGCTCAAGGGTCTTGTCAAGCTCGTCGCACGCCCTCTCAAGCTCGGCGTACATCTCGCCCCTATCCCCATCATTCGGCAACGCCCTAGGACCCTTCTACAATTGGGTCCTGAGCCGGCCGCGGGCATAAGCATTCTCTAACCGAGAACCTAGTGCTCCCGAAACACGCCAGGTTCCAGACCCCAATCTTTCCACATCACCCTCGTGTGGATGTCCCAAGATATTCCTATCCAGGTCACCGTTTATTGGAGACTGTCCCTGACTGTCCCCTGCAAATCGCCCTAGAATCGCCTTAGAATCAGAAACCTGTCCATCTTCGTGTTAATCCTCCGAGATGATCAGCGAGCATCGAAACGTCCCCTGTAACCTCTTCCTGATGAAAGTTGATGAGCCGGGAATTCAAGAATATTTTTGAAATCGCACCATCCTTGCGCGACAGACCCGGCGAATCCCAGAGAAAGCCTTCTCTTCCAAACCCCTTTTCCACTAACTTTGTTTTTCTGCTAACTATTCCTTTTCCGTTATCTTTTCTCGACCCCCCCGGGGGCATCCGAGAACTCCAGAGATCCTTCACACTTTCTATTCCGACCGGAAGTCTATCATCCGCACCTGTAATGATTGAAGGTTGATGACCGGCAATAACCCCGGCTGCGGCACCAATCCCATACGCTTCTGATAATCAGTCTGCCCCTGCCACGCCCCACAGTTGACAATCGTCGTCCCCCGATACACCCCCGACCCAGGCACATGCACATGGCCCGAGATGAACACGTCCGGGACACGCTCCACCACCAGCCAATCCTCCACCTCCGGCCCGATAGGCGTATTCTTCCCATACTCCGGCGCCAGATGCCTCGCCCGCAACTGATACTCCATAACCTCCACTGGACGACGATAATCAAAACCCGGCACCGAACTAATCAAATCCATCAAACTCGTCCCATGAAACAGTAGAAAATCCACCCCCTCCAGACGCACCTCAGAAGGATCACCCAGCGAGACAATCCTCCGCGAATCATACACGGGACCCGCAAAATCCCGCGGAATCATAGGCTGAGGCAACGCCTGGCGGACAGCATCATGATTCCCCGGAATCAAAACCACCTCCATATACTCCGGAATCTCCCCGACAAACTTGGCCGCGAGCCTATACTGCTCATAGATATCCGGCACCTTCAGATCAAGCTCCTGCCGCGGATACACCCCGATACCATCCACAAGATCACCCCCGATCAGAACATACTTGACACGATCCGCAATCTCCCGCTGGCCCGGATCACCAACCTCGCCCCGAAGCCAGCCCAAGACCCGCTGGAACGTATCCTCCAGGAACACCTTGCTACCAACATGGACATCCGAGATGAGGACCGCGTAGACCTCCTCACTAGCCCGGCCGGGCCTGTGATCGGGAATCTCCGGCAGCACAATATTCTCGGCCACCAACAACTTCCCGGAACTCTTCCGCGTCTCCAAAAACAGGACCTGGTCCCGAGCAACCCGACGCGCCGTCTGCCACAACGCCGGATTCGAGTCATTCACCAGCACTGTCGCCTCCTCGTCATAATCGTCCACTGTCAGAAAGATCCGGTTCCCCTTCTCGCGCTTCTCCACGACCATGCAGACAAACCGTCCACGACCATTCGACCCAGAAGCCAACGCGTCTGCGATCGTCCCAGCACTCCTAGTATCGATCCTCTGCCGAAACAGGCCGCTCATCTTCTCAAACCTGCTGCGGAAATACCGGAGAAAATCATCAAAGACGCCCGCCGTCCCCAATTTTCCCGATGGATCAAAGACTACCTCAAGCCGCGACTCATGCTCCTCAGCAAGACGACGCCCAGCACCAAGGCTCGTCTCAACCTCCGCCGCCTTGTTCGAGGTCAGCTCCAGCTTCTCAGCCGCCCTGAGAACCAGATCAGCGCTGATGAACAACGGCCTAGGCTCGACAGAACCCGCCACCTTCAACAGCTCATCGACGAGCAGCCTCAACGATTCTTCCCGGCCGAGCTCGACGAGAGTCTTGAACGCGTCAGACTCGATCTGGAAGCCCGCTTCGAGTATGACCCCTATCGCGTCACGCAGGTTCTCAGACAAGCAGACTCCCCGGCAGAGCCACCATCGTAGTATGATGACCGGTTTATTCTGTTATCCTCGCCAGTCCCTATCGAGTAATCGTCAGATCCGAAATGTCCACCGAGATCTCGCACATCCTGTTCAACGCAATAATAACCGCCACCAGATGGTTGACTAGGGGCCTCGATGAGCCAGCCACTTTTGCCTCGGCATCGGAAAGCTGCCGCTTGGCCTCCTTGAACCGTGGCCCGACCGACGAGGCTAGTTTCAGATCCCTCGAAAGCACCGAGCCTACCGCGTCCTTGTACATCGCATTCACCGCCAGGCCGATCTTCTCCAGCAACGCCTGCTCCTCCTTGGGGATCGGAACATCAGCCTGAGTATTCTCTGCAATCGTGACAGCGTAGTCAGCAAAATTCTCGATATAGCTCGCGAGCAGACGAAAATCGAGGCAGTCAACAGAGGAGACCTTGATCTTCTCCAAGAGATATGTGTCAGCAATAGCCGCTCTGACCAGTCGTACGAGGAGAAAGTACCACCGGTCGACCTCCTCATCCCTCTCAACAACACCCTTCGACAGCCCCCCATTCGATGAGACGAAAGACTGGACAGCGTCAAGCTGCATAGGCATCGAGAGCATCTCCAGCCGGCGCAGAATACGCTCAGGATTCAACAAGGAAGGCTCAACAAGACACTGAAGAACAATCCTCCTAGAATCCTCCTCCAGCACCTCAAGCCCGACAAGCCTCTTGGTAGTCTTCCTAACCTCCTCCCGAACATCCGGCGGCAAACTGTCCTTCGACTGGACCCTGATGATATCATAGCCTAGCAAGTATCTCTCGATAATCTCCCGTCTAACGAAGGGAGAAGCGTCCAAGACCACCTCGAGAGGAGCCCTATCCTCATCAATCTTGGGCGAGAGCAGGAGCCGCCCATCCTGGCGCTCCTCATAGGAGACCATGGACCCGGCGCCGAGCCCGACCCTCTTCGCCCAGGCCTTGGGGATTGTTACTAGATACGTCCCGTCCGGGGTCCGTTGTAGTTTACGCAGTTCCAACTGAGACGATCACATCTCAATATATAGCAATGGAGAATTTTAGGGTTTGGCCGAATCTACTATGAAGAGCTATGCAACTCTAGAGTCTTCTGCCCGTCCCCACCGTTCAGCTGCTGATAGCCGAGCCTAACAACCTCTTGGGTATTCTGACCCTTCAGAGCGCTAAGCGCGACCTGAGGCGTCTTCGGGAAAATTCTCGACACAAGCATCTCGCCCTCATGCAGTTGATCTTGACTACATCGATCGATCTTGTTGACACAGACTATCAGAGGAACGTTTGGGGCGATTCGTTTCAAGGTCTCATTCGAAGCGGTGATCTTCCTGAAAACTATCTCCTCGTCCTCGCTAATATCGATGAAGAGAAGAATCAGGTCAGAGTCCGATATCTCTCCGAGGGTCGTGTTGAAGGCTTTGATAATGATAGGATGCATGTCCTCGATGAAACCAATACTGTCAATGAGAATGAAGCTGAAAGCATCAGCACCATTCTGATAGTCAACCCTCCGGGCAAAAGTTGACAAGGTCGTGAAAGGACCCAGCCCCGTAGCCTTATGCTCAGCCACCATCCGGTTGAAGAACGTCGTCTTCCCGCTCTGCGTGTAGCCTGCCAGCGCAACGATAGGAAAACCTAGCTCTCTCCGCCTCTCCCTCAACGCCTTCTTCTTCTCATACACATCCTCCAACTCATCTTCTAGTCGCGAGATTTGCCGGCGAGCCCCTCGTTCGTAGTCGCTGTAGGGATATTCGCCGGGACCGCTCCAGCCGACCTGTTCGCCGAGGATACCTTTCAACCGGAGAAACTCCTTGCCCCAAGAGAAAGTGTATCTGAGCTTTGCCAGCTGGATCTGAAGCTTCGCCTCTTTAGTCATGGCTCGTTGGTCGAACACCTCGAGAATCAGCATATTGCGATCGACGACTTTGATGTCCGTTCCGCCGAGGACCTTCTGTATCTTGAAGACCTGTGATCCCGGCAGTCTGTTCGCGAACAAGACTGCCTCTATCTTCTTCTCTGAGGTCAGCTGCTTGACCTCGTCCAGCTTTCCCGGGCCGATGCAGTAGGTGTGGTGCAGACTCTTCCGGTGCTGAATTACCCTGTCAACCACTTCGTAGCCAATGCTCTTTGCCATCGTCTCAACCTCATCGGCTCTAGACGGCACGAGAGGCACTACGCACTCGACGACGATGGACCTCATTTCAGAAATTCAACTTGGTCCTAGAAGCCGGTTCGGATTATATCAAGACCCTGTGTCCAAAGCAGCACTACTGGACCCTAATCTCGACTCCAACGGTCCTCTTGATCAGATCCGCCAAGAGGTCGACCTGGGGTTTGCCGCCCTTTCGTGTCGGAATCGAGACCACCAGGGGAAGTTCAATTTCTTTCTTGCTCTTTCCAAGTCTGTCCTTTATCCAGTCGAAGACTGGGTCTGTGACGATCACTAAAGACACAAGCTGTTTTGCCTTGATCTCGTCGAAGGTTTTCACGGCCTCTTCCTGAGATTCGACGACCCACGTGTTTTTGACCCCGCCGAGTCTGAAGTAAATACTCGTCTCTTTGTCGGCCATGACTCCTATCTTGCCCATGTCTGTTTCCTACTTGAAGATCCAGCCTGTCTCCTTGGACCAGAAGAGCAGGTCAAGCTCTGCCATAGGTATGCCTATGTCGGCCGCGAACCGTCGTAGCTTCTCTTCAATCTCCAAGTATCGTTTCTTGGTGATGGACAGTGGTACTTCAGGTATGACTTCGAGCCGAGCCAGGTTCCGCAGGATGTGTCGGTCGAGAATTGCGAACTCTTCACCCAGCCCGATGTTCCGGAGGAAGTGGCTGGCTTCTTTGTAGCCGAGTCCCTTGACATTCTCGACCAGCCATTGGCGAAGCTCGAAGGGATTGTAGAAGCTCTCGATGCGGGATTTCAGCTGAAGTCTACCATCCGCTGCGAAGAGGTCCCTGGCCTCTACGATGTAGCGGGCTTTGCTGTCTCCGAACCTGACATTGCTTAGATGCGGCTCGAGGTCCGTAGGCTTTCCCTTCAACAGGAGAGTTAGCTGTTTCAGCTTCGAGACCGCGTCCCAGCAGACCCTTGCAGAGGATTGTGGGGTCAGCAGGCAGAACGCAAGCTCGGCGAAGACCTCCTCGTCATTCCAGCGCATGACCTGTTTGAATTCCAAGAGACGTTTCTGGATGGCATCCTTCCTTTCTTGATAGAGCGACTGTAGTTCCAGGACATTGCTGTCCGGTCTTGCAACACTCAACTGTGCGCTAGAACTGTTTGAGAACATCTGGCTTCTCCATAATACGTGAACAGTAGAAGCATCTCAGTCTCAGCGGGTCCTGTCGTTCAACCATAAACTTCGGCTCGACAGGCTCACCCGCATTCGACACGCATGCGGGATTTGCACATTTTACGATTCCTCGTATAGAGTCTGGAAGTTTGACCCGTGTCTTCTCAGCCACCTCATAGTCCCGGATGATATTGATCGTTGCACCGGGCGCGATCAGAGCTATCTTGTCCACTTCACCAGGCTTCAACTCTCGGTTTTCAACCTTGACGATGTCCTTCTTGCTGGCGGTCTTGGATGGAACGTTCATCGCCACACTGACGATATCTCCCTCGCCGCGGCCAATTCCGAGGATCTTGACAACGTCGAGAGCGTGGCCCGCTGAGATATGGTCAATCACGGTGCCGTTGCGGATCTTCTTAACATAGAGTTCCTTCACAGCAACGGTCTTGGACAAGGCAGTTCATCTTGAGACCATCTTACACTCTTAATTGCTTCTCTGGCTAAGCGAACTGAGACATGACGGTCGAGTCGGACTCTCTCAATCTTCACACGCACTACGAGGGCGAAATCCTTGACATTACAGAAAAGATTCAAGCCATTGTAGCGAAAGGAAATATCAGGAACGGGGTTGCCTTTCTATTCGTCCCCGGGTCCACAGCGGCACTGACTACGCTTGAGTACGAACCCGGCCTTCTCGTTGACCTTCCCAGTATGCTCGAAACAATTGCACCGAAAGCCGGAACCTACGAGCATGAAAGACAGTGGCATGATGGAAACGGCCACTCTCACGTCAGGGCTGCGCTCCTAGGGCCTGACCTGTTTGTCCCGATCAGAGATAAGAGTCTGGTACTGGGCACTTGGCAACAGATCGTTTTCATCGAGCTAGACGTTCGGTCGCGAGATAGAACGCTTGTCGTCCAACTCATAGGAGAATAGCGTTCACCCAGACCCCTCCCTTTCCTCTGGAAAACCCAACTCTCCCATTGAGGAATGTTCTGACTATGCTACTGTAGTAATTCATCATTGACAGTGTATAGGATGCCATAAATCAAGAGATCTCGCTACTAACCTCAAGTAGTATTCTCCCAGAAAACAAAGAACCAACACAAGACAGCAGAATGGCCTCTCCAACGGAAACATAGGGGTGGGGGACAGTTTTAGTCGGTCCAGTCGAAACGTCTGTACGAGAACCCTTAATTCCATTGGAACTGAGACGCGGGAGTATCAAGTAGAAGCTCGTTTTCCATTGTCGCAACAGGGATTGGATCTAATCTTCGAACAAATTCTGTCCGGAGGGCTCGTCTTCAGGGACAGGAATCTGCTTAGGCACGACTACATGCCGGCGACCCTGCCTCACCGCGAAGAACAGATTCGACGGCTCGGCTCTGTCCTAGCGCCGGCTTTGTCTAGAGAGCGAGTGTCGAACCTCTTCGCTTATGGCAAGACTGGGACGGGAAAGACCATTGTTACAAGGTTTGTCTTGGACAGGCTGCAGAGGAAGGCGAAGGATCATGGTCGGGCTGTAGATACGAGCTATGTTAACTGTCGGCTCGCTGGTACGAATTATCGTGTTATCGCTGATCTTTGTCGTGCGCTGGGAGAGGATGTGCCGTTTACTGGACTGGCCGTCGGAGAGCTTTTTGACAGGCTGAGAAACGCGTTACAGTCACGAGAGTCGGCGTTTCTCGTTGTCTTGGACGAGATTGACGCGCTTGTCAAGCGGAGCGACGATGACCGCCTTCTCTACGAGCTTACAAGGATTAACGAGCGACTCGACGGTGGATGGATCGGAGTCATAGGCATCTCTAACGATCTCCACTTCAAAGACTTCTTGGACCCTCGCGTTCTGAGTTCTCTCGGGGAGGAGGAGCTTGTGTTCAAACCCTACTCGTCCGAAGAGCTGTACGACATCCTGAAAGACCGTGCGGAGCAAGCTTTCCAGGAGGGAGTCTTGGACGATGGTGCTTTGCGTCTCTGCTCGGCCTTGGCCGCGGGAGAGCATGGTGATGCCAGGAGGGCCCTGGACCTTCTCCGAGTGGCCGGCGAGATCGGTGAGCGAGCTAGAGAGGAAAGAATCCTAGAATCTCACGTTCGTATGGCCCAGCAGAAAGTGGAGCATGACAGGGTCACCGAGGTATTGTCCTCGTTGCCTCTTCACTCGAGAATCCTGCTAATCTCGGTTCTCCACTTGGAGAGTGCTCGTAAAGAGAGCTCTGTCACTGGCGATGTGTATGAGGTCTACCGCGGTTTGTGTTCGGCTGCGGCCGTCGAGGCCTTGACGCAGAGGAGGATCAGTGGCCTGCTGAACGAGCTGGATATAATGGGTATCATCAATGCTCGAGTTGTGAGTTTCGGCCGGTACGGAAGGACAAAGAAAATCCGGCTGGGAGTAGAGCCACAGGCTGTCAAGTCTGCCTTTGGAAACGATGAGCTTGTCAGAGGGCTCTTAGAATATGCGCCGCGCAGTCTACCAGGACACCAGGTTCGCTAGCTGCATCGGGATCGAGGACGGCCCCTTTCTTCCCAGGAGACTCGGGGGTTCAAAGGCACCACTCGTGGTCGTCAAGCTAGAGGGCCCGCACATAACGGCCGTCAGGGCTGGATGGATTGGCGTGGACGGGATGGATGGGACCGAACGGGCGCTGAAACTATTGAAGTCTCTCTCCATATTGGAGTCCCCCATTCTGCTGGCAGGGGTCACGTTTGGGGGCTTCAATCTGGTCGATCCTCGGAGACTGCAGAAGATGTTCAAAGTCCCGACGATTGTCGTTGTAGGGTCTCGGCCGAATAACAGGGCTGTGAAACGTGCCCTGGTCAGACATTTCCTCGATTGGAGAGAGAGGTGGCGGATCATCCGATCGCTAGGCCCATTGCGAACTGTCCGTACTGTTGCGAGCGAGAATCCGTTATTCTATGAGGCGTTCGGCTGTTCAAGTAGCGTTGCGCAAAGGATCCTTGCCGGCTGGGCCTTGGTCTCGAGGATCCCAGAGCCGCTGAGGGTCGCGGGACTGGTTGCTAGAGGATTGTTTCCAGCGCAACCCCTCGACTAGGCCCGGGGTTACAGGAGCCTTTAGTCGTCCGACGGACGATGCAGTGGACGGTCCTGGAGAGTCTTCCGTGGACTGTCGGGAGATTAAGAGATGCTCGAAAGAGAGAGTTCGAAAGACAACAAGCTGAACGATTATTTTCGGAGAAGATGCTGCAATTATGAACGGTTTCTCTGCGATCGTGTCTGGGAGTGCGCGTTATGCGCGAAGCAAGCAGGGAAGGTCGAGCCGTTGGAACTCTCTCTGCCTACGAAGGTTGAGGCGTTGAGGCGGAGGTGAAAGGTTGGAGGCTTTGAGGGAAGAGGAGGTTTTGCAGCTCGAGGAGGAGTTGTTGAGGAGGCTGGAGGAGCGGTTTACGCCGTTGGTCCAGCGGGCGGCGGCGGATGCTGCGAAGGTTGTGATGCACCAGCTGCGGCTTGACTTGATGAGTCATATCAGCCGACACGAGGATACTATTCGACGGTTGAAGAGGTCCGAGTCGGCGTTGAACCATATTCCCAACACGCGCTAGCCGCGCTGGTATAGTTCTGGCGGGGAGGGGTGCTCGTGGGCAGTGGAGCCGTTGTGGGGTGAGACGGGGGTGGGCGGTTGTAGTGTTTCTTGCGTCTGTATAGCGTCCGGGCAGAATGTCAGCTTCACCCTAGGGCTGGAACCGGCAAAGTGTGGACGGTCTCTGGAGTTTTGACTAGCCCCCCGGGGGCTAGAGAAAAGATAACAGAAAAAGAATAGTTAGTGGAAAAAAGAAGGATAGTGGAGAAGGAAAGGATTTTGGAGCTTCAAGGATTCGCCGGATCTGTCGCGCGAGGGTCGATCGATTTAAGAAATATTTCTAGGATCTCTGGGGTCCCGGGTTCTTACAGGGAAGTGTTCTGGTGGATGGTTGGTCCATTGTTGATCGTTTAGGAGGATTGGCGCGACGACGTACAGGTTTTTGGTTCTAGGGCGGTTCCAAGGCGTTTCTCTAGGAACAGCAGGTCCAGTTGCCTGAGAGGGTCGGACGCATACGGGATGATCCCCGAATGTCGGGAGTTTTCCGGACTCGGTCTGCGTTATCCGTGGCAGGCGCGGCATAGCGGGGTCTTGTTGATGACTCCCTTGATGGTGACGCATCCTGTGCAGAGGTGTTTCCGGCAGGAGCTGCACAGGCGGGTGTGGTCGTGGCAGACTACTGCTCCACAGTCTTCGCAGACCGCGCTTGTGGCGCTATCACACAAGGAGCATTTCCGTGTCTCATCCCAGATCATTTTTCCTGTTGCTGCCTGTAGGATTTTTCGGTAGGACCTGTTTCCAGTCTGAAGCTCGACCGTGACTATCGGTATGTGGAGTAGGCTGACTTCTGGGACGGAAACGTCGTCTGGATGAGCATTCGAGCCTTGCAATAGAACCTCGGCAACCCGAGCCTTCACAGTTTCTTCGGTAGCGGTTGCTGGTGCAACGGTGACGCTGTTCTTCATCTCAAGTTCGGGAGGAAGCTGAGGCATGGAGCCGGTCGAGGGCTCGATCTCCAAACATTCAAGGAACAGCCCGGACCCCGGCAGGTTCTTCAACTCGCCCTCGAAGAGGCCAGCGTCACACTCGCGACCATCGACCCCGTCAAAGACTATCACGCCCCTGGCAACCTTCTTCTTGCTCTGTGCTAGAACAAAATCTGCGAAGTAGTAGGGGCGAAACTCCAGCTTGGGCATGGAACCAAGCCGAAGGATGCTGCCGTTTTCTAGGCCGTGAGCAAGAATCTGCGATGCTACCGCCCGCGAGACGGGAAGTGTCCCTGGAACCTTGTGGCGCTCCGGAGGCTTGATCTTCTCGACCCTCTCCTTGAGCTTGGCAAGGTCCCAGAGCTCGACTCCGAATTTTCTGGCCATGAACTCAGCATCGCCAGTGAAGCCTTTGGGAGACACGTAGATCCCGTCGGGCAGACCAGCGCTCCTCAATCGGTGAGCGAACCCTTCGACCTCGCGGCCGTTCACTTGCCGGTCGCCCTCCCAGCATTCAAAGGCCACCTTCTGGGTCTTGTCGCCCTTCCTCCGCGAGGCTATTACGTCGACAAAGTGCGATTCGGACTCTCCAGCTTGGACATTCTTTTCGACCTCGAATCCTTCAACCCGACAAACATCACAGACCATATCGACTACAAGATTACTAGAGTCTCGACCGGTCTGAGCGGCCATAGCGATCTGCACGGCCTCAAAATCGAGTAGACTAACGACCGCGAATAAAGCTGGTGTAACCAGCCGACTGGCACATCGATAAGAGTACGAACGGGACCAGCGCAAAGATCCGGAGCAGAAATCGCATCCGCATTGAGTGGCGAAAGCAATTAGAAGCGGATACAAAACAGTATCCGTCGGGACCCTTGACTCAAACTGAGACTTGGCAAGAAGGAACGCGAAAGTCCATCAGAGAAATTCTGAAAGATCCGATAGTATCGAGGCTGCTAACTCGTAGCACTCTTACTCGCGTCCAGTTCGAAACACTCTTGATCGACCAGCTCGGACACGATATGGCGAACAAGAGGCTAACACGGAACGAAATGGCACGGATTATGCGAAACCAGAGGGGAATCAGCCGAGGAGCACTCAACAGGACCCTAAGACAAGCGAGAGAGAATGTTTCGGAAGCTATTCACACTATTCTTCTACTCGGTTACGGAGGATTATTTGATAGCCCAAGCCTGGCTCCGTTCATCGAGGCCTCCGAACAGTTGAAGAGCCAGACAGCTCAGTTGCGAGAGTCCGCCGGACAGGCTGAGTTCTACCGCGCAAGTGTAGAAGGCCTATTGGGCAACCTTGAAGAAGCATTCCAGGCACTGTACGGTAAAACTCGTGATACGTGACGTCACACACCAACTCGAATATCACATCACGTCGCGTCACATGAGTCAGACAAGGTAGCACATCTCGGTGAGGTGTGATTATCCCGTCGGACTTTACATCACGGACTTGACATCAAGTCGCAACAGAGCTGTCACGAAAGAATCACGAGTGATGCTCAGCGTCGCCCTCTGGACGCCTCGCCTCAGTTAGTCTTAAATGCGAAACGCCTTACACGTGATATCACGACACCAGCAGCGTGATATCACACATTGTTTGGATTTCTATCGATGAGCAAGAAGCGGAGGGAGGAAGATGCGGAAAAGCGCGATGTTGCGCAACTGTTCTTTGATTCGTTCTCGAAACGAGTCGGAGCAGTCGAGGATAGCTTGCGGAACGTGGCATCAGGGTTTGAGAGGTTGAAACTGTCGGTTGAAAGGGGGCAGATCTCGGACCTCGTACTTCTGGAGCGACTTCAGAAGGCTGAACAGCTCATCAAAGCGTCTCTCGAGTCGATAAAAGTGGCTGTCGAAAGGAATTACGCGGTTGGAGGAGTCGCAGCTACAAGAGAAGCGGAAAGGCGCAGTTTCTCGACGGAAAACCCGGTCGAGACGACTGCCCAGAGTGACGCGGTTATCGCTTCGCGAATCTTGTCTCCTACTGGAGAGATCGGGTCCCTACCGTCCATTACGACACCTACCGAACTGCAGGTTCTGACGCTCCTCGCAAATGAGGGGCCAAAGTCGGCTCCAGAGATCGGTCGTGCGGTGGCCCGGTCCAGGGAACACACTGCTCGTCTGATGAAGAAGCTGTACGAGGAAGGCTACATCCGGAGGGACCAGACCAGAATCCCTTTCAGATATTCGCTGGTGGACAAGGTCAAGGGCAGTTTCAAGAAGCCCGATGTCAGGGACGAAGGGAAACAACAGATTTCGATTCCTCAGACTTGACCCTGTAACTGACTGTACGACCGAGTTCCACCCTGTCAAGTATTCCCCTATCGGTAAGCCTTCCTAGGTATGTGGAGACAGTGCTGAGCGGGATCTTCTCAGAGAATGATGTCTCGAATGCTTTCTTGGCGTCTGAGGCGCTGAAGTTCCTGTCCTTTAGTCCGGAGATTATCGTGCTTGCGAGTCTGTCGAACTTGTGAGGCGATACACTGAGTGCGGAAGCTGTCGCTCGGGGAGTTCCAGCCATGATCTCTACGAGATCTAGAAGCTTCCCGACCTTCTCCCGGGTGATATGGCCATCGATGGTGATGGCATGCCTCACCCCCTCATCGTCGTAGAATTCGAGTTTGAATCGGCGAGGCTTCACGATGGGATCCTCCAGAACAGGAGATTCACAATTCACCTTTCACGTGTAGAAAAGAGCTTCTCTTCTCCGTGGGAGGGCTTGTGGTGAACTGTCTCGGGAAGTTATGTATGGGTTTCCAGTTGTTCCAGTGGAAACAGGGGGGTTACCGGGCTTGTTCACCGGTAGTGAAACCGGATTCGGGAGATTTCTAAGAGGACGGAGGATTGGCGGCTCCGGCTCCCGAATCAGGAGGCTTGGAGAGGGTTGGTGCAGAGGACGGGGGAGGCGACGATCGGGCGAGCAGCTCTTTTTCCCTTTGTCTCTGACTCCGTCGACGGATAAGTCTGTATGTCTCGACGATCGGCGTCAGGAGTAGCGGGACTAGGAGGAGGTACGAGTAGGGCTGGAAGTCGCCGAAGGTCCGGGTGAACTGTATCCAGGGGCCGCTGAGGGAGTCGATCTGCGCTGGGTCCGTGTTGATCGTGTAGAATATCGTGGTTCCGTTAGGAGCTGCCCAGTCGAAGGTAACCGTTGAAGGCGATAGAACGTAGATTCCGCTACTGTCCGTGGTTACCGTGTAGCTCATTGTCTGACGGGTGCCGGGCGGGAATATCAATGCCTGCGCGGTCTGAGTGCCAGAGGGCGATATCTGTAGAGTCTGCAAGTATGGGGGTGATGCCTCTGGGTCCGATGCGGTCAGGTTGTTGACTGTGACGTTGTCCAAGTTTTGGATTGTCACGACAACGACATGGATTCTTCCCACGGGTCCCGTGGTGGGAGTAATCGTCTTCTGGATTACTATGTCGGGAGCAAACGGATAGTCGAAGGTGGCTGTGAAATCGGATTGCGGACTTGTGACGTTGAGGTAGTAGGTCGAGTTGTAGAAGTATGTCTGAGGAGGGTTTTGTGGGCTGTAGAGGATTGTGCCGGGCTGGAAGCTGATGCTCACGAGCGAAACGTTGGCCGCTGGGTCCGCGACAATATTGTTCTGGAAGCCGAGGAGGGATTTCAGGCTGAGTTGGTGGGTGCCTCCCTTGTAGTATTCACGCGGATATTGGATGTGCATGTAGAAGCTTAGAGAATTGATCATTGTTCCCTTAACCTGAAGCGGCACCAGTCCTATGGCAGCGAAATATTTCATGTTCTGGATGCTTGCAGGGTTGATGAGCGATGAGAAACTCTGGCTAGGGAGCAGACTTAGAAGTCTTATGAGCGCGTCATTGTTGGAGAGTTCCGGGTTTGGCGCGTAGATGTTGGCGCTGCCCGCTTGCCCCATAGGCAGTGAGAATACTGTCGTGAATGGGACGCCAAGTGCTTGGGAGAACTGGGCCTCGACGGCTCTCGACTGCGAAGCCGTGACTTTTGCGCTTTGATTGTAGTATGTTATGAGTGCCGGTTGGGATATGATCTGCAGGAACTGGCTCTGTCCGTTTCCGAAAGCCTGTGAATCGTTATTGTTGACGATGAACGCCGCTACCATTGCACCTGCATAGTTGCTGTCGATGGTCAGTCCTTGGCTTGATAGGTCGAGGTTTGTCATCTCGAGAGTCGCGTTAGGTGCGCCCAGCATGTCTAGGCCGATACCCAGGCGTTGGTCGTAGGGTCCTGGTGTTGGAGCTTGAATTATGGCATGTGAGGTGGTGAGGCTTGGGATCGCGAAGAACGGTAGAAGTGTGAGTAGGAGTAATGCGGTCTTCAATGTAGGTCTGTCAGATATTTTCTGATTGGCCGTCAGTGTTGGTTTTCTTCGAATCCCGACAAAGACGTGCTTTGCTAGGTCAATGCCGGCTTGCCAACTCAGACAGGCTGCTCGTCCGGAGATTGTGACTATTGCAAAGATGAGACCCGCGTTCCTAGCTAGTGTCAGAGCGATGCTTTGGATGAACGCTTGGTCTGTGGGCGAGGCGGCTTGGAGGAAGAGAGGGAGAAGGTCGCTGGCAACTGGGCCGGTTGCGGCGCTGACGAGTGAGAAGCCTACGGGTGGCGGGGGGATTCCGGAGAGGCTGCCTGAGGTGAGGCCTTGGAAGATGCTCAGGGCTGCGAGCCCCATCGCGCCTAGGGTGGAGAGGAAGACTGCGAGACCAACCATGAATCCGCGTCCAACCTTCCCGCCCGCTATGATTCCTCCCAGAAGGCCTGCAGTGACCCAGAGCTGGAAGACTGGTGGATAGGTGAGTGGGTTGGTGAAGATGAGGTAGACGGCGACCATGAGAGTGTTGAAGTGGACTCCGAGGACTGGTGAGAGCCAGTCGCTGACGCTTCTAAGTCCAGCTGGTAGTTGGGTATAGCCGATGTATAGGACGAGTAGGTATGCCGCGGCCCACCCGATGTAGCGCCCGAGGAATAGTCCTTCGCTCGGGTGCGGTAGGAGATAGACTGTCCTAGGATCATCAGGCCTACGTTTCACCAGAACGCTGCCGATGCGCATGTACAGAATGATGTAGAGGATTCCAGGGATTACGCCTGCCAATACGAATCCAAGAATCGCAGCGGACAGGCTGGACCCTCTGGCCTTCTCGAACTCTCTCGACGCGATTCTCTCTCTAATTCGAGACCCTTTTCCTGCTACTATGACGCAGCCGATTGCTAGTACCAGGAGTGCGATTGGAAGTGTTTGATATGCGAGGAGGCCTGGGACCCACGTCGGAAGCGTGCCGATGATCACGGTGCTAACTAGGATTCCAAGGGCACGCGTAAACGAACTACAGATTAGAGCTATTGTGGCTGCCCGCCTAATCTCCTTCGGCCCATCTTTCAACGCCTGAAACGGTGGAGCTTCGGCCACGCGTCCGTCCTCTCAGAGAGTGCGGTCTCGGGACGGGCGAAGAAAGGGATTCTGATACCCGGGTTGCCCGATCCGCCGTTCGCGATAGGCAAGTCAAAATACCGCGGGCGGGACGGGCTATGTTTGCGGTAGGGTTAGTGTCGTCCCAGTTTAGTCCAGGAGAATTCGGCTCGATAATCATTGCCTGGATAGTGCTCTCATTTGGGATTACCTACGCCAGTTTTGTCGGTCTTTTGAACGGGACTGGGGGCAATCTAGATTTTGTCATCGCAGGTTTTGTTGCAACTGCGACGGGATTCATCATACACGAGATGGGCCATAAGTTTGTTGCCATCAGACGTGGATATGTGGCCCACTTTCGTCTCTGGACATGGGGACTCATGCTTACTCTGTTCACGGCCGTCGCAACGGGCGGGAGTTTCCTGTTCGGTGCTCCAGGAGCAGTGTACATTGCGCCTGCTGCGGCGGTTGGCTATGGCTACGGCTACAGCTGGTCCTATAGGAGCACTGACGAGGAGCATGAGAACATGATTATCTCAGCGGCTGGACCTGGTATCAACCTCGCCTTTGCTCTTGGATTTCTCGGTCTGTTCGCCGCGGTTCCGTCCGGCTTCTTGGGGGTCGTAGCTTTTTTTGGGTTTGAGCTTAACGCTGGACTGGGGTCGTTCAATATGCTGCCTGTGCCTCCACTGGATGGTTCGAAGATTTTCAGGAAGAGTGTTCCACTTGCGCTTGCGATAGCGCTTCCGCTTTGGGGAATGTTTCTCGGACTTGCTCTGGGAATACTCCCCTTCGCGATCTGACAATACGAGGGGGTCTTCCGGAAGACTTGTTGATTGAGGATGCAGGCCTCAGCGTTCTGTTCGTGTTGGCCTTTGCGAACGGGGCTAATGATGTTGGGAAGAGCGTCGCGTCTCTCATGCACTTGGACCCTGGCGGTAAGACAAGCCGGCGACCTCTTCTCTGGGGAGGCTTCTTTAGCAGTCTGGGAAGTGTCTCCGCCGTTCTGATTTCCGGCAGACTGTTCTCGGTGTTTACGCCACAGAGCATTCTCCGCTCCTCCTTCGATTCTTCCTTTGTCCTAGCCGTTCTAGTGGCAGCCACTCTCTGGGTCTTGGCGGCGACTCTCGTTCGACTGCCAGTGTCCACTACACACGCAATTCTAGGCGCGATAACGTTGCAGGGAATATTCCTCTTCGGAGTGTCCAGCCTTGCATGGGATTTCCTGGCCATACGAGTGTTGCTGCCGCTGGCTGGGGGTCCATTGGCCGCGTTGGTCGGGATCTACCTGTTTGAACGTCTGATAAGACGTCCACGGGTCGCTGGGAAAGATAAGCCGAGGTGGGCAGAGCTGTCTCACTGGGGGTCCGCCGCGGCAACCGCATTCGCGAGAGGGGTGAATGATGCGCCGAAGATGGCTGTTCTGGTTGGCTCGCTGGTGCTAGGGCATCGTGTCGCTCTAACCCTGATTGGAGGAGCGTTTCCGCTCGACCATGGTCAGAGGTTGAGGGCGGGGATTGCCACTGCAGCCTTGGTGTCCGCTGGAGCCTATTTGGGCGCGCCTCTGTCTACGACCCACGTCGGGGCAGGTGCGTCTGCTGGAGTTAGCGGTCTCAGAGAGTCGATGCGGTCGATTTGCGGGGCATGGTTCTGCCCTGGTTGGTAACTCTCCCGGCGGCTGGCCTGCTGGCAATTGCGGTTGCTGTTATCGGACCGAGGCTCCTCGCCTTAGTGTGAAATAGAGAAGTGTTGATCCGACGGCTACGAAGGAATAGAGTAAGAGCCAAACACTGGTCACAAGCGAGCTGGGGCTCTCGGTCACAATAGTGTTCCAGCCGATGCCTACTGCGACTAGGGCCAGTGAGGGGAAGATCGCGTCGAGGGGAAGCAACACGATGATTCTGGCAGGGTCTTTCTGGAGAAACGCCCACCCTGTCGCCAGGCAGGTCGCGAGGAATAGGGCGCCGAACGTCTGCAAGGTAGGCGGGAGAACTTTCCATGGCCAGAACTGTTCTTGTGCCAAGCCGGGCAGTAGCACCATCATGACTCCAAAAATTCCTACGACGCTCGTCTGGACTCCGAAGAAGACTCTAGCAGGACGCGCAGCAATTGTTCTACCAATAACCTCTGGCTGTTTTCGATGCCATTTGTAGTTCACGAGAAGAATCAGGCAACCAGCACTAGCCGCCAGGAAATAGCCCGTCCATATCCAGATTGCGGGGTTGCCGCTCACCGTGGCTCCTCTGACAATCGAGACTATTCCGGTCAGGCCGAAGAATGAGCCGCCAACTAGGACCAGGATCTTGGCTCTCTGCCACAGTTTCGCTTGTATGGCCGACCAGCATCCTAGGGATATTGCAAGGAATATTGCTCCTAGAAATCGCGTTGCCAGCTCCTTCACCGGCCAGGGCCAGTATGGGATTACGGCGCCGGGGGAGATGTAGAAGACAATGCCAAGGATCAAGTTGATCAGCGAGAGGGCGAGCAGAAATATTCGACCATATCCTCCCAGATGGAAGATGTCCGGTGCAGATGTGTTAATGGGCGTCGTGTCCGTTCTGGTTTTCATGCTTTGCCCATCAGGCTTGTAGCCTTCTTCTTTGCGGGAGGGTTGTTAAAGGTTAGAAGTATTGGAGCGGCTTGCCAAGATAGCTCTGACACGAATAGAAGCTTATATCCGACAGATACTGCATTCTGATCGTCATGGAGCTCGGCGATCTGGAGGCAGCGGTCCTCGGTAGCGTCATCCGACTGAACAGAGCATCGGCGAGACAAGTGGTCAAGGATCTAGAGCCGTCACGCGGACTTGCATACTCGACGATCAGCACGACCCTCGACCGGCTCTACAAGAAGGGCGTGCTTGGTAGAGACGAGGAGGTCGGAAGGGGTGGTTCTCGGTACATCTACATGATCCGTTCCGAAGAGAAGGTCAAGGGCAGGGTCGTTAAGGGAGTTGTCGACCGTCTACTAGCTGCGTTCGGCCCAAGCGTTCTCTCAACCTTGAATGATTACGTGGATGATATTCCCAAGGAGGAGCTGAAGCGTCTGGAGGAGAAGATCCAGAGGGGGACAAAACGGTAGACCTGGAGCTTTTCCGCGCCTATTTTCTCTCTACAGCAAGCCTCAGCGTTTTTGCTGCCTTAGCTGCTGTCTATCTTGTCTTCTATGCTTTCTATTCCGTGAAGAGGAACGATCCTGCACGACGATCGAAGCTACTGCAACCTATGCTCGTCTCCTCGCTCTTCTCTTGGTCATTTCTAGGATCCAGTCTCGTGCTGTGCGTCGCTCTGCTCAACCAGTACGCGAAATTCTGGGATTTGACGATCAGGGAGGTCTTTGGCGGAAGTCTGCTGGCGTCGATCACGTTTGCCACGGTCATGACTTTCATCGCTCGCAAACATGCGTTCACGAAAACGCTGGAACGAATGACAGGCTCCGCTGGACTCCAGAGCATCGGAACTGGTTTCACGCTTCTCGCATCGAGGATGGGAATTCAGGGAGTTTCTCTTCGAGAGGCTACGCTAGGGAGCGCTTTTTCGATAAACTTGAACGGGCACGGGGTCGTGGCCGTATCTCCGGAATTGGTAGCGTCGCTGACTCCGGATGAAGCCGAGGCAGTAGTCGCGCATGAATTGTCTCACATCAAGAATGGTGATTCTACCGCAAAGGGCTTGGCTAGGCTTGCGAGAGCTGCTTTTCCGTTCGATCCGGTGTTGCGCCTCGTTGAGGCCGCTGTTCACAGGGAGCGCGAACTCTGGGCTGATAGAGTCGCGGTCGGATTTACTAGGAAGCCACTTGCGCTGGCCTCTGCTCTCGTCAAAGCCAGTTCACGGCCGAGAGCTGGGACGACAGGCCACACCGCGGGACTGTTCGTAGGTAACGGGCGAGGACTATTCAGTCCTTATCCCGATCTTGAGAGGCGTGTGGACGCTCTCCTTGACCTTGCTCGGAAGATGGAGATCGCTACCAGTCCAGCTATAGTCGCCTGAACTGATTTTCGCGTGTCCGATTCGCTGAAGTAGAATAAAAGTCGCATGAAGAGTCAAGACCCAGACCGTCTTGGCAGGGTTGCCTTAGTGTGAAGGCTCAGATTTGTTTTCTTACGATCGCGAACCTTTCGAGCTGTCGATGAATCTTGAAACCGTTCGTCAAGTAGACTTTCAGGGGTCCCTTGTAGTTCTCTTCCGCCCACGGAATCTCCCAAGCGCGTTTCGAAGGGTTGGTGGCAGGGTAGCCCTCGGCTACTTCTAGCCCGTCGCGGTGGAACTTGTCGCAGGCGGCGTTGAGGAGTGCTGTGCAGACGCCTTTTCCTCTATGCTCGGGCGCGACCAGGAAACACATGATGGATCCGACGGGCACGTCGGGATCTGTTACGGCGACCCTGTAGGAGCGCATGTTTGCGAAATTGGGTCGGGGCTGGGCGTTGCACCAGCCTACAGGCTCATCGTCAATGTAGGCGAGGAGGCCTTGGGCTCTGCTGTTGGTTATCCGCTCGGACCGTGCGGCTCGATGCTCCGGGCCGGCTTTGGCCGTCGCGTCCCAGTTGTTTCCTGGAGTATCGTAGAAGCCGCAGTAGCAGCCTGCCCAGTGGGGGAAATCGGAGAAGGCGTTGTCGAAGAACTTCAGATAGTCTGAGAGCAGCTCCGGCTTGAGTTCTCGGACTTCAATCTGAGCAGTTCGTTCCATAAACAATGGAGAGGGGTTCCATCGTATAAACGAGTGTTGGGCGAGCAAGAATTGGTTTCAGAGATCAGGCAAAATGATAAGTCCGGTAGTAACGACAGCATCAACGTGAAGCTGGATAGCGCGCCTCTCAGGATGGAGTTTCTCCGCAGGAAGCTCAAGTTCGTCCAGGATACCATGGGGGAGCAGGGTGTTGACATGTGGATCACGTTTACCCGGGAGGGCAATGAGGACCCGCTGGCCCAGGATCTTCGGTTCAGCGATCTGACATGGAGATCTGCTGCCATTATCGAGCGGAATGGTCATCGAACGGCCATCGTTGGAAGTCTGGAATCCGAGACAATCGGACAGCAGAAATTCTATGATGAGATAATCGGGTATGGCAGTGAGGGAGCGGCGCCCAAGCTGAGAGATTTCGTCAAGAAGCGAAAGCCGCAGAAGATTGCTGTGAACAAGAGTCACGATGAGGGTGCTGCTGATGGCTTGACATCAGGCATGGACACGTATCTCAGAGTAGCATTGAAGGATTACGCGAAACGATTGGTCTCGGCGGAGGATCTGGCTATCGCCTTGCGGGCTAGACTGGTCTCAGGCGAGGTCGAGCTGGTGAAGAAGTCTATTCGAGAATGCGAGAAGATCTACGACGATCTGGAAGATGCGATCAAGCCCGGGAAGAAGGACAGGGAGGTCCACGAGTTTGCCCACAAGCTTCTCAGGGAAAGGAAGCTCAGCCCTGCCTGGGCTATTGATCGCTGTCCCTCCGTGCTGGTCGGCAATAATCCAATGGGCCACGTCGGCTACTATGGTGCTCGGATCAGGAGGGGAGATTTTGTCAAGCTGGACTTTGGCGTCAAGTACGATGGATATTGTAGCGACATTCAGCGAAACTACTTCGTCGGACCCGGAATCGTGCCAAAAGGAGTGGAGCGCATGTTCGGAACAGCAAGAGAGGCAAACGACGCGGCCCTCTCGATTCTCAAGCCTGGTGTCCCAGGGTACAAGGTTGACGAAGCTGGACGACGGTTGATCGTGAGGAGAGGCTTCTCCGAGTACAAGCACGCACTTGGACATGTTCTGGGGCGGAGCACTCACGAGATTGGACCGCTACTGGGTCCAAGATGGCCGAACAGGTATGGCAAACAAGGAGAGAAGGTTGTGCAGAAGGACATGGTCTTCACCATCGAGCCGTCGGTGACCAGCAAACTCGGCACATGCAACCTCGAACAGGATGTACTCGTCACATCGAAAGGCTACGAGGAACTCTCAAAGCCCCAGGACGAGCTAATCCAAGTCGGCTGATCGACCGGTTCCTCGGAGTTAATCCTCACGAAGAGCAGAGTCGATCACCATAGTCACATTCTGAATGCGGACATAGTGGATATGGTCGCCTCGGCGAAGGCGAACAATATTGCTGAGTATTCCATCACCGAGCACGTCTCCCAGTTTAGAGAACTCAGAGAGTCCATCAGATTCGGTTCTGTACATTCCAAAGGCAGGATATTCGACAGCTTAAGAGAATACGAGGATGAGTTGATGAAAGCTGACAAAGAAGCTTCGGGCATGAAGATCAATCAAGGTCTCGAGGTCGACTTCTCTCCACGCTTCGAGAACAAAGTAGCGAACTTTGTCAACCAGAAGAGTTGGGATATTCTTCTCTGCTCTGTACACGAGTTTGAAGATGGGACGGACATTGAGAGAAACGTTGGGAAGCCGCTTGATCAAGAATCGGCTCATAAGCGCTGGCGAGAATATTTCCGGACAGAGCAGACGGCGCTTGAGAGTGATTTTGTCCCCTTCAAAGTTCTCGCTCACCCTGTCAGGATGGCGAGGAGCATTGAACTTGTGCCTCCTGAAGTCGACCTGCTTTTGTTAGACCTCGCAAGGACGGCTAGGAGAAGACAGAAGACATTAGAGCTGAACGGAAATGATATCGTCTTCGCTCCACAACTCGTTCGTATGCTCGCGACTGCTTGTTCAAAGGCTGGGTGCCGGGTCAGCCTCGGCTCAGATGCTCATCATCCCAAAGATGTGTTTAGGAACTTGGGAATCGCTATGAGCCTTGTTGACGAGTTCAAGCTGCAACTCTTGTAGGGCTCGAGATCGCTACAATAATTCCATATATGTGTGCTAGAGCTCTCGAAGCCCCAAGAGGAGATAATCCAACTAGGATGACCTTGAAGCGTAGCACACCCACCAGTAGATCCTACAGAACAATCCCTTTGAGGGGCCCATCAGCCACTGGATGCTAGGGTAGCCGTAGCGGGCAGATCACCGTCCGGTAAGTCTTCTGATTCGTCTCATCCGTGCATCAATCGCGGGAAAGTGCGATGATATCGTTATGCGAAAACCGCCTCTCTTCCGCATTTCAACATCTTTGATATGGTACGAGTCCACTTTTTCTAGGACGTTCAGAAATTCTCGGGGACCTACAATGGATGCGGCCTTCTCATCGGCTTTCAGTCGGACACTTCTCAGCTCGTGGGAGAAGAACCAAGTCGCAAGAATCGTTATCGGAATTAGTAGGAATACGGCGAGAGCCATTCCATTGTCGCCATAACTTGCACCCAGTATGGCTACAGTAGGGACCCAGAGGAATATCAGTAATGGGACCGAAATGAGCCACCTGGCTAGTATCGATAGCTTCGAACGACGCTCATAGATCATCTGAGACGCGAGAATAGGTCTCCATTCTAATGACGTCAGCTTGTCCTTCAAAGCTTTCGGAAGTTTCACGTCGCCGCCATCGAAGTCGCATTGGTCAGAGCCTAAACCCTTCATGAAGTTGGGAGCCGCGACTGACCTGCCGTACCAAACGACCCGTTTCGGGTGCAACTCGATGCCCAGGTCGCGACCGAGACTACTAGCGACTTCCAGTATTTGTCTCTCATAATCTTCTGAGCCAGAGTCTAACAATCTCTGCCTCCAGCCTCCCTCATCGTGGCCGGAATACTCTCAATCGCTTTCACTCTTCAAGGTCTTTCTCTTGAATATTAGGTTGAAGAAAGTCTCGAAGAAGCGACTCATGACGAACAAGCAATCTGCGGAACAACGAATGAGGGTCTGAACGGGACGACCAATCTCTTGAATCTAGGCTAGTTCAATGCTGGCAGGGTGGGCCCGCCCGGATTCGCTACGTTAACGTTGAAAATCGTGGATTCGGGTCCTAGAGAGGCTCCCCCTTTTTCTTGAAGGGTAGGGTACGCGGAGGAATAAAATAGAAAGCAGCCCGATGTCAATACGTAGTGTAGGTTAGTTACACGGACATCGTTGGATTTCTTCGAGACACAGCGATAGGGAATTTTCTACTCTTGGTCATAGCCATAACGCCTTTTGCGGCTTGGCTTTACAGGCGATTCTTTCTTCGCGCAAAGCTCCAGGTCTTGCTTGCGCCTCTGTTAGAGATAGAGATGGGTCTGGCTGGCGGAAACCCTCCGACGCAACACGTGAAATCACAAGCTTTCCTTCTAACGGCAAAGCGTGGACCAATTCACAACTGCAAAGTCAAGTTTGTCCTCGATCAGCATCCTGAATTCCTGTCGCCTCAATACATGTCGTGGTATTCTCGCGAAGAGGTCGAAGAAACTCAACCTCCAACTCTGAGTAGAGACCTCATCCCAGAGGAGCAGATACGGTTGACCATCTGGGACGCTTACAAGAGACCGGATGGCGAGTCTTTGCAATTGAACGCTGGCAAGGACATATTCGATAGGACGAAGAATCTGGGCGGAGAACCTCTGATTTTCGGGGTTACCTTTCTCTCCGACGCAGGTCCCCTAAACAAGAAGCCGTATCGCTACAAGATAAGAAGGGGTTCATGGGCTACAATTAGCATGGATTCTATCAAATGACACGTGTCTCTCGCTCCGTTCTCCGTACGATTCTGGAAGTAGTTGTGCGACCAAGCCCCTTGTCATGGTTTTTTCCGTAGTATTGGTAATGTCTTCCGGAAACCAAGGATTATCACAACGAATGAGCCGAGTATACCCAATCCTCCCAACAGGGGATTAGCGCGGTAGAGGTCGAGGAACATGGTAAAGACGGCAATTACAGCAAGCAATAATGTCGCGAAGATTAGGATTTTCGTCGATCGTTCTAATCCCATCGAGGACCTAAGCGTTTGGTCGGCTGTTGTCTGGAGAGATTTCACCGAGCCATCTACCTGACCCGTCGTCGATTGCAACGATTTGATCGAGTTGTCAAGCATTAGAAGCTCCAAGGAGACAAGCTTCTGTCGCTTGGAGTCGATTGTCCGATTGAGGTCCTCGAAGGTTTCGATGTTGCCTTTTAGCCGTTCGAGCACATCAGAACGAACCGTTGAAAACGGGAATAATCCCCGTTCCACGAAGAACTGTTTTTGCCTGTCTCTCTCAGCTTCGAGCTTGCTGATTTCAGCCAGTAGCTCTGCGATCTGTTCGTTGAGAGGATTGGCCACGTCCACCGATGGAGCTTGGGAAGATTCTAAACATTCTGGTGTCGCTGGTGTACCTTCGTATCACACCTCAGCAGTTTCGTTCTCGTGTGTGAGCGATAACCGAGCGATGGCTCAATGTCAAAAATGTCGGATCAGCGGAGCGGCTGGCACGAACGCTTACACGCCAGCCCTTCACGAATGGAACAAGAATTAGCATTCAAACTACAAGAAGATGGAATACATTATCAAACACAGGTCGAGATACCAGTAACCACAGCCGACTTCTACTTCCCGCTGGACACAAGGCCTTTGCTCGTGTTTGTCGACGGCCGGGTCCATCTTGAAAAATCCCAGATGTTGAAAGACGAAGAGCTGCGATCACTCTTACGAAAGAGAGGATACAGGGTCCTCGAACTAAGCTACAACAGTTATTCCGACAAGAAAAGGGACGAGCTGCACGAAGAAATCCGGAGCGGCCTCGCCCGGTTGGCTAGCTAGCACCAGATTCTAAGACAAACAGAAAGACCAGAGACTCATCCTGGAAAAAGCAACATAGCTGCGCTACCGTATGTTCGTGTGTGCGTGGAGGAAAGCCGGGCCAGACGCGCATGCAGTCACGCCACCTTCCCGTCTATCGGGATGTTCTCGAGACAAGTAGCAAGCCGATTCCCGAAGCCGTCATTGCCAATCCGGCGTAAAACTCATCCCAGTACGGGGCATAGTAGGATGAAAATATTGAGGGGCATCCGTTGAGTGCGCAGGGGATGGCATCACTCTGAAGGCCAGTTATTCCGAGAGTGAGGAATAATATTCCCACCGTTGCCAGTACGATGCCGGGGAACCGAAAGGCTAGTCGTCTGTTCGCGGTGCGATTCGCGGCAATAGCTACGGCGGTGGTTGCAGTAAGCAACGGTGGAAGTATTACGAATGGTCGATATGGATCTATACAATCTACCCGCTGCTGTCCCGTCGAGGGGGTGTACTTGTAACATCCTACCTGGCAAGGCCCGCTACACGAGGCGCTATTTTCCCCAGCCAAAGCAACCAGAACTGAGACCTCCAGCGTAAAGCCAATAATTGCTACGCCAAGGAACAGAAAAGCCAATACTACCGTTCCCCGTTTCGTCAAGACCATCTTACCGACATCCTAGTTTGAGCCTTTCCATGACTGATACCCGCATTACGGCGAATATGGTTCCAACTGGGGGGGGGTTCGATGAATAAACGTCGTTCTAACCCTTCCACCAGTCTGACTAGAACACTATTACATGTAACGTGGTTTCGAGAAGTAAACCTATAGGATTTCTATAGGCAGGCGGCACTGATCACCGATGAAACTTCCGGCTGGAATCAAGAAAACGATCGGGGTCTGCGCAGAGTGTCAGAACGAGTTGTATTTCAAATGGGGACGTTTCTCCTCCAAGCCCTTACCGATAGGAGAATGTTGTAAAAGGGAATTGAATCGAATCCTCTCGGGAGAGAGACCCAAGACAGACCAGACATTCTGATTCCACGGACAATAGACGCTAGGCGTCGGGTAGTCCAGCAAAATACCATCGGCCGCTGAGTCTCTGAGCCGCAATCTTATGCTCCAAGGCCAATTCTAACGGAACGATTCGCTTGTGCTTTCGTTAGCGCTCATCAGAACGTTCTCGTATATCTAGTAGCCACATTGCTTGTAGGCTTATCAACAGTCTTGGCACGCTGTCCCGGACCCGACCGGTTCGAAGATTGCCTCGCCACAATTCTGGCAGACTAGTAGTCTGCCGATGAACTGGTAGTCGGATCGGTATCGGATGTCACGGTATGCTGGTCCCTGACAGATTCTACAGAAGACCTGGCAATCGAGGCTCTGCATGGGATCCGATATGGTGTTCGAAGTAGATGAGTGGGAGAGTAGGACAAATTCTGGTTTGAACTATTAGAAAGGTGACGGGGGCGGTTGATATCATTACTTTCCGTGTAGTTTGCTTGGCGGTTTTCGGGGTCCCTATTTAAGGGGGCACAGGTTTGTTCCCCAGTTGCACTCGGCTATAATCCTAAATACAGAGCTTCCCCCTAATCTAGACTGGACGAGTAAGTCCTTAGGAAACCATGCCCAGATTGGGCGAGAGGGGTTCCTGCCCGAACGGGACTACTAAGGGTTCGTCCTTTTCTTTACCCTACCAATACGAACGGAGTCCGCCGCCAACCTTCGTGCTTGAGAATAGTCGTGAGTATGTTGGATCTTTGTTCTCATACTCGTGGTAGAATGCTCCTGCAAGTATGTCTGCAGCCCAGATGCCGGCTTCGGAGTACGATGGGACGTGATTAGGTATTCCCAGCGAACCTCTGTATTGCTTGAGACCTTGGTATTCGAAATATGAATCCTTGTTCACCAAGTATTGAGCAAACTTGTGGGTTCCAAACTGAGAAAGCCTTCCTTTGTCGTATACGATTAGTGGGATAACTGGAGGGGAGATTACATTCATCACGTTCACAAGGAGAGTCTGAGCAAATGTGAAATTGTATAGCTCCTCTTGCGATTTCCAGCCTTGCGCTTTCGACTTGTCAACCACCGCGACGAATGTCTGGGCTTGCGAGCTAATCATTGCGTCTATGGATTTCTTCCTCAGATCCGGCATTTGGGCCCTAAAGCGAGCAATGTCTTTCTTACTGAGACCCTTTTGGATGAGATCAGTCTCGGGCAGATAGAATTTCAATTCCCCGGTTTGAGGTGGATACTTACCTCTTAGGTGCGCTCGCTTCAGAACTCTCCTCAGTTTTTTCCTGAGGATTCCTGGCGACGGAGTGTACACAAAACCGATCGTGAAATACCTACAGCGTGATCTCTGTAGATTTAGACCAGGGTCCCCAGATTCGTCAACAAAGATGATTGGACCTTGAAAGGACAACTAGTTCTTCCTGGGAGATCATTGCACCACGCAAACTAGCTTTATCAATTCTGGGTTTATCGGTGGGACCCTTGTATAGCCACTCAAGCTTTGATGGAACCAAAAGCCCTGTCCTGGTTCCAAGCCAAGAGAAGCTTTGACAATTTCCCCCTAAGCTTGACAACATGAGACCCGGGCTTCACCTAACCCTCTAAACGGGTCTGTGTTACCACTTACGGTTACCAAACCCGTTACCAGCCAAGTAATGTCAATTGCAGTTGAGTCTCGTGACGTAAACCTCGTGTTTGGGAAGATCTCGAAGCGAGCAGCTTCGACGTTTTCGATCCGTGTCCCTTGATTGCAGATGATCCTTGTCATCGACCTGATATTGCCTAGGAAACGCCTTGGGAACGGCTGAGGGTCCATGACGATGCTAAGGTCGGCGGAAATCTAGGATCGGTGATACGGACAGGTTGAGCGGTCCATGTTAAAATCTGGTTAGCAAGAGAACCTCTAGAAAATTAGGGTATGCTTGCGAGTCTCGTGACGCAGAACTGCCTTTCCTATTTCCGGTTCTAGGCTAACAAGCATGCGGGGAAAGCTCTGTTCCATTCTATTCTCAGGGTAATTTACAGGAAGGTGGTCTGCTCAGCCTTGACGGACAGGTCGCCGTGCTTGGGCTTCCCGGCGTGTTCGTACGCCAAGAGAATTGCGCCTTTGGGGAACGCTTGAGAGCTGGTAAGGCGCAGACCCGCGGGCATGGTCCCTTCACCGAAGAGTCTCTTGCCGGTGCCGAGAAGTAGCGGGTAGACCCATAGGTTGAACCGGTCGACTAGGTCGTGCCGCAGTAGGGTCTGGACGAGGTTGCCGCTTCCGATCACGTGGACTTCGCCGTGTTCTTGCTTGATGCGGGCCACCTCCTTGGAAAGGTCTCCCTGGATGAGAGTGGAATTGTTCCATTCGAGCTTGCGGCGGCTGCGGGAGGCCACATACTTGGGTGCGTTGTTGAGTTTGTCCGCGATCTTGCCGGTCGCGGCTTTGGGCCAGTACGCGGCGAAGATGTCGTAGGTCTTGCGACCCAGGAGCAGGGCGTCCATCCACCCGATGTCCCTGGTGATGAGGCTCAACGACTCCTCGTCGAGTAATGGCGCCTGCCAGCCGCCGTGCTTGAAGCCGCCCTCGGTGTCTTCTTCCGGTCCGCCTGGCGCCTGCATGACGCCGTCCAGGGTCACGAATTCACTGACGATGAGTCGGCCCATGATGTCCCCGCGCGATTAGAGGCAATCCTCATGAAAAAGGGTTCGTAGGCCAAGGTTGAGTGGTCGGAAAGATCAGCAAAACGGCATTTTAGATCATCGTCACACTGATGTTTGCGACTTTCTGTATGGTCTGGAAGTCTTTGTCCGAAGTGACTATTTCGTCGGCACCGTTTGCAACAGCGATCCCGGATATTAGAACGTCTAGTGCATTGATCGGTTTTCCAATTCTCAGCAGGGATCCCATTATCTTTGAGGCTTCTTCGGTTGCGGCGGCGTCTAGTGCTAGGAATAGACTCTCTCTTGAAAGAGCCCTAACTGCCTTCTCCCTTTTGAAGAGTCTCCTATGAAAGATCGGGCTGAGCAGCTCGAAGACTGATATACTTGTTATTCCAACTACGTGTCCTTGTTTTTTCCCTCTTTCAATGATTCGTCTCGTGGTCTCTCCCTTGCGGAGAAAGTCAATTATCGCGGAAGTGTCTAGGACTATCGTGTTCGTATCACGCTTTTCTTCCTCGTCTCTTTGACACTGGCTTCGATAAAGGCGACCTCTTCATCGTCTCCCCATGCTCCCCACAAGGATAACAAGTCTCCGCGTTTCTCAAGTAGCTTTTGGATTACGTCACTAAAGCTCTCGCCCTCCGTCTTCGCCTCTGACAATTTCCTGTAAACCTCCTCTCGGATAGCAAGATTCTTGGTTGCCATACGCAGGTATGTATGTTGACCTGTGTACTAAACATTATGTTCACACCGCTCGAACACGTGGGGGTGGCTCTTCAAAAGAAACCTGATGTGCCAGGTTTTCCTGGCTCACGGTCTTTCTAACATATTATATGATTTAGAAAGGTAAGCGTTCTTGTCACGCGAAACCGATTGACTGGTGGTATGGTCTAACTTCTAACCGGAAGGCTTATACCTTCTATCATTGTAGGAGCCGAGCCTCTGACAAGGTCATGAAACGGATGAGCCGTACAACTCTTTTCGCTACGCTTGTGGCGACCCTTTCGATTCTCGCTGTCCTAGTCACGCCGTTGGTCGAAGCTGCCCCTCTCAAACTACAATTCCAGCAGACTTGGGGAGGACCCAACAGCGAGATCGCGAACGGAGTCGCAATCGGAACCGACGGGAACATCTACCTATCAGGGCAGACCAATAGCTTCGGAGCAGGAGGCTTCGATGCCTTCCTGCTAAAGTTCACGCCCAGTGACACTCTATTATGGCAGCATACTTGGGGAACAGCCAGTGACGAGCAGGGAGTAGCAGTCGCAACCTCTATTGACGGCAGCGTCTACCTCGCAGCCCAGACTTTCGCAATCGGAGTAACCGGCGCCGACCTGATCAAGTTCACACCCGATGGGAATCTCGTCTGGCAGACACAGCTAGACGGATCAGCCCAAGCCTTCGTCAGTTCAGTCGCCGTCACCCCTGACGGGACCAGCGTCTACGTCGCCGGAACCACACTCAACTCCACACAAAGGGACCACGCGATCCTGCTAAAGTTCAGCTCAAGCGGAACACTCACTTGGCAAAAGACTTGGGGAGGAAGATTCGACGAAGGCGCGTCCGGCGTGGCTGTCGCAGCGGATGGTAGCGTGTACATGACCGGAGGCACAAGCAGTTTCACCCGGAACGAGGCATTCCTCACCAAGTTCAACCCTGATGGGACACTGGTCTGGCAACGCGGCTATGGTCTAGCTCCATCAACCCTAGTCAGCGCCAACGCCCTTGCGATCGCTCAGGACGGATCAATATACATCACCGGAGATTCGCAAGTACAAGGAACAGCTCAGGAAGTCTTCCTAGCCAAGTTCGCACCGGACGGAACCCTAGTTTCCCAAGAAAACTGGGCAGAAACGAGGCTAGGTTCGGCAGGGCTGGGAGTAGCTGTTTCACCTGATGGCTCGGTCTGGGTGACAGGAAACACGGGGATCGGCGCGGGAGGAGGAGACGCCATCCTGCTACACTTCAGTACAACGGGTAGGATTCTCAACGCCAATACATGGGGCGGAACGAACAATGACAGCGGAAACCAGATCGTAGTGGGAGCAGATGGACGCGCTTACACCGCAGGCCAGACAATGAGCACGCCACCGTACTCATTCCTCAGAGCACCCACAAAGACCGTTAATCCAGGAGGAACGGTAGCGATACTTACCGGCGTGGTCGGCGATTTTACAGGCACAGTATCAAACCCGAACGGCGTCGTGGGAAACCCGAATGGTAGCCTCACATTCGCTGGCGATACAGACGCAGTGCTACTCAAGGTCTAGCCAGCATAAGGCCCAAAAATCGCGCTCGCCCCACAAGACTCAAGATCCCGTGTCCCTTGATTGCAGATGATCCTCGTCATCGACCTGATATTCCCTAGGAAACGCCTTGAGAACGGCTGAGGCTCCATGACGATGTTAAGATCAGCGGGAGATTTCGGGTCGGTGATACGGACGGGTTGATGGGTCTGCGTTAAAATCCGGTCAGCTAACGACCCTCTAGAAAAATTGGGTATGCTCGCGAGTCTCGTGACGCAGAACTGCCCTTTCCTATTTCCGGTTCTAGGCTAACAAGCGTGCGGGAAATCTCTGCTCTATCTATTCGCAGAGTATTTTACAAGAGTTCGAGGAAAGTATGCGCTAGAATCTTCGTAACGCTGACAAGGTCGCTTATTCGTACATGTTCGTCTATTCCGTGGATGTTGCTGTCCCGACGCGTTGTTCCAAGAACCGCCACCGGAACGCCTAGCGCGGTCACCGCGGCCACATCGGTGGACCCTTGACTCCCACATGGAGGTACGTCTCTGCCGAGAACCTTTCTCGCCACTCTCCGGACGGTTCGTATCAGCGGATGGTTGGGCGGAGTGATCATTGGGTCGTATCCGAGGACGGGCTTCATCGACACCTTGACTTCCCGGTGTTTTGCGGCAAAGTCTCTCACAACCTGCTCGACCTCTCTCTGGACTTGAGGCGCCTTCTCCTCAGGAATGAATCTTCGGTCCACGAGGATCTCGAATGTGTCTGGGATGATGTTGCCCTTGAGCCCGCCCTTCGCCGTGTTGACGTACAGCCCGGGTCTCATCTTCTTCGTCCCCCAGATAGGCTCCGCGTTGATCTTGGACCGTCTCTTGGCGACCTGAACTCCCAGCTTCTTCAGCTCCTCGATCAGGGATGCACCGTACTCGATGGCGTTGACCCCGGTCCAGCCTCGGCCTGAGTGAGCTGCCCTTCCTCTGACAGTGATGAGATACTCAGCGTCCCCCAGACTGGCTATGTGTAAGGCTTCGATCCCGCTGTCAGTCGAGAGACAATAGTCCATGTCCTTCGTGATCACGTGCTTGTCGATGAGATAGTTGACTCCGCTGTACCCTCCCACCTCCTCGTCTGTTGTGAAGGTCGGCGTGATGCTGCCTCGGAACTTTGCGCCTGTCTCGACCAGGGCTTTGAGGGAGTAGATCTGGCAGGCGTCGGAGCCCTTCATGTCTGCGGAGCCGCGGCCGTAGATCTTCCCGTTCTTGACTATTGGTTTGAACGGGTCGTTTGACCAGCCTGAAGGGTCCGCCGGGACGACATCGACGTGCCCGTTGAGCAGAATCTTGGGACCCTCGCCTTCGCCCTTGAGAGTGGCGTGGGTGTTGGGTCTGGGACCTTTCAGGCCGACCTCGGGGCTGACTCTTCGTCGGAGGGTTGCTTCGGGAATGTAGCTGACCGAGGGATTGATGCCTATGTCTTTGAGTTCGCTTGCTAGGAGCTGCGATATCCTAGGATAGTTTAGACCGGGGGGAACAGTAGTATCTATGTTGACCAGTCTGCAGGATAGGTCAACTAGGTCTTTCTTATGAGCATCAATCCAGCGATCAATCTGTTTGAGAGCGTTCTGATCGGGCATAGTCCTCGCCGTGAGGAAGAGACATGATGTTAATTGTTTTTTCTATCATGCGAGTTAGTGGAGTATGCCGCCTTCTTCTCGGAACTTTTCTGCTCCCGGCCCCACGTACGTCAACAGTGTCAGATGTCTGTAGTTTTTCCGGATCCACTGCTCCATCGAGTCGAACCAGCTCCTAAACTCGACAGGTTTCGAAACTAGGTCTTGTCTATCGTCGTCAAAATATGTCATATCCGCTTCGAGCCTCCCGGGTAGCATGATCTTGGATATGGTGAAGGAGCGTAGAAACTCTACGACCGGCGACTGGAAGCCGTTTATCAGATAGCGGCCTTTTTCCTCATCGAACTCGGTCACGAGTGGGAGGTTGACCGATGTGTTTTGTAGCCAGAATCTTCTAGTAGCCTCTTCTTGTGAAGCATCTGGCAGAGTATCCAACGGAACAAATGCTGCTGTGGATGAAGCCGTGGGTAGGATGACGAAACCACCATTCGACCGGAGATAGTCCAGGAATCCGTCCTCGTCCTTTCTGGACATGTAGAGGAGCAGTTGCTTTGGCAATGATAGCCATTCAGAGGGCTCGATTAAATAGAGATAGCGACGAGGTCATGCTATGGAACCGGTCCCTCGGTCCGCATGGTCTCGAGGGATCCAGATCCTACAATCGCCTACGCTAATTATCACAATAATTCTGATCGCAGTCTACATCATAGTAGGGGCGATAGTGGGGAACCTGTCTGATCCATTGCAACCTGTTTCGCCAGGCGGAGGATGGATTCTCGACCTACTCGTGCAGTGCGACAGTCCCCTACCAATTCTGCCCTGGACAGTTCTCACAGCTATTTTTCTGCACGTTAGCATTCTCCATATAGCGAGCAATCTCCTGTTCCTCCTCTTCTTCGGCTTCATACTCGAAGAGCAAGTATCCAAGTCCCAGTGGATAACGACCTTCTTCATCACCGGATTGGTGGGTAGCCTAAGTTTCGTTGCATACGACTTCACAGGTTACGTATTGACAGGTTTTCCAAATCCGAATTCTGTGCCTGACTGTGCCGTGGGAGCGTCCGGTGCGGTCTATGGAATAATGGGAACAGCAGTCGGACTGAAGATCGTGATATTGCTAATTTTCCTCCTCGGTCTGAACATATTCGCCGGCGGCGGGACCCCAGCCCATCTCGGAGGATTAGTCGCCGGGCTTGTCCTCAGAAACTATTGGTCTCTAGGAAATAGACCATTCCGAGGAATCTAGGGGTCCAAAAAATCTAGAAGGTCTGAAGTCTAGTTCCGGAAACCGGTTATTGTTTGAACAGGCCTGCGACCGGAGGTGTATTATGCAACATCTGTACACGTCGTAGGACTTGACGGTACGAAATATGGCAAAGAAGAAGAGCAAGAAAAAGAAAGGCGGCATGTAGAAACCCGGCCAGGGCATGAAAATGCCCTGTCCCCCACTTGTTTCTTTCTTTCACCAAACTCTGAAACGTAACTCGTCGCCTGATTTGTTTGTAAGATTGGTCAGACTCTTGGAAACTGGGACATCGCACCGTCGGTATCCAGTCTCCTGTCATGCTTGAATTCATGGCTAGATACATACTGTTCTCCGTGAAATGCGGCTCGTTCAAATAGAAGTCTGCAGTGTTTTTGGGAGGCAGGCCTTATGATGCAGGCTGTTTCACCGGCAGTTCGGCTGAAGCAATCCTACCGGTACGTCAAGTATACGTTCTTCAGGCTCGACGCTGAGTGGAGACGGCTGCCTGATGACCGGCGTCTCGCTTCGAAGGACGAGTTTCTAGGCGAGTTGAAGAAGTATGAACAGCTGAGTCCTCGCTCCTACTCGCTGATCGGCACCCGCGGAGACGCGGACTTCATGCTCTGGCTGATAACAGACTCCTTGGACACCATCCAGAAGCTCCATTCTGACCTGTTGAACACCGGGCTTGGGAAGTATCTCTCGACCCCGTACTCCTACCTTGCAATGCTCCGGCCATCGGAGTACTTCGGGAAGCCAAGCGATCCCGAGCCGGCAGGGTCCAAGTATCTCTTCGTCTACCCGTTCACGAAGAAGCGTGAATGGTACAGCATACCTTTCGAGGAGAGGCGTCGCATAATGAAGGACCATGTCCAGATCGGACACAAGTTCTCATCCGTCACCATTCACACCGCCTACTCCTTCGGCTTGGACGATTACGAATTTGTGCTCTCCTTCGAGACGGATCGACCGGAAGATTTTCTCAACCTAGTCATGGAACTCAGGAGTAGCGAGGCGAGCAAGTACACGGCAATCGAGACGCCAATATTCACGTGCAAATCCGTCACTCCGGAGGAAATGCTCAATCTCCTTGGATCATAGGTCCTGAGGGGCGCATTGGTTTGACTCAGCTTGAGAACGACAGTTTTCTCAGAGCATGTTGGAGGAAGGAGGCTGAATTCACTCCTGTCTGGTTCATGCGGCAGGCGGGACGATACCTTGAGAGCTATCGAAGAGTACGCGCAAAGAATGACGTTCTGACGATCTGCAAGACTCCAGAACTAGTAGCCAAGGTGACGGTCGCTGCGGTTGACGAGCTTGGAGTTGATGCCGCGATTCTGTTTGCTGACATCATGCTTCCGCTGGAAGCGATGGGCGTGAAATTGGATCTGGTGGATGGGACAGGCCCGGTTATCGAGAATCCCGTAGCGGCGATGGAGGATCTCGAGAAGCTGAAAGATTTCTCTCCAAAAGACCACGTTCCATATGTGTTAGACTCGGTTAGAGCGGTGAAACAGGCGCTGGACGAGCGAGTCCCGCTCATCGGCTTTTCCGGCGCGCCCTTCACCCTTGCTTCTTACCTGATCGAGGGCAGTCCATCGAGGGATTTTGCGAAGACGAAGACGATGATGTACAGCCAGCCTGAGCTCTGGATGGCGTTGATGTCAAGGCTCTCGAGAATCGTCTCAAGCTATCTCCTCGCCCAGGTCCACGCAGGCGTCGATGCAGTACAGCTCTTCGATAGCTGGTCAGGTTGCCTCTCGCCGACTGACTATCACGAGTTTGTGCTACCCTACAACAAGGAGATCCTAGAAAGCCTCTCATCGAGCAGGGTCCCCAGAGTCAATTTTGGAGTGGGGACGGCGGGGATTCTAAGAACCATGAAGGAGGCGGGTGGGGACGTGATAGGAGTTGACTGGAGAGTCCCGATCGACGAAGCGTGGCGCCAGGTTGGAGATATCGCTATTCAGGGCAACTTGGACCCTGCAACGCTCCTGGGCCACTGGCCTCTCGTAGAGGCTCGTACAAAGGAGATTCTGGCAAGGATTGGAGGACGGCCCGGCCACGTGTTCAATCTGGGGCATGGGGTGCTGCCGGAGACGTCTCCAGAAAGAGCGAAAGAACTGGTCAATTTCGTCCACAAAGCAACCCAACAACGATCCTAGGAGATACTGAAGAATGGTCGAAGAACACATCGCAGTTCTGCTCATGGCTTATGGTAGCCCCAACTCCCTCGAAGAGGTCGCAGAATACCTCCACCAGGTCCGGGGTGGACGGTCGACAACACTCGCCGAGGTTGAACGTCTGCGGGACCGATACAGAAAGGTAGGAGGACAGACTCCATTGCTGAAAATAACACTGGCACAAGCCTCGGCCCTACAGGCTAGGTTCGACTCGGACCGTGTCCCTGCTAGGGTGTACGTAGGGATGAAGCACTGGCATCCATTCATCGAAGAGACGGTCCAGAACGTTGTAAGCGAGGGAGCTTCAAGTATCGTAGGGCTTGCCCTGGCCCCTCATTACTCAAAGCTGAGCATCGGAGGCTATGAGGAGGCGGTCCATAGAGGACTCGACAAGACGAAAGCCGTCCCCTTCTCGATGATAAAAAGCTGGCATACCCAACCGCATCTTATTCAAGCATTGGCGCAACGCGTCCGAACGGGATTAGACACGATGGAGAAACCGTCTGATGCGGCTCTTCTCTTTACAGCCCACAGTCTTCCCAAGAGGTTTGTCTCGGAAGACGATCCGTACCTTGCTCAACTCAACGAGACGAGCAGACTAGTCGCGGATCAAGCAGGGGATGGGTTCTGGGATTTCGCGTTTCAGAGTGCAGGTGAACCGGCGGACTCCTGGCTGGGTCCACAGATTAAGGAGAAGATTGCCGAGTTGTCAGGGAAGGGATTCAGAGAAATACTCGTCTGCCCGGTCGGATTCGTCTCGGACCACTTGGAGATTCTTTACGATCTCGATATAGAGGCCAAGGAATATGGTCGTTCTCTAGGGGTGAGGGTGGCTCGGACACAGTCGCTCAACGACGACCCGGAGTTCATCTCCGCCATTGCAGAGACGGTTAAACCGTTCCTATCGTCTATGGTCGCCATCGCTAACGCATAGAAGCTACCTGGCATCTAGGATGCTCGAACTAGCGCTCTCGCACTAATCAGTTGTTCCACGGCGCTCTTCATGAGGTATGCATCAGGAACGATTGGCTCGACTCCCACTTTCCGAAGTTGTTTCGCGGTTATGGGTCCGATCGCCCCAACAGTCACACGCCTCAATCGACGGACTACCTCAGTACTCTCGACTTGCGTTTCGACCATTCTGAAGAAGTTCGAGACTGATACCGCGCTAGTAAAGAGAACGGCAGCAAACCGGCCGAGTCGCAAACCTTCCAAGAAATCAAAGACGCTCCGTGGGTCCGTTGGCATTCCTGAATCGTAGATGTTGACTGTCGCTACGGTTGCGCCCCGGGACACAAGGGAGTTTGCCAGTGACGCGTCGGCTGATGAGGATCGTATGAGAACTATGTGCAGATTCTTACGGTCCAATTGCGAGAACCACTCGTCAACACCCGCCGAGCTGTATTCTTCCGGGACTGTGGTCTGGGTGATACCATATCGGATTAGGCTGTCTCTAGTTCTCGGTCCCACAGCCAAGAAACGGGTCTTCGGCGGAATTCTTGACAGGTTCGGGTGGGAGGTGATAATATCGAACAGGAGTTTCACGCCGGTAGAGCTCATGAAGACAATCCAATCAACTCGATCCTGTGTCAGACATGACTGTATCTGGTCCAGGACCATCTGTTCATCGAGAGGCTTCAGTTCTACTGTATGAAAGATGAACGGGGTCCAGCCTAGGCTCTTTACGAGCTCTGCAGTATCGCTGCCTCTTCCAACCGGACGTGTAATAGCGATCGTCTTAGGGTCCAATTCAGCGGTAGACCGTCCGCCAGGTCTCTTCAATCCTTTTCGCGCCCTGTTTGAGAAGGTCTTCGCCGGCACTCTTTCCGATCATCGCCGGATGGTCAGCTGGTCCAGATCTTGTGGCTGTGAGCCGTTGTTTTCCATCCATCGAGAAAATTGAGGCGGTCAGCTGAACCGTGTCACGCTTTGCTGATGCTATCGCTCCGACCGGGACCTTGCACCCTCCTTCCAGCACTTTGACTAGCTCCCGTTCTGCCTCGGCTTCTGCCCGCGTCGGTGGGCGTTCGACTGTCTTGAGAATGTCTATCAGTCTGGAATTGTCTCGTCTGGCGATCACTGCCAGCGCGCCCTGTCCCGGTGCGGGCATAAAGTCGTCGAGCGAGAGCCGTTCCGCTACCCTATCCATCATTCCAAGCCTTGCAAGACCTGCTTCGGCGAGTATGACAGCATCAAACTCACCCCGTTCAACCTTCTCCACCCTTGTGTCAACGTTTCCTCTGATCGGGTCAGCGCGCAACGTGGGGCGAACCCGTCGTAGCTGAGCCGCTCTTAGCAGGCTGCTGGTGCCAACAGTCTTTCCGTCACCGAGTTCCTTCAGTAGCTTTCCGCCCTTGCTGACCAGAACATCTCCGGTTGCACCTCTCTCAGGGACGCTAGCTATGGTCAGCTTTGCGCTCAAGAGTGTTGGCACATCCTTCATGCTGTGTACAGCGAAGTCGACCTTGCCTTCGACGACTGCCTGATCTACCTCCTTTTCGAAGATTCCCTTCTGGCTGAGCGAGAAGAGGGGAGTCGTCCTGTCCACGTCGCCTGAGGTTGTGATTATCTTCCGCTCAATCTCCACTCCAGGGTTGGCTCGTCTGATCTTTTCCACCACAATGTCCGTCTGTACCAGCGACAGTCTGCTACCTCTAGTTCCAACCCTAAGCAGCAATCTTCAGGCTACCCTCTGAGTGATCTTAGAGATTCGCCGATAGCGTCGAGTGTCTGTTCTATCTCCGCTTCCCCATGCGCCGTCGAGAGGAAGCATGACTCTTGCTGTGAGGGAGGCACGAACACATTCGATGCTAACAGGGAACGGAAGTATCTGTTGTACCTGTCAACGTCGGAGGATTTCGCCGAGCTGTAATCGGTTACTTTCCGGCTGGTGAAGAAGGTCTGGAACATTGAACCGACCTGGTTGGTCTGGGCTGAAACCTTTCGGGCTTCTAGATGGTCATTTATCCCGTTACTGAGAAATGCTCCGAGCCTCTCCAGCCGGGGATATATCTGGTTAGATCGTCTCTTCAACGACTGGAGCGTGGTGAGACCGGCTGTTACGCTGACCGGGTTGCCGCTGAAGGTTCCGGCCTGGTACACGGGTCCCAAGGGTGAAAGCTTCCTCATTATCTCTTTTCGCCCTCCAAAGGCCGCCAGTGGGAATCCTCCCCCGACAATCTTCCCGAGTATTGTCAGGTCAGGGATGATATGATAGTACTCCTGGGCTCCTCCAAGCGACAGTCTGAATCCAGTAATCACCTCATCAAAGATCAGGACAACGCGGTTCTCTCTGGTTAGCTTGCGGAGCGAGTTGAGGAATCCTTTGGCGGGAGGGACGGGACCCATGTTCCCAGCGACAGGCTCCACGATAACAGCTGCAAGCTGGCTTGCATAATCTCGAATGATCTTCGCGGCGGTTTTCTCGTCGTTGTAAGGGGCCACAAGAGTATTCTTCGAGGTCTCGAGGGGGATGCCTTCTGAGCTCGGCCTCCCTGCTATGCTACCATGCGGACCCGGTTTGACCAAGACGGAATCGTGCGAGCCGTGAAATCCTCCGTCGAATTTGAGAATCTTCTTCGTCCCCGTAAATCCCCTTGCCAGTCTGAGAGCATGCATTGTCGCCTCTGTCCCTGAGTTGACGAGCCGGACCATTTGCATGGAGGGAACCAGCAACGATATCGTTTCAGCCAGCTCCACCTCGGCCTCCGTAGGCTGTCCGTAGATCGAGCCTGTCTCGACCACGTTCTGAACCGCTTCTACAACTTCGCGGCTGGCATGTCCATCTATCAATGCACCATAGGCCATGCAGTAGTCGAGATATTCCTCACCGTCGACTGTTCGGAACTTGGAGCCTTTGGCCTCCGCTACAAACATGGGGTAGGGAGGGTAGTATCTTACTGGGCTGTTGACACCGCTAGGTATCGCTCGGCTGGCACGTCTGTAGAGTAGTCGTGACTTGGAGGCTAGCCGAGCCATTCGGCTGCTTCCTTGGCGTGGTATGTCAGAATCATGTCGGCTCCTGCTCGTTTGATGCTGGTCAGAATCTCAAGAACGGCCGACCTCTCGTCGATCCATCCTTCTCTAGCCGCGGCCTTCACCATAGAGAATTCCCCGCTCACGTTGTAGGCGGCGGTTGGCATGGAGAACCGATCCTTCACTCTACGAACAATGTCCAGATAGGCTAGGGCTGGCTTCACCATGACGATGTCAGCACCCTCTTGAATGTCGAGAGCGACCTCTCGTATCGCCTCATCAGGGTTGGAGTAGTCCATCTGGTAGCTTCTCCGGTCGCCAAACTCTGGGGCCGAGAAAGCGGCCTCGCGGAACGGCCCGAAGAATGATGACGCATGCTTAGCAGCATAAGCCATGATAGCGACATCCTTGAAGCCATGGTCATCCAGTGCCTCTCTTATCGTCTTGACCTGTCCATCTATCATTGCAGAGGGACCTACTATGTCGGCTCCTTCTTGCGCGTAGCTTACGGCGATGCTCGCCAGCCGCTCCAGGGTCTTATCATTGTCAATCTCTCCGTTTCTTACGATCCCGCAGTGGCCGTGGTTGGTATACTGGCACATGCAGACGTCTGCCATGACGACAACATCGCTGGCCAGTTCGCTCTTTAGCTGCCGGATTGCCTTCTGAACAACCCCTTCCGCGACATCTGCCGAGGAACCAGCCTCGTCCTTTACTCTCGGAATCCCGAACAAGATCACTGCTTTGATCCCTCTATCACCTAGGGTAGTTGCCTCTCGGATCACGGACGCGGGCGAGAATCTTCGCTGTCCCGGCATGGTAGAGATCGGAGTGTCCGCGGTTAGATCTTCTTCGATGAATAATGGCTGAATCAGATCTGACTTCCGAAGCTTGACCTCACGCACGAGGTCTCTAATCACTGATGTTCTTCGAAGCCTACGCATCCGAAGCGCAGGAAAGCTCACTGCATTACTCTCCAGCGAAGAGCTGTCCCGCTACGGTCAGAATACTGGAGTCGCCTTTCTCAGCTGCTCGCCGAAGATTCATGACTGGTCCATTGAGAACCTTCTCGACGATTCTCTGGCTCATGTACTCCAATACCTCCTCCTGCTCGGCTGTCAGCTTTAGCTTGGACAGGGCCTTGCCGAGCTCGCCAGTTCGGATCTCCTCAGCTCTATGGTAGACATCAGAGATTATCGGCTCGGCATTCTCTCTACGTAGCCCAGCAGAAATTCTCTCCACGGCCACTCGGACTAGCGGTTCGGCCTTCTTCACCAGTTCCCTTCTCAACGCCAGTCCCTCCTCCGCGATCCCTTTCAGATCATCTATCGTGCGGAGTGTAATTCCGTCGAACTGTGCGATCTCAGGCGAGACGTTTCTCGGGTTGGAAAGGTCTAGAATCATGAGTCTCCTACCGGACTCTTTTGCTTGCTGGCTGAGGCTCTCTTTGTCGATGAGGAAACTATTGGACCGGGTCGCTACGAAAACCAGATCAGAATTCTGAAGCTTCTCTCGAACTGTCTGAAACGGGATGGGACTTCCTCCGAAGGATCTGCAGAAAGATTCTGTCTTCTCACGGTTTCTCCCCGCCACGGCTACATTGCTGACCCCTCTAGCTTTCAGTGCCTTAATCACCAAGACTCCGACTTGTCCCGTTCCCAGAAGAAGAATGCGGAGATCCTCCAATCCTCCCAAGGTCAGCTCTGCTAACCTGAGCGCTGCTGAACCTATTGTTGTCGCGCCTCTTCCAACACCGGTCTCAGCTCGAATCTTGGCGCCGGCTGAGGTGGCTCGCTCGAAGATGTCGGACAGGATAGGTCCTCCGGCCCCGAAGGATCGGGCAGTCACCATCGCCTCCTGCATCTGGCCCAGAATCTGAGGCTCACCTACTATCATTGATTCCAGCCCTGAGGCAAGCCGTACGAGATGCTCTACCACCGCGTCGCCGGTTCTGACTTCGACTGTGCGTTGGAGTTCGGCGAGCTTGAACTTGGTTGCCAGAGCCCACGTTCGCAGGATGTTCTCGGCGGGCGGGTCGTGCTTGGTTCCAAGAAATATTTCGACCCTATTGCATGTCTGGAGAACTACCGACTCGCTAATCTCACGGATAGCATGAAGGTCAGCGTAGAACCCGCCTAGGTCCCGTAGAGTCAGAGCATCGAGTGTTGCGAGAGAGGCTCTCTTGTGGCTCACGCCCACGCTGACTAGCATCAGACCCCACTCGAAAAACGATAGTCCGCGAACTGGCGGCAATATTAAGGCTTCACATGTAGAGCCTAATCGATCTGATTCAGAACGGTCTAGTTTCGACTCTCAATTACTGAGTAGGCAGAATCCGACCTGCAGATCCGTTAGGCGAAAGTGCGCTGGTCCGAATCTGGCGACTTTTTTCTTACTAGCCTTGTCTTTTGCCGACTCTAGTCAGTGTTCTTACTGCCCTGCAGTATCTCGAACAGGAACCATTTCCGGCGTTCCGTCCCGTCGAGGATCTCTTGGAGGTTGTTGCTTGTAGCCGAATCTCGGTTCGCGTCGCAAACAGCAATAGCGTTCCGTATCATCTTGGCGATATGCGCGTTATCCTCCATTAGCCGTCTTACCATTTCGCCTGCCGGAACCAGATTCTCATCGTCGTCTTGGATCGTCTGCAACTGTCCAACGTGACCGACGCTCCTGATGGTGGTTCCGCCTACGCGGCGCACGCGTTCGGCCATGACATCGATCGATTCAAGGATCGCCTCGGCGTGCTCGTCAAACAGCAAGTGATAGTCCCGGAAGTGGGACCCGTAGAGGTGCCAGTGAAAGTTTTTCGTCTTAACATAGAGAGCGAAAGCGTCCGCGATCAGAGGGTTGACCGCTTCTGTAACGGCACGCGCCTCCTGCGGTGATAGGTCGGTAACTGTTGCCAGCAAACTCGGCGGAGTAGACGACTTAACGAGAGGTTTCGTTTCTAAGGTCGTAGCCATAAGAACCGTAACTGGTATGAGAGTAATTGATCTTAAGGCCTTCGGTCACACACAGCGAGAGTGATTCGTACCTTGTCCTAGTCCTCCGGGTTACAGGACTCTTTTGTTAGCTACGCTCCAAACGAGACATTGGACAGTAGGGATGCTCAACCGGGAGCAGGGCTAGAGACCTGAGTTGCCGCGTCAAGGGGCAAGGACGGCTCTTCTCATCATATTATGCTCCATATTCCTAGCTACCATCGTCCCGGTTGTCTGGGCCCCTCCTGGAGAGAGCTATGCCCTCACCATTTCACCAAGTCGGGTTCAGGAGAGCATCAGCAACCAGGTCGTCTTATCTCTCAGAGTGACGAACGCTAGCGCTTTTACGAATTATGGATTCACTTGGACGGTGGTCGATCCTTCTGGGTTCAGCCGTACGGCTAACAACAGCACCAATAGTGGTTTCAGCACGTCATTCACGCTAAGCACCGACTATCCCAGGAGCTTCACGCCTGGTAGCCTGAGGTACGTGGGAAACTACACTGTTCGAGTGGATCAGACGAATCCGTCGAGCAAGTTGAACATTGCGAGTGGGCAGTTCCAGGTAGGCCTAACGAACGCCGGGAACTACCACCGCACAGACACGACGTCAATCCAGGGCGTAGGATACAGGGCTGGGGAGAACGTCAGCATAAGTCTGACCTACGGCTCAAATCCTGTCCCAGGGTTCCCGACGTCAGGCTCCGCGGACCCCAATGGAGTGTTGTCCTATCTTTGGCAATCCCCTCCCGGAGCCGCAATCGGGGTCTACAACGTAACCCTCCAAGGCTCAATCACGGTTAAGAGCCCGGCCGATACACAAGTCTTCTCACTATTCGCCACCAACGTTACGATACCACAATTGATGGTGGCTCGAACTTCCTTAGAGAGGACGGAGACCCAGGACTTCACCTTCACCCCGATCTACCTGAGCGGAGTAGCAGTTCAGTCTGGAGCGGTCACGATAACAGTGGTGGAACCGGACTCCGTCACAACACATTCCGTGACCGCAGCCTACAACCCGGGAATGGGCATGTTCCAGGCCGGCTATCGCATACCGCTGACGAGCCAGATAGGCACATGGGCATCAAGCATCCGAGCGGCCAGCTTCAGCGATGGCTATGGAAACACGGGTCCGCTTGTCGGGGTTACTAGTGGTTTCAATGTGCAGCCCGCTCAACTGTCCATCTCTGTCGGCGTCCAGAACAAGACCTACAGCCCAGGCGATGTCATGGCCATCTACGCGAGCGTCCGTAGCCCTGACGGAAGCCAGTTCACATCAGGCACGCTGACCGCTTTTCTCTCCCCATTGAACTCGGGGACCCAGATAGGCTCGGGAGTCACACTTGTGTATGTGTCGAGCCAGGCCAGATGGGTTGGAAGTACAGTCGTCAACTCTACGGATCCCGCCGGGGTCTGGCTGGTCAACGTTAACGCCTCGGACGCTTATGGCAACATTGGCCAAGGCTCCAGCGTTGCCGTGGTGAACAATGCTCTTGCCCAGCCGCCTGGCCAACCCCTCAACCTATTCTATTTCATAGTCGTCGCTGGAATAGTCGGCGGCGGTCTTACCAGCGCCCTGCTATTCAGGAGATTCAACTCGGCAGACGGGCCCTTCGAAGAACTGTACAGTATTACGGGAGGCGAGTTCCAGCCACCCACCACGCTGATGATCCGGGGAGAATCCGGCTCAGGAACAAGTACACTCGGATTACAGCTGGTCTACGAGGGCCTTCGGTCGGGAAGGTCTGCAGTCATACTGACCTACGACTCGTTCCCGGCAGAGATTCAGCGGCAGATGAAGGGCATGGGCTGGGATGTCCAGCGATACATCGACAACGGGAACCTCCAGTTCATCGACTGCTACTCCTCGCTGGTCGGAGGCGAAACATCGATCAAAGACCCTATAGACTTCACCGAGGTGAGCATCCAAGTGAGCAGCAAGGTCGGTGAGGCCAAGGGTCCAGTCACGGTGCTCCTTGACTCGTTCACGCCCATCTTCAACAGCGCGCAGGTCCGCCACGCGATAAACTTCCTCCGCGTCCTAGGCGCGAAAGTCAAGAACGATGGAGGATTCTTCATCCTCACCGGGACACGAGGCTCCTTACCAGAAGCTGTAGAGTCCAACCTGGAATCCGTTGTTGATGGGGTCATTGACCTTCATATTATCCGGAGAGGACATCGACTGGTTAGAACCTTGACGGTGAAGAAGGTCACAGGTCACCAGATAGGATTCGTGGAGAAAGAGTTCAGAATAGCGCAGGGAAAGGGAATACTCTTCCGCATACCCCGTATCGACCTTGGCTTCTTACAGCGACAACAGAAAGAGTAACGGACAGACTGATGCCCGCGACGATTTCTAATACCCTAGGTTCGATTAAAAGCCTGGAGACTCTTCTCCGAGAATGGGAACAGATCTAGCCCTGTCATCGAGGGCTGCTGAGCGGCGCCTCTGGATCGCCCTAAGCGTCTCCCTTCTAATCGTAATCGTAGAACTTTTCGGAGGATTGCTGGGCCAGAGTCTAGCTTTACTGAGCGACTCGGCTCACGTACTGACCGATGTTCTCACGATCGGGATCGCGATTCTGACGCTGAGACTGGGCCGGAGACGTCACACACCAAAGCGGACCTTCGGCTATCACAGGGCAGAGATATTCGCCGCGCTAGTCAACGGCTCAACACTGATCGCGGTCGCACTTGTGATAATCTATCAGGCGTATCTGCGGCTTCTGCAACCACCAAGAGTCCAGGCACCACTGGTTCTGACAATAGCCTCTCTCGGGTTGTTAGGAAACCTGGCTATGGCTGGATTACTGGCCCAAGGTCGCAAGACAAGCCTCAACGTCAGAGGCGCATTCCTCCACGTTGTTGGAGATACTCTCTCATCGCTCGCCGTGATCATCAGCAGCCTCATCATAATACTAGCAGGATACAATGAGATAGATCCCTTGGTAGCGGCTCTGATCGGAGTCCTCATCATCCGAAGCGCCTATGGACTCGTGAGAGACTCTACGAACATATTACTAGAAGCTACTCCAAAACAGTTCAGACTCGAGAAGGTCGCGGAGGCAATTCGGAGTGTCGACGGGGTCAAAGGCGTCCATGATCTCCACGTCTGGACAATAACCTCGGGCCTCTACGCGCTCAGCGGACACATTACAGTGAACTCTGACACGATAGGGGAGGGAGCTGCAATTGTCGACAGAGTGGCGGCCAAGCTGAAAGAGTCATTCGGGATAGACCATGTAACTCTACAGATGGAGAGGGAGACCCTTGAGAAGCTCCAGTCCGAAGACCCTAGGCTTTGACAAGATCCAGATCAACTCTCTTCACAGCGTCGGTACCGGGAGTTTTCGGGAACAATTCAGGATGTATAATGTGAGCTAGTAGCTCTAGGCCTTCAACGATCCGTGGTCCGGGCCTGCTGAAGTAGGCGGATGCGTTCACTGCATAGATACTGCGAGACTTGTAAGCAGGAATATTCTCCCATCCTGTATAGGATGCTAGCTCGTGGAGTTCGCCCATGACTCCGTTCAAGTCGAAGCCGCAAGGTGAAACGACGATAATCTCAGGTTGATAATTGAGAACTTCGGTCCATTCGATTCTATGAGAAGGCTCTCCGAGTCTGCCAAGACCTTCGAACCCACCCGCGTAATCGACCATTTGGGGTATCCAGTGTCCTCCCGCCCATGGAGGCCGGAGCCACTCCATGAAGAAGACCCGCGGTCTAGACCTTATGTCACGCGTCTTATTCTTCACAGCGTTGACTCTGGTCAGTAGCTGAGATGCTAGCTCTTGAGCTGGGCCTAGCTTGTTGGTGATCTTCCCAACCAGCAGAATGTTATCCACAATATCCTCAAGATTGCTCGGTTCAAGCGAGACAATCTTGGGGTCCGCGTCGAGGAGCCGGGCCGCTTCCTTTACCCTGGTGTAGGATACGGCACAGACGGCACATAGCTCCTGGGTGAGAATCAGATCAGGCTGAAGCCTCTCCAGCTGCTTCTCATCGATCTCGTAGATGTCACCACCCCGCTGTTCGACTTCGCGGTCAATGTCGATACTCTTGTGGATCTTATGATGGAGGGCGGACTTTGTTAGAGCCGGCCGTTTCGAGGCTTCCGGCGGATAGTCACACTCATGGGACACGGCAACTACTTGGTCGCCGAGGCCTAGTGAGAAGAGAATCTCTGTCGCGCTGGGAAGCAGCGAGGCAATCCTCATTGATCATTCAACCTATTCTCAGATCGGATACGCCCCGCACGTTCGACAGAACGTTGCGTCGTCAGGCACTTCATACTGGCACTGTGGACATGTCCTACCCTCGGTTGACAGCCTCTCTCCGAAAATCTTTCGGAAGATCTCGTAATACACAAGTTGCTCCTTGTCTCTGAGAGCGACACCGTCGACCTCTTTGATGAGACGTTGCTTCTCGTGGAACTCGCCATCGCGAATTCTCTCATCAAAGATCTGAGGCAACATCGTTGTCCCGCAACCATACTCTATAGGAGTCTTCACTCGCCATGTGATCTCCGCCGGAAGCAAGTTTTCAAACGCTTTTCGAACAATCCATTTCCCCCACTTCCGTCCATCCTGGTCCACGACTAGAAACGAAGGATCGATTTCGCTGGCCAAGCGTCGCACCTCGGGATCGAGGAACGGGATCTTCGCAGTCATTCCAAGCGATCGGCCCATGGGGATCGCAGAGAAGCTCATCACCTTCCAGAGCTTCTCCAGGGAAGACTTCAGAGCCTTAGCGTCTAAGTTGAAGAGGAAGCTGTATCCAGCAAACAGCTCGTCACAGGCATCCCCGGTCAGAAATGTTGATCCTTCATCCTGTTTTACCTGCTTCATTCCGATGTAGACGGCAACACTGTTTCTGATCTCCATTGGATCGAAGACATGTAGGGTCCCGATAACTTCGGGCAGAGTCCTCATCAGTTCGTCCATGTCGAAAACATGCAGCTTATGGTTCAGCTTGAGGCGATTTGCCATCAGACGCGCATATTCGTTGTCTGGGGATGGAGCGTCTTCAAGCGCAACGGTGTAGGCTTTGAGAGGGCCTCGTCGAGAAGCTATCGAGGCGACTATGCTAGTGTCTAGGCCGCCAGATAGGAGGACTGCATAAGCAACGTTTCTCTCGACCGCCGCCTCGATTGCGTTCCGGACCTGATGCGCGAGTTCGACGGAATACTGAGGCACCTGGGCGCTAATTGTCAAAACGAGGCTGGAGGGGAGCGAATTCTATATAAGCATGCGGGTAACTTTGCCCGCCTCAAGCTTTGCTTCAACAGACCATATTCAAGCAACCATTCTCCAACCCGCCGATGAAAGTGGCGCTGATAGCTGTGTTCACGGCTTTGTCCTTGGGAACCAACTATGCGATGATCGACCTTTGGAATATCAAGCTGATGGATGCGCTGATCTTCATCGCCGCCTTCCTGTTCGGAATACGAGTCGGACTCGGTTCGGCCATCTCTACTTGGATCGTCTATGGATTCATCAACCCTTACGGCCAAGCCGACCCAATCCTCTTGGTATTTCTCATAACGGGTGAGTGTTTCTATGCGATAGCTGGCACGTTGGTCAGGCGCGCATCCGTGACTCGCGATCTTCTCAGCAGAGGACGATCAATACACACTGAGGAGTTATCAGGAATGAAGGCAGTTGCGATAAGACAATCTGGGCGTGGCTTTCGGAAATACAGCTTGGGGAATTATGCCCAAGTGATTCGCATTTACTTTCGTAGGGTCTACGTTGCCATCTTGCCGTATGGACGGCTGAGCCTAATCTTTGGACTAATCGGTTTCCAGGCAACCTTTGCCTATGATGTTTTGACAAACTTTGGCTCTTGGGTGTTCAAGACAAATTCCTTGTACCAAGCATTCATAATTGGAAATATCACAGGGGTGCCCTTTGCAATTCTTCACGAATCGAGCAACATAGTATTCTTTGCCATCGTCGTTCCATTGGCAATAGCTACCTCGCACCGAGCTGGATTGGTCGTTCAAGACCAGGCTCAATGAGAAGCATTGAGCAGCCACCGGCTCTTCTATCTAGCTCTTGGACTCATCGTCTTAGGAATGGTATCAGCTCAGCTCGGTGCCTACTATTACCTGCATAGATTGTACAGTCCCGCTGCATCACAAGGTGGGACCGTAAACACTCTTATCAATTACGGAAACTCAACCATAAAGTGGTACAATCAGACGAGTATTTCGGGTAGCGAGAATTTTTACGATCTAACAGTATCCTTGGTAGGAGGTAACATTGAGGCCCAATTCTACGGACCGCCTCTAAATGAGCACTTTGTGACGGCTATCAACGGCGTCAAGAATCATTCTCCATACTTCTGGACGATCTGGATTCTCTGTCAGAGACAGAACGCTTGGGAGGTTTCCCCAGTTGGAGCCGACGCGATTCTAGTTGGGAACGGCCAAACCCTTGCGTGGGCATACGGAATACCAGATCATTCGCCCGTACCCGGAGCGAGAACTGCCGACTCCTGTTCCTGAGGAATATTTGCGAATCTTCCGTTACCAATACTTATATGTCGACCGTTAGGAGAAGCGGGTAACTTTGCCCGCTTTGAAAGTCGTCCCAATTTCATTCGCGATCATAATTCTTGCAGTGTCGTCAATCATGCTCATGCGGAGCCCTCAAATGGAATCACAATCTTACGGCACGCAGTCCCTGCCGCTCGTATCGTCGGGGCTTAACTCAGCTCTTGACTGGCTCACCGCGAATCAACTGGCCTCTGGTTCTTACGGGGACTATCAGGAACACTGGACTGCTGCATCGGCTTATGCGCTCTGGCTAAACAACTCGAATTCAGCCGAGGCCGCTGCATCATATTCGTATCTCGCAACGCAAATGAACGATTCTTCGACATGGTTTTGGGGGGGATTTGGCGAGGCTGATGTTCCCGGCGCCGTCTTGCATAGTATTGCATCGAGCTCGAACCAGGGTCTCATCAATACAACAGCTGTGACAGTTGGATTGCTACAATTTCAGCAATCCACGGGCGGGTTCAGAGGATACTACGACCCCAACCAAAGCAGGACAGTCACAAGTAGCGTCGACACGGACATGGCGCTCCTGGGACTCATCGACTCGAACTCTATTCCGTTGCAGAACCGAACTTTCGCAGCCCTGTATCTTCTCTCTCTTCAGAATCCCGATGGTAGCTTCAACCTTACAAACACGATATCATATGATCCACTCTACTCGCTCGGACCCGACCCGATCAGCATCACGGCACTAACACTTCTCGCATTGAACAGTGATGGATTCACAAGTGCCAACCCCACAATTTCGCACTCACTCAACTTCCTCAGCGAATCTGCGGTGGCTAACTTTGAGGGGAACGGACACGTTTACTCTGCGGCCGTGTCTGCGCTGGCCTTCAAAGCCTATGATCAGCCGGACAACGCGATTACAGCTGTAGTATACATTCTCTCGCAGCAAGATAACGACGGAGGATTCGCCGATTCCGGTCGCTCCACCTATCCAGAATCGAATGCCTTGGATACAGGGTGGGCCGTTATCGCTCTAGAAACGCGATCCTCCGAAGAAGGAGCGCTGAGCCCAATTAATAGTCCCCCAGTAGCCGTTTTCTCTCTCATCCCGCAAACGCCTACGGTTGGGGTCGCCATTCACTTCGACGCGAGTGCGTCTCGCGACCTGGACTCCGATCAACTGCTCTTCATCTGGACATTCGGCGACGGTTCAGGCACTCATGGCTCGAGTTCAATCCATACCTACACTGAGGCTGGTAATTTCACGGTTACTCTAACCGTCATCGACTCCGGGACAAACCCTGGACCTCTTTCCGACACAACGTCGCTAACCATGACCATACAACCGGCACCTGTTCAAAAGTCGCCGACCTTTCCGACCAATACCACAGAACTCTGGATCCTGACAGGTGCTGCAGGGGCAGTTGCCATTATCGGGGCTGCTTACTATCTGGGGCGGAAGAGCGCTAGAGGACCCGTTGCGCCAACTCCGGTCACTCGGTGAGCCGAGACGGCTAGGACATTTGAATGCGAGGTATGCGGAGAGTTGTTTGCGTGCGAGAACGGTCCGGGTTTCTGGTGCACAGGCGTTGCAGTAACAAAAGAAAAACCTGCGATCGCGCTGAGCATTTCAGAGGACTGCGTGTGTCAGGACTGCCTATCAAGTCGCAGCAATAACCTCTAGTGGAAAGAGTGAATATCAGATTCCTTGGATGCGGAGACGCATTTGGCAGCGGCGGACGCTTCCAGACCTGCGTGGAAGTGAAAACCCAAGAGAATCGATTCCTCGTTGACTGCGGAGCATCATCGCTCATCGCGATGCAAAGGTTTGGTGTTGACCCAAATGAAATCGAAATGATACTCTTGACGCACTTGCATGCCGATCATTTCGGAGGAATCCCGTTCTTCTTACTCGATTCTCAATTCATTCACAGAAGAGAGAACGAGCTGGTAATCGCCGGGCCTCCTCGCACGAAGGAGAGGTTGAAAGAAACAATGGAGGCTATGTTTCCAGGCGCCTCCCAAAGCGAGTGGAACTTTCCTCTTCGAATCGTTGAGCTGGAAGCGGGACGTGCAAATGACTTCGGCAATGTTACGGTGACACCCTATGTTGTCAGTCACGAGTGTGGCAGTCCACCTTTCGCCTTACGCATTCAATGCGACGGAAAAGGCCTAACCTACACTGGCGATACTGAATGGACGCAGAGTCTTGTTCCCGCGGCGAAAGATGTCGACCTGCTAATCGCGGAGGCCTACTACTTCGATAGGAAAGTGAGGTATCACCTCGATTTTCGAACGCTCATGGACCACATAGATGAGCTTCGACCTCGTCGACTCATAATCACGCACATGAGCTCAGACATGCTGGACAGATCGGGAATGTTGCACTGCGAGTGTGCTGAAGATGGAAAAACTGTGCAACTTTGAAGGAAGCTTTGGTGGCACGGGGTTAAGGGTTTGTTTGAAGGCCTACTGCCCATCGTGCCCGGGCAAATGGGATTCCCCTAAAAAACGAGGGTTAGAGACGGGATGCCTGTGCGTCCTTGTACGACTCAGTAGTTCTGGCTCTGTGCGTGTTTCGTGCTGCTGCTGCTGCCGCCTTCGAGGCCGTGGACGATGTTGACAACGACCTTCAGCGTTGGAATCAGTGCGATCAATAGGAAGATCAACGGGAAGGCCCATGGCTGGCTGGTGAAGTATGGTTGAGCGATTGGGTTTGTCACAGCGTAGAGGATTCCGATTGCCACTATCTGGAAGAAGTATGCGAGTAGTGGAGTCCATGCACGGTAGCTCTTGTAGGCGTCAGAGGCAGCGTTGGCGAGTTGGGTGCCAAACTTGAGGACGATGAAGCAGACGATGAGCCCGATCATGAACACCGCGATGTTCGCGACCGAGAGCTGCGTTCCAGTTATGTTGTAGCCGATTCCTGGGAACCCCAGAATCACGGCCTCAAGTATGACGAGTACGATGACTCCTGCGACGAGGCGTACGAAGGCAGGCATGACGGGCGTAAACGCGCCCCAAGTCCCTTTGTTGGATGTTGAATCGGTCATTTCTTTTGACACTTGGAAATCCAGTCTCAAGGGGGACATATTCTACTGTCGAAACCCAGTGACCGCATGTCCGGTTACAACCGGAACTACCTCTCTTTCAGATTCGTCCACCTTCAGTCTTAATATCGGACGTCCCTGAAGACGATTCGCCTGAATGATCGCCGATAAACGGTAGGAACCACGCTCATGACAGTTCACGTCCTTCTCACAGCCGACAACCACCTCGACCCCTCCGCCGTCCAGTATGGTCCCAGAAGGTTCGAGAGAAAGCGAGACTTTCAACACTGCTTCGACGTGTTGGTCAACTTTGCTCTTGACAACCGGCCAGATCTCTTCCTGATAGGAGGCGACTTCTACGACGGCATCCTGCCCGGCAACCCGACAAGAGCCTATGTGGCAGAACAGTTCAAACGTCTCCATGAGAAGGAAGTCAAGACGGTCCTTGTCAGCGGTCATCATGATACCCCTAGGAGCATAGAGCAGGGAGTCTCGCCCCTATCCGTCCACGCCAAATCAGGACACGCCTACTTTCTGCAAGATCCACGACCAACCGCGAAGCTCTTCCACCTTGGAGGTGAGACTGTCAACGTCACTGGTATGAGTCTCAACCCCGGTCTGGCTCCGGACCAGGACCCGTTGGCTGGGCAGAAGATAGACCAGGCAGGGGACATGAACATCTTCCTCACCCACTATCCAATCGAGGGCTTCGAAGGTTACTTCGGACAGGAGACCCACATCGGCAAGTCTTCGATTCCCCGAAACTTCCAGCTCTTCGCATCAGGGCATCTACACCGGCAACAGAAGAACACTATCAACGGGACGCCGGTGATCTACCCGGGCAGCACCGAGCGAGCCAGCTTCAACGAAGAGGGCGAGGAGAAGGGATTCTACTGGCTCGAACTCGACAAGACCGGAATCCTCCATCAAGAGTTTCACCCGACTCCAGCTCGTCCCATGGAGACGCTAGACTCGCGCGTGACCGGCGAGGGTGGAGGGTTGACCCGGCAGATACAGGACGCGTTGGGGAGGAGGGCGGGTCCGGAGAAGATACTCCGAGTTCGAGTAACTGGAAGGGTCTCTCTTGAACAGCTTTCAACCTACAAGCGCTCGGCGCTCATAGCCTACTGTCAGGATCGTTTCTTCCACGTCGAGTTCGACGAAGATGGCCTCAACCTTTTGACAATGGCGCCGTTGGAGTCGCTTCCGAGAACCTCGCCCGTCGAGGAACTGGACCGGACATTCCAGAGTCTCCTCGCCAAAGTCAAGGAGGAGGAGCGTCCTCTCGTGCAGGAGGCGTGGAAGGGTACGGTCGCAAGGTTGCGAGAGGAGGGAGTCAGCTGAAGCTCGTAAGCCTTCAGGCCCAGAACTTCAAGAAACTGAAACTCGGAAAGCCTCTACAGTTCTCAGACGGGATCATCCTCATCACGGGTCTCAACGAGAGCGGCAAGTCCACTATCCTCGACGCTATTCTCTACGCTCTCTTCGGCAGAGTGATCAGACCGAGCAAGATGCCGAGCAACGACGACATCGTCGGCTATGGCTCTGGGGAGGCACAGATCCGCCTCGACTTCAACATTGGCGAGACTACGTATCGAGTGGTCCGGGAGGTTCACAAGACCCGGCCCAATCGAGCGACCCTCTATGAGATGGGTCCAAGTGGGAGGAATCGGTCTCTCGCTAACTCTGTAAAAGACGTGACGAGCGAGATCGAACGGTTGCTGGGGGGTATCACCTACGACGAGATTGTTGCGAGTAGTGTTGTCGCGCAGAAGGATCTTGAACGGCTCATCAAGCAGAGGCTTGACGATCGACGTAAAGTCATCAACGTATTCCTCAACTTGGAGAGCTTCAACAAGGTCCAGGACCAGCTAGACACAGAGCGGACCCGCATCGAGGGAACATCCAGAACCCCGGGACAGCTGACCGTAGAACGGCAGCGCCTCGAAAACCTCCAGGAGCAATTGAAAGAATACGAGGAGACAGGAGTCCAGCTCGTCAGTCTCGAGGGAAAGGTGACGAAGTTCAAGGCCGACCAGCGGGAGAAGGAGAAGCAGCTTGCAGACACCGACTCTCTCTACAAGACGCTCAACGAGTATGAGGAGAGCCTCAAACAACGCGACTCTCTACAGCGAGAGATAGAGGACAAGAGCCTTCTCGTAAACAACCTCCAACAACAACTCTCCAGCATCGTCACCCAACAGGTCGAGCTTGAGAGAGCCGAGTCAGAGATCAAGAAGTATGGAGACCTCGCCGAGGCAGAGCGCGCAATCTCCCGGGCGTCCGAGGTTCTCGAAAAAGTTCGTGGAGCAGAACTGCAGAGAGCCCAGCTAGAGGAAAGAGAACAGAAGCTGCAGGCGCAGATAGTTGAAACGAACAGGAAGATTGCAGATATCAGTGAATCAAAACGTCTCATTGGGCCTGCGCCGCGAAGAATCTGGACCTATCTGACCGCGACGGCCGCCTCCGGTGCCGGGGCCATACTCTCATTCATCCTGCATATCCTGACATTGACAGTCGGGCTAGGTTCTCTCGCCGTGGTATCCCTCCTCCTACTTGCCCGACAAATCGCCTCTCTATCGGAGCAAGCTCAAGCGTCGAGAAAGCAACAAGAGCAACTTGCTAACGCACAACTGATAGGCTCATGGACCGATGAGCTAGCGACGGCAGGAAAGGACCAAGATATTGCGAACGGGACGATCACTCAGGGGTCCACGGAAATTCTCCGTGTCCTGAACTCCATCGAATCATACTCCAGCTATCTTCAAGGACTCGACGATCCAAAGGAAGCCGTTGAGCAGGCAACCTCGATCTACAACCAAGACAAACAATCACTGAGCGCCGTACAGGAGCGTGTAAGCATGCTCCAGAAGCTCCTGCAAGAAGAGCCTGCGCTTAAACAACGGCTCGCTCAAGCCCAGATGGATATCGCACAGGTCCAGAAGAAACTCAGAGAGACCGTCCTTCCTCCTCTTCCCAAGGGTGTCGTGTTTTCGGAAGAGCTTCTCGACGAGGCTAACCAGTTGCGGGACAGCCTCAGAGACTCCGTTTCACGGGTAAAGACCCAGATTGAAGACTCTATCACCCGGATGGTCGAGCTGAAACAGTTCATCGAAGAAAACAAGGGGCTGGGGGAACAGGTTGACGAGCAGAAACGGAAGGTCCGATTGCTAGAGAAGGACCTAGCGGTTGTCAAGTATTCTGTCAAAGGTCTTGAACAGACCTCTGAATCGTTGAGGAACCGGGTGAAGCCCCAGGTCGAACGCTACATGGGCCTAATACTCCCCGTGATCACGTCGGGACGGTACAAGGCCGTCCAGCTAGAAGAAGACTACACGGTAAGGGTCTTCGACCCTGAAGCGGGAGAGTTCAGGCCCAAAGAAGTATTCTCTGGGGGAACAGAGGACCAGCTACTGCTTGCTATGAGGTTGGCCTTCGCGCTCGCCCTCATACCGCAGGCAAAGGGGCGTAACCCTGAATTCCTGTTCTTGGACGAGCCTCTAGGAAGCTCGGACAAGGTCCGGCGAGAAGGAATACTGGCGCTGATGCGCAAAGAGTTGGCCGAGAATTTCAAGCAGATCTTCCTCATCAGCCACGTCGGCGATCTGGAGGTAGAGGCAGATACGATCATAGAGATGGATAATGGTACCGTCAGAGAAATCGTGAGTCGGAAACACTCTCTAGCGCAGCCTGTAGAGATTCCGGCTTAACAACAAGTTCACAAGAACGCATATGCACAATTTGAATGCGCCCAGCAAAGGTTAGAAGTTTGAATCTGCTTTCTTCAGTGTATTAATGCTCAGGTCTATTGTTCGTCTTCTCGGAAGAACGCTCACGGCTCTGGGAGGTATCCTCCTTCTCGCAGCCTTACTAATCCTACTGCTAGCGCTTGAAGCCCCAGGAGCTCCAAGCATCCTCTTCGTCTGGTTCATTCTCTTCATCTTCTCGGGCACACCCACACTCGCGTTGGGGAGGCTTTTTCAGTGGCTCGTACATGACGACTGGCCGAGCAAAGAGATTTTGCGAAAATGGAGGGATACATTCGCTGACATGTTTTGACTAGGTCGTGAACGCCTATATGCTCTCTCTTACAGAATCATCCTGTTGACTGGAAAGTTGTGACGTAACAGCCGCTTCGCGGCGAGCTGGACCCAAAAGACAATAGAAGGACAAACAGTTGTTCTCTCGCAACTTTCAACATTCTCAACTCTTAAACGCTGAAGAGTATCTCTTCCGCTTCAATGATGTTGATGAGAAAGGAAGTGGTAAGAGCTGGGCCGGCGCCCCTAAACCTGCCCTTTTCGCCAGGAATAAAATACGGTGATCTGATCTTTGTCTCCGGCCAAGGACCGATAGATCAGAATGGCAGAGTAGTTCCGGGAGATATTCGTTCTCAGACCAAGACGACTCTGGAGAACTTTCGGGGAGTGCTCAAAGTAGCCGGATCCAGCCTTGACCACGTACTACAGACAACGGTCTATCTCAGCAACCTTGATGATTTTTCTGGCATGAACGAGACCTACTCGGCCTTCTTCCCAGATCCAAAGCCAGCGAGAACAACAGTCCGGGCGGAACTCTTGTTCGGTATGAAGGTCGAGATTCAGGGAATAGCGCACGTACCGAAGATCTAGACTAGAGACGGGGTCAAACTCATTAAAAAGAAAGGGGTGATTGGAGGTTTCTATCATCTCCGTCCGCGTTGCGGGCCGTTAGGTAGATGCTATTTCGATGTCGATGTACCACTGTTGGACGCATACAGCCTGGCCTGAAGCCGTGTGGATATCGATCGTCCAGACGAGTGTCTGTGGACCCTTTTGCCCTGTGTTGAAGAACTGGTAGATCACGATGTTCGACATGGGTTCCTGGAAGCTCGATGTCACGGGGATCCCGTTCGGAGGGGCGAACCCGGTGATTGAGCCGTAGGCGGATCCGTTGACGTAGAATTCGACGGTGTAGGTTGGGTTGGTCGCGGAGGACACGTTGAAGGCTCCACTAAATATTGGAGGCAGGATGTATCCGGTATGGCCTGAACCGATTACTACATTCTGAGACAAGACTTGAACGTCTCCACCATTAGTGGGCGAGCAGACGAGCCGCGCTACGGGGCCACCGAATGTTGAGTTTTGGTACGTGAATGTCAAGGGCGGGGGAGGAGATGCTCGGACGACAACAGATGCAATGTAGCCTGTCAGCGCGAGCGATATCATCAGCGTCGAAATGCCGAGAATCTTCGGACTCATTTTCATATTTTCAAAACCTCTTTGGTCAATTGCATCATCGCGTCGTACTCCCTCAACCATGATTCAATGCTGCAATTTGTCCCAGAGAGCAGACTAGTCTCAACTGAAGGTATTCCTAAAAGCGAAAGCTTCCCTGCGTGAAGTCAATCACTGATGCCGAGACTTACTCTATCGCTTATCTTGACGAATGCCCACTTGGTTCGACGATGAATTGCCCGAGATGCAATGGGCCGACCGAACTTCTACTATGTTGCAAGAACGGCAACGAATTGAGAGGCTGTGACAGATGCAACGAGGTCTGGATTCTCCGGCCCACCGAGAGACAACACGGAATCACCACGAACGATTATCTCAAGACAGGCGCAAGGACGAAGAAGCCTTTCTAGCCTAGTCCTCGAAGTACTCTTCTCGTATCCTGGCCCAGCCTCGGAGCGGGGCTGCGCTGAGGGTTCTCCTGATTCATGAACCTAATAGGCGAGGCTAATGTTGGAATCCCTGACTTTGAGGCTCTGAACATGCCGCGGTGCCGAGTCTGGGAGTCCCTGACGACGTCGGCGATGCTAAGGATCGGGGCTGCCGGCACTCCATTCCTGTTGAGCAGTCGGTTCCAGTATGATGCGTTCCGAATCTTGAGGCGTCTTGATAGAATCGGGATCAGTGCTTGTCTATTGCGTACTCGCTGAGGATTGGTGCTGAACTCTTTCAGATTCGCCAGCTTCTCCAGACCGAGGGCGTGGCAGAGAGCCTGCCATTGTGTGTCGTTTCCTACAGCAAGTATTAGTTCTCTGTCTTTGCAGTTGAAGGCTTGGTATGGGACGATGCTCGGGTGAGCCGAGCCCATTCTCGGTGGCTGTCTTCCGGTGGCGAAATAGTAGCTTGCCAGATATGTCAGCCAGGAGACAATCGAATCGTAAAGTGCGATGTCGATATAGTCTCCTCGTCCAGTGACGAGCCGACGCGAGAGGCAGGCGAGTATTGCGGTAGATGCGTAGTGGCCTGCTGCAATGTCCGCCACCGGGACGCTCACTCTGATCGGCGGCCTATCCTCCTCGCCTGTCGTGCTCATGATACCGCTCATCGCGAAGGCCGTGATATCGTACCCCGGCCTATCCCGGTAGGGTCCAGTCTGCCCGAAGCCCGAGATGGAACAGTAGACGAGCGCTTTGTTTGCTCTCTGTAGGCTTGGATAGTCTAGCCTGTAGCGGGCTAGGGTCCCGGGACGGAAGCTCTCGACGAGAATGTCAGAGTCCTGGACTAGTTTGCGAATTATCTTCTGTGCCGTAGCCGTCTTGAGGTCTAGCGTGACGCTCTTCTTTCCACGGTTGAGGCTGATAAAGTAGTAGCTGAGACCATCGACAAACGGCGGCCCCCAAGCACGGGTCTCATCCCCGGTCCCCGGCTTCTCGATCTTGATCACCTCCGCGCCGAGATCAGAGAGTATCATCGTACAGAAGGGTCCAGCAAAATCCTTGGTCAAGTCAACGACTCGCAGTCCTTTGAGGGGCAGGGCCATGTGCTTATCTCGGACTCTGACCTGATTAATGCCTAGCTTGATACCGAGCCAGCCCCTCGCTACTGGAGAAAAGCCTCTGGCCGAGGTCGTCGTGGAGGGCGAGCTGTCACCGTTCGAGCATGAGGCTCTCTACCGATTACTCCGTAAGAGCTTCAAGGTCGAACAACCGTCATACAGGGAACTCTCGGACGAGGACCTCGCGGCCCGGGTCAACGTGGTATTCCACTATCCCTATTCGAGGACGATCTTCACCGATGTTCTTCAGGAGAACTGGCGGGACCTCAAGGAACTATTCAAACAGATCACATATCGTCGAGGGAGAGCGGGCGCTGCCTTCACCTTAACATTCATCGCGCCGGAGATTCGGATTATCTTCAGGTCTGGAGCGCTCAGTGAGAAGGAGTTGGGTTCTGCGCTCGACCAAGTCGGACACCTGACCATGATCGTCTCACACATGTTGCGTCCCGACAAGATGGACAAGCCGGTTGAGAAGATCGAGACCGTGTACGACAAAGGGTCTGATAGATGGCACGAGTTCCAGGCCTCCAGCTCAACCGACGAGAGGTATGTCTTCGACGAGACCCTGTCTCGCTGGGTCCCGGCTGCAAAGTAGAGCTACAATGAAGGGCGAGTTTCTCCCGCGCGCTCACTCCAGGCGGCTCGGCGAGCTTGATAGGTCCAACTGGAAAATCTTAGAGTCTGAGAGCGACTTCGGCCGGATAGACCCGGGAATAAGAGAGATCGTCGCGATGTTGAACGAGAAGGGCTACACTACATTCTCGTCGTGCAGCGGTGGACATCAGACTAATCCTCGATGGAGAATCAACCGTCACGAGAGCGGCTATCTCGCCTTCTCCCCACCCTCCAACGTCGCGTTCAATCTCTACTTCGCACTCCGGAAGAAGAACAGGGCCTTCGCGTTCGAAGCACAAGAAGTGGTCG
>Ga0209375_1000172_pt1 | contig 60441 bp, 60 predicted proteins | sample GraSoiAngelo_131_FD_185888 | JGI IMG/M metagenome (GOLD analysis project Ga0209375, IMG submission 185888) | Grasslands soil microbial communities from the Angelo Coastal Reserve, California, USA - 14_0929_02_30cm (SPAdes) (version 2) | ecosystem: Environmental > Terrestrial > Soil > Grasslands ...
GAACGGGTGCTGGTACCACCGCGGTCGGCCCGCCGGCTCGTCCGGGCTCGAGACCACTGAGGGAGGCACGCTGGCAGAGTAGCACGCGAGTTTTCCTCGGAGGGGGGCTTCGCCCCCCTTCCGAAACCTCCCCCCAGGATCGGTTGCGCCAGCGAAGCCGGCGCCCGAACGGCGGGAAACTACTGCTCGCGGAAGCGATTGACGATGGGGAGGCGCCAGTCGCGCCCGAAAGCGCGCGGCGTGATCTTCACCCCGATCGGCGCCTGGCGGCGCTTGTACTCGTTCCTGTCCACCATCGCGACGACGCGGCGGACCGTCTCCGGCGCGAATCCCCGCGCGACGAGGTCGTTCACGCCGCGATCCTCCTCGACGTAGCCCTCAAGAATCGCGTCGAGCTCCGCGTAGGGAGGGAGCGTATCCTGGTCGGTCTGGCTCGGACGGAGCTCCGCCGATGGCGCCCGCTCGAAGACGGTCGCAGGGATGAGCGCGCGCCCCGCGGACGCGTTGACGTGGCGCGCAACCTCATAGACGAGCATCTTGGGCACGTCCTTGATCACGGCGAAGCCGCCCGCCATGTCGCCGTAGAGCGTCGTGTAGCCCACGCTGTACTCGCTCTTGTTGCCGGTCGTCAGCACGAGCCACCCGAACTTGTTCGAGAGCGCCATGAGGAGGTTGCCGCGAATGCGGGCCTGGAGGTTCTCCTCGGTGACGTCCTCCTTGAGCCCCTTGAACGCCCGCGCGAGCGCGCGCTTGTAGGCGCGGAGGATCGGCGTGATCGGGATCGAAAGGTACTCGATCCCGAGGTTCTTCGCGACCCGCTGCGCGTCCCGGCGCGTGCCCGCCGAGGAGTACGGCGACGGCATCCCGACGCCGGCCACGTTTTCGCGCCCGAGCGCCTCGACGGCGATCGCCGCGACGAGCGAGGAGTCGATGCCGCCCGAGAGACCGATGACGACGCGCGCGAAGCCGTTTTTCCGCACGTAGTCGCGCGTCCCCAGCACGAGCGCCCGGAAGACTTCCTCCACCCGCTCGAGCGGCGCCAGCGTCGGCGGCTCGACGGGGGGGACCTGCGCCGCCGCCGGCAGCGCGGGGAGCACGATCCGCGGCGCCGCCTCGCCCGCCCGCAGCTTCTCCTTGCGGCGGCGCGGGTCGTGGAGCCGCGCGTGGAACACGGCCTCGAGGTCGAGGTCGGCGACGACGAAATCCTCCTCGAACTGGCGCCCGCGCGCCACGCACTGGCCGTGCTCGTTCACGATGAGGCTCGCGCCGTCGAACACGAGCTCGTCCTGACCACCGACCATGTTCACGTAGGCCACGCAGACGAGGTCGTCGGCGGCGCGCGTCGCCACCATCTGCTCACGGAAACGCGCCTTCCCGGCGTGATAGGGCGAGCCGTTGACGTTGACGACCAGCTCGGCCCCGGCCAGCGCCTGCGCGGTGGTCGGTCCCGCCGGGTACCAGATGTCCTCGCAGACGTTGACGGCGAAGACGGTCTCGCCCACGGCGAAGACGGGCGCCTCGGTGCCCGCCTGGAAGTAGCGGTTCTCGTCGAAGACGCCGTAGTTGGGCAGGTACTGCTTGTGGTAGACGCCGGCGCACGCACCGTCGTGAAGGATCGCCGCCGCGTTGAAGATGTCGTCGCGCTTGTCCACGAAGCCCACGACCACGGTGAGGCCGCGCGAGGCGCGCGTGACCACGTCGAGCGCCTTCCGATTGGCCTCGATGAAGGCCGGCTTGAACAGGAGGTCCTCGGGCGGGTAGCCCGGGACGGCCAGCTCGGGGAACGCCACGAGCTGGCAGCCCAGCGCGCGGGCCCGCTCGATCGCCTCGACGATCTTTTGCACGTTGCCCTCGAAATCGCCGACCGTCGGGTTGATCTGTCCGAGCCCCACCCGGAACCGTCTCATGCCGGTATTGTACTCGCCCGCCGCGGTCCGGACCTAGGGGGCGCGCATCCCCTGCGCGCGGGGGCGGTGCTATCATCGAGCCGATGCCGGCAAAAGTTCCGTGGCTGCCCGCGACGCTCCCGCCGGGCGCGCGCCCCGAGCGCTGCCCCAGGTGCGGGCGGCAGGCCCTCATCCCCTGGACGCTCCGCCGCGACGACCGCACGAAGGCCGTCCTGCGCACGTGGGCCTGCACGGAGTGCCAGATCACCGTGGAGCGCCCCGAGCCGGAGTAGTTCGCTCGGAGGGGGGCTTCGCCCCCCTTCCGACGGTCGTCGCGCGCCTGACGGCGCGCTCCTTCCTGCCCCCCGGGATTGCGCGGGCAAAGCCCGCGCTCGAACCGCGATCGGGGCGACGCACTCCTAAAGCTGGTTGACGAAGTCGATGAGCTGCCGAAGGCGCGAGTAGGACGCGCGGTTGAAGGGCAGGATGAGCCGTGGCAGCTCGGGGAACTCGTTGAGCTCCTGCTCCACCGGCCCCGGCGCCTGGTCCACCGGCCCTGCGAGGATGTCGTCGAACTTGGCCTGGAGCTCCGCGAGATGTGCGCTCGCGATCGGGCGCAGGAGCCGAATCACGAACTTGTCACCGACGATTCGGGCGGAGTGGTAGACGCGGTAGAAGCGCGTGATCTCCTCGACCGCCTCGTCCACGGTGTCCACGATGCGGTAGAAGGCCATGTCGTCGCCGTCGATCAGCTTCCGCTCCACGAGCGTCCCGATCCAGCGGTCCCAGATGCGCCAGTAGGGCTTTGGCCCGGGCTCGATGAGCGCGACGGGGACGACCGTCGCCTTGCCCGTCTGGGCGAGCGTGAGGAACTCGAAGCACTCGTCCATTGTGCCAAAGCCGCCCGGGAAGAGCGCGATCGCGCTCGCCTCCTTCAGGAGGAAGAGCTTGCGCGTGAAGAAGTACTTGAACGTGATGAGCTTCGGGTCGGAGGCGATCCAGGGGTTCGCCTCCTGCTCGAACGGCAGCCGGATGTTGAGCCCGAAGCTCTGCTCACGCCCGGCTCCCTGCTGCGCGGCGCCCATGATGCCGCCGCCCGCGCCCGTCACCACCATCCAGCCCTCCGCAACCATGCGCCGGCCGAACTCACGCGCGGCGACCGCCGCGGCCTCATCGGGCGCCGTCCGCGCGGAGCCGAAGACGGTGACCTTGCGCACGCCGCTGTACGGCGCGAAGACCTTGTACGCGTAGCGCAGCTCCTTGAGCGCGGTGTTGGTGATCTTGAGGTCGCCCGTGAGCGCCCCGTCCTCGTGGAGCTTGAGCACCGTGGTGAGGAGCTGCTGGTAGTAGAGCCGGCGGTCCGTCGGCACGCCCGCCACATCGAGGAGCTCGAGAATCAGGCGGTTGGCGGCGGCCCTCTGGAGCTGGTAACGGTGCGGTTCGGCCACGTGTTCGAGTATACCGTCACCGCGCTGCGCTGCCGAATGCCAGGAGGACGCCGCCGAGGATCAGCCCGCCCCCCACGAGGGTGAAGACGGTCAGCGGCTCGTCCAGCAGGCCCACCCCGAGCCCGGCCCCCGCCGCGGGCTGGACGCAGAGGAAGATCGCCGCGCGCGGCGCCTCGACCCGCCGGAGCGCCCAGTTCCACACGAGGTAGCCGAGCGCCGTGACGACGACGCCGAGGTAGAGCGTCCCGGCGACGGCCGCCCCGGTCCAGACCGGGCGCTGCCCGGCGAGCCACTCGCCGAGCGCCAGCGGCAGCATCGCCACGGCGCCCCACAGGATCGACGACGCCGTGACCCGTCGGGCCTCGTGACGGACGAGGACGCGACGGCCGAGGAGCGAGTAGGACGCGTAGGCGAGCGCCGAGAGGATCAGCAGCAGGTCGCCGCGCCAGTGGGGGACGAGCCGCTGCGTCACCCCGGGAACGCCGTCGATCACGACGAGCACCGCGCCGGCGACGGCGAGCGCGGCGCCCACGGCCTCGCGTGCCGTCAGGCGCTCACCCAGCAGGGCGGGCCCGAGGAGCATGAGCGCGACGGGCTCGACGACGATCAGGAGCGCGGCGTTCGTGGCCGTCGAGGCGGCGATCCCCCAGTTGGCCAGGACGAACGCCGCCCCGAAACCGAGGATCCCCATCCAGGCGACCGTCCACCGGTCGCGCCCCGTGGGCGCCGGGCTCCCGGCCTCGCGGCGCACCAGCGGTGAGAGCGCGAGCGAGGCCACGACGAGGCGGGCGAGAGCGAGCGTCGCCGGCGGGACGTCGGCGAGAACGACACGCGTCGCGACGTAGGACGTCGCGTAGACGACGTTCGCCGCCAGGAGGACGAGGTAGGCGACGCCCTACCCCGTCGGCTTCCGCGCCCGGACGAACGCGCTCATGAACTTGCCGTCCACCTCGGCCGCGATCGCGTCGGTGTCGAAGCCGGCGCCGGCGAGCAGCTCGCCCGCGTCCTCGACACGGTAGATCCGGGTGGGCTCGACGTCGATCGCCTCGAAGCCGGCTTTCGCGAGCTTCTCCCGGTACTCGTGCTCGCCGAGCGCGCCGGCGACGCAGCCGATCCACAACTCGACGCTCTTCCTGATCGCGGCAGGCACCTCGCCTCGGACGACCACGTCGGAGACGGCCAGCCGGCCCCCCGGCTTCAGCACGCGGAACGCCTCGGCAAAGACGCGGTCCTTGTCCGCCGAGAGATTGATGACACAGTTGGAGATGATGACGTCCACGGAACCGTCGGGCAATGGGACGTTCTCGATCTCGCCTCGCAGGAACTCGACGTTCCCGACGCCCGACGTCCGCTGGTTGTCTCGGGCCAGCGCGAGCATCTCGTCGGTCATGTCCAGCCCGTACGCCTTGCCCGTCGGCCCCACCCGCTTGGCGGACAGGAGGACGTCGATGCCTCCACCCGAGCCGAGGTCCAGCACCGTTTCCCCTGGCCGGAGATCGGCGAGCGCCGTCGGGTTCCCGCAGCCGAGGGACGCGGCGACCGCCTGCGCGGGGAGGCCCGCCGTCTCGCCTGCCGCGTAGAGGTTCGACGTGATCGGGTCGCACCCGCCCCGGGCCGCCGTGCTCCCGCAGCAGCCGCTGTCGCCGCTCGTGACCCGCTGAGCCGCCTGCCCGTATTTCTCCTTCACGATCTGCTTGAGGGTCTCGTTCGCCATGCCGTGCCTCCTCCTCCGACCGAGTCGAGGTCGATCATATATTGATACTTCCATAAGTGTCAAACTATTTCGGGGACCGGTCGGGCAGGCTTATCCACGGCCATCCACAACGGCTAACTCGCCGCGAACTCGGCGCTTCTCAGGGCCGTCCGTGGATAACTCGGGCCGGGACGGGCTCGTTCCGGGCCTGTCTAGACAATCGCGGATTCCGGCCCGCGGCTCAGGCGGCGAGCAGGCGGATCACGAACCACGTGGCCCCGGCGACGAGCGCCGACGCGGGGATCGTGAAGATCCACGCCCAGACGATGCGCCCGGCCACCCCCCAGCGCACGGCAGAGAAGCGCTGGATGGCGCCGACCCCCATGATCGAGCCCGTGATCGTGTGCGTGGTGCTGACCGGAATGCCGGCGAGGGCGGTGCCGATCAGCGTGACCGCGCCGGCGGTCTCGGCGCAGAAGCCGCCGAAGGGGCGGAGCTTGGTGATGCGCATGCCCATGGTCTTGACGATCCGCCAGCCCCCGGCCATCGTGCCGAGGCCGAGCGCCGCGTGCGCCGCGAGCACGACCCAGAACGGCACATAAAACTCGGGGCCGAGGTGGCCCGTCGTGAAGAGGAGCACCGCGATGATGCCCATCGTCTTCTGGGCGTCGTTGGTGCCGTGGCCGAGGCTGTAGGCGGCGGCCGACAGCAGTTGGCCGCGGCGGAAGATGCGGTCCACGCGACCCGGCGTCTGGCTCTTGAACGTCCAGAGCGTGAGCAGCATCATCGCAAACCCGACGACGAGGCCGATCAGCGGCGCGAGCACCATGAAGACGCCGATCTTGACGAGCCCGGCCAGGACCAGCCCGCCGAACCCGGCTTTCACGATGGCCGCGCCGGCGAAGCCGCCGATGAGCGCGTGCGATGAGCTGGTCGGGAGCCCCCAGTACCAGGTGATGAGGTCCCAGACGATCGCGCCGATGAGCCCCGCGAGGATCACCCACTGGTCGACGACGCTCGTCTCCACGACGCCCTTGCCGACGGTGCGAGCGACGCCGACGCCGAAACCGAAGGCCGCGACGAAGTTGAAGAACGCCGCCCACACGACCGCCTGGAGCGGCGTCAGCACCCGGGTCGAGACGACCGTGGCGATGGAATTGGCGGCGTCGTGAAAGCCGTTGATGAAGTCGAAGACGAGCGCGACGACGATGATGAAGACGACGGCGGTCAGCACGGGCGGGGCGGTGCGGCGGTCACGCCATCTTGAGGATGATTCCCTCGATCACGTTCGCCACGTCCTCGCAGCGGTCGGTGACGGCCTCCAGCGTCTCATAGATCTCCTTCCACTTGATCACCTCGATCGGGTCCGGCTGCTCGTCGAACATCGCCGCGAGGCTCTCGCGCAACAGGCTGTCGGCGCGGTTCTCGAGCCGGTTCACCTCTACGGCGTGCTCGTGGAAGCCCGGGTCCATCGTGCGAAGGCACCGGATGCAGCGGTCCATCGCCGCGACCTGGGCCGTGATCACCTCGACCATCGCCCGGCACGCCGAGGTGGGCTCCTTGATACGGTAGACGACCAGCCGCTCGGCGGCGGCCTCGAGGTAGTCAAGGACGTCGTCGAGGCGAGTCGCGAGGTCGTGGATGTCTTCGCGGTCGATCGGCGTGATGAAGGTCGTGTTCAGTCGCCGGACGATCTCGTGGGTGATCTGGTCGCCCGCGTGCTCGACCTCCTTGATCGCGTACGCCTTGGCCCGCGCGTCGGAAAAGGTGTGGACCAGCTCGTGGAGGAGACCGGTCGCCCGGATGATGTTCTGAGACTGCTGCTCGAAGTAGTCGAAGAACCGGACTTCCTTCGGGATCAGATTGAACATGGAGCCAGCCCGCAGTGTATCACGCCTTGCGCAGCGCGAGCGCGGGAAGCCCGAGGAGCTCGCGACGCGCGACGGCCCAGAGCGCCTCGACCAGCGCCGTGAGCGCGGGCGCGCTTCGGGCGAGGCAGCGGACGACCGCTCCGCGACGCGGGAGCGCTCCCACGCCTCCGACGGCGCCGGCGGTCTCTCGCAGCAGCCGCCCGGCCGCGGCGGCGAAGGCGTCGAGCCCCGAGTCGGCCACCACGACGAACGAGCCGAAGTAAGGGTGATCCTCGGTGAAGCCGAGCCCCTGCACCGCCCGCGCCGCCGTCAGCACGAACCGGTCGTGGAGGATCAAGCCGCGGCGGTCACGCACGGTGACGGCGCTCTCGAGGAGCGCGAACCGCCACGCCTCGCCGCGCGCGATGCGCCCCGCGGCGAAGGCGTCCGTGAGGATCAGCGTGGCGCCGTCCTCCGCCTCGCAGTCGATGGCCTGACGGAAGGCCGAGCCCGCGAACGGGATCGTGTGGTCGGGAACCCACTCCAGAATGGCGCCGGCGCCGAGGCGAATGTGCACCCGCTGCTCGGCCGCGGCGCCCGCCGTGCGGTAGACCTTGGTGGCCGAGGGCGTCGTGAGACAGCCGTGGGCCGCCGGCCCGATGGTGACGTCGATTGCGAGCCGATCGCCACCGACGAGCCCACCCGTCGGGTTCAGGACGGAGACGACCGCGGCGGGGTCGTCGAGCGCCATCGGGCTCAGCACCTGAAGCGGCAGCCTATACCGGCACGCTCCGAGGACGGTCGCGCCGTCCCGCCGCTCCAGGGCAAGCGCGAGCGTGCCGTCCCGCCCGACCCGTGCGGGCTCGGGGTCAGCGGGATGCGGGCGCCAGCAGGAGGTCGTGGCGGATCCACGAGAGGACCGCATCGGCTCCTTCACCCGTCTTGAGGTTCGTGAAGACGAAGGGGCGCCCGCCACGCATCCGGCGGGCGTCGCGCTCCATGACGGCCAGGTCGGCGCCAACGTGGGGCGCCAGGTCGATCTTGTTGATGACGAGCAGGTCCGAGCGCGTGATGCCCGGCCCGCCCTTGCGTGGGATCTTCTCGCCCTCGGCGACGTCGATGACGTAGATCGTCGCGTCCACGAGCTCGGGACTGAAGGTCGCGGCTAAATTATCGCCCCCGCTTTCGATCAAGAGCAAATCGAGGTTCGGAAATTCTTTCATGAGGAGGTGCGTGGCTTCAAGATTCACTGATGCATCTTCCCTTATCGCCGTGTGGGGGCAGCCGCCCGTCTCGACCCCGACGACCCGCGCTGCCGGCAGGGCGCCGCGCCGGACGAGGAACTCCGCGTCCTCCTTGGTGTAGATGTCATTGGTGATCACGGCCATGTCGAACGCGTCGCGGAGCCGGAGGCACAGCGCCTCGGTCAGCGCGGTCTTGCCCGAGCCGACGGGGCCACCGATTCCGATCTTGAGCGGCCGCGGGAGGCAAGCCCGTGCGCTCACGACCTGAACAACCTCCTGTCGAGCGTCGCGTGACGAAGCCCCGCGAGCTCGAGACCGGGGTTGAAGCTCCACAGGTCGTCCACCTTCCGCGCGGCCGCCTCGGAGCCGAGCCGCGCGAGGCGCGGCCGCAGTCGGGCGAGGAGGCGCTGGCCCTGCATCTGGCCGAGGGCGATCAGGCGCAGCCCCGCGCCGACCAGCAACGCCGCCGTGGAGTAGAGATACGCGACCGCGGCCCGCTCGGCGTCGGCGCCCGCGCGGCCCAGTGCCACGCCAAAGGCGAGAGCATGGTGGCCGGGCGCCAGGCCGTCCTCCACCGCGTGGAGGAGCTCGGCGAGGAACCGATCGTCGTCGAGGGCGGAAGTTGCGCGGAGCGTCTGACGCCCCATCTGGCGGCTCGCGGCGCGGAACTCTGGGACGCACTTCATCGCGTCGAGCCGCGCGTCGAGCGCCACGGCTTCCCCGACGTCGTCGCGGGCGGCGATCCGGGTCGCGTGCGCCACCGCCACGGCGTCGCACGGCCCCGCGCTTCCCTCGAGGTGGGCGACGACGAACGCCTCGAGGCCCGCCGCGTCGTCGACGCGCCCCTCCTGGACGTACGTCTCGAGGCCGAACGAATGGGCGAAGCCGCCGGCGGGGAAGAGGCCGTCGGCGAGCTGGAGGAGCGCCAGGAACGCGGGATCAGTGGTCATGACCGTGACCCGGGCCGACGGGGACGAACACTGCCGCGCGACGCTCGAAGTCGACGCCGAGCCGGGTCAGGAGCTGGTCCATCGCCGGGTCGTCGGGCACCAGAAGCTGCTCACCGTCGAGCGCAAGCGTGAAGTGGCGGTTGCCGACCTCGAAGGCGACTCGGACCGCCTCCTCGCGCGAGCGCGGCGTGACGGCGAGCACGGGCTCCGCCGCCGCCTCGACCGCGACATACCAGCCCGGGCCGACGTAGAGGACGTCGCCGGGGACCAGGACGCTGCCCGTCGGGAGCGCCAGCGCGAGCGCCCGGCCGGCGCGAGTCGTGACGCGGCGGCGCCCCCAGCGCCGCTCCTCGGCGGTCAGCACGAGCACGTCCCTCTCGAGCCCGGCGAGCTCCACGTCGTGCACGTGAACACGGGGCTCGGTGACAACAGGCACGGCAGAGCCGCCAGCGCGATCGAGCCCTTGGCTCGATCGAGGCGCGGGTGGGGGGGTATGGGGGGCCATCTCGGGGACGCCGCCAGCGCGATCGAGCCCTTGGCTCGATCGAGGCGCGGGTGGGGGGGTATGGGGGGCCATCTCGGGGCCCCCCATCAAAAGAGAAAGTACCGCTGCGCCATCGGCAGGACGGCTACCGGCTCGCACGTGAGCAACTCGCCGTCAGCTCGCACCTCGTAGGTCTCCGGGTCCACCTCGATCCGCGGCAGCGCGTCGTTGTGAATCATATCGCGCTTACCGATCGCGCGGCACCTGCCGACGGCGACCACACGGCGAGCGAGGCCCAGACGGCGCGGCACGTCCTGCGCGAGCGCCGCCTTCGAGACGAACGTGACGGCTGCGGCGGCCCGGGCGCGGCCGAAGGCACCGAACATCGGGCGGTAGAGCACTGGCTGGGGCGTCGGGATCGAGGCGTTGGGGTCTCCCATCGCCGCCCACGCGATGACGCCGCCCTTGACCACCAGCTCGGGCTTGACGCCGAAGAACGCCGGGCGCCAGAGCACGAGGTCCGCGAGCTTGCCCGGCTCGATCGAGCCGACCTCGGCGGCCAGACCGTGGGCGATCGCGGGGTTGATCGTGTACTTCGCGACGTAGCGCTTGACGCGCAGGTTGTCGTCGCCCGGCGCCTCGCCCGGCAGCGGCCCGCGCTGTCGCTTCATCTTGTCCGCCGTCTGCCACGTGCGGATGATCACCTCACCGATCCGCCCCATCGCCTGCGAGTCGGAAGACATCATGCTGATCGCGCCCAGGTCGTGCAGGACGTCCTCGGCGGCGATCGTCTCGGCCCGGATTCGCGACTCGGCGAAGGCGAGATCCTCGGGGATCTTGGCGTTGAGATGGTGGCAGACCATGAGCATGTCGAGGTGCTCGTCCATCGTGTTCACGGTGAAGGGCATCGTCGGGTTCGTGGACGAGGGCAGGCAGTTCGGCTCGCCGCAGACACGGATGATGTCGGGGGCGTGGCCGCCGCCCGCGCCCTCGGTGTGGTAGGTGTGGATCGTCCGGCCTCGGAAGGCGCGGATCGAGTCCTCGACGAACCCCGCCTCGTTGAGCGTGTCGGTGTGGATCGCGACCTGCACGTCGTGCTCGTCCGCGACCGAGAGCGCACAGTCGATCGCGGCCGGCGTCGTCCCCCAGTCCTCGTGGAGCTTGAGCCCGATCGCGCCCGCGGCAATTTGCTCGCGGAGGGGGTCGGGCGCGGAGGCGTTGCCCTTCCCGAGAAAGCCCAGATTGACCGGAAACGCCTCGGCAGCCTCGAGCATACGGTGGACATTCCACGACCCGGGCGTGCACGTCGTCGCGTTGGTGCCTGTGGCGGGGCCCGAGCCGCCGCCGACCATCGTCGTGAGGCCGGCGCTCAGCGCCTCGTAGACGAGCTGCGGACAGATGAAGTGGATGTGCGTGTCGAGCCCGCCCGCGGTGATGATCTTTCCCTCGCCCGCGATCACCTCGGTCCCGGCCCCGACGACCATCCCCGGCGACACGCCGGCCATGAGGTCGGGGTTGCCGGCCTTGCCCACGGCGACGATGCGCCCGTCACGGATGCCGATGTCGGCCTTCACGATCCCCCAGTGGTCCACGATGACGGCGTTGGTGACGACGACGTCGAGGACGCCGTCGGCCCGGGTCGCCCGCGCCGACTGACCCATCCCGTCGCGGATCACCTTGCCACCGCCGAACTTCGCCTCCTCACCAGCCACGGTCAGGTCGCGCTCGATGCGGATCAGGAGCTCGGTGTCGGCGAGACGCACGCGGTCGCCGGTCGTCGGACCGTAGAGATCGGCGTACTGACGCCGCGTCAGGCGCAGGCTCATGGACGCCGCGCTTCCCACGCGGCGAGCCGCGCGAGCGCCTGCTCCTTGTCGGCTCCGTCGGTGAGCGCGTTGAGCCCGAAGACGCGGCGGGCGCCGGCCAGCTCGACGAGCGTCACGCGCTTCTCGTCACCGGGCTCGAAGCGGACCGCGGTGCCGGCGGGCACGTTGAGGCGCATGCCGAACGCCTGGGCGCGGTCGAACGTGAGCGCCCGGTTCACCTCGAAGAAGTGGAAGTGGGAGCCGACTTGTACGGGCCGGTCTCCCGTGTTCGCCACGGTCAGCTCGACCGTCCTGCGCCCCGCGTTCGCCACGATGTCGCCGTCGCCAAGGACGTACTCACCCGGAATCATGTGAGGTCCCCTCCAGGAGCTTATAGTAGAAGGCGCTCGGGTCCACGCGCCCGTCGGCGCTCCGCGCGTATTTCGGTATCACGCCGGCGAGCGTCCAGCCCACGCCCGCGTAGAGCCGCTCCGCGTGATCACCGCGCCGCGTGTCGAGCACGAGCGTCGTCCGCCCGCGGCGCCGCGCCTCCGCCTCGACCGCGCGCAGGAGCGCGCGCCCGATCCCCTGGCGCCTGGCCTGCGTGTGCACCATGACCTTCGCGACCTCGGCACGATGACGCGCGTTCGGGCGCACCGCCAGCTCGAGCTGCGCCGAGCCCACCACCGCGCCCGCGGCGTCGCGCGCGACCAGCAGCACGCGCGTGTCCTCGCGGAGCGCCGCGACCACCGTGCGCCAGTAGGCGTCGGCCTCGCCCGGCGCCAGCGGCGGCAGGAAGCCGATCGACGCGCCACTCTCCACCGCGTCCGCCAGGAGCGCGGACAGCACCGGAAGGTCGGGTACGGCTGCCTCGGCGCTCAGCGATTCGATCCCCACGCGCACGGCCTCAGCGGATCGGGCTGTGGATCGTGACGAGCTTGGTGCCGTCGGGGAACGTGCCCTCGACCTGCACGTCGTCGATCATCTCGGGCACGCCCTCCATGACGTCGCCGCGACTCAGCACCGAGCGGCCGGCCTCCATGAGCTGGGAGACCGTCCGTCCGTCGCGGATACCCTCGAGGATCTCCGCCGTAATCAGCGCGAGCGCCTCGGGGTGGTTCAGCTTGAGGCCGCGTCCCCGGCGGCGGCGGGCGACCTCGGCGGCGGTGAAGATCAACAGCTTTTCCTGCTCGCGGGGGGTGAGGTGCATCGTCGAGCCTCCTTTGTACTGGGTGCGGGCACCCGGGCTTCGCCACGCCCGCACCCCGCCGCAACTTCGCTCAGCGGTTCGTCACCTTCGCGGTCAGAGCCCTGATCACCCCGACGGTCAGACGCTGAGCAGCGCGCTCACGGCGTCGACGTCGAACGTCTGCCGCTCGCCCTCCAGGGCCACGGAGCCCTTGTCCATGACGTAGAACCGGTCGCAGATGGAACGTGCGAACTCGAGGTACTGCTCGACCAGCAGGATCGACCGGTGGCCCTCCCGCTTGATCCGCCGCAACACGTCGGCGATCTCGTCGACGATGGACGGCTGGATGCCCTCGGTCGGCTCGTCGAGGAGCAGGAGCGCCGGGTCGGCGATCAGCGCTCGGGCGATGGCGAGCTGCTGCTGCTGGCCGCCGGAGAGGTCCCCGCCGCGCTTGCCGAGCATCCCGCCGAGCCCGGGGAAGAGCGAGAGGACGTAGTCCAGCTGCGCCGGCGCCGGCGACTTCTGCCGGGCGCCGAGCACGAGGTTCTCACGGACGGTCAGGGCCGGGAAGATCTCACGCCCCTGGGGGACGTAGCCGAGGCCGAGCCGCGCGCGCTCGTAGGGCGGCCGGCGTGTGATGTCCACGCCGCGGAACGCGAGCGTGCCCGTGCGCTGCGCCAGGAGCCCCACGATCGTCTTGAGCAGCGTCGTCTTCCCCACGCCGTTGCGCCCCATGACGCACACCACCTGGCCGTCGCCGACCGTCAGGTCCACGCGCGACAGGACGCGGCTCTCGCCGTAGTAGACGTCGACCCCGTGGACGGCGAGCATCAGGCGGCCCCTCGGACCTTGCCGCGTCCGAGATACGCCTCGATCACGCGTTCGTCGGCCTGCACACGGTCCAGCGAGCCCTCCGAGAGCACGGTGCCCTCGTGCAGCACCGTGACGCGGTGGCCCTGCCGGGCGACCCGCCGGACGAACTCCATGTCGTGCTCGATGAGCATGACGCACGAGCTCGAGCGCGCCACGATGCCCTCGATGAGCGCGATCGTCCGCTCCTTCTCCGGTCGGGTCATCCCGGCCGCGGGCTCGTCGAGCAGGAGGAGCGTCGGATCGTCGACGAGGAGCATCGCGATCTCGAGCCACTGCTTCTCGCCGTGGGAGAGCGTGCCGGCGAGGTCGCCCGCGCGCCCGGCGAGCCCCATCTGCGCGAGCGTGGCGACGATCGCCTCGTGGCTCGTGAACGCGCGCCACGCGGCGAGCGTCGAGACGAAGCGCTTGCGTCCGGCGGCGAGGAGCATGTTCTCGAACACCGTGTGCCCGGGGAAGACCGACGGCGTCTGGAACTTCCGGATCACGCCGACGTTGGCGATCGCGTGCGGGGACATCGCCGCGAGATTGACGGTGTCCCGGAACAGGACGCGCCCCGCCGACGGCGCCACGTGACCGGTGAGCACGTCGAAGAGCGTCGTCTTGCCGGCACCGTTCGGTCCGATGAGCAGGCGGACGCGCTCCGTGCGCTCGACGATCAGGTTGAGGTTCCGGAGCGCGAGGAACCCCTCGAACGACACCGTGAGGTTCTCGACGTAGAGCAGCGTGTCCACGGTTCAGGCCGTGTGGCGGTTGACGCCCGATGCGGCGACCGCTGCGGGGGCGACGGCGCGCCCACGCCGCGCCACGAGCGCCTTGGCGCGGACGGCGAGCCCGATCAGACCGGCTGGGAAGAGCAGGATGACCGCCATGAAGAGCCCGCCCAGGATGATCGGCCAGAGCCGCGGGTAGGTCCCGGTGAGCACGCTCCGGAGCCAGTTCACGGAGATCGCGCCGACGAGCGCGCCCCAGAGCGTGCCGCGGCCGCCGAAGGCGACCCAGATCACGATCTCGAGAGAGGGCAGCACCCCGACCTGGCTCGGCGTGATGATCCCCACCTGCGGGGCGTAGAGCAGTCCCGCCAGGCCGGCGAGCGCCGCCGAGACCGCGAACACGAAGATCTTGAAGCCCGCCGTGTCGTAGCCGAGGAACTCCAGCCGCCGCTCGTTATCGCGGATCGCCTCGAGGACGAGCCCGGTCTTCGAGCGGACGATCGCCTGCGCGAGGAGGAGCGCGCCGACGAGGACGGCGGCGGTGACGACGTAGAGGGCCCGGAGCGTCCCCGGGCTCGACAGCGAGAAGCCCAGCACGGACTTGAAGTCGGTGAGGCCGTTGGTCCCGCCGAGCTTCATCTCGTTGCGGTTCAGCATGAGCCACACCGCGAACGCGATCGCCTGCGTGAGGATGGCGAAGTAGGTGCCGCGCAGCCGCCGCCGGAAGGTCAGCACGCCGATGACCGTCGCCAGGAGCGCCGGCAGCAGGAGCGACGACCCGATCGCGAACACGGCGGACGTGTAGGGCTTCCAGAAGAGCGGGAGCGCATAGACCTGGTTCCAGATCATAAAGTCGGGCACCGGCTCGCCGTACACGCCCTTGCCGGAGGACTCGAGCATCATGTGCATGCCGATCGAGTAGGCTCCGATCCCGAAGAAGATCGCCTGGCCGAGCGAGAGGATGCCCGTGTAGCCCCAGATGAGATCCATGCCGAGCGCCAGGATTGCGAGGGCCAGGTACTTGCCGAAGAGGTTCAGGTAATAGTCCGAGACGAATCCCAGCCCGTTCGCCGTGGGCAGCCCGACGGCGAACACGGCGCCGAAGAGCCCCACCCGGACGAGCTCCCGGTCCCACGGCCGTACGGGCGCCGTCACGCGGTCTCCGTCGCGGCGCGCCCCCGCTGCGCGAAGAGCCCGGTGGGGCGCCACTGGAGGAACCAGATCACGATGACGAGCACGGCCACCTTGGCATAGACCGCCGCCGCGGTGCCGCCGATCGCCGGCTCGATGAGTTTGTTCGAGAGCCCGATGCAGACCGCCGCCACGACCGTGCCGACCAGCTTGCCGACGCCCCCCAGCACGACGACCATGAACGAATCGACGATGTAGGTCTTGCCGACCTCGGGGTCGACCGTGCCGATCAGCGCGAGCGCGCACCCCGCCACGCCGGCGAGCGCGGTGCCGAGCGCAAAGGTCACCGCGTCCACGCGCCGGGTCGACACGCCGAGGCACGCGGCCATCGCGCGGTTCTGCATCACGGCCCGCACCTTCAATCCCGCGTACGAGCGGTAGAGGAGGAGCCAGAGCGCGCCGAGCGCCACGAGCGCGAGCCCCACGATGAAGATCCGGCTCCACGGGAAGATCAATCCCGTGAGCACCTCCACGCCGCCCCGGAACCACGTCGGCGAGTTCACGCTCGTCTGATCGCCGAAGTAGAGCCGCGCGCCCTGCTGGAGGATCATGCCGACACCCCACGTGACGATCAGGGTCTCGAGCGGCCGGCCGTAGAGGAACCGGATGACGCCCCACTCGAGGGCCAGTCCGACGACACCAGCGACCAGGAACGCGAGCGGCAGCGCGACGAAGAAATAGGAGTCCGCGTAGGCGGGGAACCGCGCCGCGAAGATCTCCTGTACGACGTACGCCGTGTACGAGCCGAGCATGAGCATCTCGCCGTGGGCCATGTTGATGATGCCCATCAGGCCGAAGGTCACGGCGAGCCCGAGGCTCATGATCAGCAGCACGGCCGCCAGGCTGATGCCGTTGAACAGGTATCCAACGATGTTGCGCTGGGCCACGAAGCGATCGATGTCCTGGAGCGCCGCCCGCGTCGCCGCACGCACCGCCGGATCGGTCTCGTCGGCGAGCAGCGCCTGGAGCTGCGGCACCGCCGCCTCCGAGGCGCGGCGCCCGAGCTGCTTGACGGCGCCGAGCCGGTCCGCGGCGTCGGGCGCCCGGAGCCGGAGCTTGGCGAGGGCGTCCTCGAGCGCGGGCCGGACGTCGCGATTCGTCTCGTCCCCGATCGCCCGCACGAGCACCGGGATCGCCGAGGGATCGCCCGAGGTTCCGAGCTTGAAGGCCGCCGACTGCCGCTTCGCTGGATCTTTGCCCAAGACCTCGAAGCGCTCGAGGATACGCTGCGCGAGGCCGAAGTGCGCCTCGTCGAGGGCGACGGCCTCCTGGCCGGACTCGAGCTGCGCCGGCTGCCCCTGCGCGTCCAGGACCGGGCGCCCGGCGACGTCGGTGAGACCGCCGTCGTCACCGAGGATGACCAGCCGCCCCTTCCACGAGTAGAGCGCCCCGTCCTTGAGCACCCGCAGGAGGCGCTCGACCGCCGGGTCGCTCGACCCCGCGAGCTCGCCGAGCGCACCCTTCTGGGTCGCCGGTGCGGCGAGCCGACGCGCCACCGATTCCAGATCCGGCGCGCCGGGCCCGGCGGCCGCGACGCCGCCGAGCCCGGTCAGCACCCACGCCGCCGCGAGGACGACGGCGAGCGCGCGCACTACGACTTGTCCGACAGCCACATCCGCTTGCCGCCGACCACGTCGAAGGAGCCCTTGCCGCCGTTGCTCCAGTCGCAGTCGCGACCGGGGTACGTCACCTCGCTCCACGGCGCGGGTCGCACCCACGACTTGGTCTTCCAGACCACGTCGAACTGACCGTCCTCCCGGATCTTGCCGATGTAGACCGGCTTCCACGTGTGGTGGTTCTTCTCGTCCACCTTGTACTTGCCCACCGGGCTCGGGATCTCGAGACCCTCGAGCGCCTTGAGCACCTTCTCGACGTCGGTGGACTCCGCCTTCTGGACCGCCTTCGCCCAGAGGTGGACGTGGATGTACGCGTGCATCATCGGGTCGTCGGTGACGCACTGCTTGTCCGGGATGCTGTGACCCTTGCACCACTCCTTGTACGCCTTCACCCACTTGAGGTTGTCGGGCGTCTTGAGCGACATGAAGTAGTTCCAGGAGGCGAGGTGCCCGACGAGCGGCTTGACGTCGAGCGTCTGCAGCTCGACCTCGGCGAAGCTGTACGACATGGTAGGCGTCTTGTCGGCAGTCACACCCTGGTTGGCGAGCTCCTTGAAGAAGGGCACGTTGCTGTCGCCGTTAATCGTGTTGATGACGGCCGCGTCGCCCGCCGCGCTGAAGCTCTTGATCTTGCCGACGATCGTCTGGTAGTCCTGGTGGTGGAACGGTGTGTACTCCTCCGCGATCGCCGACTCGGGGACCTTCTTCACCTTCGTGAGGTAGAGCCGGAGGATCTTGTTCGTCGTGCGCGGATACACGTAGTCGGAGCCGAGCAGGTAGAACTTCTGCTTGCCGCCGCCCTCCGGGGACATCAGGTAGTCGATCGCCGGGGTGGCCTGCTGGTTGATCGTCGCCCCGGTGTAGATCACGTTCTTCGAGCACTCCTCGCCCTCGTACTGCACCGGATAGAAGAGGAGGCCGTTGTTCTTCTCGAAGACGGGGAGCACCGACTTGCGGCTGACCGACGTCCAGCAGCCGAAGACGGCCGCCACCTTGTCCTGGAGCAGGAGCTTCTTGGACTTCTCGGCGAAGAGATCCCAGTTCGAGGCGGGGTCTTCGATGACGGGCGCCACCTTGCGTCCGAGCACACCGCCCGCCTTGTTGATCTCACCGATGGCCATCAGGACGACTTCCTTGATCGGCGCCTCGCTGATGGCCATCGTGCCGCTGAGCGAGTGCAGGATCCCGACCCTGATCGGCTCCTTCCCCTGCGCGGTCAGGATTCTCGGAAAGCCGATCCCGGCGGCGAGGCCGGAGCCGGCGACGAGCGAGCCCTTGAGGAACTCACGACGTGACCAAGCGGACATGGCGTCTCCTTTCGTGTGTTCGCCGGCGTGCCCTTCGTGCCGCCGGGCGGTCTGTGGGATCCCTTCCGTCGGCGCAGCGTCGCTGCCGCGCGCACGAGGGACACCGTTGTCCACTCGACGGGACCGAAGTGCAAGGCCTGTACCGAACGAGGGCCGCGAAATTTCGGAGAGTTAGCGCGCCCGGTCGCGAGCCCCTTGCCTATTCCGTGGGCACGCCGCGCGCGACTGACTCCGAGACGAGCAACGCTCTGGCGATCTCCACCATGGGCTTACGACTGTCCATCGCCGCACGGCGCAGGCGGCGGAACGCCTCCTCCTCGGTGAGCCCGAAGCGCGCCATGAGCATGCCCTTCGCGCGCTCGATGATCTTCCGCCCTTCGAGCGTCTGCCGGAGCTGGCGGTTCTCCTTGAAGCGCGCGATGGCGACGTCGAGCGCGGGAGCGAGCTCGGCCGGGCGCAGGGGCTTGAGCAGGTAGGCCATGACGCCCGCCGCTCGCGCGCGCTCGACGAAGTCGTCACCCGTGTGGCTGGTGAAGAGCACGACCGGGCAATCGGTCGTCGCGATGACGTGCGCGGCGGCCTCGATGCCGTCGCCGTCGGGCAGGCCCACGGCGAAGATCGCCGCGTCGGGACTCGCGCGCTCGATCAGCGGGACGGCGTCGGCGCACCGCAGCGCCTCGCCCACGACCTCGCCGCCGGCGGCCCAGATGGCGCCGCGGAGCGCGGCACGAGAGCGCTCATGGTCGTCGAGAATCGCCACGCGCCAGCGCAGGCCTCGAGCCATGCCCTCGGCGGCTCGCAAGCCGAATGCCAGACGTCGGCCGCGAGCCAGATCAACCACTTAGATCGAGGGCGGAGGTCCCTGTGCCCACCCGCCCGGCAGCGAACGGGTGGGCTGCCTACGACGGAAGCAGCCCCCCGCCTCAGAAGAACGAGTAGTACAGCGCGAGGCTGATGGTGTCCTGGTTCTTCGCCGTCGGCGTGAGGCCGTGGTTGACGAACTTGAAGACCTTCTCGCTCCCCTGGTCGTGACGGTACTCGACCCGGCCGACGAGCCCCTTCCAGATCTTGTACTGGAGCGTGCCGGTCACCTCCCAGAGGGAGGTCCTCGCGCCCGCGGCTTGGGCCGCCGTGCGCACGCTCTCGGGGTCGTCGAAGTACTCGAGCCGCAAGGCGGTGCGGAGCTGCTCCGTCCAGTCGTACGCGGCGTACGCCGCGATTCCCCACCAGGTCGCGTCCGTCTCCGCCCGCGTCCCGGACGCGACGAGCGCGGCCTCCCTGGTCTCCCAGCCGTAGTCGAGGTTCGCGCCGAGCGTGACGTTCTTGACGCCGGTGTAGGTCGCCGTCCAGTCCAGGACGGTCCGCGGGTGCGTCGTGTTCGAAGCCTGCTCGGGGCCGGTGATCCAGTTGAAGTTCGCCGTGAGGTCCTTGAACGGCGTCAGCGCGAACTGGCCCGTCACCGACATCGAGTCGTTGTTGTCCCTGGCGACGTCCCAGCCGACGACCGGGCCGGCCGTGACCGTGAGCCAGTCCGTGGGCGCATACGACACGAGCGCGCCCACGTGCGTGAGGGGAATCGCGAAGCCGAACAGGAACGACCGTGAGAAGTTCAGGTTGTTGGGCGACTCGATCACCTCGTACCCGAGCAGCGTGACGAACTTGCCCGCCTTCACGGTGAGCCCGCTTCCCAGCGGGATCTTGTAGGAGCCGTAGGCCTCCTCGAGATCGAACGCGGGCGTGTTCCGGAACGGGAACGCGTCGTCACTATCGCGGAAGATCCCGAGCGCGTGGTTCTTCTGCGCGTCCTGGCCCGCGGTCAGGACCACGCCGAAGCCGAACGGGTAGCGCTCGGACGGGTCCTTCTTCGCGCTGAACTCCGCGATGTTGAAGGTATAGCCGCTGTCGAAGTCGTACACGCGCAGCTCGTTGTGGTTGCCCCGGCCGTTGCCGTTGAGGTTGAACACGACGCTGTTCTCGACGTACGAGAACAGGACGATCTCCTCGAGGAGCGTCTTCGGCTTCTCGACCGGCTTCTCCTGCCCGAACGCGGCGGTGGCGGTGAGGCCGATCGCCGCCGCGAGGACCAGCCAACTCCCGACTCGCGTCATGGCCGTCTCTCCCTGATCGTTAGCGTCCGTGCGTTTCATTGCCCTGGTCAGCGGCGACGTCAGCGTCGCTTGGCGCAGTGCGGTAGCAATGGCTATGCCGACGCTCCTCGTCGAGCGAGCATCAAGTCCGGCAGGCGGTTAGCGCCGCGGCGGTTGATGGCGCCCTGCCCTCGGGATGAGCAGTGTCGGAGCGCGTGCTCAACGAAGCGGCACCGACCGGCAGGCGCGACCCGGTTCGAGCGCGGGCCTTGCCCGCGCAATCGGTTCGATGGGTCGCCAGGGGTTGGGGGGGAGCGCCGCCGCCCCCCCCCCGACGTTAATTAAATATCGAAGTAAAGCGCGTACTCCCACGGATGGGGACGGAGCCGCACGGCGTCCACCTCGTTCTTGCGCTTGTACTCGATCCACGTCTCGATCACGTCCGGCGTGAAGACGTCGCCCTTCAGCAGCCAGTCGTGGGACTGCTCGAGGTTGTCGAGCACGATGCTGAGGTCGCCCGGAAGCTGCTTGATCTTCTTCGCCTCGGCCGGCGGCAGCTCGTAGAGGTCCTTGTCGACCGGCTTGCCCGGATCGATCTTGTTGGCGATCCCGTCGAGCCCCGCCATCAGGCACGCCGCGAAGCTGAGGTAGGGGTTGCAGGTCGGATCGGGCGTGCGGAACTCGATGCGCTTGGCCCCCTCGGACTTCGAGTACATCGGGATCCGGATACACGCCGAGCGGTTGCGCTGGCTGTACACGAGGTTGATCGGCGCCTCGTAGCCCGGCACCAGCCGCTTGTAGGAGTTCGTCGAGGGCGCGATCAGCGCGAGGAGCGCCGGGGCGTGCTTGAGGATGCCGCCGATGTAGTAGAGGCAGTTCTTGGAGATGTCCGCGTAACTGCCGCGCTCGTAGAAGAGGTTCTTCCCGTTCTTCCAGAGCGACTGGTGGGTGTGCATGCCGGAGCCGTTGTCCTGGAAGAGCGGCTTCGGCATGAAGGTGGCGGTCTTGCCCCACTTCCGCGCCGTGTTCTTGGCGCAGTACTTGTACCACATGACCTTGTCCGCCATCTTGGTCAGCGTGTCGTAGCGCATGTCGACCTCGGTCTGGCCGCCCGTCGCCACCTCGTGGTGGTGGACCTCGATGCGGACGCCCACGGACTCGAGCGCCAGGACCATGTCCGAACGGATGTCCTGGAACTTGTCCATCGGCGGGACCGGGAAGTAGCCCTGCTTGTACCGCGGCTTGTAGCCGAGGTTCGGCTGCTCGAGCGTCCCTTCCTTGCCGGCGTTCCAGAAGCCCGCCTCGGAGTCGATGAAGTAGTAACCGCAGTTGTAGCTCTGGTCGAAGCGGATCGAGTCGAAGAAGAAGAACTCGAGCTCGGGGCCGATGTAGACCGTGTCCGCGAGGCCCGTCTTCTTGAGGTGCGCCTCGGCCTTCTGGGCGATGTAGCGCGGGTCGCGCGTGTACCACTTGCCCGTGACCGGATCCTTCACGTTACAGATGAGCACCAGCGTCGGCACCGCGGTGAAGGGGTCCATGGCGGCCGTCGCCGGCTCGGGCACGAGGAGCATGTCGGACTCGTCGATCGTCTGGAACCCGCGAATCGAGGAGCCGTCAAAGCCGAGTCCTTCTTCGAAGATGTCCTCGTTCAGCTCGGAGACCGGGATCGAGAAGTGCTGCCAGAGACCCGGCAGGTCGATGAACCGGAGATCGATGATCTTGGCGCCCTTCTCCTTGGCCAGCTTGAGCACGTCCTTCGCGGTCATGCGGAACTCCTTTTCCTCAGTAGGTGATGGATGGCCCGATTACCTTAGGGGAACTCCCCCGCCGAATCAAGCGCCCCGGTTTGGCGTGCATCGGATTCAGTGAGCCACGCGTGGTCGCGCCTCGGCGAACGCGCCCGGGTGCCCCGACCCGACCTCGCCGAACCCGCCGCCTGCGGCGTACGCCGTCTCGGAATGCTGCGAGATGTCGAGCCCGGCCACCTCGTCCTCGTCGGAGACCCGGAGCCCGACCAGGGCGTCGACCACTTTCAGGATGATCGCGGTCCCCACGATCGCGAGCACGTACGTGGCCACGACCGCGACGATCTGGATCCACAGCTGGCCCGGGTTGCCGAAGAAGAGGCCGTCGCCGCCGCCGTCGTTGATCGCCTTGGAGGCGAAGAGCCCCGTGGCGAGCGCCCCCCACGTCCCGCCGACCCCGTGAACGCCGACGACGTCGAGCGAGTCGTCGTAGCCGACCTTCCCCTTGAGGTTGCACGCGGTATAGCAGACGGCGCCCGCCACGGCGCCGATGATCAGCGACGAGATCGGGCCGACGTAGCCGGAGGCGGGGGTGATCGCGACGAGCCCGGCGACGGCGCCCGACGCCGCGCCCAGCACCGTGGGCTTGCCGCGGCTCATCCACTCAGTGAACATCCAGCCGAGCGCGGCGGCGGCCGCGCCCGTGTTGGTCGCGGTGAACGCGCTCGCCGCGAGCCCGTTGGCCTCGAGCGCGCTGCCCGCGTTGAAGCCGAACCAGCCGAACCACAGGAGCGACGCGCCCGTGACCGTCATCGGCAGGTTGTGGGGCTGCATCGGCTGGTGGCCGTAGCCCCGGCGCTTGCCAAGCATGATCGCGCAGACCAACGCCGACATGCCCGACGAGATGTGGACGACCGTCCCACCCGCGAAGTCGAGCGCACCGAGTTTCTTGAGCCAGCCGCCGTCGCCCCAGACCCAGTGCGCCAGCGGATCGTAGACAAAGGTCGCCCAGAGGACCGTGAAGAGCAGGAACGCCGAGAACTTTTTCCGCTCGGCGAACGCGCCCGTGATGAGCGCGGGCGTGATGACCGCGAACATCATCTGGAAGAGCATGAACACCTGATGCGGGATCGTCTTTGAGTAGGCGTCGAAGGGCTCGACGCCGACGCCCCGAAGGCCGAACCATTCAAGGCCCCCGATGATCCCGCCTTTATCAGGGCCGAACGCGAGCGTGTAGCCCCAGAGGATCCACTGGATCGAGATGACCGCCAGGATGATGAAGCTCTGCATGAGCGTCGCGAGCGCGTTCTTCTGCCGCACCATGCCCCCATAGAACAGCGCGAGCCCCGGCGCCGTCATGAGGAGCACGAGCGCGGAAGAGGTCAGCATCCACGCGGTATCGCCCTTGTCGATCTTCGACGCCGCGGGCGCGGCGGCGGCCGCCGCGGCCGCCGGCGGGGGTCCGGCGGGCTGCTGAGCCCACGCCACCGTCGCTACCGCACTCACGACCAGCGCCATTACGAGTGCGAGGCTGAGTCGCTTCACGGGATCCTCCTTGTGGACTAGAGCGCGTTCTCGTCGCGCTCGCCCGTCCGGATGCGCACCGCGGTCTGGACCGGATTGACGAAGATCTTGCCGTCCCCGATGTTGCCGGTCTTGGCCGCGCCGGCAATCACGTCGGCGACCTTGTCGACGAGGTGGTCGGGGACAACGACCTCGATCTTGATCTTGGGAAGGAAATCGACCGTGTACTCGCCGCCGCGGTAGAGCTCGGTGTGGCCCTTCTGCCGGCCAAAGCCGCGCACCTCCGACACGGTCATGCCGATCACGCCGATGGAGGTGAGCGCTTCCTTGACGTCGTCCAGCTTGAACGGCTTGATGATCGCCTCGATCTTTTTCATCAGGGACCCTCCCGGCCGCGTCCATAGCAACCGCCGTGCCCGGGGGTGCGCGGGACAAACGCCCACGAAATCGGGCGATTCGACGAGGCGCGAGGCAGCGGGGCGGCGCCCGCTTGCCTACGAAATGGGCAGGAGCCGGGAACGTGCCTGCGTTTCGGGCGCCGGGGAGGGGCCTACGGCCGGCGCTGCGGGATGCCGTGCTTGCGCATCTTCGAGTAGAGCGTCGGGCGCCGGAGCCCGAGCAGCGCCGCCGCCGCCTGCTTGTTCCACTTCGTCGTCTCGAGCGCGCGCAGGATCGAGGCGCGCTCGATCTCCTCGAGCGAGCCCACAGGCACTTCGGACGGTGCGACCGTCGGCGCGACCCCCGGCTCGGTGTCCGCGCCCTGGAGCGGCTCGGGGAGGTCCTCGAGGGTGATCTGCGGTCCACGGGTCACGAGCACCGCGCGCTCGAGCGCGTTCTGGAGCTCGCGCACGTTGCCGGGCCACGCGTAGGAGAGGAGCCTCCGGTACGCCTCCGGCTCGATGCCCCCGACGTCCCGGCTATGCTTGGTGCGATAGCGCTCCAGGAACGCGCGGACCAGGATCGGGATATCCTCCCGGCGCTCGCGCAGCGGCGGGACGTCGATCGAGACGGTGTTGATCCGGAAGAACAGGTCCTGGCGCAGGCGACCCTCGCGCAGGGCGGCCTCGGGGCTCCGGTTCGTCGACGAGATGAGGCGGAAGTCCACCGGGACCGCCTTGGCGGCGCCCACCCGGCGCACGGCGCGCTCCTCGAGGACGCGGAGGAGCTTCGCCTGGAGCTCCGCCGGCATCTCCGTGATCTCGTCGAGGAGGAGTGAGCCGCCGTCCGCCTCCTCGAGCAGGCCCGTCTTGTCGCTGGTGGCGCCCGTGAAGGAGCCGCGGGTGTGGCCGAACAGCTCCGACTCGATGAGATCCTTGGGCAGCGCGGCGCAGTTGATCTTCACCCACGGCCCGCCGCGCCGCCGGCTCCGCTCGTGGAGCGCGTCGGCAACGAGCTCCTTGCCGGTTCCGCTCTCGCCGATGATCAGCACGTTGGCGTCGGCGTCCGCGACCGCCGCGACCGTCTCCAGGACGCGCTGGATCCCGGGCGCCTGCCCGAGGATCTCGCTGTCGGCGGCGCGGTCGGCGAGACGGCGCCGCAGGTTGGTGTTCTCGACGACGACCCGCCGGTGGTCGAGCGCGCTCCGCACGAGACCGAGGAGCTCGTCCGGATCGAACGGCTTCTCGAGAACATGGAAGGCTCCGGCCCCTTTGGTCGCCTCCATCGCCTTGCGCACCGAGCCGTACGCGGTGATCACGATCACCTGGATCGCGGGGTCGCGTCGCCGGAGCTCCCGCGTGAGGTTGAGGCCGTCGCCGTCCGGGAGCATCAGGTCCACGATCGCGGCCTCGGGCTCGCACTGCGCGAAGGCGGCGAGCGCGTCCCGCACGTTCCCGGTCGTGCGCACCGCGTAGCCCTCGCTCTCGAGCGTGAGCCGGAGCCCGTCGGCGATCGTCTTCTCGTCGTCGACCACGAGGACCACGCTGCTGTTCGCCTTCACGGCGCTACCACCGGCAGTCGCACTTGCACGCGCGTGCCGTGGCCGAGCCGGCTCTGGAGGGTGAGCTCGCCCCCGTGCAGCTGGACGACCGAGCGCGCGATCGACATGCCGAGCCCGGTCCCGTCGGGCTTGGTCGTGTAGAAGAGGTCGAACGCCCGCGAGATCGTCTCATCGCTCATGCCCGCCCCGGTGTCCTCGATCGTCACGGTGATCGTGCCGGAGTCGGTCGCGTACGAGGTCATCAGGCCGAGCCGGCCCGAGCCGCCGAGGGCTTCGAACGCGTTGACGATGAGGTTGAGGAAGGCCTTTCGGAGCTCGCGCGCATCGAGCATGAGCGCCTCCGGGCACGTCGGATCCCACCCGCGGACCACCTCGAGCGCCGTCGTGTCGAAGCGCGCGGCGGCGAGCTCGAGGCACTCGTCGAGGAGCGTGTGGACGTTCGTCGGCGCGCGGTGGAGCTCGGGTGGGCGCCCGAACGCGGTGATCTCGGCGACCACGTCGGCGAGGTGCTCCACGCCGGCCGCGATCTTGCTCGCGAGCTCCTGACCCTCCGTGTCGCCGGCGCGGCTGAGCCGCTGCTCGAGGTGGCGGGCGTAGAGGCGCAGGCCCGCGAGCGGATTCTTGATCTCGTGGGCAACCTGCGTCGCCATCCGGCCGAGCGCCGCGAGCGCGCCGCTCCGGAGGCGCTCCAGCTCGTGCGTGTTGCGGACCGCGATCGCCGCCTGCGACGAGAAGAGCGCCAGCAGCTCGAGGTCGTCCTCGGTGGGCTCGACCCGCGTGGGCGTCTCGATGACGAGCGCTCCGGTCGGCCCGCGCTGGACGACGAGCGGCGCCGCCACGATCGTGCCCACCTCGCCGTCGCCGCCCGCCGAGCTGGTGATCGGCACGCCCTTTTCCATCGCGGTGGCCGCGGCGGCCTCGAGCGCCTCCCACGACGGCGGGGGCGACCCGGCGCTCGCCATCGGCACGAGGCGGCCGCGCTCGAGCTGGAAGACGACGCAGCGCTCCGCTTCGGTCGCCTCGACCGTCGCCTGGGCGACCGAGTCGAGCACGCGCTCCATGATCCCGGACGAGGCGAGCGTCTGACCGACGGTCAGGAGGCGTTCGCGGTCGCGCGCCCACCGTCGCGTGGTGAGCGCGCGCTCGATCTTCGTGCGGAGCTCGTCGCGCACGAACGGCTTCGTCAGATAGTCGAAGGCGCCGCGCCGAACCGCCTGCACGGCGTTGTCGATCGTGCCGTGGGCGGTCATGATGAGCACCGGCAGCCGGCGCTGCTGCGCGTGGAGCGCCTCCATGAGCTGGACGCCGTCCATCGGTCCCATGCGCAGATCGATGAGCGCGAGGTCGAATCGCTGCGCCGCCGCGACGTCGAGCGCGCGGCGCGGCTCACCCACGGGGGTGACGTCGAAGCCCATCGCCCCGAGGCGCATGGCGAGCACCTCGAGGATCGCCGCGTCGTCGTCGACGACCAGAACTTTCCGGGTCATTGGAGCGAGGGCCCCGCGACCGGCGCACTCCGTGGGTGGCGTGCCGTGGGTACGGCGCGGCTCCGTTCGACCAATCCCCCTCGCACCAAGGGCCCCGCGACCGGCGCACTCCGTGGGTGGCGTGCCGTGGGTACGGCGCGGCTCCGTTCGACCAATCCCCCTCGCACCAAGGGCCCCGCGACCGGCGCACTCCGTGGGTGGCGTGCCGTGGGTACGGCGCGGCTCCGTTCGACCAATCCCCCTCGCACCAAGGGCCCCGCGACCGGCGCACTCCGTGGGTGGCGTGCCGTGGGTACGGCGCGGCTCCGTTCGACCAATCCCCCTCGCACCAAGGGCCCCGCGACCGGCGCACTCCGTGGGTGGCGTGCCGTGGGTACGGCGCGGCTCCGTTCGACCAATCCCCCTCGCACCAAGGGCCCCGAGACCGGCGCACTCCGTGGGAGTGCGAAGCCGCAGCGCGTCCGACGCGCGAGGCGAGTCTGCGTGAGTCGGCGTGCCGTGGGTACGGCGCGGCTCCGTCCACGCGGGGTCCGCGTCATTTCTTCTCCCCGCGGCGCTCGATGCGGAGGTCGAGCTCCTTCAGCCGCTCGAGGTCCGCCTCACGCTTGGCGAGGTCCTCTCGGAGCCGCGCGAGTTCCCGCTGGAGCGCGAGGATCGACGCCACCGTGTTCCGGCTCATCCGGACGCGCGTGTCGGAGCCGTGTTTTGCGAGGTAGCCGTCGTACGCCGCCACGGCCGCCGCGTAGTCGCCGTGCTCGACGAGGCGGTCGGCCTTCACGAGCTCCGGCGAATACTCCCACGGCCACGGACGCAGGGACGCGCAGCCGCCGACGAGGATCACCAGAAGGAGGCCGGCGACCAGCCGGCTCATCCGCGCGGCAAGAGCACGGTGAAGCGGCTCCCCTTCCCTTCCTGCGACTCGGCGGTCACGCGTCCGCCGTGGGCATCCACGATCCCACGCACGATCGCCAGGCCCAGGCCCGTGCCGCCCCGCTCGCGGTGGGCCTGCCGGTAGGCGTCGAAGATGTACGGCAGCGCATCGGCGGGGATCCCCACGCCCGTGTCCTCGACCTGGAGCTCGATCTCCGGGCCCACGTCGATCACCCGCACGACGACGCGGCCCCCGCGCGGCGTGAAGCGGATGGCGTTGGCGCCGAGGTTGACCACCAGCTGGTGGAGCCGCTCCTCGTCGCCGAGGTACGTGAAGTTCGCTCCGACGCGCTCCCGCTCGAGGGTGACGTCCGCCTCCTCGGCGCGGGGGTGGAGCTCGTCGACGACGCGGTCCACGAGCCACGCGAGGTTGAGCGGCTTGCGGTCGAGCTCCACGAGCCCGGCGCGCAGACGCGACATCTCGAGGATCTGATTGACGAGCCCGAGCAGGCGCTCGGAGCTCTGCCCGATGATGTCCATGAGGCGTTCCTGCTTCTCCGTGAGCGGGCCGGGAACGCCGTCGCGGAGGAGGTCGGCCGCGCCGCGGATCGACGTGAGCGGCGACCGGAGCTCGTGCGAGACGGTCGCGAAGAACTCCCGCTTCGTCTCCTCCATCTGGTGCAGCTGGCTCGCCATCGAGTTGAACGAGCGTGCGAGCGCCCCGATCTCGTCGCGGCTCTCGATCGCGATGGGCTCGCGGAACGCGCCCGCGGCGACCTCGGCCGTCGCCGAGGACAACAGGGCGAGCGAGCGGGTCATCCGCTGGGCGACGACGGCGGTGCCGAGCAGCGCCAGGCCCACCGCGGCGCCGAGCGCGATCAGCACCGCGGTCCACGTGCGCGCCTCGAGGCGCGCGGCCTCGGCCTGCGCCGCGAGGACCCGCGTATGGGTCGCCGCCATCAGCCCGTCGAGGTTCTCCTGGACGTCCTCCGCGAGGACCCGTGCGTCGGTGTCGGTGAGACGCAGCGCACGCGCGCGCTCCCCACGCTGGAGGAGCGCCTGCTCCTCGGCGACGACGCGCCGGTATCCCTCGAACGCGGCGCTCGCCTCGTGGAGGTAGAACGCCTCTCGTTCGCTCACCGCGTACTCGGCGAGGCGCTCGAGGTTGTCGGCGACCCGCGCGGCCCGCTCGGTCCACGCCGTCGCGTAGCGCGGGTCGCCCAGCACGATCGCGCGCGCCTCGAGCCGCACGAGCGGGGCGATCGCCTCGCGGGCGGACGCGGTGAGCCGCAGCGTCGGGACGGTCCGGGTCGCGATCTCCCGGTTGACCGACACGAGACGGCCGAGCGCGCGAAGGCTCAGAAACCCGACGCCCGCGAGTACGATGATCACGAGCGCGGAGGTCAGGAAGATTTTCGAACCGAGTCGCATGCCCTCTCTGTCCTACCGACCCGGGCGGCCGGCGGGCGCGGTCGCCGGCGGGGCCGCCGGAGCCAGTTGAGTCGCCACGAGCTTTGCGATTAGTCGTTGCTGCTCGTCGAGGACCGCGATCTCGACGACACGGGTGGTAGGACCACGATGCACGATCTGGGCCTCGGCTGTCAATGTCCCACGGCTGGTGTTCCGGATGAGGTTGACCGACAACTGTAAGGTCGGCGGGAACAGCTCCGGCCCGAGCTCGCCCGTCGGGTTCGTCTCCCACATCGCGGCGGGCGTCGCGGTCTCGTCGGCGAAGGCGACGATCGTGTTCACGTCACGCACCTCCGCGAAGCTCGTCATAGATGTTACGCCCACGCGTCTCGCGCAGGAGCAGGCTCAGGAGCGCGGCGGCCAGCGCCAAGGCCGCGCAGGCGGCGAACGCGCCCGCGTACGCCTCGAGCGGGTAGACGCGCGCCCCGCCCGAGACGGCCCCCGCCCAGCGCGCGTCCAGGATCGCACCGAGCGGCCCCTGCGTGAGCGCGGCGCCCAGAAAGCCCCCGAGATTCACGACCGCGACCGCGATGCCGGCGAGCCCGGGCGGGTTCACTTCGCGGCCAAGCGGCCACGTGAGCACGAAGGCGGCGCCGAGCGCGCCCATCGCGAAGAAGAGCGCGTACACGCCGCCGAGCGGGAGCGCGCCGAGCGTCGCGATGAGCACGAGCCACAGCGCGAAGGAGCACGACGCAAGGACCACGTACGGCAGCTTCCGACGTCCGAGCACGCGGTCGGAGACGAAGCCCGTCAGCGGCGCCGAGCCGAGGAGCGCCAGTGACGGCGCGGTCGCGTAGAGCGCGGCGTCGCGCGCCGAGAGGCCATAGACGTCGCGCAGGTACGGCACGACCCAGAGCGACAGGTTCCCGAACGCGGAGTAGAGGCAGAAGAACGCGAGGAACGGCGGCCAGGTGTGCGGATTGCGTAGCACCCGGACCATCCCGACCGCGACCGCCCGCGCGGCCGGCGCCCTCTCCGTGGCGCGCGCGGCCGGCTGGTCGCGCACGACGGCGAAGCAGAGCGCGGAGACCGTGAGCGTGACGAGACCCACGATGCCGAGTGCTCCGCGCCATCCGGCGACCGCGACGAGGAGGGCGAGGGGGGCGGTCGAGGCGAGGGCGCCCACGATCCCGACGGTGACCGTCACGGCCGAGAGGAAGCCAAAGCGTCCGGGCGGAAACCACGTCGCGGCGACCTTGAGGGCGCCGATGAACGTCGTCGCGGCGCCGAGCCCCACCGCGAACCGCGCGGCGAACAGCGCCCGTGGGGTGGCCGCGAGCCCCATCCCGACGCTCCCGAACCCCATCACGAGCCCGCCGACGGAGACGACGCGTCGGACGCCGAAGGCGTCGATGCAGAGCCCTGCGGGGATCATGAGGCCGGCATACGCGTAGAAGTAGATCGCCGACAGGAGTCCGACGATCGCGGCCGTGGTGTTGAAGTCGTGCATGAGGTCCTTCGCGATGATCCCCGGTGCGCTCCGGTGGAAGAACGCGATGAGGAACAGGAGCGCCGGCGGGGCCCACATCGCCCACCCGCGGCGCGCATCGGACACGGCGACGAACGTCACCGCGCCGCAAAGACCTCGTGGGCGTCGGAGAAATGCATACCGCTTAGTGATACCATAGGCGCCGTCCCGATCGAGGCGTGCACTTTTCCCGGAGGATTGTCGTGGAGTTCGGCTTCGCCCTTCCCGGTCGCGGCCCGCTCGCCAAGCCCGACGTCGTCCTCCGGATGGCGGCGCAGGCCGATTCGCTCCGCTACGACTCGATCTTCGTGACCGACCACGTGGTGCTTCCCGCCTCGATGGCACGCTCCGTGTACCCGTACTCGACGACGGGGCAACTCGCCGGCGGCGCCGCGCAGGATTACCTCGAGCCGCTCGCGATGCTCGGCTACCTCGCGCACGCGACGAAGCGGGTGCGGCTCGGGACGAGCGTCCTCGTCGTTCCCTACCGGAACCCGCTCGTGACGGCCAAGACCCTCGCGACGATCGACCAGCTCTCGCGCGGGCGCCTCATCCTCGGCGCGGGCGTCGGGTGGCTCCGGGAGGAGTTCGAGGCGCTCGCGGCTCCCGCGTTCGAGGCGCGCGGCGAGGTGACCGACGAATACCTGCGGCTCATGCGCGCGACCTGGACTACCGATCCCGTCACGTTCGAGGGCAAACACTACCGGGTCCGCGAGGTCCATGCGCTGCCGAAACCCGCACAGCCGGGCGGGATCCCGATCTGGATCGGCGGCCACACCGACGCCGCGCTCAAGCGCGCCGGCACCCTCGGCGACGCCTGGCACCCGATCGGCCTCCGGCCGCCCGCGATGCTGCGGCCCGACGAGTACGCGCAGAAGGTCAAGCAGATCCACGCGTGGGCCCAGCGCGCCGGGCGCGACCCGAAGGCGCTGACGCTCACGTTCCGCGCGCCGATGGAGGTGCGGTCGCGAACCACCAAGGCCGCGACGGGCGAGCGGCCACTGCTCCAGGGCACGGCGGCCGAAGTCGCCGGCGACCTTCAGCAGTACGCCGCTCTCGGCGTGACGCACTTCGTCTTCGACCCGACGGTACCCGATCTCAAGTCGGTCCTGGCCAACATGGAACACTTCGCCGACGACGTGCGGCCGAAGCTCAAGCACATGCCCACGGCCCGCCACCCACGGCGTGCTCCGGCCTCACGGCACTCGCGACAGTGATCTCACATTCCGAGGCGTGCGCGCTCATCGAGACGCCCGACGCGGGGCTCGACGAGCTCCTCGCTCGCGCGGGCGAGGTGCGCGACCGTGGCCGGGGACGAGTCGTCACCTTCTCCGCCAAGGTCTTCGTGCCGCTGACGACCCTGTGTCGCGACTACTGCGGCTACTGCACCTTCCGCCGCGATCCCGGGGAGCCCGGCGCCCATACGATGACGCCCGAGGAAGTGCTGGCCCTCGCCCGGGCCGGCGCGCGGCTCGGGGCGAAGGAAGCCCTGTTCTCGCTCGGTGACAGGCCCGAGGCGGCCTTCCCCGGCCACCGCGAGTTCCTGCGTCGCCACGGTCACCGCACCACGCTCGGCTACCTCCGCGCGGTCTGCGAGCTCACGCTCAGCGAGTCGTCGCTCCTGCCCCACGCCAACCCGGGGGTGATGGCCGAGCGCGACCTCGCCGCCCTCCGCGAGGTCACCGTGAGCATGGGCCTGATGCTCGAGACCGTGTCGGAGCGGCTCGGCGGCCCCGGCCTGGCGCACGACCGCGCGCCCGACAAGGTACCGGCGCGGCGCCTCCGAACGATCGCGCTCGCGGGGAAGCTCTCGATCCCGTTCACGACGGGCATTCTCGTCGGCATCGGCGAGACCCAGCGCGAGCGGGTGGACGCCCTCGCCGCGATCCGCGACCTCCACGAGCGGTACGGTCATATCCAGGAGGTCATCATCCAGAACTTCCGCGCGAAGCCGCGCATCCCGATGCGAGATCAGCCTGAGCCGCCGCTCGCGGACCTGCTCCGTACGCTCTCCGTCGCACGGCTCCTGCTCGGGCCCGAGGTGAACATTCAGGCACCGCCGAATCTCTCGCCGCGCGTCTACCCGCGCCTGCTCGCCGCGGGGCTCAACGACTGGGGCGGTATCTCGCCGCTCACGCCCGACCACATCAACCCCGAGAAGCCGTGGCCGCTGATCACGGAGCTGCGCCGCGCCACCGAGGGCATGGGCTTCGTCCTCCGCGAGCGCCTCGCGATCTATCCCGAGTTCGCGACGCGCGCGGAGTTCCTGGACGAAGAGGTGCGCGGGCGCGTCGCGACGCTCGTCGACGGCGACGGCCTCGTGAAGGAGTCCCATGAACACTGGCGTCGCTGGTAGCCTCTCCGCCGTCCTCGACGGGGCGTCGCGCGACGTTCGCCGCATCCTCGTCGGCGTCCTCGACGGCCACGAGCTCTCCGTCGACGACGGCATCTCGCTGACGGCTGCGGTCGGCCGCGACCTCCACGCCCTCACCCTCGTCGCCGACGAGCTGCGCCGCCGGCAGGTCGGCGACGTCGTGACGTACATCGTCAACCGCAACATCAACTTTACCAACGTCTGCATCAAGCACTGCGGCTTCTGCGCGTTCAGCCGCGACCACCGTCAAGAGGAAGGGTACCTCTTGCCCATCGACGAGGTCGTCCGGCGCGCTCGGGAGGCGTGGGAGCTCGGCGCGACCGAGGTCTGCATCCAGGCGGGGCTGCCCCCGAAGCTCGACGGGCGCTACTACATCGACCTCACGCGTGCGCTCAAGGCCGCCCTGCCCGGGCTCCATCTGCACGCCTTCTCGCCCGAGGAAGTCCTGTACGGATCGGTGAGGTCGGGGCTCCCGATCAAGGAGTACCTCGCGGAGCTCCGGGCGGCGGGGCTCGGGACCCTCCCCGGGACGTCGGCCGAGATCCTCGACCAGGAGATCCGCGACCGGATCTCGCGCGGTCGGATCACCGTGGGCCAGTGGGTCGAGGTGATCACGACCGCCCACGCGCTCGGCATCCGCACGACCTCCACGATCATGTACGGCCACGTCGAGACGCCCGACCACTGGATCCGCCACATGGCGCTGCTGCGCTCGATCCAGAAGGACACGGGCGGGTTCACCGAGTTCGTCCCGCTCTCCCTGATCCACTCGGAGGCACCGATGTACGCCAAGGGGCTCGTCCCGGGCGTGCGGCCCGGCGCCACGGGCGTCGAGGTCGTGAAGCTGCACGCGCTGGCGCGCCTGATGCTGGGCGACGCGCTAAGGAACATCCAGTCGTCGTGGGTGAAGGAGGGGCCGAAGCTCGCCCAGCTCCTGCTCGACGCCGGCGCCAACGACCTGGGGGGCACGCTGATCAACGAGTCGATCTCGACCGCCGCCGGCGCGCAGTACGGGCAGCTCGTCGGGCCCGCCGAGCTCCGGCGTCTCGTTCGCGACGCGGGGCGGATCCCGGCGCAGCGCGACACGCTCTACGTCATCGTTCGGACCTATCGGGACGGCGAGGATCCCGAGTCGCCGCTCGACCGGATCGACAACGCGGAGGCACGCTTCGGCTCGTACCGTCGCCTGATCGCGTCGGGCGAGTTTCGGTACACACGCAGGTAGCCGTGCGCGGTGCGCTGTGGTATTAATTCACTTCGCGTTCACCCACACCCCTTCCAGAGGAGGCCGCCCGTGGCGAAGATGATGACGAAATCCGCGACCCTGGGGCACCTTGCGCAGAAGACGACCCTGTCGAAGAAGCAGATCGCGGACGTCCTCGACGAGATGCTCTCGCTTGCCTGCAAAGAGGCCAAGAACGGATTCGTCCTGCCGGGCTTCGGCAAACTCGTCCTCGCCAACCGCAAGGCACGGATCGGACGGAACCCGCAGACGGGCGAGCCGCTCAAGATTCCCGCGAAGCGCGTCTGCAAGTTCCGCCTCGCCAAGAGCCTGAAGGACGCGGTGCTTGGGAAGAAGTAGGACCCGGGCGAAGTCGGAGCTCCCGACCTCCGCCCGCTCCGGGGGCGAGCACGCCCCCGCCACGACGCCGGCCTCCGCGACGCTACCACGCGTCTGGCAGGGGGTCGGCTATCGTCTCCTGCCCGACGCGGGGGCCGCCCGCCCCCTCTTCGAGTTCGCCGCCCTCCCCTGGCCCGAGACAGACGTGATCTGTCTGGCCTGGGGAGCGTTCGCCCCGGTGGAGGATGGCGAGCGGCTCGTCGGCGCGCTCGTGGCCGAGCGGAGCCGGAACGACGCGATGGTGTACGGTCCCGTCGTGATCGCGGAGACCGATCCGCTCGAGATCGCGGCTCAGCTCGTGGCGGCTCTCCTCGATCACGCGACGGCGTCCGGCGTCACGACGGTATTCTCCCGGCCGCAGGGCCTCGACCGCGTGTGGGTTCGCTACGGCTTTATCCCGGTGCCGGAGAGCACGCTGCCCGCCAACCTCGCCCGCCCGGCGGGCGCCGGACTCTACGCGTGGCGCGGCGGCAGCGCCCTCTGGACCCTGCGGGAAGCCACGCCCGCGTGACATGCGCCTGACCGCGATCGCGGGCGGCACGGGCGCGGCGAAGCTCCTGCGCGGCCTCGCGGCCGCGCGCCCCCGGGATACGCTCACCGTGATCGGCAACACCGGTGACGACGCCGAGATCTGGGGCCTCCACGTCTCCCCCGACCTCGACACCGTGATGTACGCGCTCGCGGGCCGGCTGGACACGGCGCGCGGCTGGGGCCTGACGGGAGAGACGTTCCGCTGCCTCGAGGCGATGGGCGACCTCGGCGCCCAGACGTGGTTCAACCTGGGCGACCGCGACCTCGCCACGCATCTCCACCGGACGCGCGCGCTCCGCGAGGGCTTGCCGCTCTCGGCGGTAATGGCCGAGCTGTGCGGTCGTCTGGGCGTGGCGGCGCGCGTCCTCCCCATGAGCGACGAGCCCGTGCGCACGCGGGTCCGGACGCCGGACGGCTGGCTCTCGTTCCAGGAGTACTTCGTGCGCGAGAAGGCCCAGGTCCAGGTCCTCGACGTCGAGTACGCGGGCGCCTCCCAGGCCCGGCCGGCACCGGGCGTTCTCGAGGCGATCTGCGAGGCCGAGGTGGTCGTCGTCTGCCCATCGAACCCGGTGACGTCCGTCGGTCCGGTCCTCGCCGTCCCCGGCATCGCGGACGCGCTCACCGGCGCGCGCGCCCGCGTCGTCGCGGTGAGCCCGATCGTGGGCGGCGCCGCGGTGAGCGGGCCGGCCGGTGCGCTCATGCGGGCCCGTGGCCTGTCCGTCTCCGCCGTCGGGGTCGCGGCGGCATACGCGCCTTGGCTCGGAACGCTCGTCATCGATCGGAGCGACACGGGGCGCGTCGCCGAGCTGGCGCGCCTGGGCGTCGAGGCCGTGCTGGCCGACATCGTCATGACCGACCGCGATCGGGAGATCGCCCTGGCGCGCGTCGTTCTCGGTTCGCGGAGCCCTGTGAAATGAAACGCGTGTTGCAGAACGGTGCCGGGTCGCACCTGGCTCAGGCCACCCACGGAGTGTCCCCGGCCTCGCGGCCCCCGTGTGAAATGAAACGCGTGTTGCAGAACGGTGCCGGGTCGCACCTGGCTCAGGCCACCCACGGAGTGTCCCCGGCCTCGCGGCCCCCGTGTGAAATGAAACGCGTGTTGCAGAACGGTGCCGGGTCGCACCTGGCTCAGGCCACCCACGGAGTGTCCCCGGCCTCGCGGCCCCCGTTACGATGATCATTTGCGCCGTGCCGGCCAAGGACCTCGTCAACGCCAAGCAGCGCCTCGTCCCGGTGCTCGGCCCCAGGGAGCGCTGCGAGCTCGCCCGGGCGATGCTGAGCGACGTCTTCGCCGCCCTCCGCGCCGCGCGCCTCGACGGCGTCTGGGTCGTGACGCGCGATCCCGAGGTCGTCGGGCTCGCCGCCGCGTTCGGTGTCGAGCCGCTCGCCTCGCTCGGCGAGGCGGCGAACTCGAGTCACACCGCGGCGGTCGCCTTCGCCCAGGCCGAGGCCGCGCGACGGGGCGCACGCCTCTTCCTCACCGTGCCCGGCGACGTCCCGTGCCTCACCAGCGGCGAGATTCAGGCACTCGCCGCCGGGGCGCGGCAGGGCGCGCCCGCGTTCGCCCCGTCGCGCTCGGGGTTCGGCACGAACGGCGTGGCGCTCACGCCGCCCGACGCGATGCCGCTCAAGTTCGGCGAGCCCTCGTTTCAGAACCACCTCGCGGTGGCGCGCGCCTGCGGCCTCGAGCCGCGAGTCCTGATGCTCGCCGGCCTCGCCCTCGACGTGGACGAGCCGGAAGATCTCGTGACGCTCGCAGCCGAGGGCGGGATCACCGAGAGCGCGCGCCTCGCCCGCGCGTGGGTGGATGCTGGAGCGGGGGCCACGAGACCGGTGCCGCCGAGAGTGGCCTGACACCGATGCGACCCGGCTCCGGACCGCCGCGCTACGAGGTGATCGGGATCGCGGGCCTCCCCGAGGTGCGACCGGGCGCCGACCTCGCGCGCCTCATCGTCGAGACGGCAGCGCGCCAGTCCACGCCGCTCATCGGAGGCGATCTCCTCGTCGTCAGCCAGAAGGTCGTCTCCAAGATGGAGGACCGCATCGTCCGGCTCGCCGACGTCACGCCCTCGCCCGTCGCCCTGGCCATGGGGGCGGGGCTCGGGCGCGATCCGCGCCTCGTGGAGGTCATCCTCCGCGAGTCGCGCCGCATCGTCCGCATGGACCAGGGCATTCTCATCACCGAAACGCACCACGGCTGGGTCTGTGCGAACGCCGGCGTCGATCAGTCCAACATGGACGTCGACTCCGTTGCGCTCCTCCCCGAGGACCCTGACGGCTCGGCGCGCGCCCTGCGCGATCGGATCCGCACCCTCGCGGGCGTCGACGTCTTCGTGATCATCGCCGACACCTTCGGGCGTCCCTGGCGCGAGGGGCTCACGAATGTCGCGATCGGGCTCGCCGGGCTGGCGCCGCTCCGAAGCTACCTGGGCGAACGCGACCCGGCGGGCCGGCCGCTCCAGGCGACGATCCTCGCCGTCGCGGACGAGCTCGCCGCCGCAGCGGAGCCCGTCATGGGCAAGCTCGACCGTATCCCCGCGGCGATCGTGCGGGGCGCGTCGCTCACCTCGAGCGAGGAGGGCTCGAAGCCGCTCTTGCGCGACCCCGCGCGGGACCTCTTCAGGTGAACATCGCGATCCTCGGTGGCACGGGCAAGGAGGGCGTGGGGCTCGCCGGACGCTGGGCGCTCGCGGGTCACTCGATCATCATCGGCTCCCGCGACCGCGACCGCGCGAAGGCGAAGGCGGCGGAACTACGCGAGATCACCCGGAAGATGCCGATCATGGGCGAGGCGAATGTGGAGGCGGCGAAGCTCGGCGCCGTCGTCGTCCTCGCCCTCCCGGCCTCAGGGCTCGCGACCACGCTCCCCGAGGTGAGCGCCGCCTGCCGTGACAAGGTCGTGATCAGCACGGTCGTGGCGCTGGCGTTCGGCGGCCCCCGCCTCTACACGCCGCCTCCGGAGGGCTCGTCCGCCGAGGAGGCTCAAGCGCTTCTTCCGGGTGCGAAGGTCGTCGCCGCGTTCCACCACATCGCCGCCCACGAGCTCGCCGACGCCGACCACCCGATCGAGTGCGACCTCCTCCTCTGCGGCGCCGACCAGGCGGCGAAGGAGACGGTCGCTGAACTCGGGCGCTCGATGGGGCTCCGGCCCGTCGACGTCGGGCCGCTCTCGAACGCGGGGCTGCTGGAAGGGATCACGGCGGTCCTCGCGACGATCAACCGCCGCTACAAGGTCAAGAGCTCGGGCCTCAAGATCACGGGCCTCTGAGGGGCTCCGCCATGGCCGAGACGCCGATCATCGTCATGCACACGCGCCTCCACGACTTCATCGTCGACGTCCTGACCGCCATGAGGATGGGCCGCCCCCCCGCCGAGACCACCGCCGGCCACATGGTGCAGACCGACCTCCGCGGCGTGGACTCCCACGGGATCGGCATGCTCCCGCGCTACGTCGACTGGTGGCGCGAGGGCTACCTCCGGCCCGACAGCGAGCCCCGGGTCGTCCGGGACGACGGCGCGATGGCGCTCTTCGACGCGGGCCAGGGCCTCGGCCACTACGTCGCGACGCTCGCAATGCGCACGGCGATCGCCAAGGCCCGGGCGTACGGCATCGGCGTCGCGACCGTGCGGAATTCGAGCCACTTCGGCGCCGCCGCCAACTACTCGATGCTGGCACTCGAGCACGACATGATCGGTTTCGCGACGACCAACATGCCCGTGCCCGCCGCCGTGCCGACCTTCGGGCGGAAGGGCATGCTCAGCACCAACCCGCTCTCCTTCGCCGCCCCCGCCGGTCGTCACGCGCCGTTCGTGCTCGACATGGCGACCACGACCGTCGCGATGGGCAAGCTCGTCGTCGCCTCGCGCTGGGGGACACCGATCCCCGAGGGCTGGGCCCTCGACGACCGCGGCCAGCCAGCCACCGACCCCGGGATTGCGCTCAGGCACCGGCTTCTGTCGCCCCTCGGGGGCTCGCGCGAGCTCGGCGGCCACAAGGGGTACGGACTCGGCGTCATGGTGGACATCCTGTCCGGCGTCCTCAACGGCGCCGTCTACGGTAACCTCTTCGAGCGGAGCGACATGAAGGAGCGCAAGGTCCAGAACGCGGGCCACTATCTGGCGGCGATCGATCCGTCGCGCTTCCGGCCGATCGAGGAGTTCAAACGCGACATGGACGACATGCTCGAGGCCCTCAAGACGGCCCCGCGCGCCGAAGGCCAGGAGCGGATCTACGTCGCGGGAGAACCGGAGTTCGAGAGCGAGCGGAGGCGGCGGAAGGACGGCATCCCCCTCGCCCCGGTCCTCGTCGCCCAGTGCGCCACGATCGCGCGCGACCTCGGCGTCACGCCGCTGGCCTGAGCCCCCGGGGCCGGCGCTCAGGCCCGCGACACCGCCACCCCCAGGTAGACGATCGCGACCGCGAACAGCAGCACGAGCCGGTCGAGCCACGCGATCCGCCTGAGCGCGTGCGCCGGATCCTGGCCCTCGGCGAGCGCGCGACCGAGTCTCGGCACGAGCGCGAAGTCGCGCTGCGCGGCGAGCGTGACCGCCGCGAGGACCAGCACGAACTTCCCTGCCAGGAGAAGGCCGGCGCCGCTCTCCATCACGCGCTCGAGCGGCCCGAGTCGCGTCACGTTGTAGAACCCCGTCAGGGCAACCACCGCGATCGCGGTCCACGCGGTGGGACGTCCGCGCCGGGCGGCCTCGGCGAAGACGCCGGCACCCCCGCGTCGCGCCGCGGGGCCGAGGACGTGGGTCTGGTACGCGAGCCCGCCGACCCAGGCGACCACGCCCAGCACGTGGAGCCACACCGATACGAGCCCCACCCTACGACCCCGGGCCGTTGGTGAGGGCCGCGACGGTCCTGGCGACGTCCGAGAAGTCGCGGAACAGGAGGTCCGGCGCGCATGCGGCGAGCTCGTCCGCCGGGTACTGCCCCGTCGCCACGGCGACTGCGACGGCGCCCGAGGCGCGGGCGCAGTCCACGTCGTGGGGTGTGTCGCCGATGATCGTCACGCGTTCGTCATCGATATCGCGGCCGACCAGACGCGCCGCCCGCTCGCGCGCGATCGGGGGCAGGCGCCGGCGGTCGATGTGGTCCGAGCCGTAGGCGCCGACGCGAAAGTGCGGCAGGAGCCGCGTCGGGCGGAGCTTGAGCCGCGCACCCGCCTCGATGTTGCCGGTCAGGAGGCCCACGATCGCGTCGGGATGGGCGCTGAGCGCCCCGACGAGGTCGCGGATTCCGGGCATGAGCTGGACCGCGCTCCCGTCGCCCAGGAGCGTTTCGAGCTCGCGGACGTACGCCTCGAAGCAGTCGCGGAGGCGCGCCTCGATCGCCTCGCCCGGGATCCCGGCGGCAGTGAGGACGTCCCAGACGATGCGCGGGTCGGTCTTGCCGCGAAGGTCGTAGGCGTCAAGTGCGCCGGCGGTCCCGTAGGTCCCCTCGAGTGCCTGCTTGAAGGCGGCGCGTCCCACGCCGCGCGCGGTCAGCAGCGTGCCGTCGATGTCGAACAGGAAGAGCCGCACGTCAGCGCGGCGCGAGGCGGCGCAGGCGCGCGACCACGGCGGGCAGTGTCTCGACCGCGATGTCGATCTCGCTGGCGGTCGTCCAGCGTCCGAGCGTGAAGCAGAGGGAGCCCTCGAGCGCCTCGCGGTCGCAGCCGATCGCGCGGAGCACGTGGGAGGGCTCGCCCGTGACCGCGTTGCACGCCGAGCCGGACGAGGCGGCGATGCCTCTGAGATCGAGCTCGAGCAGGACGCCGTCCGCCTTCACGCCGGGCACCACGAAGGACGCGTGGTGCGGCAGGCGGCCCTCGCCGCGCGCGCCCGTGAGCCGCGTCTCCGGGAGCCGCTCGAGCACCCGGGCGAGCAGCCGATCGCGGAGCCCACGAAGCCGGGCGACCTCCGCCGGCCCCTCGAGCCGGGCGAGATCCGCGGCGACGCCCAGCCCCACGATCGCCGGCAGGTTCTCGGTCCCCGCGCGGTAGCCGCCCTCCTGCCCGCCGCCGAGGATCTGCGGGGCGAGCTTGACCTCGGCCCGCACCCACAGGGCGCCGGCGCCGGGCGGGCCGTACAGGTCGTTCGACGAGAGGGAGAGCAAGTCCACGTACGCCTCGTCCACCGTGAACGGCACGCGCCCCGCCGCGCCCACCCCATCGACGTGGAAGGGCACGCCCCGCGCGCGCGCGAGTCTTCCGATCGCGGCGATCGGCTCGAGGGTGCCGATCTCACCGTTCGCCGCCATGATCGAGACCAGCGCCGTGTCATCGCGGATCCACCCCGCCACCGCGTCGGGATCCGCGCGCCCCTCCGCGTCCACCGGGACGTAGCTCACCGCAAAGCCCTGCTTCTCGAGGTCGCGGCACGCGTTGAGCACCGAGACGTGCTCGACGGCTGAGGTGACGATGTGGCGCCCCCGCGCCCGCGCCGCGACGCCTTTGATCGCGAGGTTGTTGGCCTCGGTGGCGCTCGCGGTGAAGATCACGCCCGACGGCGCACCGCCGATGAGGCGTGCCACCTTCGCCCGCGCGCCGTCGAGCGACGCGCGCGCCTCGAGCCCGAGGGAATGGGGCGCGCCGGGGTTGCCAACGCCACCCTCGAGGAACGGTCGCATGACCGCGACGACGCGAGGGTCGACGGGGGAGAAGCCCGCGTAGTCCAAGTAGACGCGCGGAACCGCCGCGTCAGGGCCACTACCGGGTCTTGCGGACGAAGAAGCGGAAGACCGTGCCATTCTTCTCGATCTCCAGGAGTTCGTGGCCCGCGCGGGCGGTCCAGCTTTTCATGTCTGCCTCGGAGGCCGGGTCGTCGGACGTCATCTCGAGGACCTGACCGGGCGCCAGGTGCTTCATGGCCTCCCGTGTTTTGAGGATCGGCATGGGACAGAAGAGTCCCACGCAATCGAGCTTTGTGTCCGCACCGTGGGGCATCGCGAAACCCCTTAAAATATTGACGTTCATATTGACATTGACAGGGTGTCGCGGCAACAAGAATAATGCTAAGGATGTCCACTGACGCGTTGCAGGACGTAACGGTCGTGGGGCGGCGACTGCGGCGGCGAGTCCTGCTCGCACTCGGCCTCTTCGGGGTGCTCCCCGTGCTTGTGCTCGCCTACGCGGTCCACCGCTACTTCTCCGCCGACGTCAGCTCCCTGAGCGGCGTCAACCTGGTCGCGCTCCAGAGCCTGGTGTTCTTCACGCTGCTCGCGATGATCGGCGGCGCCCGGATCCTCTGGGACATCGGTCGGGCCGTCAGCCGCATGGGGGAGCTCCTGTCGCAGCAGCCGGACGCCACGGCGCTCGGCGCCCGGAGCGACGAGGTCGGGGCACTGATGAAGTCGTTCACCAGCATGCTCGGGACGATCGAGCAGCAGGCGGTCGAGATCAACTCGTTCGCGACGCGCCTCGACGCCGCCTACAAGGAGCTCGAGGTCACGAACGCCAGACTCAAAGAGACCTCGTTCCGTGACGACGTGACCGGGCTCTACAACCGACGCTTCTTCTCCCTGCGCCTCGAGGAGGAGATCTCGCGCTTCCGGCGCTTCAGCCACCCCGTGTCGGTCGTGCTCCTCGACCTCGACGGCTTCAAGAGCGTCAACGACGAGTTCGGCCACGCGGTCGGCGACGAGACCCTGCGTGAAATCGCGCAGATCCTCATGAAGCACTCGCGCGGAATCAACGTGGTCTCGCGCTACGGCGGCGACGAGTTCGCGATTCTGCTCGTCGAGACCTCGAAGGCAGGCGCCCGACTCTACGCGGACCGGATCCGGCAGGTCGTCGCCACGTTCCCGTTCTCGCACGGCAAGTCCATCACTGCATCCTTCGGCGTCGCGAGCCTCCCGGACGACGAAGCCGCCAACTCGGAGGACCTTTTCCGCGCCGCCGACGAGGCACTTTACGCCGCGAAGCGTGCTGGGAAGAACCAGGTCGCCGCGGCAGGTCCGGCGGAGAGAGTCACATGATATGGCCCAGCGGGACATCCTGATCGTTGACGATGACCGTCAGGTCCGTGAAGTCCTTCACCAGATCTTCGTCGCGGCCGGCTACAACTGCCTGCTCGCCAACGACGGTCGCGAGGGGGTGGAGGTGTTCAAGGCGGGACGTCCGCCGCTCGTGGTGACCGACCTCAAGATGCCGGGGATCACGGGCATCGATCTCCTGCAGCAGGTACGCGCGGTCGACGACGACGTCGCCGTGATCGTGCTGACCGGCGCCGCCGACGTGAAGACGGCGATCAACAGCCTGAAGCTCGGCGCCCACGACTTCATCATGAAGCCCGTCAACATGGACGAGCTCCTCATCGCCACCGAGCGCGCGCTCGAGCGCCGCCAGCTCCTCATCGAGCGCCGCGAGTATCACGAGCTCCTCGAGCGGCGCGTCGTTGAGGCCACGCGCGACCTGGCCTCCGCCTACCGGCAGCTCAAGGAGACGTACCACGCCACCCTGGAAGCACTCGGCTCGGCCCTCGACACGCGCGACGTCGGCACCGAGGCTCACTCGCGACGCGTGCACGGCTACGCGCTCGCGACCGCGCACGAGCACAGCGTGCCGGAGGCGGACCTCCCCGACCTGGCCCACGGCGTCCTCCTCCACGACATCGGCAAGATCGGCATCCCCGACGCGATCCTGCTCAAGCCCGGGCCGCTCACCGCGGAGGAGTGGAAGATCATGCGGCGGCACCCGGAGATCGGCAAGGCGCTGATCGAGCGGATCCCCTTCCTGCGCGGCGCGGTGCCGGTCGTCTGGTCACACCACGAGAAGTGGGACGGGAGCGGCTACCCTCGGGGCCTCAAGGGTGAGGAGATCCCGCTCGGCGCCCGGATCTTCATGGTCGTGGACGCCTTCGACGCGATGACCTTCGACCGCCCGTACTCGAAGGCCAAGCCCTTCGACGTCGCCAAGTCCGAGATCAAACGCTGCGCCGGCGCACACTTCGACCCGACGGTCGTCAAGTCCTTCTTCCGTGTGCCGGAGGCCTTGCTAGAGGAGATCCGGCGCCGGAGCGTCGAGCCCTGACGGCGGACGCCGCCTAACCGCTTCTCCAACCCCCGGTCCTTCCTGAGCCTCTCCGGTCGCGGCCGGCCCGGTGGATTTTCGGCTCGTTCCACCACCACTGCGTGGCGCCGCAACAGCAAGTGGGGATTCTTCCAGTCCTGCTGCTTGGTCCGGCCCTTGCTCCGACCTCTTGTGCCGTGACGAGAGCGCAATCGACCGACGGCCTGTCCCAAACAGAGGAGGTCAAGGATGACCGCCATTCCCAGCGCGCAGGTTCGACTCTGGCGTCGAGGACTGGTGTTGTTCGTGCTGCTGTCCTTCTCGCTTGCGCCCGCGACGTTCGCCCACGACTCCAGCAAGCTCGTCTTCTTCGGCGACAGCCTGTCCGATCCCGGGAATTACTTCATCAGGTTCGGGACGACCTCTCATCCACCGTTCGTCCCGATTCCCGATGACCCGTACGCCATCGGTGGTCATCACTTCAGCAATGGCGCGACGTGGGCCGAGCAGCTCGCCAGGGGGCTGCACCACCCGGCGAGCGGGAAACCGGCCCTTCGCGCCCCTGGCGTTTTCACGAACTACGCCGTCGGTCGGGCCAGGGCACGCGCCGCCGCACCCGTGTTCTCGGCGTACGATCTCAGCACTCAAGTGGGCCTGTTCTTGTCTGACTTCGGCGGGCACGCGTCGTCCGACGACCTGTACGTGGTCTGGATTGGCGCGAACGATCTCGACGATGCCCTGAACGCCCTGGCGATCGATCCTTCGGGAGCGACGAGCACAGGCATCATTGGCGCTGCGATCACCGCCGTGGCGGGCAACATCCAGGCGCTCCACGCCGCGGGCGCGACAGCGTTTTTGATCCCGAACGTGCCGAATCTCGCGATCACGCCCGCGGTCCGTGCCCTCGGTCCGATCGCTCAGTTCCTGGCGACGCAGCTCACGGATGCCTACAATGGGGCGCTCGATCGGACGTTGAGCGCGCTGGAGGGGCGGCAAATCCACTTCGTTCGTCTCGACGTCAACGCGCTCTTGGACGACGTGTTGGCCGCGCCTCAGGCATTCGGCTTGACGAACGTCTCGGACTCCTGCCTCACGTTCTTCGTCGTCCGGGACGCCATCTGTGAAACGCCAAACGGGTACCTCTTCTGGGATGGCGTCCATCCGACGACAGCGGCGCACCACATTATCGCGAAGGCCGCGCTCCAGCTCCTCGCTCCTCCCAGACGGACGCACTGTATCGAGGACTCAGCCCCGTCGTACGCGATGGGTATCACGGCTGCGGCCGGCGACGACGCAGCGGACGACTCGGATCGCGGGTGCAGGTGAGAGCCGTGGGGCCTCGCGCGGCCGCCCAGCGGCGGCGCGGGGCCGCTCACGCGCGGTCCTCCAAGCCGAGGCCCGCGCACAGGCGCTGGATCCGGGTGAAGGCGACCGACAGCTCCTCCGCCGAGAGGCCGAGCTCCATGCAGCTCCGCAGGAGCTCGCGCAGCGTCTCGGTCCGCAGCAGAGCCCCGTCACGGTCGCCCGCGTCGTTGAGCTGCCGGATCGAGAGGGCGCGGAGCTCCGCGACGCCCTCGAGCGCGCGCACCAGCGCCGCGCGGGTCTCCGCCTGGCGGTCGGGACTGACATCGGGGAGCTTGAGCGCGCGCACGAGCGGGTCGACCGCATCCTCGTAGTCGCCCGCTTCTAGGCGGCGCACGCCCAGCCGGGTATAGCCCCACCACAGGCGCTGGTCCACCTCCTCGCGGCGCTTCGGGGGCAGCGCCTCGTCGGGAATCGTCTCGAGCAGCTCCTCGGCGCGGCGGAGCGCGGCGAGCGCCTCCGACTCGCGCGCCTCCTGCATGGAGCGGATCGCCTGCGCCGTGAGCTGACCGATCTCACCCCCGAACGTGCCTGACAGCAACTCCTCGAACGGCGCCACGCGCGCCGTCGGGATCTCCGGATCCTCGAGGGCCTCGCGGAGCAGGCGCCGGGCCTCACGGAACTCCCGGCGCTGGAGGAACCTGTGGACCGACTGTTCATACACGGGCCAGAGCTCCGCGCGGGCGCTCTCGCGAGTCTCGGAGAGCCGCGCGTCGGAGGGCACGGCAGCGAGGCCGCGCTCGGTCCACGCGAGCGCACCGCGGAGCTCTGCGATGCGGTCGTCGGTATCGTGGTTCCCGGCGCGGGCCAGCGCGGTTTGGGCGGCGCTCAGCGCGAGCGCGGCGATGTGCTGCTGGTAGGTCATGCGCTCGTCCGCGGGCGCGACGCGGAGCGCGGCTTCGAGGGCCACGCCGGCGCCGACATCGTCGCCGAGCGCCTGTTTCGCAAGACCCACGACCGCCCAGAGCGCCGCCGCCTCACGCGCCTCCCGCGCCAAGCGCGGCGCGTCTCGGAGCCCCAGCAGCGCCTCCTCGCCGACCGACACCACCTCCTCGTACTGCCGGTCCTGGTGGAGCGACAGGCATCGCTCGATCAGCAGCGGATCAATCCGGAGCGTCGCGCCAGGCCCGAGGCTGCGCAGAGGCTCGGGCGGGGGGGCCGGTGGCGACGGCGCGGACGCGGTCGTGACGGGCGTTGGGGGTGCGATCGGCGCGGGTGGAACGCGCGCGGGAAGCGGCTCGCGCGCGGCGACGTGTTCGGCGTGCCCAGCGTGAGGGCGCGCGTGGGGCGAGACCTTGCTGCGGCGCATCCGCGTCCCCGACCCCGGCTCAACCGCGGGCGCCACTTTGGCCGGCGCCGGGGGCGCGGGCCTTGCGACAACCGGGAAGTTCACCTTGGCCAGAGCCGCGGGCGCGGGCTTCACCGGGATCGTCGTCGGCGCCTTCGCGGGCTGAGCGCGCCGAACGGGGTGGCGCGGTCGGGACGGCCAGATGAGCTCGAGGACGCCGAGCACCAGCAGGGCGCACGCCCCGACGACCGCGATGAGGATCAGCGCCTCTTCGCTCAGCACGGGATGTCGACCGGGCGGCGCTCGGCGATCGAGCGGTACGCGGCGAGGACGACGGCGAGATCGCGGCGGCCGTCGGCGCCGTCCGTCTCGGGCGTCTTGCCGATCCGCATCGCCTCGTCGAACGCGCTCAGCATGGCCACATGACCCCGCGTGTCGCGGAAGAAGAGCGAAAGCCGCGTGCCCCGACCTCCCCGGAGAAGCACCCAGCGACCGCGGTTGTCCGCGAAGCACGTGCCGTCGGTCCCGGTCACTGTGGACCATTGAACCCGGGGAAGGCCGCGAGCGCCAAGCGAATTGGCGACGAATCCGACCACCCCGCCGGGAAGCTCGGCGAGGAGGTCCACGGCGTCCTCGCCCCCGAGGGCGACGGTCCGGGGCGGCACGAGGGCGAAGACACGCCGCGGCTCACCGCCCCACCGGCGCAGGTTGTGGACGTGATGGATCCCGCCGTCGATAAGGACGCCGCCCCCGCACGCCCCGGCGTCGAGCCGCCAGCCGCCCTGACGCCGATAGCCGCGCGCGACGAGGTGAAGCTCGCGGACCTCGCCGAGCCGACCGCCGGCGATCAGCCGCTGGACGTGGCGAAACGCGGGCATGAAATGGACGTTCTCGGCGACCATGAGGATTCGCCCCGCGGCGTCGGCGGCGCCGATCATCCGGTCGGCCTCCGCGAGCGTCGGTGCGATCGGCTTCTCCACCAGGACGTGCAGGCCCGCCTCCAGCGCCATGAGCGCGTCGGGGAGGTGCCGGTTGTGGGGCGTGCACACGATCGCTCCGGCGGCACGCCGGTCGCGCGTCGCTTCCTCGTACGAGCCGAACGCCGCCGCGGCGCCAAACTCGCGCGCGAAGGCGCGGGCCCGCCCGGCGTCGCGGCTCGCGGTGAGCAGCGGGATCCCGAGGCGGCGCGCGGCCCCGGCGTGGCGGCGCGCGATCCAGCCGCACCCGAGTAAGACGAGCGCTCGCGCAGCCATGAATGTTGATGCTAGCATGGGCCCGGACGAGGAGGAGCCATGCGAGGTGTCGCGGTGATCGGTGTGGGCGTGACGAAGTTCGGCAAGCACGAGCGCACCTCGGCGGAGTTGTTCGCCGAGGCAGCGGCCGACGCGCTGCTCGACGCGGAGCTGACGCCGGGCGCCGTGCAGGCGCTCTACTACGGCAACGTCGTCGGGAGCGAGACGGAGCACCAGCTCCACACGGGCCCGCAGGCTGCGTCGATCCTCGGCATCCCGGCGATCCCGACGACGCGGTTCGAGGCGGCCTGCGCCAGCTCGCACGCGGCCTTCCGCCACGCCGTGATGGAGATCGCCGCGGGCGTCTCGGACGTCGTGCTCGTCGGCGGTGCCGAGCGCGTGCTCAATGTCCCCACCGCGGAGTCCACCGAGTACTTCGCCTACGCCTCGGACGCCATCTGGGAGCAGACGCTCGGCCTCACCTTCCCCGGCGTCTTCGCGCTCATCGCGCGCGCTCACATGGAGAAATACGGGACGACCGAGGAGCAGATGGCGGCCGTCGCCGTGAAGAACCACAAGCACGGGACGCTCAACCCGAAGGCCCAGTTCCAGAAGGCGATCACCGTCGAGCAGGTGCTGCAGAGCGCGTACATCGCCGATCCGCTCAAGCTCTTCGACTGCTGCCCCTTCACCGACGGAGGCGCCGCGGTGGTCCTCGCCTCCGAGGAGGTCGCGCGCAAGCGCACGAGGGCGGTCCGGGTGCTCGCTTCCGCCGCCGCGTCGGACTGGATGCTCCTGGGCGACAAGCGCGACCTCGCCCGCGTGCCCGCCACCGAGCGCGCCGCTGCGGCGGCGTACTCGCAGGCGGGCCTGCGGCCGGCCGACGTGGACGTGGTCGAGCTGCACGACTGCTTCACCATCGCGGAGATCGTCGCCACGGAGGGCCTCGGTCTCTTCGAGCCCGGCGCCGGCGGCCGCGCGGCCGCCGAGGGCCGGACGAGCCTCGGGGGCGCGATCCCCGTCAACCCGTCGGGCGGCCTCAAGGCGAAGGGGCACCCGATCGGCGCAACGGGCGCGGCGCAGATCGCCGAGATCGTCACCCAGCTCCGCGGCGAAGCCGGCCCGCGCCAGGTGGACGAGGCGCGTGTCGGTCTCACCCATACCCTCGGCGGCAACACCGCCACCGTGCTCGTGAGTCTCTTCGGCCGTGACTGAGCCGGTACTCACGCTGCACGGCTTCTTCCAGCGTGCGCGGGCGGGCCAGCTCACCGGGGTGCGCTGCGGGAAGTGCGGCGGGCTCGCCATCCCGCCCAAGGAGTTCTGCCCGGACTGCCACGCGCGCGCCTGGCAGCCCGTGCCGCTCGGTGGCGACGGTACGATCGTGAGCTTCACGGTGATCCGCGTCGCGCCGCGCGCCCACGCGGCCGACGCGCCCTATGCGGTGGCGGTGGTGAAGCTGAAGGAAGGCGTCTCGCTGCTCGGCCGGATCGTGGACATTCCCCTCGACAAGGTCGCCGTCGGCCTGCCCGTCCGCTTCCGCCCGCTCGTCAAGGGCGACCAGACCTCCGTCGGCTTCGGCCCGGCCTGACCCGCGTCCTTGCCCGCTCCGTACGGGTGAGCTATGTTCGACGCGCGTATGAAGCCGAACGCGCCAAACGCGCGAGCAGGGAGGGCCTCATGAACTACGGGGTCGTGCTTCCGATCTGGCAGCTCACGGTCGCCGACGCCGAGTCGTTGACGGCGCGCGCGGAGGCGTCAGGCCTGGACGGCGTCTTCGTCCCCGATCACATCCTTGCCAAGCCCGCCACCACCCAGCACTATGGGGCCCACTGGCCGGACCCGTTTTCGCTCCTCGCGTATCTCGCCGGGCGCACGCAGCGCATCCGCCTCGGAGCCAGCGTGATCGTCCTTCCCTACCGGAACGCCCTCGTGGCGGCCAAGGCGGCAGCCACCGTCGATCAGGTGTCGGGTGGGCGTTTCATCTTCGGCGTCGGCGTGGGCTGGGACGAGGCCGAGTTCGTGGACCTACGCCTGCCGTTCCGGGAGCGCGGGCGCCTGAGCGATGACTATATCCGGGCGATCAAGGCGGCGTGGGCCAGCGACGTCCCGGCGTACAAGGGTGAGTACGTGAGCTTCGCCGGTGCGACGTTCTCTCCCCGGCCCGCGCAGCGGCCGCACCCGCCGATCTGGGTCGGTGGCGCGCCGGGCACCGTGTCCGCACCAGCGGTGCGCCGGTGCGCTGAGTTGGGCGACGCCTGGCATCCGTTGGCGCTCAGTCTCGACGACATCGAGAAAGGTTTCGCGACCCTGCGCGACCTCGCCGCCCGGAGCGGCCGGCGGCACGCGCTCGGCCTCGCGCCGCGCAATCTCCTCGACCTGACCGATGCGCCGAAGGGCAGGGGCCGCGCGGCGTTTCAGGGCTCCGTGGCCGAGGTGGTGTCCGACATCCGCCGGGTGCGCGCCCTCGGCGCCGCGTGGATGACGTTCGATCTGCCGCGGACCGGCGTGCCGGCGATGGTCCGCGCCATCGAGCGTCTCTCCGGCGAGGTGAAGCCAGCCGCCGCGTAGAGGGTGGCGAGAAACATCGAGATCAAGGCGCGGGTCTCAGACCTCCCACTCGTTCGGGTGAAAGTGGGGTCCCTCGCGTCCACGCCGCCCGAGGTCTTTTTGCAGACGGATACGTTCTTTGTCGTCCCTCGGGGACGCTTCAAGCTTCGGCAGGTCTCCGAGGGAGCGGGCGAGCTGATCTTCTACCAACGCTCGGATCGAGCCGGCCCGAAGGAGTCCTCGTACGTGCGCTCCGCGTGCACCGACGCCAAGACCGTCTCGGCGGTCCTGGCTCGAGCGCTGGGCGTTCGGGGTGTCGTAGAGAAACGACGCGAGGTCTTCATGATCGGCCGCTCTCGCATCCACCTCGACGAAGTCCACGGACTCGGGACTTTCTTGGAGATCGAGGTCGTTCTGGCAGACGGCGAAGCCGCGGTCGAGGGGGAACGAGTCGCGCGCGAACTGATGGCGGCGTTCGGGATTCCGGAGTCCGCTCTGGTGGCGTGTGCGTACATCGATCTGCTCGAGGAGCCTTAGGCGGGTGCTCCCGCGGGGATCACATCCTCAGTTCGCGCGAGGTCAGGTTGTAGCGGAACGCGCCAGGGTCGAGGCTGTCGCGCGGCTCGCCACCCGACTCGGCCTGCGGGTACATGAAGAACGCGATGGGATCGCCCGACGCGTCCGGCAGCCGCACGTCGTGCGCGTAGTTGTATGCGAGGTAGTTCATCTCCCAGGCGCCGAAGAGCTTCGCGCGTGCGCGCTGGACGGTCGCGTCGCCGAGCGCCAGCCCCCCCTGCTCCTCGAGCACGACCTTCCGCACGTCGGCGGGATCGACCGGGACCCAGCCGTGGGTCGGGAGGTAGAACTCCGCCCGGCAGTGCTGGGCACGGCTGATGTCACCGCTCTTCCCGAGGCTCTTGAACTCTGCCGAGTCGGCCACCCGCACGCCGTAGATGTCGCGCGACGGGATGCCGACGGAACGCGTCAGCCCGACGAAGAGGGCGTTGAGGTCGGCGCACTTGCCCCCGAGGTTCCCGGTCTCGAGCATCCCACTGATGTCGCCGATGCCGCAGCCGCGCACCTTCGGATCGCGGAACGTGTTCTCGACGATCCACTCGTAGACCGCGCGCGCCTTGTCGAGCTCCGTCTTCGCGCCCTTCGTGATCTCGACCGCGGTCCGGCGGACGATTCCATCGGTCCGGATGAGACGTGTGGCTTCGAGGTATTTGGCGAGCTCGCGCCTGTCTTCGCGGCCGATGCGGCCCGGCGCCGTGAGGTCCACGGCGCGGTCGCGCGTGGCGAAGCGGGTCGTCACCTCGACCACGGGACTCGGTTCGCTCGCCGGCCACTCGGCGTAGAAGATGGCGGCGCCGTACTTCGGCTCCCGGTGGATGCGCGTGGCCGTCGCGTTCCCGGTCCAGCTCTGGCCCTGGTTCTTGTGGTAGTCCGTGTCCGGCATGAGCGGAAGCGGCAGCCATACCCGTGTCACGCCCGTCGGATTGACGATCTCGGCCCGCGTCGTCACCTCGAAGGCGCGCCACGTCGCCACACCTGGAGACGCCGCGCCGCCGAACACCCTCAGAGGGCGCGCGAGACCAGCGACCACCGCGGACGCGGTCCCGGTCGTGAGGAATACACGTCGGTCCATGTGGTCTTCCCCTCTCCCTTACAGACGCCCGGCCAACCACCTGCTGCTGATGTTTAGATGCGGATACTAGCAATCGGTTGCTGGGAGTCCAAACGGAAGAAGCGATACGACCGCCCCCGACGGATCGGGTGTCTCTATGGCGTCTCGGGCGATGATGTCGTACGCGGACGCGAAAGCAGACGGAAGAGGCGGTCGGGCGTCGCGGGAAGCTCGCTCAGCTCCATGCCGAACGGCTGGAGCGCGTCGGCGATCGCGTTGGCCACGGCGGCGGGCGCGCCGATCGTCCCCCCCTCGCCGACCCCCTTGAAGCCCCCGAGGGTCGTGGGCGACGGATGCTCGAGGTGAACGACCTCGACGGCCGGGAGCTCGGCGGCCGTCGGGACGAGGTAGTCCATGAGGCTACCCGTGAGGAGCTGACCGTCGTCCGCGTAGACGACCTCCTCTAAGAGCGCCGCGCCGACGCCCTGAGCGACGCCCCCGATCGCCTGGCCCTCCACGATCAGAGGATTGATGATCCGGCCGCAATCCTCGACGACCACGAAGCGGCGCACGATCACCGCGCACGTCTCCGGGTCGACCTCGACGACGGCGATGTGCGTCGCGTTGGACGCCGTGCCGAAGTACGGATCGTAGAACCGCGTCGCCTCGAGGCCCGGCTCCATCCCCTTCGGCAGCCGTTTGGCGCCCGCGTACGCCGCACCCGCGATCTCGCGGAGCGTGAGCCCGCGATGCGGTGTGCCGCGCACCGTCGCGCGACCGTCCCCGAGCGTCAGATCGTCGGCGGAGACCTCCAGCAGATGCGCCGCGATCGCGAGCGCCTTCTCCCTGAGGGCGCGCGCGGCGAGGATCGCGGCGCCGCCGCCGATGACCGCGCTCCGGCTCGCGTACGTTCCGGTGCCCACGGGCCCGGCGGCGGTGTCGCCCGAGACCACGCGCACGTCCTCGAGCCGCGCGCCGAGCTCCTCGGCGACGACCTGGGCCAGCGTCGTCTCGTGTCCCTGGCCGTGGCAGGCGAGACCGAAGCTCGCCGTCACCGTCCCGCCGGGGTCCACCCGGACGGTCGCGCCCTCGGTCCCGGTGCTGATCGCGGCGCCCGGTGACGCCGGGATCGCCGAGCCGACGCCCGTCAGCTCGACGTAGCAGGCGACGCCGACGCCGACGTAGCGTCCCGCCCGACGCGCGCGCTCCTGCTCGGCGCGCACGTGCTCGTACCCCGCCGCGTCGCGCGCCCGCTCGAGCGACTCGACGAAGCTTCCACTGTCCCACACGACGCCGGACGGCGAGCGGTACGGGAGCTCGTCGGGCCGGATGAGGTTCCGGAGCCTGAGCGCGACCGGATCCATCCCCAGGCGGCGTGCCGCGCGGTCCACCAGCGCCTCGGTCACGAAGGTGGAGACCGGGCGGCCGACGCCGCGGTACGGTCCCATCGGCGCCTTGTTGGTCGCCACGCCCCACGCCTCGCCGCGGTAATGCTCCACGCGGTACGGCCCGGGGAGGAAGCTGATCACCTGGACGACTTCGATCGCGGCGGTCCACGGATGGATCGAGTACGCGCCGACGTCTGCGACGACGCGGGCTCGGAGACCTCGGATCGTCCCGTCAGCGTTCACGGCCAGCTCAGCGTCGATCGTCTCGTCCCACGCCTGCGTGCTCGTCAGGAGGTCCTCGCGCCGGTCGGCGACCCACTGCACCGGCCGTCCCGTGAGCCGCGCGAGGGCGCAGACGGCGACCTCCTCGGGGTAGAGGGCGCTCTTCACGCCGAAGCCGCCCCCCACGTCGGGCGCGACGACGCGGAGCCGGTGCACGGGCAGGTCGAGCAGCGCGGCGAGCCCCTCGCGCAGGAGGCCCGGGACCTGGGTGGACGACCAGAGCGTCAGCTCGCCGACGCCCGGGTTCCAGTCGGCGAGACACGCCCGGTTCTCGATCGTCACGCCCGCGTGGCGGTGGAAGCGAAAGCGGTCGCCGACGACCAGCGCAGCGTCCCTCATCGCTCCGTCGACGTCGCCCTGGACGAAGGCGCGCGTCAGGAGGACGTTGCTCCCGGCCGCCTCGTGAACGAGCGCAGCGCCCCCTGCCATCGCCGCCTCCGGCGTTCCGACGACCGGGAGCGTCGCATAGCGGACGTCGACCAGCTCCAGGGCATCCTCGGCCGTGTAACGGCTCTCGGCCAGGACGGCGGCCACCGCCTCGCCGGCGAAGCGGACCTTGCCCCGCGCCAACGGCGGACACTCGGTCGGGTGATAGCCCGCCATCCTCGACTCGGCACGCATCGGGCGGGCCTGCGTCGCGATCTCGTCGCCCGTGATGCACGCGAGGACGCCGGGCAGCTCGCGTGCGGGGTGCGCGTCGATCGAGACGATGCCGGCGTGGGCGTGCGGGCTCCGGAGGAATGCGACGTGCAGCATCCGGGGGAGCGTGAGGTCCGCGACGTACCGGCCCTGCCCTGTCAGGAAGCGCGCGTCCTCCACACGGCGGACGGGCGCGCCGATCAGCGGCATTGGGGGGACCGCGAGGCCGGCGCCCTCCGAGGGTCGCGTGCTGTGGGTACGACCTGGCTCCGTTGGAGCGAGGACCGCGGGGCCGGTACGATCGGTGGGTGGCCCGAGACGAGGTGCGACCTGGCTCCGTTCCGCATGCCGCCTTTCATTCCATCGGCGGTCAGCGCATCTTCCGCGCGGCGGCCTCGACGGCACGGACAATGCCGTGGTAGCCGGTGCAGCGACAGAGGACGGCGGAGATGCCCTCTCGGATCTCCGCCTCCGTGGGCGACGGATTCGTTCGGAGAAGATCGAGCGCCGTCATGAGCATGCCCGGCGTGCAGAACCCGCACTGGAGACCATGGTGCTCGCGGAACGCCTCCTGGAGCGGGTGGAGCTTGCCGTCGCGCATGAGTCCCTCGATCGTCAAGAGCTCGGCGCCGTCGGCCTGGACCGCGAGCATGATGCAGGAACGCGCGGCCTCGCCGTCGATCAAAATAGTGCACGCGCCGCAGATGCCGTGCTCGCAGCCGACGTGCGTGCCCGTCAGGCCGAGGTCCTCGCGCAGGAAATCCGCGAGCAGCTTGCGGGGCTCGCAGCGCCCCTCCCGCTCGACGCCGTTCACCGTGAGGCGAACGGTGACCGCGTCAGCCATGGGCGACCTTGAGCGCGCGCCTGAGCGCGCGCCGGGTGAGGACCGCCGTCAGGTGACGGCGGTAGTCGGCCGAAGCGTGGATATCGGAGTCCGGCGACACGAGCTCGGCGGCGCGCCCGGCCGCGGCGTCGATCGCCGCGTCGGTGAGCCCGTCGCGCTCGAGGATCTGCTCGGCGGCGCGGAGTCGCACGGGCACCGGCCCGGCGCCGGCCGCGGCAAGACGGGCCGCTCTGCAGCGCGCACCGTCCGGGACGACCAGCGCGGCGATCGCGACGATCGCGAAGTCGCCGTGGCGTCGCGCGAACTCCTCGAGCGCGAAGCCCGCGCCCGCGTCCGTCGCCGGCAGGCGGACCTCGACGAGGATCTCGTCGGGCTCGAGGCTCGTCGTGAGGTACGTGACGAAGAGGTCCTTGGCCTTCACGACGCGCTCGCCCTTCGGCCCGCGCGCCACCACCTCGCCGTCGAGCGCGGTGAGGACCGCCGGGTACTCCGCGGAAGGGTCGGCGTGCGCGATCGAGCCGCCGATCGTGCCGCGCGTCCGGATCGGCAGGTGCCCCACCCACTTCGTCGCTTCTCTGAGCAGCGGGAGTCGCCGCGCGACCAGTGGCGAGAACTCGATCATCCGCTGGCGCGTCATCGCGCCGAACCTCACCTGCCCGTCATGCTCCTCGATGTACGCGAGGCTCGGGATCCGGTTCAGGTCCACGAGCGCCGCGGGACGACTCAGGCGGAAATTGAGGAGCGGCATGAGGCTCTGGCCGCCGGCGAGGATCTTCGCGTCGCCGCCGTAGCGCCGGAGCAGCGCGAGCGCCTCGTCGAGGCTCGCGGGGGCGTGGTAGTCGAATTTGACGGGCTTCACGTTCGCGCCTTCTGGATCAACTCGTAGAGCCTCGTCGGCGTCATCGGGAGCTCGGTGATCCGGATGCCGAGTGGTCCCAGCGCGTCGCTCACCGCGTTGGCGATGACGGCGGGGACCGTCATCGACGACGACTCGCCGAGCCCCTTCGAGCCGAGCGGCGTCAGCGGCGAAGGCGACACGACGTGGGCGATGTCGATCGTCGGCGCCTCGCTCGCCGTCGGGACCAGGTAGTCCATGAACGTCCCGGTGAGGAGCTGGCCGTCCTCGGCATAGACGAGCTCCTCGTAGAGGGCCCCGCCCAGGCCGTGGAGAGCGCCGCCGTAGATCTGGCCCTCCGCGATCATCGGGTTGATGATCGTCCCCGCGTCGTGGACCGTGACGTAGCGGAGGATCGTGATCGCCGCCGTTTCCGGGTCCACCTCGACGGCCATCACCTCCGCGATGAAGCCGTAGGTGTTCGACGAGTTCACGCGGTCCTCCGCGTCCACGGCCTTCGAGACCGTGAAGCCGAAGACCGCGGTCGCCTGGAGGCCCGGCTCCATCCCCTCGGGAAGCGACTCGGTGTTCCAGTGGGCGCGCCCGGCGAGGTCCTTGATCGAGTACGAGGGTCCCTTCCCTGTCGTAGGGCGGACGGCCCCGTCTCGGAACTCCAGCTGCTCCTTGGGAACGCCGAGCAGGTGCGCGCCGTACTCGACGAGCTTGGCCTTGAGCTTGCGCGCGGCGAGGGCGACCGCGCTCGTTCCGACGGAGCCGAAGCGGCTCGAGTAGGTGCCCGACGAGATGGACCAGACGCGCGTGAACGTGTCCATCTCGTCCACGACCGTGATCTCCTCGGGGGTGAGCCCGAGCTCGTCGGCGACGATCTGCGAGACGATCGTCTGATGGCCCTGGCCCTGGGGTGTCGTGCCGAGAATCGCGGTGACACGCCCGAGCGGATCGATCTTGACCGTCGCCGAGTCGACGGCGCCCGACTTCGGCAGGTACTCGGGCTTGGCGCGGAACTGCGGGTCGAGCGCGGTCGCGACGTAGCCCATGTTCGAGACCGACGGGTCCACCGCGAGGGCCAGGCCGATCCCGAAATAACGGCCGGCCGCCCGCGCCCGCGCCTGCTCGCGACGGAGCTCGGAGTACTTCGCGAGCTCGAGCGCCTTCTCGAACGCCGCCTGGTAATCGCCCGAGTCGTACAGACCACCCGTCGGAGTTCGGTATGGAAACGCGTCGGCTGGGATGAGATTCCTTCGCCGTACCTCTGCCGGGTCCAGGCCGAGCTTGTCGGCGAGCCGATCGATCATCCCCTCGCTCTCGAAGTAGAGGTGGCCGCACGCGTAGCCGCGGTTCGGCCCCGTCAGGCTCTTGTTGGTCATGACGACGGAAGCGTCCACTTCCAGATTCCGGAAGCGGTACGGGCCGACAAAATTACCGGTCGGGCGGAAACTACATCCAGGTTCCGGGCTCCGGATGTACCCACCGACATTATCAAGCCAGCGGAAGCGCATCCCGAGGATGGTCCCGTCTTTCTTCGCGGCGAGCTCGCGGTAGGCGACGCGGTCGGTGCCGCTCGAGGAGGCGAGCAAGTGCTCGCGGCGATCCTCGATCCACTTGACCGGGACGCCGGTGCGCCGCGCCGCCAACGCGATCAGCGCGATGTAGGGGTAGATCGACGTCTTGATCCCGAAGGAGCCCCCGATGTCGGGCGGCACGATGAAGCGGAGCTTGTTCTCGGGGAGCCCGAGGACACGCGCCGTGAGCGGGTGCATGATGAACGGCCCCATGAAGTTGGACCACACGGTGCACACGCCCTCGAGCGAGTCCCACGCCGCGATCACGCCGTACGTCTCGATCGGCGTCGAGCCGTACTTCGGGAACCGGAAGCGCTCCTTGAGAACGACGTCGGCCTCTCCGAAGGCACGGTCGGGATCGCCGTAGACGAGCCGCCGGTGGCCGGCGAGGTTCGTCCCGACGGCGTCGTGGAGCACGGGCGCGTCGGGTTCAAGCGCGCGCTCGGGATCGACCACGGCGGGCAGCGGCTCGTAGCGCACCCGCACGAGCTCCGCGGCGTCCTCCGCGATGTACCGGGTCTTCGCGACGAGGACGGCGACGGGCTCACCGACGAACCGCGCCTTGTCGGTCGCCGCACAGTAGTAGTGGACGGGCGCCGTGACACCGACCGAGAAGGGCTTCGTGTGGCGCAGGACGTCCTCGCCCGTGACCGCGCCGACGACACCGTCGACGGCGAGCGCGGCCGTGAGATCGTAGCCGGCGATGCGCGCGTGGGCGTGGGGCGAGCGGACGATCGCCGCGTGATGGAGGTTGGCGACGGGCGGATGATCGTCGATGTACGTCCCACGGCCGGTGAGGAGGCGCGCGTCCTCGACGCGCTTCACCGGCTTGCCGATCCAGCCCGTGGGGCTCATGGGTGGCGCTGCACTCTAGCCAGCCGCACGCGTTCGTGTCAAGCGTCAGCGCCCGCGGGGACGCTATCGCCCCTGCTCGTCGATCCACTTCTTCGCCAGCTCGATCGCGTACTGGTTGGCCTGCTGAAGCGTCGGACGAGTTTCGCCGGGAGGGAAGATGGGGTGTTGCGCTCGGCGTGACCCCCGCGGTGACACCACCCACGCCCTGGGCCTCCATCCGCCAGATGCGAGCGCGGGCGAGTCCGGTCGAATCAGGTGGTTCTTGTAGGGAATGGCTTGCATGCGGTGACCGTGGCGAGGCGCATGGCGAGCGGCGTGTTGCGGCTCCGCCCCGCGTGGACCAGTCCATCGATCACCACGCAGGAGACCCCGGGAATGTCGCCGCGCGCGATCGCGTCGAGGGCGTCCTTCGCCAGCGAGGCGGCCGGCGCATCGCAGACGACGAGGTCCGCGGGCGCGCCGACGACGATGGAGCCCGTCCCGGGCTCGAGCCGGAAGATCCGGGCGTTGTTGCCCGTGGCGAGCGCGAGCGCCTCGGCGGGCGGCAGGTCACCGAGGGAGGCGAGCTCGCACACGCTCTTGACCACGCCCAGGGGCATGACGCCCGTCCCCGTCGGCGTGTCGCTCGCGACGCACAGGCGCGCGAGCGCGCCGGCCTCGCGGCAGCGCCGCAAGAGATAGAGGGCCGAGCGGAGGTTGCCCGCCTGAACCACCTGCAGCGCCATCGGCGTCTCGCGGACGATCGCGTCGATTCCCGCCTCGTCGAGCGACGTCGTCCCGCCGTTGATATGGCCGCAGACGTCGGGCCGGAGCTGGAGCAGCACGTCGTGGGTGATCGGGCTCGACCCCGGGATCGAGGTGCCGCCCGAGTGGGACATGACGCAGAGCCCGTGCGTCTGCGCCCGTCGGATGTCGGCCTCGCCGTCCTTCGGATGGGCGTAGCCGCCGAAGCCGTACTTCGCGTGGCGGACGCCGTGCCGCGCCATCTCGGCGAAGTCGTCGTCCGTCAGGCCCGGCTCGAGCACGACCGAGCCCGCGTTGACCTTCATGCCGTTCGGCCGGAAATTCGCGAAGCACTTCGCCGCGGCGATCGCGAGCGCCTTTGAGGCGACCGGATCGTGCGGTCGGCCCGGCGCGTGCACGCCCTCGCCCGCGGAGACGACCGACGTGATGCCGCCGTGGACGTACGAGTCGAGGAAGTCGACGGTCTTCTGCCGCGGCGTGTAGTCGCCGAGCACGACGTGGCAGTGGGAGTCGATGAGCCCGGGGATCACGGTGGTGCCCCGGCAGTCCACGACGACGTCGGCGCTCCCCGCGCCGGTCTTGGACGCGGCGCCGAGGGCGGCGATCCGGCCGTGCTCGACCAGGATCGCCTCGGCGTCGAGTCGCGGCGACGCGAGGACCCCGGTCGCCAGCGCGCCGATGTTCACGAGGCCGAGGGTCGTCATCGGTACTCGCCGAGGCAGCGGTCCACGTGGGCCTTCGCCGCCTGCCAGTCGTACGAACGGAACATGCGGCGGTTCACGACGGGCTGCGCCGCCGAGTAGAACATCTCGTACTGGAGCTGGCGCCCGCCGAACTCGGTGCCGACGAAGTCCCAGACG